>OGXC01002514.1_pt1 | contig 12228 bp, 9 predicted proteins | sample 1576201 | NCBI WGS metagenome assembly OGXC01 (sample SAMEA3541562, study PRJEB24748) | human gut metagenome | biome: human gut; feature: human-associated habitat; material: faeces | place: China | collected 2012 | reverse complement strand
TAAGCATAATCAATGTATCACTATATAGGTTATCTAAAAATTCGATAAACAATTTGGTTCTTCTTTAATTTAGTTGAAAAAAGTTTCATTTTCCCTACTTAGACTCTTCAGACAAACCGAAAATGGATATTTTTATTGTATGAATCGAGGAGTATTATCTTATATTTAATTAACAGACAATCAATAGTTTATGTAATAAAAACATTAGGATATCCAGTAATCATTTTGTAATTTTATATCGCCAAACATAAAGCAAAATGTAATGTCAGAATATCCTAATGCTCACAAAGTTATAACAAAAAGCTCAAAGTCGGTATCTTCATCATCCGTAAAATTCCATGAATGTCATAATATTGCCAGCCTCTACCTGCACTCTGAACTGGATGTGGAATATGTAGAGCCTTATAAAGGCATACTCTATCTTTATTGCAGATCCTCGTCCCCTTTAGGTATTTGCCCCTATTGTGGTTCTCAAAGCAAGCAAGTTCATAGTCGTTACACAAGAAAGGTTCATGATCTCTCTATTTTAGGAGAGGAAGTCGTGTTGGTTATAGAGTCACGCAAGTTCTTCTGCAAGAATCCCCATTGTTCAAAGAAGACATTTGCAGAGCAGCCTGGCAATGAGTTGTTCCGTTATCGTCGTCGCACTCGCAGATGTGAGATAACTGTTATACGTCACGGTTTATCTGTGTCTTGCGGGACAGCAAGCAAGCTCCTTTCCTTGAGTGGTATTGTCTTGAGCCGCTCGACTGTCCTGAGAGACCTTCACCGTCTGTGCCCTCCTGAATATGAATCCATAAGGGAGATTGGGGTTGATGACTGGGCATGGAGAAAGGGGGTGACGTATGGTAGTATTGTGATAGATCCGCATGGAAGATATCCGATAGATGTGCTCGGCGATCGTGAAATGGACAGTTTTAAGAATTGGATGGAGAAACATAAACAGGTAAGTATGGTCAGTCGTGACAGGTCTACCGACTACAGTGCTGCCATCACAGCAACAGGAAGACCTGTGGTCGAGGTGGCAGACAAATTCCATCTCATCAAGAACATCTCAGAGCGGCTGATGAAGACCATAGGCAGCCACTATGATGAATACCGTATGGAAGTGAGAAAAGACGAGAAGGAAGAAGTCCTTGACGAAACGCTGCCAGTATTACCTGTGCTCCCCAAGCCTGCACGCGAGGACTCCCGGATGGTAATGTTCCGGGAAGTGAAAGAACTGCAAGACAAAGGCTTTAAGCCAACTACGATATCAAGAAAGCTGGGCATAGCTCGGCAGACGGCAACCAAATACTGTCAGATGGATGAACTGCCACGTCGCAACAGTAAGTATAGAAACAGTTACCATTTATACGACCGTTATGTGGAGGAGGAAGTTGCTAAGGGGAAAACACTTCTGGAAATATACCAGGATATTTGCCGGAAGGGATTCAAAGGGAGTCGGACGCCTTTCTATGACCACTATAGGCATTTGTCAGACGGACATCGGAGAGAACAGCAAAAAGGTTTTAAAACCAATAAAAGAAAAAAGCCTAGGGATGACCGGTCTGCACTTATGTCTCTTAAGACAATCTCTTCAATAGTGGATAAGTCTATGTATGGTCACGTACTTAAGCAAGAAGAGGAGAAACTTATTGAAACGCTCTCACGATTTAAGTGGTTCATGCAGTTCTATGAAGCAGCCAAGTCCTTCTATACAATTATCACAAGCAATGAGCCGGGACTTCTGATTAGATGGATGAAACAGCATTGGAAGACTGATGTTCCTTCACTAAAGACCTTTCTTATAGGGGTGAAGATTGATTTTAAAGCTGTCAGAAATACAATTGCCTATAATATCACAAACGGTATAACAGAAGGATTTGTAAACAAACTAAAGGTGGTAAAGCGCATCATGTATGGTAGGGCAGGCATTGAATTACTAAGAAGAAAAATGGTAATGGAGCATGTCTTTTTCAACTAAATTAAAGAAGAACCACCAAAACCAGGACGAGACATAGTGAGAGTAACATCTTTACTCTCACTCTTAAAAGTTACTCTCACTCACACTTAATGTTTTTATTATTAATGATTTGTCTGTAAAGTGAGGGTAGTGAGAGTAGATACTATCAACTTTTTATTGAAGACTGAGTTCAAGTTATAAATGCGACATTTTTTCTATTTCATCAACATCATACCCTATTTTATATTATAACTTATGTTTAATGCGGATATAAATAGCAAAAAGATGAACGTAATATGCAAATTTGTCATTGGATATTTCTTAGGCATTTATTTTTTCCTAACTTTGCAAAGGATAGTTGAGAAGCTTTTGCCATTTTATATTTTAATATTTACCCAATATGCCAAATCAGAATACACTTCTGTATCTCCCTTTGACATTTCGAATACTTGCGGTTGCTATTTTCGCTTGTTTATTTCTGGCGCCCAAGGCGATGGCTGATACGAAAGATCAAGAGTATATTGTTCTTATCAGTTCTTCCACTTTTCGTGAGAAATGGGCTTATGATCTGCTTGAAACTGTAGAAAAGGCATTCAATGACGAAAATTCGGTGAAGGTATATTCGGAGACTCTCACAACATGGCATTTCAATAATCAACAGGAAATAAATCAGAAGGTTGATTATCTAAAGGATAAATATTCTGTTCCTCCCCAAGCCGTCATATTTGTAGGCGATCCGGGATGGTACGTTTGCAAACCGCTTTTTGATACTATCTGGAAAGGGGTACCTACAATTATTTGCCACTCGATGCCGCATACGTCGGCTGATATAAATAAGTATTATAATGGTGAATATATACCTGAAGATCAGATTATCGCTACACCGGAAATGCTGGAACGGTATAATGTGACTGCCATAAATATTCCTGTCTGCATTAAAGAAACCATAGAATTGATGAAGGAGATTACTCCTGAAATGAAAAAGGTTGTCTTGTTATCGGATGACAGATTTATCTGTTCTCTAATTCGGAAAAAAGCAGAAGGCATACATCAGCAGTACTTTTCTGATTTGGATATGGAATTTATTACTTATCCTCAGACAAATACAGAAACGATGCTTCACAAGATTAGCGAATCTGGTAGAGAAACAGGCATTATTTACTGTTCATGGGTGAATGTAGCCAGTCAGAATCTGTCTGAGAAATATTATCCTGATGAGAGGATGCATTCTTATATTTCCGGTATAGTTAAAAAGCCGGTATTCTCGTTGTCTGACCAGTTCACAAGGGTTCATGCTTTATTTGCCGGTGGGCATTATATAGGCAGTTCCGATGTGGAAAGTACCGTTATCGGTGAAATTAGAAGTGCACTGAAGAAGGATGGTACATACGAGGCGAAAACGGTTGTTGCCGGTACGCCCAATACCTATCTTAATTACCAGACATTGCTTGACAAGGGAGTTCCATTAGATAACTTTCCTAAAAATGCGGTTTATTGTGATGTTCCGCCCAGTTTTATCCAGAAGAATATTATTTATGTTGTAATTGTATTGGGTACTGCTATTGTCCTGCTGCTATTTTACTTTATGCACAAGCGTATCAAGAAAGTGAGAGAAACGGAGTGGCAAGAACATCTGCATTTGCTTGAAAATATTCTCGATAACCTTCCTATTGCAGCCAAGGTGAAAGATGTCGATAATGATATGCGCTATACTTTTATAAATAAAAAGGCTGAAGAACTCTTTGAATATCCGGCTAAGGAGGCGATTGGAAGAACTGATTTCGATATAATGCCTGAGGCTGCAACGATGATCAGGAAAGAAGATGAAGAATTGGTAAGAACGGGAATTGCCCAATCCGGTACCAGGCGTTTCTTTACGAATAAGAATGAGGAACGGTTTACCTTCCAGAATAATAATATAGTTTCATTCTCTGATGGACGTAAATGGATTCTCTATACGGCTTGGGATATTACAGACCAGAAGATTCTGGAACGTAAACTGCGTCTGGCTAAGGAAGAGGCTGAAGAGTCCAATCGTATAAAATCAGCTTTCCTGGCTAATATGAGCCATGAAATACGTACTCCGCTCAATGCAATAGTTGGTTTTTCGAGTATACTGGCTGAAGATGTATCGGAAGAAGAACGGATAGAATACCTCAGTATCATTAGTAAGAACAATGATATATTATTGCAACTGATCAATGACATCCTGGATTTATCAAAGATAGAAGCCGGTACACTGGAATATGTCTATGCAAATATAGACGTAAATAAGATGTTATCTGAAATAGAGCAGGCTGCCAGAATGAGACAACCGAATGCGAATGTCGCTATATGTGCAGTGATGCCTATGCCGGATCTTCTTTTATATACTGACCAGCGTAGAATTACTCAGGTACTGAATAATTTCATCAGCAATGCCATGAAGTTTACAAATACAGGGAGTATCACGTTTGGGTATGAAGAACCCAAAGATGGTTATATACGCTTCTTTGTGACAGATACCGGTACCGGTATCCCTCCTGAAAAAGTGGCGGATATATTCAACCGTTTTGTAAAGCTCGATTCCTTCAAACAAGGAACCGGACTTGGACTGGCTATTTCACAGAATATCGTGAAGGAACTCAAAGGCGAGATCGGAGTGCTGTCTGAGTTGGGGAAAGGTTCTACTTTCTGGTTTACGCTGCCTTATGAAAAGATGGGTGCACACCGTTCTATCCTTCCATAAGTGATTTCTAATCATTTTCTAATCTCGTATAAGTTTATTATAATCCGTTCCGGAAGCCTTAATTTTTAAGGAGTTGTACTTTTGCCTCAAAATTGATAAAACAATGATGAGGCAGATTACATTTACCCTTTTTCTTATTTTCTCATGCAGCCTGTGGGCGCAATCGAATCCGTTAAAGTTGACGATGAAGGAGGCGGAGGAACTTTTCCGTACCCACAATCTTTTACTGGTTGCCGAATATTACAATGTAGACATGGCACAGGCACAAGTGGTGCAGGCCAAATTATTTGATAACCCCGTTATCACATTGGAGCAGAATATTTATAACCGTCTGAACGGTAAATATTTTGATTTTGGGAAAGAAGGAGAGTCCGGAGTGCAGATAGAACAAGCCATCAATCTGGCCGGACAACGCAACAAACGAATACGTCTGGAAAAGATTAATCACCAATCCGCTTTATTGCAATTTGAGGAAGTAGCACGCACCTTAAACAGTGAGTTGAAGGAAACCTGTGTCGAAATGTATTTCCTGACCAAGTCCGTGCAGATTTATGATAAAGAGATCACTTCTTTAGAGGAACTGCTGCTATTCTACAAGAATATGGCAGAGAAAGGGAATATTTCATTGTTGGAATTATCCCGTATGCAGGCATTACTGTTATCACTGAAAAAGGAGAAGAATGATGCAGTAAATGAATTGGTATCGAAGAGGGGGAATCTGAAGATGTTATTAAACTTGCCGGTCACTCAGGAGATAGAAATACTTCTGGATGAAACGATGCTGAGCCGGTTGGAATTGTTTAGTCTGTCACTTGCCGATCTGGATTCCTTGTTACCTTCCCGCCCCGACCAACGGTTGGCCTTCTCCATGCTTGAGGCTTCCAAGGCGAATTTGAAGTTACAGCGTTCATTGGCCGCTCCGGAGTTTGCTATTCAGGGGATTTACGACCGTGCAGGAAACTTCATCAACAATTATTTTGCAGTAGGTCTTAGCTTCTCCGTTCCTATTTTCAATCGGAATCAGGGTAATATCAAGTCAGCCAAACTGGAAATAGAAAAGAGCCTGAAAGAGAAAGAATACACAGAGAACAGGGCAAACTCGGAACTGTATGTGGCGTATTCCCGTCTGGAAAAGGCTATGGAACTTTATCAATCAGCAGACGATGACTTGGAAAAGAACTTCAACCGGCTGATTGAAGGGGTGAACGAGAATTTTCGTAAGCGTAATATCAGCATGCTGGAGTTTGTCGATTATTACGAGAGCTATAAGGAAACGAGTTTGCAATTGTATGAGACTCGGAAAGATGTTTTTCTGGCCATGGAGAACTTGAATACGGTAGTAGGACGAAATATATTTAATTACTAAGCAATGGATATGAACAGGATTTTACAGGTTTTAGTAGGTGCAGTACTATTCTTGAGCAGTTGCTCGACAAAAGATAATAATGAAACTTCAGTATCTCCGGAGATGTGTCTGACAGATAGTTTGATGCAAGTTGTCAGCATAGATATCGTACATACACGTATCTTAATCGACGAGTTGACACTGAACGGTCGTGTGACGTTTAATCAGGAGCAAGTGGTACAGGTTTTTCCAATGTTCGGCGGACGGGTGATTGCTGTGAATGCCGAGGTGGGAGACTACGTACATAAAGGGGAAGTGCTTGCTGTGGTCAAGAGTGGTGAAGTGGCGGAATATGAGAAACAGCTGAAGGATGCGGAACAACAAGTGGCCGTAACCCGCCGTAACTGGGATGTTGCGCAAGATATGTACAATGCCGGCATGGCTTCGGCCCGCGACACATTGCAGGCCCGTCAGGAATTGGTGAGTGCCGTGACGGAGGAAAGACGCCTGAAGGAAGTCTATTCCATCTATAATCTGTCCGATGAATCCAGATATGAGATTAAATCACCGATAACGGGCTTTGTGGCGGAGAAGCATGTGAATAAAGATATGCAGATACGCTCCGACCAGGGTGAAGAACTATTCACGGTATCCGGTCTGGATAATGTCTGGATTATGGGCGATGTATATGAGAGTGATATCCGCAAAGTAAAAGAAGGTGCTCCTGTCCGTATCACAGCATTGGCCTATCCCGGCAGAGAGTTTGTAGGGAGTATTGATAAGGTCTACCACATCCTCGATGAAGAAAGTAAAACCATGAGCGTGAGAATTAAACTTCGTAATGAAGATTATCTGTTGAAACCCGGCATGTTTACCAATATATATGTACAATGCGAATCAACGGATGATACGATGCCCTGCATTGATTTACATGCCCTGATCTTTGAGAATGGAAAAAATTATGTAGTGACGGCAAGCGAAGACGGCAGGCTGCAAGTAAAGGAAGTGGAAGTGTATAAACAGTTAAGGAACCTGCAGCTCTGGGCCTTGAACATCAGCTGGTTCTCGTCGGTGCGCAGATCGACCCAGCGGTAATCAATGCGCTGGTCGATGCTGGAACGCTCCACCGCCTTTTTCTTCTTGGTGGCGGCAATGGCCTTGCGGGCAATGGGCAGTGCATCCGCAATGCTCTCCACCTCGATGGCCTCGGGGATCATCTCGATGCCGCCCATCTTGACGTAGTCGTTCTCGACCACCTTACCGGTGACAGTGATGACAGAATCAGGGGTCAGCTGATCGATGGTGTCCACCAGATCAGGATGATCTTCTTTTTCAACCGTGATCTGCAGCTTGCCGGTGATATCCTTCAGTACGATAAAGGCCATATACTTGCTGTTGCGCAGGTTTTCAATAAAACCCTGTACCTTGACCGTATTGCCAATTTCCTTTTGTACCTCGTTGATGTAGGTGCGATTCATGGAAATCCTCCTTTGATGTCTTATACCGTTTTATTATACGCTTTTCAGGGGATAAATCAAGTATTCTGCCCGGGCCAGTCTTACTTCTTGTGGTTTTCCTCTTCGTGCAAAGTGCCGGTGCCGCCCTCGACCACACCGTCGTGGTCGAGCACTGCCCTGATGGTGCCAAAGAAGCACTTTACGTCCATACCAAAGCTCAGATGCTCCACATAGTAGCCGTCCAGCCGGGCCTTGTCCACGATCTCCAGCTCATCCCGCCCATGGATCTGGGCCCAGCCGGTCAGGCCGGGGCGGACATCGTTGGCACCGTACTTGTCCCGCTCGGCCAGAAGGTCATACTGGTTCCACAGCGCCGGGCGCGGACCGATAACTGCCATATCGCCCACAAAGATGTTCCAGAGCTGGGGCAGCTCGTCCAGACTGGTCTTGCGCAGGAAGTGCCCCACCCGGGTGATATACTGATCCGGGTCCTTGAGCATGTGGGTGGGCATATCGTGGGGGGTGTCGATGCGCATGGTGCGGAACTTGAGGATATTGAAATGTTGTTTGTGGATGCCCACCCGCTTCTGCCTGAAAAAGATCGGCCCCGGGGAATCGATCTTGATGGCAAGGCAGAGGATGAACAGCAGCGGCGAGAGCACGATCATGCCGCAGAGGGACAAAATGACCGCCAGCAGCCGCTTGATGCCGTTTCGATACATGGAAGATCCTCCCTTTTCAGAGTACTTTTTATTATAGCAAGCCATTCGACAGTTTGCAATCCATTCCGTGCAGTTTCTCGCCCGAGAGGCTCAGGCAGGTGCAGCAGAAGTATTGGCTGTTGCGCAGACCACAAAACGCCTGTTTTGTTGTATTATTCATCCTGTTTTCTCTCTTGTTCCGGAACGATTTCTGCCGTATCATTATAGTAACAACTCTATCTGAAACAGGAGGTCTTTTCTGTGATCCAACGTTTTTCTTTCGGGCATCCTTTTCCCACCCAGAGCGTTGTGCTGTCTCTTCCCGCGGAAAGCGGCCCCATCCCCTTTCTGACTCCCGATGGCAGCGGCTGGCAGCTCACCCTCAGTGAGCAGGCTGCCGTCTACGGTCTGGGTGAAATGCCCCGCGGCATCAACAAGCGCGGCTGGCACTACATCGCCAACAACACCGATGAATCCCGCCACAGCGAGGACAAGCTTTCCTTCTATGGTGCGCACAATTTCCTGCTGGTGCGGGACGGCAGCACCTGCTTTGGCCTGTTCGTGGATTTCCCGGGCAAGGTTTATTACGACATCGGTTATTCCCGCCACGATCTTCTCTCTTTCCACACCGAGACCCCAGACTACGATCTGTATCTCCTCTCCGGCGGGAGCGAAAATGCGGTCTGCAGGGAGTTCCGTACCCTCATCGGCCGCAGCTACATCCCGCCCAGGTGGGCATTCGGTCTGGCACAGAGCCGCTGGGGCTACAAGACCGAGGAGGACGTGCGGGAGGTTGCACGCCAGTACAAGGAGCACGACCTGCCGCTGGATATGATCTGTATGGACATCGAGTATATGCAGGACTATGCCGATTTCACCGTAAACAAGGAACGTTTTCCAGACCTTACAAAGCTCTCCGCAGACCTGAAAGCGCAGGGCATCCGGCTGGTGCCCATCATTGATGCCGGCGTGCGCGTCGACCCCAACGACTCCACCTGCACTGAGGGGCTGGAAAAGGGATACTTCTGCAAAAAGGCCGACGGAACTCCCTTTGTGGCGGCAGTCTGGCCCGGCAAGGCCTACTTTGCCGACTTCCTGCGTCCCGAGGTGCGGGAGTGGTTCGGCCACAAATACAAGGCCCTGACCGACTGCGGCATCGAGGGCTTCTGGAACGATATGAACGAGCCCTCCCTCTTCTACTCACCTGAGCGGCTGCGCGCTTTTCTGAACGATATGGCCGCCCTGCGGGAGAAGGACAACATTGAGCAGGAGGAGTTTTTCCCGCGCGTGGTGGGCGGTGCCATGGGCCTGATGAACAGCCCGGCAGACTACGCCAGTTTCTACCATGAGGCAGACGGCCGGAAGGTACGTCACGATCAGGTTCACAACCTTTATGGCGGCAGCATGACCCGCGCCGCAGGGGAAGCCTTTGCCGACCTGCGTCCGGGCCAGCGCACCCTGCTTTACAGCCGTTCCAGCTTCATTGGCAGCCACCGCTACGGCGGCATCTGGCTGGGCGACAACAATTCCAGTTGGGCCCAGCTGCTGGCCAATATCCAAATGATGCCCAGTGTCCAGATGTGCGGTTTCCTGTACAGCGGTGCCGACCTCTGCGGCTTCTCCTGCGATACCACGCCGGATCTTGCCCTGCGCTGGCTTGAGTTCGGTCTGCTCACCCCGCTGATGCGCAACCACTCCGCGGTGGGCACCCGGATGCAGGAATACTACCGCTTCCCCGAGGTGCTGCCCGCTGTGCGTAATATGATCCGTCTGCGCTACGCCCTGCTGCCCTACCTGTACAGCGAATTTATGAAGGCTGCGCTGGAAAACACCAGCTACTTCCGGCCGTTGGCCTTCGATTACCCGGATGACCCCGATGCCCGGGAGGTGGAAGATCAGCTTTTGCTGGGCGAGGGCCTGATGGCCGCTCCCGTCTATGTCCAGAATGCCCACGGGCGGCATGTCTACCTGCCCGAGCCCATGAAGCTCCTGCGCCTGCGGGCTGTGGACGACTACGACGAAGAGATCCTGCCCGCCGGACACCACTATATCCGCTGTGCGCTGGACGAAATGCTGTTGTTCCTCCGTCCGGGTCACATCATTCCCGTGGCACAGCCCGCCAACAACACCGCTGAGCTGGATGATGCCAGCCTGACCCTGTGGAGCTTCCTGCCCAACGGCGAATCTGCGGAGTACCGGATGTACCGGGACGACGGCGTGACAACGGAATACGAGAGGAAAGAGCACTGGAAAACGCTGCAGATCCATCATTCCTGATCAAAGTGCCCCAGAAAGGCAGGAACCCCCTGCGCGGCATCTTGTATTTTACAGAAAACTGTATTATAATATAGGTGTTCTTTACAAATTGCGTTGTGCCGCAAAACGGCACGGCGCATTTTTTACGCTTCGATTTTGGTGCAAGAGTATGAGAAAAGTTTCAAAGGAGGCGGAGCTTTCATGGCACAAATGTCCCAAGCCGGTGATCTGACCAGCGGCCCGATGCTGAAAAAGATCATCCTGTTTTCCCTGCCGCTGGCGGCATCCAGCTTTTTGCAGCTGCTGTTCAATGCTGCCGATGTGGTCGTGGTGGGCCGATTCGCCGGCAGCGCCGCGCTGGCAGCAGTTGGTTCCAACGGTGCACTCATCAACCTGCTGGTCAACCTGTTTGTCGGCCTTGCGCTGGGTGCAAACGTTGTGGCGGCCCGCTGTTATGGTGCAAAGGATGACCAGGGCGTGCACGAAGCGGTGCAGACCGCTGTTACCCTGAGCCTTGTGGGCGGCGTTCTGATGGCTTTTGTGGGCTTTTTTGCGGCCCACGGCCTGCTGGAACTGATGTCCAGCCCCGAGGATGTCATTGACCTTGCCACACTTTACCTGAAGATCTACTTCATCGGAATGCCGATGACCATGCTGTACAACTTCAACGCCTCCCTGCTGCGTGCCGTGGGCGACACCCGCCGCCCGCTGGTCTGTCTGGCGGTGGCAGGTGTCATCAATGTGGTGCTGAACCTGCTGTTCGTCATCGTATTCCAGATGAGTGTGGCGTAACCAATCAACAAGTGATAATTCAGACGGTATCCGCCATTATGGTCACGGTGCTGCTGGTCAGGGAAGAGGGTGCCATGCACCTTGACCTGCGGCATCTGGGCTTCCACAAGAAAGCCATGCTGCAGATCATCCAGATCGGCCTGCCCGCCGGTCTGCAGAGCACCGTGTTCAGCCTGTCCAACGTGGTGATCCAGTCGGCCATCAATTCCTTTGGCTCCACGGTCGTGGCCGGAAACTCTGCCGCATCCAACCTCGAGGGCTTCATCTACACCGGCATGAATGCCTTTGCGCAGGCGGCCGTGACCTTTACCAGCCAGAACGTGGGTGCCCGCCGGTACGACAACCTCGACCGCGTCATGCGCAATTGCCTGCTCTGTGTCACTGTGGTGGGCCTGTTCCTGGGCTGCGGCGCTTATTTTAGCGGTGAGATCCTGCTGCACTTCTACTCCACGGATGAAGCCGTGGTGGCCGCCGGCCTGTCCCGGATGCAGATCATCTGCACTGCCTACTTCCTGTGCGGCATAATGGACACTCTGGCCAGCTGCCTGCGCGGCCGCGGCTACTCGGTGATCCCCATGATCGTCAGCCTGGTGGGCAGCTGCCTGCTCCGTCTGGTCTGGATCGCAACCATCTTCCGGATGTTCCGCTCCACCGGAACGCTGTACATCAGCTATCCCATCAGCTGGGCCCTGACCGCAGGGGTGCATCTCATCTGCCTGCTGGTCGTGCGCAAAAAGATGAACGATCAGCTGAAGGAAGAGGCCCGCCTGGCCGCATAACAAAAAACGCTTTCCTGTGCTCAGCAGGAGAGCGTTTTTTGTTTACAGCATCTTCTTTAACAGATATCGGTCATACCCGCCGTACATCTCACGGCGGTCGGCAATGACAAAACCGCAGGCAAGGGCATTGTTCAGGCTGTATTGATTCTCCGGGCTGACGGTGGCCCCGATGCCCACGATGCCGGGCCGGACAAGGGGCAGCGCCGCTTCCAGCAGCTTCCGCTG
>OGXC01002513.1_pt1 | contig 12232 bp, 8 predicted proteins | sample 1576201 | NCBI WGS metagenome assembly OGXC01 (sample SAMEA3541562, study PRJEB24748) | human gut metagenome | biome: human gut; feature: human-associated habitat; material: faeces | place: China | collected 2012 | reverse complement strand
CCGGGAAGCGCTGCGCCACATCGTGGGCGTGCATGCATCACCTGGTTGATGATAAGATCCATGCCCGTTCCACAGGTCCATACGCACTGGTAACACAGCAGCCGTTAGGTGGTAAAGCACAGTTCGGCGGACAGCGTTTCGGTGAGATGGAGGTTTGGGCTCTTGAGGCTTACGGTGCGGCTTACACCCTTCAGGAGATCCTGACTGTGAAGTCCGATGACGTTGTAGGACGTGTAAAGACCTACGAGGCGATCATCAAGGGCGAGAACATTCCGGAGCCGGGTATTCCGGAGTCCTTCAAGGTACTCTTAAAAGAGTTACAGTCTCTCGGACTGGACGTAAGAGTGCTGCGTGACAACGGTGAAGAGGTCGATATGTCTGAGAACATCGACTACTCCGATACCAACTATGACCTTCGTTCCATCATCGAGGGAGACCGCCGCTACAACGATAAGGAAGACTTATCCGACTATGGATTCCAGAAACAGGAATTCAAGGGCGACGAGCTCGTTAATGTGGAAGAAGATGACTATACAAACGACGGTGCCAAAGACGACTATGTCGATGACGATTATACCGAGGATGACGACAAATAATTAGAAGGGAGTACCGTTCATGCCTGAGACAAATGAAACTTATCAGCCGATGACATTTGACGCGATCCGTATCGGACTTGCCTCTTCGGAAAAGATTCTGGAATGGTCCCATGGTGAGGTTAAGAAACCGGAGACCATCAACTACAGAACCTTAAAGCCGGAGAAAGACGGTCTGTACTGTGAGAGAATCTTTGGACCGACCAAGGACTGGGAGTGTCATTGTGGTAAATACAAGAAAATCAGATATAAAGGTGTTATCTGTGACCGCTGCGGCGTTGAGGTAACAAAATCCAGCGTCCGCCGTGAGCGTATCGGACACATTGCGCTTGCTGCTCCGGTATCCCATATCTGGTATTTCAAAGGTATTCCGAGCCGTATGGGCCTGATTCTGGATATCTCTCCGAGAGTCCTCGAGAAAGTCCTGTACTTCGCTTCCTATATCGTTCTGGATGCCGGCAATACCGGCCTTCAGTTAAAACAGGTCCTTTCTGAGAAAGAGTACCGTGATGCTGTTGAAAAGTACGGCTACGGCACATTCCGTGTGGGAATGGGTGCTGAGGCTGTTCAGGAACTTTTAAAGAATATCGATCTGGATAAAGACTCCGAAGAGCTTAGAAAAGCTCTTCAGGAGGCATCCGGACAGAAGAGAGCGAGAATCATCAAACGTCTTGAGGTCGTAGATGCATTCCGCAGCTCCGGAAACAGACCGGAGTGGATGATCATGAATGTGATTCCGGTTATCCCGCCGGATATCCGTCCGATGGTTCAGCTTGACGGCGGACGTTTCGCGACATCCGACTTAAACGACTTATACAGAAGAATCATCAACCGTAACAACCGTCTTGCAAGACTTCTTGAGCTCGGTGCTCCGGATATTATCGTCCGCAACGAGAAGAGAATGCTTCAGGAGGCCGTTGATGCCCTGATCGATAACGGCAGACGCGGCAGACCGGTTACAGGCCCTGGAAACCGTGCGTTAAAGTCCCTTTCCGATATGTTAAAGGGTAAACAGGGACGTTTCCGTCAGAACCTTCTCGGTAAACGAGTTGACTATTCCGGACGTTCTGTTATCGTCGTTGGACCGGAACTGAAGATCTATCAGTGTGGTCTTCCGAAAGAAATGGCAATCGAACTGTTCAAACCTTTCGTAATGAAAGAGCTGGTTGCAAACGGAACTTCTCATAACATCAAGAATGCTAAGAAGATGGTCGAAAAACTTCAGCCGGAAGTCTGGGATGTCCTCGAAGATGTTATCAAAGAACATCCGGTTATGCTGAACCGTGCACCTACACTGCATCGTCTGGGTATCCAGGCGTTTGAGCCGATTCTTGTAGAAGGTAAAGCTATCAAGCTTCATCCACTTGTTTGTACTGCGTTCAACGCTGACTTCGATGGTGACCAGATGGCTGTTCATCTTCCACTTTCTCAGGAAGCTCAGGCAGAGTGCCGTTTCCTTCTGCTCTCACCGAACAACCTTCTGAAACCTTCAGATGGTGGACCGGTAGCCGTTCCTTCACAGGATATGGTCCTTGGTATCTACTACCTGACACAGGAGAGACCTGGAAATCCGGGAGAAGGTAAGTTCTTCAAGAGCGTTAATGAAGCAATTCTTGCTTATGAAAATAAGGTTATTACTCTTCAGTCCAGAATTAAGGTTCGTATCACAAAGACAATGCCTGATGGAACAGAAATGACTGGTATTGTAGAGTCTACACTTGGACGTTTCCTGTTTAATGAAATCCTTCCTCAGGATCTTGGATTCGTAGACAGAAGCATTCCGGGTAATGAACTTCTTCTGGAAGTTGATTTCCTGGTTGGTAAGAAACAGCTGAAGAAAATTCTGGAAAAAGTTATTAATACACACGGAGCTACCAAGACAGCAGAAGTTCTTGATTCTATCAAGGCTACAGGTTACAAGTACTCTACACGTGCAGCGATGACCGTATCCATTTCTGATATGACTGTGCCGCCTCAGAAACCTGAGATGATCCAGAATGCGCAGAATATCGTAGACAAAATCACAAAGAACTATAAGCGTGGTCTTATTACTGAAGAAGAGCGTTACAAAGAAGTTGTTGAAACATGGAAGAAGACTGATGATGAGCTTACAAAAGCACTTCTGGATGGTCTTGATAAATATAACAATATCTTTATGATGGCTGACTCCGGTGCCCGTGGTTCTGATAAACAGATCAAACAGCTTGCAGGTATGCGTGGTCTGATGGCCGATACAACTGGTCATACGATCGAGCTTCCTATCAAGTCAAACTTCCGTGAAGGTCTTGAAGTACTGGAATACTTCATGTCTGCACATGGTGCTCGTAAAGGTATGTCCGATACAGCACTTCGTACAGCCGACTCTGGATACCTGACCAGACGAATGGTTGATGTATCTCAGGAACTGATCGTTCGTGAGACAGACTGCTGCGAAAACAGACCGGAAATCTCTGGTATGTATGTCAAAGGCTTCATGGATGGAAAAGAAGAAATCGAAAACCTTCAGGAACGTATCACAGGTCGTTTTGCATGTGAGACTATCACAAATAAAGATGGTGAAGTTCTTGTTAAGGCAAACCATATGATCACCCCAAGACGTGCTGCACGTATCATGAGTGAAGGTGTAAGCAAAACTGGTGGACCGATCGAAGAAGTCAAGATCCGTACAATTCTGACCTGTAAGTGTAAGGTTGGTGTCTGCGCAAAATGTTATGGTGCAAACATGGCAACTGGTGAAGCTGTTCAGGTTGGTGAGGCTGTTGGTATTATTGCTGCGCAGTCTATCGGTGAGCCTGGTACACAGCTGACTATGCGTACATTCCATAGTGGTGGTGTAGCCGGTGGAGATATCACTCAGGGTCTTCCTCGAGTTGAGGAGCTTTTTGAGGCAAGAAAACCGAAAGGTCTTGCTATTATCACAGAAATTCCTGGTGTTGCTGTCATCAACGACACAAAGAAAAAACGTGAGATCATTGTAACAAATCCGGAGAACGGAGATTCCAAGACATATCTGATCCCTTATGGATCTCGTATCAAGATTGCAGACGGACAGGTTCTTGAAGCTGGTGATGAACTTACAGAAGGTAGTGTAAATCCACATGATATCCTGAGAATTAAAGGTGTTCGTGCTGTTCAGGATTACATGATCCGTGAAGTTCAGAGAGTATATCGTCTCCAGGGTGTAGAAATCAGTGATAAGCATATCGAGGTTCTGGTTCGTCAGATGCTGAAGAAGATTCGTATCGAAGACAATGGAGATACAGAATTCCTTCCGGGAACACTTGTAGATGTTCTTGAATTTGAGGAAGTTAATGAAAACCTTGAGAAAGAAGGAAAGAAACCGGCAGAAGGAAAGCAGGTAATGCTTGGTATTACCAAAGCTTCTCTGGCAACAGATTCCTTCCTGTCAGCGGCATCCTTCCAGGAAACAACAAAAGTCCTGACAGAGGCTGCAATCAAAGGTAAGGTTGACCACCTGGTTGGTCTGAAGGAAAACGTTATCATTGGTAAACTGATTCCAGCAGGTACAGGTCTGAAACGTTACAGAGATATCCAGTTGGATACAGGCATGCCGGAAGAGGCACCGACAGTGGATGAAGAAACTGCAGAAAGCCTTCCGGAAGACGAAGAAACGATCACACTGGAAGAACCTGTTGATGCTGCAGATGATGAAATCATCAATGCAGAAGAAAACACTGACGATACAGAGGAATAATTAATTATTGTTCACAGACATCCCCTGACCATTTTGGTGGTCGGGGGATTTTTATATGGAAAAATATAAATATTGTATGAAAAAAACTGGAAGAATATCGAAAATTACAGACATGGATTTATTTACATGCTATAATGAAGCTAATTAATATTTAAAATAAATAAAAAACTCTGAAATATAGGAGATTACCGGGAAAGGAGGGGGAAGATGGATAAGCAACTGCCGGTTTCTGTATGGCCGGAATGGAAGATTACAGAAAAGATTGGAGAAGGATCTTTCGGTAAAGTTTATAAAGCTTGTCGAAGTGAGCAGGGAACGACATTTTATTCTGCGATTAAAGTTATCACGATTCCCTCAAATCCCGGGGAATTAAGCAGCGTTCGTTCTGAAAGCCCGAATGAACAGTCAGTGAAAGAATATTTTCAGGGACTTGTTGATGAATGTATTCAGGAAGTCAGTACCATGGAATATTTCAGAGGAAATTCTCATGTGGTTTCTGTTGAAGATTATAAAGTAGTAGAATATCTGGATGACATTGGATGGGATATTTATATCCGGATGGAATATCTGACCAGCTTTATGGAATATTGTGCAGGACGCGCACTTTCGGAAGATGATGTGATCCGCCTTGGTATTGATCTGTGTAAAGCATTGGAATACTGTCAATGTCAGAATATTATTCACAGAGATATCAAACCTGAAAATATTTTTGTATCCAGGTTTGGAGAATTTAAACTTGGAGACTTTGGTATTGCCCGTGAACTGGAACGCACTATGAGCGGACTTTCAAAGAAGGGTACCTATTCTTATATGGCTCCGGAAATGTATAAAGGTGAAGCTTATGATTCAAGAGTAGACATTTATTCGCTTGGAATTGTTTTATACAAACTTCGGAATCACAACAGACTTCCGTTTATCAGCCTGGAAAAACAGCTGATTACATACAGAGATAAAGAAAATGCTTTGAATAAACGTATGGCCGGGGAGAAACTCCCTAGACCGGCAGAAGCAGGCGATGCGTTTGCGGAGGTGATTCTCAAAGCATGTGCGTTTGACCGGGAAGAACGTTATGCCAATGCAGAGGAATTTCGTGAAGCATTGGAGAGAGTAAAAACAGGAAGTTCATCTGCAAAAACAGTGCATGTACGTAAAACGCAGGAGCTTGAACATGCACCGGGGAAAATAAATCCACAGAAGGTGCAGCACAAATCTCAGCAAAGAACACCACAGAAAGACCGAAAACAAGCAATCCAGCAGTCCCAAATGAAAGCAGAGACAGAAGGGACAGTGATTGTACGCAAAAACAATCAGGAAAGGCCGTTATCAGCAAAAAAAGCCAAAAAGAGAGCAAAAAAGAAATTTGAGCCACTGGTTGCTGCGGTTATTATCATGTTTGCTGCAGTCTGTGTGATCGTGGGTGTATTTATCTGGCTTTTGAGGGAAAATGCGGAACTGCAGCGTTTGAAACAGTCTGTAACGGAAACTGTTCAGACTGCAGAAAGTAAGCAGTTGCAGGAGACACTGGAAAAAATACAGACACAGGCAACAGAGATCAGTGATAATCTGAATGATTACAGCTGGATCGGTTCAGAAGAGGATGGAAAGATCAGCTACCTGAAACAGCTGGATGATGGCAGCTGGCAGGTAAGGAAGATCCTTATCTATCCATCCCTTTCGAAGGATAATCAGTATGAAGAATACTATTACTGGAAGAATGAACTGTTTTTTGCATATATTTGGTCAGACAGCAGTACATCCGGAGATATAAAAGAAGGACAGCAGAAAATAGACCGTTATTATTATGATGATGGAAAGCTTGTCCGATGGATTGATGAAAATAACCGTTGTCATGACAATGAGACAAATAATGATGAATACGTCAGCAGAGGCGAAAAGTATCTGAATCGTGCAGAGGAATATAAGAATGAACTGAATCTTTCTTCAGACAGCAGCTCAGAAAATTCAGCATCATAAGAAAGGACGGAATATGGCCTATCAGATTGAATATGCATATACATGCCATATAGGAAAAATCCGCAATAATAATGAAGATAATTTCTGGTGCTGCGGTGATAGTCTGGAGGCTCAGAATCAGGGAATGAGCCATATTCGAAGCGGATATATGAAACAATCGGAATATCCGCTGCTTGCTGTTTTTGATGGCATGGGAGGTGAGAGCTGTGGCGAGATGGCTGCTTTTCTTGCGGCAGAAGCCTGTGGCCAACATTTTAAAACTGCAAAAGATGGAATACGGAATGATCCGGAAGAATTCCTGAATGAAATCTGTGAAAGTATGAATCAGGCTATCTGCGATTACGGCAGGACAAATAAGATCAACAGCATGGGAACAACGGCAGCATTACTTGCCTTTGCAGAAGATGCTGTTTATAGCTGCAATCTTGGAGACAGCCGGATCTATAAATCAGACCGCGAGAAATTTTATCAGATTTCACAAGACCACGTCCTGGGGCGCAGTTTGTTTGGAAAGGCACCATTAACACAGTATCTTGGGATGGAAGAAGAAAATCTGCAGCTGGAACCGTCGATCAGCAGGCAGGAAATTAAAATAGGGGATCGCTTTCTGCTTTGTTCTGATGGAATCACAGATATGCTTTCAGACGGAGAAATCGCGGATATACTCAGCAGGGATATTCCAGTGGCAAAAACCGTAGAGATTCTCGTGGACAGAGCTCTGAAAAAGGGTGGAAGAGATAATATTACAGTTGTTTTATGTGAGATCATGGAGCAGCCACGCAATATGTTCAGACGAGTGTTAAATTGGTTTCACAGACAGAATGAGGGTGATATATAATGAAAAACAGAATGCAGGATCTTGATTTTGAGCAGACAGTGGCATTTGATTCTGTAAAAGACTTTGAATTTACGAGAAAAGCTGCACAGAGATTTCGTCAGGTTGTCAGTCTGGATGGCTTTGAGGATGAGGATGCAGATGTTATTTTTCATTATTTATATAAAGAAATGGAACTCGTGTCTTTTGGAGATCATCTGAAACGTTATATTTATGAACGTGCAGGATTGGAAGAACCTTATAACGAAGTCACACAGGATATTTACAGAGATATTGTGATCGAATCATTTCATGAGACTTGTACACCGAAATCTATGAATCCAACTTCGACAAAACTGACATCGTTGGTAAATAACTGGCTGACACAGGCTTCGGTAAAAAGAGAAACTGTTTTTTTACTGGGTTTTGGATTGCGCATGAGTGCAGAAGATGTATCCGATTTTCTGACAAGGGTTTTGCGGGAACAGGATTTTGATTTCCATAATCCGGATGAGGTAATCTACTGGTACTGTTATTCGCAGCAGCTTGGTTATCATAGGGCAGAAGAACTTAAGAAACGCTATGAAGAGCTGGAACCAGATGAGAGTTATACAGAAGCTCCACAGGTTTATTCGGGAAAAATCTGTCTTGATACAGAGGATAAACTGCTTTGTTATCTGGCGTATGTGAAAGTTGGAGCAGATGATCCGATGTCCGAGAAAAGTCAGGCCTATCAGGAATTTGTCCGTCTCCTTACTCATGCAAAAGAAATCATCGCGAAGATGTATCAGGGGGATGAGGTGGAAAAATCCCGCAATAAGGTGTGGAATATTTCAGATATTACGGATTCAGATGTGGAAAAAGTTATCTGCAGTGGAATTCCTGTAAATAAAATGGGAAATCTTAAAAAGATGTCGGCATCTATTTTGGCGAAACATTTCAGTCAGAAGCGATTTAGCAGACAGAGAATCAACAGTATATTGAATCATAAATTTCCAGTAGAGCGCTTTGATCTGATTACATTAGAGTTCTTTATCATTTCACAGGAGATGCAGGATGATGATCCATATAATCGTTATCATCATTTTCTTGAGGAGATTCAGGAAATTCTTAAGAAATGCGGAATGAGTGAGATCTACATAGTAAATCCATATGAATGTTTTTTGCTGATGTGTCTTTTGACAGATTGTCCGCTTGCTGTTTTTGCGGATATCTGGGAAATGTCATATGAGGAAGATAAGCAAGAAGAATAAGAAAAACCTGTCAGACCGAAAATTCGGAATGACAGGTTTTTTGCTGTGAAAAATGATCATTCGTTGTAATAACCATAGATCAGACGAGAATCCTGTGCGATTACTGCCTGTGCTTCACTACTGTCGGTGAGATCCTGCGACATAAAGCAGACAACCAGATCGATGTTTTTGGCGGTATTGTAAATGATTCCGGCATCATTTTCGACATCATCCAACTCTCCGGTTTTGTTGGCAACTTTTACTCCATCTGGAAGGTTGGCAGGAATTTTATTTCTGCGCTGCTGCATTTTAAGAAGAGAATACATTGCATCTGTATGCGCAAGAGTGGATTCGGCAGTGCCGGCATTGCTCTGATAGATTTCCTTCAGAAAATGACCGCAATCACTGACGGAAGTGTAATTATCACCATATTCATTACTCTGGAGAAGGAGACGTCCCATTGAAGTGCTGGAGTATCCATGAGAAGCACAAAATGCATTCACAGCACGCATACCGGCTTCATCATCGCCATCACCAAGCATATTTACAAGTTTATTTGCCGCATCGTTATCACTTACAGTAATCATTGAATTCAAATAACTGTTCAGTGTATCAGCACCATAAGTTTCGGAGAGAGATTCATAATTTTCGTAAACAGTACCCATAATAAAAAGTTTGATCAGACTGGCAGCCTGCATGGGCTGATCGTCAATCACACCTTCTGTATTTTTCATAAGGTTGCATACATATACGGACCAGGTGCCATTGTTCTGAGGAAGGAGCGGTTTAATCTGAGCGAGAAGACTGTTCAGACTTTCGTCAGTGGAAGACTCAGAAGAATGGGAAGGAGAAATAGTCCCTTCTTCCTGTACATCCTGTGAAGAATCAACGGAGGAATCTGTTTCAGAATCATTTGAGGATTCCAGTTGATCGTTCAGACTACCTAGTTCCTTTGCCTGACTGATCAGTTCTGCTGATGTATCAGAAATTTCCTGTACTGTATTCTGGAGATCAGTGACTTTTGAACGGAGAGAAGCAAGATCCTGAAAAGAGTAAAGTGTCAGCCCGCCAAGTGCGAGAATGACAAGCGCGAGGATGATGATGATCGTATAAAGAAGAAATGGCTTTTGGTGCTTGCTATTTTTCATTATATAAATCCTTTCTGTATGTAAGAGTTCTTTCTATAGTAAATGTCTTATAAAATATCTCTGGAATCAGCTGTGGCCCTGACTGAAAACGGAAGTGACAGCTTCGGATGACTCCTGAGTATCGCGATGCTCCTGCACAGCAGTCTGCCGACCGGAAGCTTTTTGCTGGCGATAATTCAGAAGATCTTTTTTTTCTTTGACAGCGGATGAAAAAGAAGTTTGTGCGTCGTTTAACGCCTGCTGTTTGTCTCTTACCTGGGAAATGAAGGCATCAAGGCTTTGCTCAGTATCCGAAATTTGTTGTCTGGCCTGGATTCCCATGAAAAAGATACCGGCAATAAAGAAGATCACGGTAATGATGAGCAGGATAACAGATGGGGTGATTTTGTTTTTCATAAAAAATCCTTTCCTATATTATAGATGTAAACAAATAAAGTGAAAATTACTTTTTTTTATTATAAGCAGAGATGTCTTAAAATGCAATAATAAGGATTTCGTAAAATAACGAAAAAATCCTGTAAAATGCCTTGACAGCTGCATTTTTACGGGATATAATGAGCAAGCGTGCAACAGGAACGCTGTTTTTTTGTGCGCAATATTCATTTGACAATAGCAACCGCGCTACCCCATGACTAACCATGGAGAAAATAATCGGGAGGTGAAATGGAATGCCAACATTCAACCAGTTAGTAAGAAAAGGACGTCAGACAGCTGTAAAGAAATCTACAGCACCGGCTCTGCAGAGAACATTCAACTCTTTAAGAAAGAAAGCTGTTGAACAGTCTGCACCACAGAAACGTGGAGTTTGTACAGCAGTTAAAACTGCAACACCTAAAAAACCTAACTCAGCTCTTAGAAAGATTGCCAGAGTTCGTCTTTCCAATGGAATCGAAGTAACAAGCTATATCCCAGGAGAAGGTCACAACCTTCAGGAACATAGTGTAGTTCTTATCCGTGGTGGACGTGTTAAGGACTTACCTGGTACCAGATACCACATCATCAGAGGTACACTGGATACTGCAGGTGTAGCTAACAGAAAACAGGCCCGCTCCAAATATGGTGCTAAGAGACCTAAAAAGAAATAAAGTAGAAAAAAGTAATCAATCGAAGATTCACTTATAACTATAAATATTGTACGGTATTCCATATACCCTGTCGGTTGCGGGTTAAATATAGGACTTTACCAGTGCGAACACCTTAGTTTTAATAGTGAGTACCGATGATTTAATCATTTTGATTAAGGAGGGAAGTAACGTGCCACGTAAAGGACATACTCAGAAAAGAGACGTTCTGGCAGACCCGATGTACAACAATAAAGTGGTTACCAAACTTATCAACAACATCATGTTAGATGGTAAGAAAGGTGTCGCTCAGAAGATTGTATACGGCGCTTTCGCTAGAATTGAAGAAAAAGCTGGCAAACCAGCTATCGAAGTTTTTGAAGAGGCTATGAACAACATCATGCCACTTCTCGAGGTAAAAGCAAGACGTATCGGTGGTGCTACTTACCAGGTTCCGATCGAGGTAAGAGCAGACAGACGTCAGGCACTGGCTCTTCGCTGGCTCACCACATATTCTCGTAAAAGAGGCGAGAAGACTATGGAGGAGAGACTTGCAAACGAGCTTCTGGATGCAATGAACAACACAGGCGCATCTGTTAAGAAGAAAGAAGATATGCACAAGATGGCTGAAGCAAATAAAGCATTTGCTCACTATCGTTTCTAATCAAGGAGGAAAATCCAATTGGCTGGAAAAGAAGGTAGAGAATACCCGCTTGAGCGTACCAGAAACATTGGTATCATGGCTCATATCGATGCAGGTAAGACAACTCTTACAGAACGTATCCTTTATTATACAGGTGTCAACTACAAAATCGGTGATACTCATGAAGGTACCGCAACAATGGACTGGATGGAGCAGGAGCAGGAGAGAGGTATCACAATTACTTCCGCTGCTACAACATGTCACTGGACTCTGCAGGATCACTGCAAGAAGAAACCAGGTGCTCTGGAACATCGTATCAACATCATTGATACCCCAGGTCACGTTGACTTCACAGTAGAAGTTGAGCGTTCTCTTCGTGTACTTGACGGTGCTGTCGGCGTTTTCTGTGCTAAGGGTGGTGTTGAACCGCAGTCTGAAAACGTATGGCGTCAGGCCGACACTTACAATGTACCACGTATGGCATTCATCAACAAGATGGATATCCTTGGTGCAAACTTCTACGGTGCAGTAGAGCAGATCAAGACTCGTCTTGGTAAAAACGCAATCTGCTTACAGCTGCCAATCGGAAAAGAAGATGATTTCAAAGGAATCATTGACTTATTCGAAATGAAAGCTTACATCTACAACGATGAAAAAGGTGATGACATCTCCATCGTTGATATTCCTGAAGACATGAAGGAAGATGCTGAGCTTTATCATACAGAGCTCATTGAGAAAATCTGTGAGCTTGATGACGACTTAATGATGGAATATCTTGACGGTGAAGAACCAACTGTTGAGAGACTGAAAGCAACATTAAGAAAAGCGACATGCGAGTGTACAGCTGTTCCGGTTTGCTGTGGTTCTGCTTACAGAAACAAAGGTGTTCAGAAACTTCTTGATGCTATCCTTGAGTATATGCCTGCTCCAACAGATATTCCTCCAATCGAGGGAACTGACCTGGACGGCAACCCGGTAGTAAGACATTCTTCTGATGAAGAACCGTTTGCAGCACTTGCATTCAAGATTATGACAGACCCATTTGTTGGTAA
>OGXC01002511.1_pt1 | contig 12250 bp, 11 predicted proteins | sample 1576201 | NCBI WGS metagenome assembly OGXC01 (sample SAMEA3541562, study PRJEB24748) | human gut metagenome | biome: human gut; feature: human-associated habitat; material: faeces | place: China | collected 2012 | reverse complement strand
GTGATCCGCGCATGATGCCTGCTCACTGTTCCACTCGGTACTTCCGAACACCCGCTTCCGCGCGATCGGATCCGAAGATTCCACTCTTTCGGAGAAGAAGTGACCGATTATCGACAAAAAAACGTCGAAATCATTGCAAATCATTCGTCAAATGTTTAATTTTGTTAGATTAAAGACTGATATTGTTAATTTTAAGTAAAATCAATCACCATATGAAGAAGCTTATATCTGCTGCCGAAGCGGCGGGAATGGTAAAAGACGGAATGACGGTCATGATCGGCGGCTTTCTGGGCAACGGAAGCCCCCACGCGATCATCGACGCACTGGTTGAATCGGGCGTAAAGGACCTCACCCTCATCGTGAACGATACGGCTTATCCGGACAAAGGCTGCGGACGGCTGATCGCCGGGAAGCAGGTCCGCAAAGTGATCGTATCGCACATCGGCACCAACCCCTGCACCAGCGAGCAGATGAACAGCGGCGAACTGGAGATCGAATTCTGCCCGCAGGGAACGCTGGCCGAACGGGTTCGTTCGGGCGGGGCAGGTCTGGGCGGTGTGCTCACTCCGGTCGGACTCGGAACGATCGTAGCCGAAGGCAAACAAATCATCAACGTCGATGGCAAGGATTACCTGCTCGAAAAACCGCTGCGGGCCGACGTAGCCCTGCTCGGCGCGAGCCTGGCCGACCGATCGGGCAACCTGGTCTATAAAGGCACGTCACAGAATTTCAACCCGTTGATGGCCACCGCAGCCGACCTGGTGATCGCCGAGGTGCGGGAGCTGGTAGAAACCGGAGCGATAGCCCCCGAAGCGGTCCGCACGCCGGGTATCTTCGTAGATTACATGGTCGCTCCGGCCAAATAACCGAACGGCCGAAAGAACAAATCCGCATCTCAATCGAATTAAAAATATCAGGTTATGGAAAAATCAATGATACGGCTTCGGATGAGTGCCAAAGACGCTCATTACGGAGGCAATCTGGTGGACGGCGCCCATATGGTGCATCTGTTCGGCGACGTGGCCACCGAACTGTTGATCATGCACGACGGCGACGAAGGACTGTTCGTGGCCTACGACAACGTCGAATTTCTCGCCCCGGTCTATGCCGGCGATTATATCGAAGCGGTGGGCGAAATCGTGAAGGTGGGCAACACCTCGCGCAAGATGGTCTTCGAAGCCCGCAAAGTGGTCGCTGCACGCCCCGACATCTCGCCCTCTGCGGCCGACGTACTCAAAGAGCCCGTCGTGGTCTGCCGTGCCAGCGGCACGTGCGTCGTAAAAAAAGAGGACCAGCGCATCCCTGAGAGCCGCTAACGGAATTTTCGGCCCGTTCCGGACACGAAAGCGTCCCGCGATGCGAAGACCGCAGGCAGGAGCGCCGGAGAGAGAAAACGGCCGATGCGACCGGAAATTCTCGGCGAACAGGTCCGAACAGGTTTAGCCGCCACATCGGACAAAGCAACGGAATTCAACCATTTTCAAACTTTTCAACCAAAGACCCCATGGAAAAACTGATCATAACGGCCGCGATCTGCGGAGCGGAAGTACTCAAGGAACACAACCCCGCAGTCCCCTACACGGTGGAAGAGTGCGCCCGGGAGGCCAAGTCGGCCTACGATGCCGGCGCGAGCATCATCCACCTGCACGTGCGCAACGACGACGGCCAACCCACGCAGGATAAAAACCGCTTCAAACAGGTTATGGACGCTATCCGTGCGGTTTGCCCGGACGTAATCATCCAGCCTTCGACGGGAGGTGCCGTCGGCATGACCAACGACGAACGGCTGCAACCTACGGAGCTGCTCCCCGAAATGGCGACCCTCGACTGCGGCACGCTCAATTTCGGCGGCGATGAAATCTTCGAGAACACGGAGAACACGATCAAGTACTTCGGTCAGAAGATGATCGAGCGGGGCATCAAACCCGAGCTGGAGGTCTTCGACAAGAGTATGATCGAAATGGCGCTCCGCCTGCACAAGAAGGGCTATATCGCCGACCCCATGCATTTCGACTTCGTGATGGGTGTGAACGGCGGCATCGGAGGCGACATCCGGGATTTCGTCTTCCTGCGGGGCAGCATTCCGGCCGATGCGACCTACACGGTAGCCGGCGTGGGACGCTACGAATTTCCGCTGGCGGCCCTGGCGATCATCGACGGCGGCCACGTGCGCGTAGGTTTCGAGGACAACGTCTATCTCTCCAAAGGCGTTCCGGCCAAATCCAACGGCGAACTGGTCGAGAAGGTCGTTCGCATGGCCAAAGAGTTCGGACGCGAGGTCGCTACACCGGACGAAGCTCGCCGCATTCTGGGACTCAAGAAATAAGATCACCCAAAAAACATCAACACTGCAACACAACAAAACACCATAATGAAAAAAGGACATAAATACGGCACACACCGGGTAATCTCCCCGAAGGGCGTGCTTCCCCAGCCGGCAGACAAGCTGGACAACAACATGGACGAGATCTACGACAACGAGATTCTGATCGACGTACAGACCCTCAACATCGACTCGGCCAGCTTCACCCAGATCTCGAACCAGGCCGGAGGCGACAAAGCCAAAATCGCCGAGATCATGCTCGACATCGTCGAAAAACAAGGCAAACACCGCAATCCGGTAACCGGATCGGGCGGCATGCTGCTGGGCACGGTCGAGAAGATCGGCGACGCGCTCGTCGGCAAGACCGACCTCAAGGTAGGCGACAAGATCGCCACGCTGGTTTCGCTGTCGCTGACTCCGCTGCGGATCGACAAGATCAAGGAGATTCGCCCCGATGTCGATCAGGTCGATATCGACGGCAAGGCGATCCTGTTCGAAAGCGGCATCTACGCCAAAATACCTTCCGACCTGCCCGAAAAGCTGGTAATGTCGGCCCTCGACGTGGCCGGAGCTCCGGCACAGGTAGCCAAACTGGTTCGCCCCGGCAACACGGTGCTGATCATCGGCGCAGCCGGCAAATCCGGCATGCTCTGCTGCTACGAGGCTCGCAAGCGGGTCGGCGTAACGGGCAAAGTGATCGGACTCTGTTACAGTCCCGAGGAGAAGGAGCGCCTGGACAAGTTGGGCTTCTGCCACGAGGTCGTCTGCATGGACGCTCGTCAGCCGATTCCGGTACTCGAAAAGATTACGGAGCTGACCAATGGCGAAATGTGCGACATCACCATCAACAATGTGAATGTTCCCGACACCGAAATGACCAGCATCCTCTGTACGAAGAATACGGGCATCGTCTATTTCTTCTCGATGGCCACGAGCTTCACGAAAGCCGCTCTCGGCGCCGAAGGCGTCGGCAGCGACGTGACGATGATTATCGGAAACGGCTATACGAAGGGACATGCGGAGATCACGCTTCAGGAGTTCCGCGAATGCGAAGCCTTGAGAAAGATATTCACCGAGCTGTACGCCTAACCGATACGAACGACACCTGCCGCCTTTCCTCATCGTCCCCGCCCGGCGCAAATTAAAAAAGCAGGACGGATCCGACTTACCGAGGCAGGAGGCACTCATCGAAAATAGCCGTCCGCCGCATTCGTTTTCGATGAGCGGACGGCGAAAACAAACGCTCGCTACATCGGCGAAAAAACACAAACCGCAACAACGTAACAATCGAACGAAACAAATAAAATCAAATGACACCTCTCACACCCGCAATGAGCCGCAGAAAAGAATTCTTTCCCGAAGTGACCGACCAGCAATGGAACGACTGGCACTGGCAGGTAAAAAACAGGATTGAGACCGTAGATGAGCTCAAGAAATACATCAAGCTGACCGCTGAAGAGGAGGAAGGCATCCGTGAATCGCTCAAAACGCTCCGTATGGCCATCACGCCCTACTACCTGACGCTGATCGATCCGGAAAATCCGCACTGCCCGATCCGCAAGCAGGCCATTCCTACCGTCGAGGAGCTGAAGCGCTCGCCCGCCGACCTGGAAGATCCCCTGCATGAGGACAGCGACTCGCCCGTACCGGGTCTGACGCACCGTTACCCCGACCGGGTACTGTTCCTGATTACCGACATGTGCTCGATGTACTGCCGCCACTGCACGCGCCGCCGCTTCGCCGGCCAGCACGACTGTGCAACCCCCGAGAAACAGATCGACGACTGCATCGACTACATCGCCCGTACACCGCAGGTACGCGACGTGCTGCTCTCGGGCGGCGACGCCCTGCTGGTGAGCGACGAAAAACTCGAATATATCATCAGCCGTCTGCGTGCCATTCCCCACGTGGAGATCATCCGCATCGGCTCGCGCACCCCGGTCGTGCTGCCTCAACGCATCACACCGGAATTGGTGAACATGCTCAAGAAATACCACCCGATCTGGCTGAACACCCACTTCAATCATCCGAACGAAGTGACCCCCGAATCGAAGCAGGCCTGCGCACGTCTGGCCGACGCCGGTATTCCCCTGGGCAACCAGTCGGTGTTGCTGCGCGGTGTGAACGACTGCACGCACATCATGAAAAAGCTCGTGCACGAACTGGTGAAGATGCGTGTGCGTCCCTACTATATTTATATCTGCGACCTGTCGCTGGGCATCGGACACTTCCGCACTCCGGTATCGAAAGGCATCGAAATCATCGAGAACCTCCGGGGACACACCTCGGGTTACGCCGTTCCGACATTCGTCGTGGACGCTCCGGGCGGTGGTGGCAAGATTCCTGTCATGCCGAACTATGTCATCTCGCAGGCTCCGAACCGCGTGGTACTCCGCAACTACGAAGGTGTGATCACGACCTATACGGAACCGACCGACTACAAGGACGAATGCCACTGCGAAGAGTGCGAGAAAGCACGTCGGAAGGAAGGCGTGGCCGAGTTGTTGAGCGGCGGACGTCTTTCGCTCGAGCCGTCCGAATTGAGCCGCAAGACCCGTAACCACAACCATTAGAACGTAACGCTGCAAGACCAGCCCGCACCGGATTGGGATTCGTAACGAACATATCGGATTTCGGCAGCCTGGCCATCGTCGGCCTGGAGAAGAACACGGGTAAAACCGAATGTCTGAACTACATTCTGGGACAACTCGGTGGTCGGGCGGACCGTTTCGCCCTGACTTCGGTCGGAATCGACGGCGAGAGCCGGGATCAGGTGTGCCAGACAGCGAAACCCGAGATCGAGATTCCCGAGGGAATGATCTTCGTCACCTCGGAGAAACACTACCGGGAAAAACGGCTCGCGGCCGAGGTCCTCGACGTGAGCCTGGAACGGACGGCGCTCGGGCGGCTGATAACGGCCCGCGCGAAGATGAGCGGCAAATTGCTGCTCTCCGGACCTTCGGACACGGCGGGCCTGAAAGCCCTGATCGACCTGCTCAAATCCCGGGGCGTAGGCACGACGATCGTGGACGGCGCCCTGTCGCGGTTGAGCCTGGCTTCGCCGGCGGTCACCGAAGCGATGATCCTGGCCACGGGAGCTGCCGTCGCGGGAAATATTCCCGAACTGGTCCGCAAGACGAAATACGTTTACGAACTGATCGGGATCGAAGAGATCGAAAAGGCGCTGCGTACCCGGCTCGCCCCCCTGACGCAGGGGGTGTGGGCCGTCAGCGACGGCGGCGAACCGATCGACCTCGAATTACCCTCGGTGCTGATGCTCGAACGGAGCGGAGAAAACCTGTTCCGGCACGGCCGGCGGATTTACGCCACCGGCATCGTCACGGACAAGCTGTTCCAACTGCTGCGAACGCAACAACGGGAAGTGGAGTTGATCATCCGCGACTTTACGCGGGTGTTCGCCTCGCCCGAAGCGTTTTACGCTTTCCTGCGCCGGGGGCACCGGATCAGGGTGGTACACCGCAGCCGGCTGCTGGCCGTCACGGTCAATCCGACGGCTCCGTCGGGGCTGGTGCTCGACTCCCGACAGTTGTGCGAAGCGATGCAGGAGGCGTTGCAGATACCGGTTTACGACGTAAAGAAAATGCCCGAATAGAAACGAATACGGCTCACACGAACAGAATCGAGGATCTTAAAGTCCCCTCCGAGGAGGGGAGTCAGAGGAAGGTCAAACGCTCTGACACGGCAGAAGGCCGTGAAATAAATACGCGAACCCGTGTAAAATTGCATCGAATAACCAGAAAGCGAATGCGACTCAAAGAGGCCATACAACATACCAGCGGACTGCGCTGCGTCGTCGAAGGAATGGAGATCTGTTCCTCCGTCGGGCGACGTATGCTCCATGAAATGACATGGCTCGGCGAGGAGTCGGCGATCACGGCGGAACACGACCGTATCACCTCGGTGCTGCGCCTGCTCGAAACCGAAGAGGGACGCGACCGCACCGAAACGATTCGCCGCAAACTGGCCCTGTTGCGCGACATCCGCTCAACGATCGAACGCACGGGCGGCAACTGCGTATTCGACGACATCGAGCTGTTCGAATTGAAGTTTTTCGCGCTGCTGGCGGAAGAGCTTCGACCGCTGGCATCGCAAGGGCGTCTTGCCGAACTTCCCGAGCTGAACGGGGTCGTCGATCTGCTCGATCCGGAAGGCAACCGGCTCCCCCATTTCTTCGTCTATGACGCCTACTCGGAGGAGCTGACGACCCTGCGCAAACAGATCAAGGCCCGCAAACAGGCCGGAGCCGACGAGTCTCAAGTGCAGGAGCTCTATTTCCGCAGCGTGGAGATCGAAGACTGCATTCGGGAGAGGCTCTCCGTCGAATTGCGGAAATACCACAAAGCGTTGCAACAGGCACTCGACCTGATGGGATGGCTCGATGTGGTGATCGCCAAGGCGATGCAGGCCCGCGACTGGGGCCTTACCCGTCCCGCGATAACGCATGCCGCCTTCCGGTACCGGAATCGGCTCTACGGTAACATCGGACATCACTTCCGGATTGGCGTCCTCTTTTTCCTGGAGCCAGTTGCCGGTTACGTAGCTGGCGGAGAAGCCGTTGACGAAGTTGTCGTCGGTCTCTTCATAGCCGAGGCTCTTGGAGTTCGGATCGACAACGCCACTGTCGATGCAGTCCTTATAGAACTGGAACACGTCTGCCGCTGCGGCCAGCTGGTCTGCGTTGTCCTTCCATGTATTCTTGTACATGCCGTCATCCTGCAGCGAGCAGATCTCAAGGCCCTTCTGCGCCAGATAAACGATCATTTCCTGCGGAGCACGCACGCCCGTGCAGGCCAACGCATACGGATAGGTGTCGGTCTTATCCTTGAAATCCGTCATGGAAAGCACATCGTCCCAAGTAGCCGGTACGGACGCGCCGCCCTTTTCCATGATATTCTCGTGGCACAGATAAGCGCGAACCGTCATTTCGTACGGCACACCGATGATCTCATCGCCGATGGACATACCCTTCATGACCGCGTCGCTCAGTACGGAAGCGTCGTCCCAGTTTGCGTAGCGGTCGGACAGGTCCTCCAGAATGCCCATGCTGTGGAATTCGCCGGTCCACTCGGGCAGGCCCCACGCAACGTCCGGCGTATTGCCGCCCGCAGCCGCGGAGAGGATCTTGTCATGCAGCATGTCATAGGAGAACTCGGTATAGTTGACCTTGACGCCGGTCTGCTCCTCATACTGTGCTACCAGCTTCTTTACGTTTTCGCGCTGCGAATCCGACAGGTTGGACGACCAGACCTCAAGCGTTGTGCTGCCGTCTGCGCTGCTGCCGCCGTTAGAAGACGAATCGCCGCATGCCGCCAGCGAAAGTGCCATGCTGGCTGTCAGCACGCCTGCCAGAGCTCTTTTCCACATTTTTCTCATTTTTCATACCTCTTTCTCTGTTTTTGTCCTGTTATCTCTTCTACTCTACTTCTCTGCTGCTTATTCCGCCCTCCTTATGCGCTGCCGTCCAGCAGGCGACGGCGTTTTTATTTTCAGGCCTTCTGACCGTAATAAGCGTTTTTGCCGTGCTTGCGCAGATAATGCTTGTCCAGCAGCTCCTGCTGCATCGGCTGCACGGTATTGTTGGAAACCAGCAGGTCCTGCCATGCCATCAGCGCACATTCCTCCAGCACAACGGCGTTTTCTACTGCCTTTTTCGGCGTCGCGCCCCAGGTGAACGGGCCATGGCTGTGAACGATGACCGCCGGGACCTGATTCGGGTTTTTATCGCGGAAGGTCTCGACAATCACCTTGCCGGTCTCCTTCTCGTACTCGCCCGCGATCTCTGCCGGCGTCATTGCGCGCGTGCAGGGGACCGCACCGTAGAAATAGTCGCCATGCGTCGTGCCGAGCGCCGGAATCGGCATGCCGGCCTGCGCAAAGGTCGTTGCCCAGCGGGAATGCGTATGTACGACGCCGCCGATATCCGGGAAGGAGCGATACAGTTCGATGTGCGTCGGGGTATCCGAGGACGGGCGAAGCGAACCTTCGACAACCGTTCCGTTCAGATCGACCACGACCATATCATCCGCCGTCATGTCCTCATATTCCACACCCGACGGCTTGATAACGATCAGGCCCTTTTCCCGGTCGATACCGGATACATTACCCCAGGTAAATGTGATGAGCTTGTGCTTCGGGAGCAGGAGATTGGCTTCCAGCACCTCTTGCTTGAGCTGTTCCAGCATAGCGTCTCTCCCCTCCTTATTTCAGCTTCCATGCCAGATCGGACACGAGCAGCTGCTGCTTGAGTGCCGAAATGGTGGTATCCTTCGTAATATGAACAAATTCAATGCCCATGATCTCTGCCCAGTCTTCCATCTGCTCAGCGGTAACGGCATAGGAGAGCACCGTATGGTGTGCACCGCCTGCCATGATCCATGCGTGGATACCGGTTTTCAGATCCGGCATGCCCTTCCACATAACGCGAGCTACCGGCAGATTGGGCATTTCGTAAATCGGCTTGATGCATTCAATATCCTGTACAATCATGCGGAGACGGCCGCCCATATCGATCAGCGAAACGACAATGGCGTTGCCCGGATGTCCCTCAAAGACCAGACGTGCCGGTGCGGCCTTGCCGCCGATACCCAGCGGATGCACCTCGATGCGCGGCTTTTCCGCCGCAACAGACGGGCAGACCTCCAGCATATGCGCACCGAGCGAAAGCTCCTTGCCCGGTTCGAGGTCGTAGGTATAATCCTCCATGAAGGCCGTTCCGCCCGGGACGCCCTCGCTCATCTGCTTCATGATGTGCGTCAGCGCGGATACCTTCCAGTCGCCCTCGCCGCCGTAGCCGTAACCCTTTGCCATCAGGTCCTGCGAAGCGATGCCGGGAAGCTGTTCCATGCCCCAGAGATCCTCAAAGGTATTGGTATATGCGCCGCAGCCGTGCTCATCCAGCATTTTCTGAATGGCGATCTCCTCGCGCGCCTGGTAGCGGACGGTTTCCATATCATCGGTCGCGAACTCGTAATTCTGCTGATATTCCTTCATCAGGCTGTCGATTTCCTGCTCACTTACCTGATTCATCACTTCAACAAGATCGCCGACTGCATAGGTATTCACCTGCCAGCCGAGCTTCATCTGTACTTCGACCTTATCGCCTTCGGTCACCGCGACCTGACGCATATTATCGCCAAAGCGCATGACCTTCAGCTCGCGGCTTACGGCTGCGCCTACTGCGGCACGCATCCAGCCACCGATTTTTTCCTGTACATCTGCATCTTCCCAGTATCCTGCAACGATCTTGCGCGGCAGACGCATGCGCGCTGCGATGAAGCCGTGTTCGCGGTCGCCGTGCGCCGACTGGTTCAGGTTCATGAAATCCATGTCGATGCCTTCGTTCGGAATGTTGCGGTTGAACTGCGTTGCGAAGTGGCAGTACGGCTTCTGGAGCACCGACAGTCCGCCGATCCACATCTTAGAAGGCGAAAACGTGTGCATCCAGACGATCACGCCCGCGCAGCGGCTGTCGGCGTTTGCCGCTCGCATTACCTCCGTGATTTCATCCGGAGTCTTTGCTACCGGCTTCAATACCAGCGAGCAGGGAAGCCTGCCCGACCGGTTCATTCCCTCCATCATGATCTGCGCGTGTTCCTTTACCTGACGGAGCGTTTCTTCACCGTATAAATGCTGAGAGCCTACAATCAGCCAAAATTCATAATCCTTCAGTGCCATGCGGTATCTTCCTTTCTGTTTTCCCCTGCGTTTTTCATACCGCCTGTATTGCGGTTTCCTCAACAGCCAGAAGTCCCTGATATGCGTGCATATAAGCGGTAAATCCGGCAATGTCCGCGGGAGCCGGATCCTTTTCGATGATCGGCATATCCGTAAAGACGTTCTGTTCCATGTACTGCGCCAGTGTCATTCCCTCTCCGCTCAGCATATATTCCGCCAGCAGCGCGATACCCCACGCGCCTCCCTCGCCGGCGTTTTCCATAACCGATACAGGAACACCTATCGCAGCAGCCATGATTTTCTGCCCTGCCTCCGGTGTCTTGAACAGACCGCCGTGGCCCATCAGTCGATCCAGCTTGACGGATTCTCCTTCGGTCAGCAGCTCCATTCCTATTTTAAGGGTTGCCACAGCAGAATACAACTGTGCGCGCATAAAGTTTCCGAGCGTCAGGCGGCTTTCCGGACGGCGTACCAGAAGAGGCCGTCCCTCCTCCATGTCAACGACCGGCTCACCCGACAGATAGTTGCAGCACAGAAGGCCGCCGCCGTCTTTTTCTCCCTCCGCCGCTTTGGAATATAGCAGCGAATAAAGTCTGTCATCACTCAGATCGCTTCCGATGCAGTGTGCGAACTCCTGAAGCATGCCTGCCCATGCGTTGATCTCCGAGGTGCAGTTGTTGCAGTGCACCATGGCAACCGGCTTGCCATCCGGCGTCGTCACCATGTCGATCTCCGGATATACCTGACTGAGCGGGCGCTCCAGCACGACCATTGCGAAAATGGAGGTGCCTGCCGATACATTGCCGGTACGCTCAGCGACCGAGTTTGTCGCGACCATGCCGGTTCCGGCGTCGCCTTCCGGCGGACAGAACGGCGTACCGGGCTGCAGCTCGCCGGTCGGATCCAGCAGCTGTGCACCCTCCGGTGTCAGCCGGCCGGCCTGTACGCCCGCGGGCAGGACCCGTGGAAGAATGTCCAGCAGCTTCCATCTGAAATGATGCCCGGCAACCAGCCGGTCAAAGCGGTCCGCCATATCGGCGTCGTAGGTCATCGCGGCGCTGTCGATCGGGAACATGCCAGACGCCTCGCCGACGCCAAGAACGCGTTCTCCGGTCAGCTGCCAATGTACGTATCCTGCCAGCGTTGTCAGATAATCTATGGAGGAAACATGCGCTTCCTCGTTCAGAATCGCCTGATACAGGTGCGCGATGCTCCAGCGCTGCGGAATATTAAACGAAAACTGTTTGGTCAGCAGGTCGGCCGCCCGGTCGGTAATGGTGTTTCTCCATGTACGGAATGGAACCAACTGATTGCCGTCGCGGTCAAATGCCAGATAGCCGTGCATCATGCCGCTGAAGCCGATTGCATCCAGAACGGTGATCGGACTGCCGTACCGCATCCGGTACCGGTCCGCCATATCGCGGTAGCACGCCTGCAGGCCGTTCCATACCTGCTCCAGCGGATAGGTCCAGATGCCGTTGACCAGCTGATTTTCCCATGTATGACTTCCTGTTGCAAGGACCGCACCATGTCCGTCGGTCAAGACGGCCTTGATTCGTGTAGAACCGAATTCAATGCCCAGCACCTTGCGCTGCGGCGCAGGCTGTACATTGAATTGTTCCGTCATGCTCATTTGTACGCACCTTCTTTTTGCTGTACTCACCGATATGTAAGTATCTTTTGTATTTTTATTGTAGCAATTGTACGTACAAAAAGCAAGACGGGAAAATGCACTGAATTTTCCCGTCTTTTTTATTCATATTATCCAAAAAGGTATTATTTCAGGCAGCGTACAGAACCGCGTTCAACAATATTAGGCTTGATTTTAATATGTTCTCTATGCTCCGGATCTTCCAGACAGCGCATCAATACATTTGCGGCGGTTTCGCCAATATCCGCTGCCGGATAGGTCACAGTCGTCAAATTGTACAGCTGCGAGCCGGCGAACGGCGAATTATCGAAGCCGACAACCGACAGATCGTCCGGAACGCGCTTTCCGGCGCGCCGCAGCACATCGATCAGCTTTGCGGCGATTTCGTCATTATAACATACCACCGCTGTGCTGTCCGCCAGACGCTTGAGGATCATTTCATCCATAGAACCCTCGAACAGATAGCGGACATCCTCTGTCGTGTACCACAGAATGCAGTCATCCTTGATGTGCTCGTCATTCTTCTGCATTCCCTTTACAACGCCCTCGTAGCGTTTTACACCCTGAATATCGTCGGATTT
>OGXC01002508.1_pt1 | contig 12258 bp, 10 predicted proteins | sample 1576201 | NCBI WGS metagenome assembly OGXC01 (sample SAMEA3541562, study PRJEB24748) | human gut metagenome | biome: human gut; feature: human-associated habitat; material: faeces | place: China | collected 2012 | reverse complement strand
ACAGGCTTTTCATATGAGCTTATGTGTCAGGGAAAGGACCGACTCGAAAACTACATGAAGGACTATAAGAAAAGAAAAGACACGCTGTCAAACAAGGAGCAGGATGTATTTAAGGACATGCGTATCGTACAGGAGATGTATGCCAGAGGCTTTGATTTCATGCCTCTTGATATATACAGGGCTCACCCTAACCGTTTCCAGATAATTGACGGTAAGCTAATGCCTGCCATAAACAGTATTGACGGACTGGGCGACAATGCCGCTATTTATATTTCGGAAGCGGCAAAGGACGGACCGTTCCTCTCAAAGGACGATTTCAGGGAGAGAACTCACGTATCGCGAACAGCCGTAGACCTCATGTCAGATTTGGGACTGCTTGGTTCACTGCCGGAGTCAAACCAGCTTTCACTTTTCGATTTCGGAGCATAATCCGGCAGTTTAGCATAAAACATATACTTTATAATAAAAATCCACTACTCATTGACAGACTCATAAATCTGTAAATAGGGTAGTGGATTTTGCGTATAATATGTATTGATTTTAAATATTAAATCTTATTTTAATTTTCTTCAATAAAATCTATCTGATACTCATCCATGTACTTGATACGTGCAAGTGAGTAAACCTCATAGCCCTGCTCGTTGATCTTTCTTCTGCCAGGCTGGAATGACTTCTCAATAAGGATTCCTATACCGGCAACTGTAGCGTGAGCCATGCGAAGAAGTCTGATGGCACCTGTAGCAGCCTCTCCGTCAGCCATGAAATCATCAATCAAAAGGATATTGTCATCCTCTGAGATAACATCGCGTGAGAGTGTAAGCTCATAGCTCTTCTCTGTTGTAAATGAAGTAACCTGTGTCTGATATAAATCATTATGTAATGTCTTTGAAGGCTGCTTCTTTAAAATAACAAGCGGTACATTCATCTTGGCTGCTGCCATAAGTGCAGGAGCAATTCCTGAGCTCTCTATTGTGACAACCTTTGTGATTCCCTTATCGGCAAAGTGATTTGCGAAATCCTCACCGATGTGCTCCATAAGCACCGGATCTACCTGATGGTTGATAAATTTGTTGACCTTTAAGATGTTTGTGCCAATTACCTGGCCATCCTTGAGAATTCGATCTTGCAGTTCTTTCATTTTGTTCACCTCATAAAAAATAAATTGTTATTATTATAGCACTATTCTTCGACAATATCACTATAAATTTTAGAATAAATTTCTTCAACCATATGATCGAGGAAGCTTTCCTCAAGCAGGCTGTATTTTTCAGTAATGACTGATGTGATAAGCTCAGCTCTTTTGTAGTATAAATCACCTGAGCAGGCATCTCCTTTTTCACCCGATGACGCTAAAGTCATAAGCTCGTCCCTATGAGTGACGGTCACGTATTCCATGATTTCCTCTTCGAGGGAATTATTTTGGTCAATTTTTTTTGAAATGTCCTTTAGCTCCATAAATGACTTCATTCCTATGATAAAAAATATCAAGAAAACAAGCCCCATTACGATAGAAATCATAAGCTTGTTTACCGAGTCTAAAGCGGCAAGCTTTATAACTCCTGTATCAAGCAGCACAATAGCAATAAGCCCTATCGCACCGACTGCGGTGAAGCACTGTCCGGTCGCTTTGGTATCCTCGTATCTTTTTTGTTCATCAACGTATATTTTCATACGGCCTCCATATTGTTTAATTATAGTTATATGTTATAATGAAACGATGAAAATTACAATATTATGTGTAGGAAAAGTTAAAGAAAAATTTTACAGAGATGCGATTGCTGAGTACTCAAAGCGTCTAAGCCGCTACTGTAAGCTTGAAATCACTGAGGTTTCCGATGAAAAGACAAGCGAGCAGGCCACACAGACAGAGATAGACATCGTAAAAAATAAAGAAGGTGAGAGGCTTCTTAAAAATATAAAAGACGATGCATATGTATTTTGTCTGGCGATAGATGGAAAGCAGCTTGATTCGGTTGAGCTGTCACAGAAGATGGATAGGCTAATGACAGGCGGCAAAAGTCATCTTGTTTTTGTAATAGGAGGCTCTCTTGGATTGTCCGATGATGTATTGAAGTGCGCTGACTATAAGCTTTCATTTTCTAAAATGACATTTCCTCATCAGCTCATGCGCGTAATTTTACTGGAGCAGATTTACAGGTCGTTTCGCATCAGCAATAATGAGCCGTACCACAAATAACCGGCATAATTCAGCCTAAATAAACATATGTTAATATATGAAGATGCAAAAAGTAACTGATTCGTTCGAGCTTCCAAAGGACATAGTGCTAGGGCTTCCAATTGTAACAGCATATGGTTATAATGAGCTTACTATAGAAAACCACAAGGGTATTCTGTCATTTTCGGACAAGGCCGTAACTGTAAGGGCAGCAGACAGTACCATAAAAATATCCGGCAGCCGCCTTGAAATAAAGGAATTTACAAAGGATTTAATAATAATAGCCGGTCATTTAAAGGGTGTTATATATGAGTATTAAAGCTTATGCAACAGTAAGGCTGACAGGCTGCAATATCAGGCGCTTCATAAATCTGTGCACGGCAAACCATATAAAAATATGGAACCTTAAATATGTAAGTCCAAAGGAATATGAGGCCTGCTGCAGTACAGAAGATATTTTTCTAATGAAGCCGCACCTTAAAAAGACGCATACAAGGCTTCTCGTGGTAAAAAGACAGGGATACTTTGCGATAAAAGCATTTCTATATAAAATACGTATTATTACGGCTGCAATTACCGGCGTTTTTTGTATACATGCACTCATCTGTACGAGAATCTGGTACATTGTGCCTGAAGGAAACCGTTTCACGTATGATGAGTCGGTCATCTCCTTTATGGAGAGTGAAAATGTAACAATAGGCAGCCACAAGAGAGCAGATTACAGCCTCCTTGAAAAGAAGCTTGAGGAAAAATATCCCGATATCACGTGGTGCAGTATATACATAGAAAAAAATACCATGAAAATTGATATATCAGAGGGAATAAATTATAGGTAAATTATGACAAATTTTATTTTTATGTTATAATGAAAAATATTTTGATTGAAAGGCACATGAGCTAATGAGTTTAAATGAAGTATCTATAAAAATACCGGGCGAATATATTCCAAACGTCTTTGGGCAATTTGATGCATTCGCCAAGAAAATAGAGCGCACACTGCACGTAACGCTTGTCTTAAGAGATGATTCCTTAAAGATTATCGGAGCGCAGGGAAATATTGATGGGGCAAAAGAGGTGTTCGAGCAGCTCATTGCGCTGGCTGAGAGAGGAAATGCCATCACAGAGCAGAACGTAAATTATGCACTTGCACTTTTAGAGGAACATAGAGGCAGTGAGATTGTTGAGATTGACAAGGATATCATTTGTCACACAATAAACGGCAAGCCTGTAAAGCCAAAAACCATAGGACAGAAGGAGTATGTCGATGCAATCAGGAAAAAGATGATAGTGTTTGGCATGGGACCTGCCGGAACAGGAAAGACCTATCTTGCCATGGCGATGGCTATAACAGCCTTTAAAAACGAGCAGGTGGGCCGTATTATTCTGACACGTCCAGCCATTGAAGCAGGTGAGAAGCTTGGCTTTCTGCCGGGAGATCTGCAGAGCAAGATTGACCCATATTTGAGACCATTGTACGATGCTCTTTATCAGATAATGGGAGCTGAGAGCTTCCAGCGCAACATGGAAAAGGGCCTTATTGAGGTGGCTCCTCTTGCGTACATGAGAGGCCGTACACTTGACAATGCATTTATCATACTTGATGAGGCACAGAATACAACTCCTGCACAGATGAAGATGTTTCTTACACGAATCGGCTTTGGCTCAAAGGTTGTCGTGACAGGTGATGCGACACAAAAGGATCTTGCACCGGGAGCAAAATCAGGGCTTGATGTGGCACTTAGGGTGCTTAAAAACATAGATGATATAGGCATATGCAATCTGACAAGCAAGGATGTCGTTCGTCATCCGCTTGTACAAAAAATCGTTCAGGCATATGATGATTATGAAAATAAGCAGACTGCAAAGACTGCAAGAAAGCAGAGGAAGATCAATTGAGAAGGGTTGTATCACTAATATCAATTTTTATATCAATCTTAGCTCTTTCATTTGTGCTGTGTCTGCTTGGTGATGTATATCCGGATGAGTGGATATGCATGGGTTTTTTAGATATCATATTTTATATGCTGCTTTTATTTGAGCTTGAGTACGAGCGGAACACACTGCAGCTGTCGAACAACTCAAGAACTGATTATCTTAGGTTTACGTTTGCGTTTATCATTTGCTCTATAGTGTGTATCATAAGCGGTTTTATGCCACTGTACAGCAGGCCGGTGATGATTTTTCCTATATTGCTTTGTCTGATTGGCAATGAGTTTCTGGCTTTTATAAGCGGTACTTATTTTTGTATATTGCTTTCAATCACTGTATCCGGCGACTGCTTTGAGCTCGTATGTGAGCTGCTTCTTGTAATCACAGGTGCTATCCTTGCAAAGATGCTAAAGGAGGACAAGCTTCAGATATGTATATATCTGATCACAATCAGTATGAGCATTGTGACACCGGGCATATTCTATTATATGTCAACAAAGGAGTTTTCTGTTTCCATTATTATTGCCGGAGCTGTAAGCGGCATGATTGTTTCGCTTAGCGGCATCATTTGTGCCAGGGTATTTAAGCCACTTAGCGCTGATGAAACAAATGACAGGCTTATAGAAATAATAGAGGAGGATTTTCCTGCTGTAAAGCAGCTTAAAAAGCACAATTTCTCTGAATACAATCATGGCAATTTCGTATCGACAATTGCCATAAAGGCTGCAAAGGCTGCAGGACTGGACACAGCGCTATGTGCAGCAGGAGGCTTTTATTACCGCATAGGGCAGTGGCAGAGGCATAAAAGCGTCATGGAAGGAGTAGAACAGGCATTAGCCATGCATTTTCCTGAAAAGCTGACCAATATACTCTATGAGTACTATGGCAAGCTAAGACATCCACAGACCCCTGAATCCGCACTCATCCATATGGTCGATGCTTTAATAGTAAGGCTTGATCATATCAAAAATGATGTGGCAGACAGTGAATGGAATCACGAGATACTTATTATCCAGACATTAAATGAGCTGTCAAGCTCAGGAATGTATGATGAATCAGGGCTTTCCATGAATCACTTTTTAAAAATACGAGACTATCTTACAAAGGAGGAGCTGCTTAAATGAGTTTTTTTATCGAAAAAGAAGTAGAATGCAATTTTAATTTTGATTATGAAAAGGTCGCAGAAGCTGTTGTTTCTGCTTCACTTGAGCATGAGAGCTTTCCGTATGAGGCGGAGGTTAATTTGACACTGACAGACAATGAAGGGATACATGCCATCAATAAGGAGTACAGACAGATAGACAGGCCTACAGATGTATTATCTTTTCCGATGCTTTCATATGAAACACCCGGAGATTTTTCTTTCCTTTCAGATGAGAATGAGGATGATTTCAATCCTGATACAGGAGAGGTCATGCTGGGCGACATTATAATATCCGTCGACAAAGTAAAGGAGCAGGCCTTAGAATACGGACACAGCGAAAAAAGAGAGTTTGCCTTTCTGATTACACACAGCATGCTTCATCTGTTCGGATATGACCACATGGAGGCTGATGAGGCTGCCGTAATGGAAGAGCACCAGAGAAAAATACTTGACGCTTTAGGTATAACACGCTAATATTTAAGCTGGTTATCAATTGAAACAGAGGATTTATAAATGTCTAAAAAAAATAACGGGGCAAGCAATGCCTTAGTACAGGGCTCTATACTTGCCGTAGCATCTATAATAAGCAGAATAATAGGACTCATATATCGCATACCGATGCAGCGTATATTGGGCGATATCGGAATCGGCTATTATTCCACAGCCTTTGAAATATATAATGTCATGCTGATTATATCATCATACAGCTTACCACTTGCCGTATCAAAGATGGTTTCAGCCCAGATGGCAAAAAAGAGGCGGACTGCGACGTATCAGATACTGAAGTGTGCTCTGCTTTTTGCAACCATCAGTGGAACAACGGTTGCACTCATACTGTTTTTCGGTGGCAATTTTTTTGCAACAACGCTTCTTAACACACCATACAGTATTTTTGCCTTAAGAGTACTGGCTCCGGGGCTTTTGGTAGTTGCAGTGCTCGGCGTCATCAGAGGCTTTTTCCAGGGACTGGGTACTATGATGCCAAGTGCCGTATCACAGATAATAGAGCAGATAGTAAATGCCATAGTCAGTGTATGGGCGGCCTACGTGCTTTACCGTACAGGTACAAGAATTGGTGCAGTACTTGGTGACAAGGAACACTATGCCGCAGCATATGGTGCAGCCGGTGGTACACTTGGAACAGTGCTTGGCTCTGTAGCGGCTCTTTTATTTGTAGTATTTATCTTTGCCATCTATATGAAGGTGTTCAAGAGGCAGATGAAAAGAGAACGAAATGTCAGGGTGAGCTCATTTGGCTACACAATGAAGATTCTTGTAATTACGGTTATTCCTGTGCTTTTAAGTACCACTATATACAATATCAGTGGTATAATAGACCAGGGTATATTCAAGCAGGTTGCACTGCTTCAGGGATACACTCAGAATGATATAGACGTATGGTGGGGTGTATACACCGGAAAGTACAAGCTTTTAATCAATGTGCCTATATCCATAGCATCAGCTATGGCAGCATCCTTTGTGCCGGTGCTTACAGGCGCATATCACAGGGACGATATGGAAGCAGTGAGAGGACAGATTAATCTTTCCACACGCTTTATCATGGTTGTCGCATTCCCATGTGCAGTAGGGCTTGCCGTGTTTGGACTGCCGATATTTAATATACTGTTCTCAAGCACCCGTGCAACAAATGCTGAGGCTTCACTTATGATGTATGTCGGTGCGGTTGCGGTAGTATTTTACTCGCTTTCCACTCTGTCCAACGGACTACTGCAGGGAATTGACAGGCTCAAGGTTCCTGTAATCAACGCTGCGATATCCATTGTAGCGCATGTCATAGTACTCATACTGCTTATGCTCATATTCAGGCTCAATATACATGCAGTTGTGCTTGCCAATACATTTTTTGCATTGCTCATGTGTTTTATGAACAGCATGGCTTTAAAGAAGTACAGCGGCTTTAAGCAGGAAATAAAAAAGACCTTTATCATCCCGGCCATCAGCTCGCTCATAATGGGAGTTATTTCGTATATAATATACTTTATACTTTACAAGGCCTGTCATATTGAGATTATCGCCTTCATTCTTGCTGCAATCATTGCGGTTATCTCATATGCAGTGGCGCTGCTTTTACTCAAAGGACTGACTGAGGATGAGCTTAGACATTTTCCAAAGGGCACACTTATCATAAAAGTGGCAAAAAAATGTCATTTATTATAAAATTGAATAAATAACAAAAATTTACAGATACTGATTTTGAGGTGATAATATGAAAAGCAAAATCAGTATCTGTTTTTTAACTATTGTTGTAATTCTTCTTGCACTTGTTATGATAGAAAAAATCAATACGCAAAGAGCAGCAGACAAGGCTGCGATAATTGCACAAAGCAATGAAAATGATAAAGAAGAAAAAAATGAAAAAGAAAGCCTTCTGACATCAAATGAGGCTAAGAATGCAAAATACTGCATCAAAAATGACTCCGGAATGCTGTCTGTATACAACGCCACTGCAAGTGAAAAATACTTTGACACAGGCGTGTATTTTGAAGAACTGCCCGATGAAGCAAAAAATAAGGTTACAAATGGACTCTACTTTTTTAACGAAACTGATTTGTACGATTTTCTTGAAAGCTATTCAAGTTAATGTTAAAATAAATTAGTTAGGGGAAAAAATATGTACGATGTAATTATAATAGGTGCCGGTGCATCCGGGCTGATGGCGGCAGCAGCTGCTGCATCAAAGGGAGCACGTGTGGCGCTTTTAGAGCACAAGGATGATATAGGAAAGAAAATACTTGCAACAGGAAACGGCAGATGTAATTTCACAAACACTGATATGTCCGTAAACAAATTCCACGGCAGTAAAGCACTGATTAAAAACGGGTTGTCGCAATTTAATTATTCAGACACAATATGTTTTTTTAAAGAACTTGGAATACCTGCATATGACAATGCAGGCTACATTTATCCAAATTCAAGGCAGGCTGCATCTGTTGTGGCAGCCTTTCGAATGGAGCTTATGAGGCTTCATGTGGATGTGAAAACAGGCATTAATATTACTGATATTAAGCCTGCAGATGACCGGACCGGTTACTGCATCCAAACAGACAAGGGCAGCTTTAAGTCCAAAAGGCTTATCATAGCGTGTGGCCTTACGGCTTCCCCAAAGCTTGGAAGTGACGGAAGCCTGTTTCGACAGATAGAAGCTCTCGGACACCATATCCAAAAGCCATTACCCGCGCTTTGCGGCTTTAGCTGTGATGGTCTTAATTTCAAAAAAATCACAGGTGTCAGGTGCGATGCCACTGTCGCTTCCGTGATAGACGGTCAAATGACAGAGCAAAATACAGGGGAGCTGCAGTTAGCTGACTATGGCATCTCAGGCATCCCTGTTTTTCAAATTTCAAGCCTTATGTCAAGAGCTCTTAATAAAGGTCAAAAGGTTGAGGTGATAATTGATTTTTTGCCTGCTTTTAGTGATGATGAGCTTAATGGATACATAAAAGACAGAAGCATTACAACAACAGACAACCGCTCGCTAAATGAGATGCTTAACGGACTTTTAAACAATAAGCTTCTTCTTGAGCTGATACACAAATCAGGTGTATCTCCTGACAAAAAGGGAAGGCTGTTGACAGATGATGATTGTAAAAGTCTCACCCGCTCAATAAAGCATACAGCCGTTTCGGTAAAAAAGCCAAGAGGATTGGAATTTGCACAGGTGTGTGCAGGCGGCATATATACAAAGGAAATAGATGTACGTACATTGGAGTCCAAAATCCATCCGGGGCTTTACTTTTGCGGCGAGCTGCTTGATGTGGACGGCATATGCGGTGGCTACAATCTGCAGTGGGCATGGACAAGTGGATATATAGCAGGAGAAATGCAGTAAATGATTAAAATTAACCAGATAAAGCTCCCCGTCACGCACAGTGATGAGGCATTAAAAAAGAAAATAATAAAAATGCTTAAGCTCAATGCCAAGACAGGCTTTACATACCGCATATTAAAGAAATCACTTGACGCGCGTAAAAAGCCTGAGCTGTTCTATACATATTCAGTTGCTGTAGAGATAGAGGACACAAAAAATAGCGAAGAAGCAATTGTAAAAAGAGCAGCCAGCTCATCTGTGCTCATATATAAAGAAAAAGAGTACATGATACCTGCATGCGGCCATATACCGCTTGACAGGCGACCTGTTATTGCAGGGGCAGGACCTGCAGGGCTGTTTTGTGCATATATACTGGCAGAGGCGGGCTTTCGCCCTATAGTAATCGAGCGGGGCAGCCGGGTAGAGAAAAGAACTTGCGATGTCCAAAAATTCTGGGAGAGCGGCATACTTAATCCAAAAAGCAATGTACAGTTTGGCGAGGGCGGTGCCGGAACCTTTTCAGACGGCAAGCTGAACACATCCGTAAAGGATCCGTCAGGCAGGAATCGTCTTGTGCTTGAGACCTTTGTGCGCTTTGGAGCAGATCCGTCCATACTTTATGACAACAAGCCACATATTGGTACTGATGTGCTCTCAGAGGTAATCGTCAACATGCGTGAATTTTTGGTTGACAAAGGAACAACATTTATATTTGACACCTGTGTGAGCAATCTTGACATAGTTTCCAACAAGCTATTAAGCGTTTACACGGATTCTGACAGTAATAGTGAGATTAAGACAGATGTATGCGTTCTGGCACTCGGACACAGCGCCAGAGATACATTTGATATGCTTTACAACAAGGGCTTTGATATGGAATGCAAGAGCTTTGCAGTCGGCTTTCGCGTGGAGCATCCGCAGCGCATGATAGATGAATCACAGTATGGTATTCAAAAGAAAATTATACTTCCGCCAAGCCCATACAAGGTCACATCCAATTTTCCGAATGGCAGAGGAGTCTATTCATTCTGCATGTGTCCGGGAGGATATGTGGTCAACTCATCGTCAACCGAAAATCACACAGTGGTTAACGGAATGAGCTATCACGACAGAAACAGCAAAAATGCGAACAGTGCCATCATAGTATCTGTTTCGCCGAAGGATTTCGGAGCTGATGATGCGCTCGCCGGAGTGAGATTTCAGGAAAAGCTTGAAACAGAAAATTATAAGCGTGGCAATGGTTCAATCCCACAGCAGCTTTTCGGAGATTTCTGTGATGACAGATTAACAGCCGCATATGGTGATTTTGACTCCTGTACAAAGGGAAACACCGTCTTTGCAAAGCTGAATGGACTGATGAACGCTGACATGGAGCAGTCGTTCAAGCTTGGAATGGAACATTTTGGTCATCTGATACATGGTTTTGACAGAAAAGATGCAATTTTGTCCGGTATGGAGACACGCACATCTTCTCCGCTTCGCATAAAAAGAGATGAATCCTTTGAGAGCAACATCTCGGGTGTATACCCTTGCGGAGAGGGCGCAGGCTATGCAGGAGGCATTACATCTGCGGCAATCGACGGCATAAAGGTTGCAGAAGCAATTATTAAAAAATATAGGCCGGATTTTAAATAATATTTATACACATGAATAATATTTATACACGTAAAGAGAGGAAATATTCGTGGCAGAAGTATCACCAATGATGCAGCATTATCTGCAGACAAAAGAACAATATAAGGATTGTATTTTATTTTATCGCTTAGGAGACTTCTATGAGATGTTTTTTGACGATGCGATAATGGTTTCAAAGGAGCTCGAGCTTACACTCACAGGCAAAAACTGTGGACTTGAAGAAAGAGCTCCTATGTGTGGAGTACCGTTTCACGCGGCAGACTCATATATCAACAGACTCGTATCAAACGGTCACAAGGTAGCTATCTGTGAACAGATGGAAGATCCAAAGCAGGCAAAGGGAATCGTAAAACGAGAGGTAATCCGTGTTGTGACACCTGGCACAAACACTGATATGGCTTCTTTAGATGAGGCAAAAAACAATTACATAATGTCGATTGTATACACTGAGGACAAATACGGCATAGCGACCTGTGATGTCACAACAGGTGATTTTTTTACGACAGAGGTGGATGCGGAAAGAAAGCTGTTAGATGAGGTGAGCAGATTTAATCCATCGGAAATCATATGTAATGAAGCCTTCTACATGAGCGGAATAGATGTTGACGATATGAAAAACAGATTATCAATTACTGTTTCAGCACTCGACTCATGGTATTTTTCCGATGGTCTTGCAAATGAGACACTGCTTTCACATTTCCACGTACAGACAATAAATGCTCTGGGGCTTGAGGATTATGAGAGTGGAGTCATAGCTGCCGGCGCCCTGTTAAAGTACCTTTATGAGACGCAGATGAACTCGCTCGACAATATACTTGAGCTTCATCCGTACTCAATAGGCAAATATATGATAATAGACAGCTCATCAAGACGTAATTTAGAGCTGGTTGAGACACTTCGAGAAAAGCAAAAGAGAGGCTCACTGCTTTGGGTACTCGATAAGACACGCACGGCTATGGGAGCAAGACTGCTTCGCACCTATGTCGAGCAGCCTCTTATCGAAAAGGCAGAGATAATAAAGCGCCAGAAGCTTATCGAAGCACTTAATGCAAACGAAATCACAAGAGATGAAATCAGGGAATACCTTAATCCTATTTATGACCTTGAGCGTCTCATCACAAGAATCACCTACCAGTCAGCCAATCCGCGCGACCTTATTGCCTTCAGGGATTCTTTAAAAATGCTTCCACCAATAAAGCAGCAGCTTTCAGACATACCGTGTGAGCTTACCGATGAGATTAACGAAGAGTTCGACGAGCTTAAGGATATATATGAGCTTTTACTTTCATCCATTGAGGATGAGCCGCCTATCTCACAGCGTGACGGAGATATCATAAAAGCTGGCTACAACGAGGAGGTTGACCGTCTTCGGGACGCAAAAACCAAGGGAAAGACATGGCTTGCAGAGCTTGAAGCCGGTGAGCGTGAAAAAACCGGCATCAAAAACTTAAGAATCAAGTATAACAAGGTATTTGGATATTACCTTGAGGTCACAAACTCCTTCAAGGATATGGTTCCGGATTATTACGTGAGAAAGCAGACACT
>OGXC01002502.1_pt1 | contig 12283 bp, 10 predicted proteins | sample 1576201 | NCBI WGS metagenome assembly OGXC01 (sample SAMEA3541562, study PRJEB24748) | human gut metagenome | biome: human gut; feature: human-associated habitat; material: faeces | place: China | collected 2012 | reverse complement strand
TCGATTTCCAGGCGGTTCCTCTATGCTTGCAGAAAAATGCTAAGGGCGGAGAAAAGGTGACACAACTCGCTGCGCTCAGACAAGTGTCACCTTTCCTCCAACGCATTTTCCTGCGAGCCAAGAGGAAGCCAGAGCCCCCGCAATCAGGCATCCGGGTCCGAAGGCAGGCCTGCGCTGGGGGTTGGATGGAGCTGGGTACATTGACCGGTGCTGAGATATAAAAAAGAACCGCTGTTTCTGACACACCTCGGAAACAGCGGTTCTTTTTATTTATGCGTAATAATCCAGTTCGATGATAAATTAAGCCATTGCGCTTACAGCTTTAGCCAAACGGGATACTTTTCTGGAAGCGGTATTCTTGTGATATACGCCCTTGGAAGTAGCCTTATCGATTTCGCTTGTAGCAGCAAGAAGTGCAGCCTGTGCAGCAGCCTTGTCACCAGCAGTAATTGCAGCCTCTACCTTCTTAACGAAAGTTTTCACTTTGGATCTGATTGCTTTGTTTCTAGCAGCTCTTGTCTCTGCTACTACGATTCTTTTCTTTGCAGATTTGATGTTAGCCAATCTGTACACCTCCATATTATTTTAAAAAATTATCTCTGTTTGTTTTGCATCAAAGCCTGGACACGGACAGTTCAATGTAAACATACTATTATATTTTAGCGAATATTTCCCGGTATGTCAATACATAAATTGCTTTTTTGCGAGAAAAATAAGGAGAAAGTTGAGATAGGAGGCGTATTTATGAGACAGGCGGATGTGGAGTTTACGGTGAGGACGGATCTGGCGCTGGAGGAGAGGGAGAAGGTGCAGGGGAGTGAGATTCCGGGGATCCGGATGCGGGAGTGGGAGAAGGAGGAGACTGGGATCCGGGTGACGGAGGTCGCGGTGTGTGATGAGAGAGGAGAGAAGGCGCTGGGAAAGCCGGTGGGGATGTATTTGACGGTGGAGGCGGCTTCGCTGGCGAAGAAGGATGATGATTATCACAGGGAGGTCTCGGAGGAGTTGGCGGGGCTTTTGCGGGGGATGCTAAAGGAGCATGGGCTTGAGACGGAGAAGATGGGGCGGCCGGTGAGAACTCTGGTCGTTGGCCTGGGAAATCCGGAGGCGACGCCGGATGCTTTGGGACCGAAGGTTTTGGAGCATCTTCAGGCGACGAGGCATCTGGAGCTGGAGTATGGGACGGATTTTTGCAGGAAGCACGGGTATCCGGTCTTAAGCGGGATCACGCCGGGGGTCATGGCGCAGACGGGGATGGAGACGGCGGAGATCGTGAAAGGCATTGTGCAGGAGACGGAGCCGGATGCAGTGATCGTTGTGGATGCGTTGGCGGCGAGAAGTGCCGGGAGACTGGGAGTCACGGTGCAGCTATCCGATACGGGGATCCAGCCGGGATCCGGGGTCGGGAATCACCGGAGCGGGCTGACGGAGGAGACACTGGGGATTCCTGTGTTTGCGATCGGGATCCCGATGGTCGTCGGGGCGGCGGCGATCGTGTATGATACGGTTGGGGCGATGACGGAGGTGTTGAGGGAGAAGATAGGGTGTGATGTTTTGGAAAAAGATGATGAGGTAATGGAAGCGGAGGACTCGGACAGGGATCGAAATGGTGAAAAGAAAAGAAAATCCGGAGAGAAGAAGCTGGAAATTCTTCGGGTAGAAGAATCTTATGAGCTTGTTAAGGAACTCTTAAAGCCGGACCTCGGTCCCATGTATGTGACGCCCCATGATATTGATGAGCGGGTGGATTTTCTGAGCTTTACGATCTCGGAGGCGATCCATGAGGCGTTGTTCAGAACTGTATAGATTTGTGTGATATATGTGAAAAACTCTGCATTTTTTATTCGGAAATGGCTGTTGGTGCCTGGCTGATATGGTTCGGATTTTGCGGCGGCAGTATGGTTGCGCAGGTACTGAATAACCGCATATTCACATAAACTGTAAAGAAACGGCGAATCAGGCGGCAGATATGAGGCGGAGATGGTACTATTTTAAGCGGATGCTTCAGGCGGACCGCCTGTTTGTTGCGCAGATGATCGGAAATATCATCAGGATGATCCAGTATGCCGGGCGGTGGATCGTGTTGGCGGTGGTCTGCGTGGCGGCGCTGTATCTCGGACGTGGGTTGTGTGCGGGCGCATGGAAGGATTTCTATGAAAATTACGCGGTGCGGATCGCGGATGATGTGGTGCGGGGATTTCTTCCGGCGTGGAAGGAGGATGAGGGTACGGCTTTTTATCTGGAGAGCAGAAAAAATGGCAGCAGGCGGACAAAGGAGTATGAGGAGATATTTGGGATCGAGAATGAGAATGGGGTACTGCGGGCAGAATGGATCGCAGACAGGGAACAAAATCAGGGAGTTTACGGAGATGATCGTGGGAAGAATGCATGGGGAAGCGGAAATGCGGATGAAAATGCACAAGACAGAACAAAAACAGAAAGTTCAGAAGAATGGGGGAATTCGGGAAAAAGCGGAACTGGAGAAAACGGATCATCCCAGAATGAAAAGACGACACTCGCAGGCCTGCTCGCAGCAGGAACCTTCAACACCGGAAATTCCGGCATCATTTTAGAAAAACTCAACGATTACGACTACCTGATGAAAAAATTCTACAACGTCCACCCCACAACAACGGCGGGCCGGGACCTGATGCGGGCGGAGAATTTCCTCGCCGCGGACCTTTCCATCGAAAAAAACGCCGACATCCCCCAGATCCTGATCTACCATACCCACTCCCAGGAGACCTACGCCGACTACCCGGAAAATTCGGAGGCGGACGTGATTCACCTCGGAGAGTGCCTGGCGAAGCTTCTCAGGGAAAAGGGGTACAACGTGTACCATGATGAGAGCGTCTACGATTACCGGAACGGAAAGCTGGACCGCAGTGCGGCGTATACCTACGCCCTCGACGGGATCTCTGGTCTCCTGCAGAAATACCCGTCTATCGAGGTGGTCTTGGATGTCCACCGGGACGGCGTCTCGGATGGGACGAGACTTGTGACGGAGATCGACGGGACGGAGACCGCGAAGATCATGTTCTTCAACGGGACATCCATGAGCCCGGACGGCCCCATCGAGTATCTTCCGAATCCAAATCTCAAGGAAAACCTGGCGTTCAGCTTTCAGATGCAGCTTCTGGCTGCTGGAAAATATCCGGGACTTACGCGAAAGATCTATTTAAAAGGCCTCCGCTATAACGAGCATGTCCGGGCGCGTTCCGCCCTCATCGAGGTGGGCGCCCAGACAAACACGTATGCGGAGGCGAAAGCGGCGATGATGCCGTTAGCCGATCTCCTGGATCAGGTACTGACAGGAGAATAACAGAACATGGGAAGAGGTTACATATTGATCTTTTTCTCCCATTTTCCGGACATATAGTAGAGCTCTACGAGAACCGAAGCTACGATCCAGCCCACTGGATATCCGAATCCGACAACTGCGGCTGTATTGCAGATCGAGGTCTCGATATAGAGATAGATCTGGCGGAACAGGACAAAGGAGAACAGCATGATCAGCATCGGTGTCCTGGAATCTCCGGCTCCGCGCATCGCGCCCGCAACGACCTGGTTCGGGCAGCAGAATGCCAGCATGAACACGTTCATCCGGAGAAACATGGTTCCGTATCGGACAACGTCAGGCTCCTGGTTGAAGACTGCGACGAGCCGCGGAGCAAAGAGGAAAAGAATCCCAGCGCTGGCGAATGTAATGAGGAGTGCCAGCCGGAGCGCCACACCGGTTCCTTTTTTCGCGCGGGGCAGATTCCCGGCTCCCAGGTTCTGACTCATAAAGGTCGTGGATGCCTGTCCGATACTCTGCATCGGAAGGAAAACAAACTGGTCGATCTTTGAGTAGCTGCTCCATCCGGCCATACAGCTGGATCCGAAGGTGTTGATGTAGGACTGGACATACACGTTGGAAAATGACGTCAGTGACTGCTGAAATCCTGTCGGTAGTCCGACCATGAGGATCTGCCGGAAGATTTTTTTGTTGATCCGCAGGTCCTTCCAGGTCAGGCGGTAATTCTCCGTGCTTCTGGTGAGAACGATGAGCACGAGAATTGCGGAAATAAACTGGGAGATGATCGTCGCGTAGGCAACTCCCTCGATGGCCATACCGAAGCCCACTACAAAAAGAAGGTCAAGGCCGATATTCATGACACTGGAGAGACAGAGGAAGTACAGCGGCCGCTTCGTATCGCCAACGGCACGCAGGATAGCACTTCCCATGTTGTATACAAGCAGACCGAAAACGCCGGAAAAATAGATCTTTAAGTATACGGAGGCGGACGGCAGGACATCATCCGGTGTGGACATAAATTTTAACATATAGGGGGCAACAAAGATTCCAAGACCTGTAAAAATGATCCCACAGATGAAAGTCACTGCCATCGTGGTCTCCACGGCAATGTGAAGCTTTTCATCATCGTGGGCCCCGTAGTACCGGCTGATGACGACGCCGGCACCAACAGAGGTACCGGTAAAGAACATGACGATCATGTTGATGATGCTGGTGGTGGAACCTACGGCGGCGAGAGCATGGGAGCCGACAAAGTTTCCAACAACGAGACTGTCCACAGTGTTGTATAGCTGTTGAAAAAGGTTTCCGATCACGAGAGGAACCGCGAACATGATCAGGAGCTTTGTGATGGACCCTGAGGTCATGTCCATGGACTGCTGTTTTTTCTGAGTTTGATTCATATGTTATCTCCCGGGCAGCCATTCAGAAAACGCAGACTGGTCAAGGAATATACAGGATCTGCGAACATGCAGGATAGCTGCTGAAATGATAGAAAAGGTGGACGGGTGACGGGACGAAGAAAAGTCCTGAATATACGTGACAAAATGTTAATTAAAGTCTAAATCAGAATGGATGGAATGTCAATTGATTTTACAACACATAAAAGAATTGTAATTTGTCAGCTTTTTGTCTATTTTTTATCACATCCAAACCTCATACTACTGCTTGCGCGGAAACCTAAAAAATGCTATATTTAACATGATAAATTGCCATTTCTGTCCCCAAGGGAGAAATTCCTGTATATAAAGGTATTTTCCGATGGACCGAACGATCAGGAGTAAAGATCTGGTGGTTCGACAAGCAGTGACAGAGAAATGGATCATATAAAGAAGAAATCATATAGAAGAGAGGAACATGAATGGTTCATTATTCCCAGGATAAAATCAGAAATTTCTGTATCATTGCCCATATCGACCACGGTAAATCCACGCTGGCGGACCGCATTATCGAGAAGACCGGTCTTTTAACCAGCCGTGAGATGCAGGCCCAGATCCTCGACAACATGGAGCTGGAGCGCGAGCGCGGCATTACGATCAAATCCCAGGCGGTCCGCACGGTTTACAAAGCAAAGGACGGCGAGGAGTATATCTTTAATCTGATCGATACCCCAGGTCACGTTGACTTTAACTATGAGGTATCCCGAAGTCTTGCGGCGTGTGACGGTGCGATCCTTGTTGTAGATGCAGCTCAGGGCATTGAGGCCCAGACGCTTGCAAATGTGTATCTTGCCCTTGACCATGATCTTGATGTTGTCCCGGTCATCAATAAGATCGACCTTCCGAGCGCTGATCCGGACCGTGTGGCGGAGGAGATCGAGGATGTGATCGGACTTGAGGCTCACGACGCACCGAGGATCTCTGCAAAGATGGGACTCAATATCGAGGATGTTTTGGAAGCGATCGTCCATAAGATCCCGGCTCCGAAGGGGGATCCGGAGGCACCGCTTCAGGCGCTGATCTTTGACTCACTCTACGATTCCTACCGCGGTGTTATCGTATTCTGCCGTGTGAAAGAGGGAACCGTGAAGAAAGGCACCCCGATCCAGATGATGGCGACGGGAGCTTCCTACGATGTCGTTGAGGTCGGATATTTCGGCGCAGGCCAATTTATCCCCTGTGATGAGCTCCGGGCCGGCATGGTTGGATACATTACAGCCAGCATCAAGAATGTGAAAGATACCCGCGTGGGTGATACGGTGACGAACCGCTTAAATCCGTGCGCGGCCCCACTTCCGGGATATAAGAAGGTAACACCGATGGTGTACTGCGGACTCTATCCGGCGGATGGAGCGAAATATCCGGAGCTCCGTGATGCTTTAGAGAAGCTGCAGTTAAACGACGCGTCCCTGTTCTTTGAGCCGGAGACATCCATCGCACTGGGCTTCGGATTCCGCTGCGGATTCTTAGGGCTTTTACACCTGGAGATCATCCAGGAGCGCCTGGAGCGCGAGTATAACCTTGACCTCGTGACGACGGCACCGGGCGTTGTATACCGGATCCACAAGACGAACGGCGAGGTGATCGACCTCACGAACCCGTCCAACATGCCGGATCCGTCCGAAATCGAATATATGGAGGAGCCGATCGTCTCCGCAGAGATCATGGTGACTACAGAATTTGTGGGCGCGATCATGCAGTTATGCCAGGAACGCCGCGGCGTTTACCTCGGCATGGAATATATGGAAGAGACGCGTGCACTCTTAAAGTATGAGCTTCCGTTAAACGAGATCATCTACGACTTCTTTGACGCGCTGAAATCAAGATCCCGCGGTTACGCGTCCTTCGACTACGAGTTGAAGGGATACGAGCAGTCACAGCTTGTAAAACTCGATATCCTGATCAATAAGGAAACTGTGGATGCCCTTTCCTTCATCGTGTTTGAGGGATCCGCTTACGAGCGCGGCAGAAAGATGTGCGAAAAGCTGAAGGATGAGATCCCGAAGCATTTATTCGAGATTCCGATCCAGGCTGCTGTGGGTGGTAAGATCATTGCCCGTGAGACGGTGAGAGCCATGAGAAAGGATGTCCTCGCGAAGTGCTACGGCGGCGATATCTCCCGTAAGAAGAAGCTTCTCGAGAAGCAGAAGGAAGGCAAGAAGCGTATGCGCCAGGTCGGAAACGTGGAGATTCCGCAGAAGGCGTTTATGAGCGTTCTGAAGCTGGACGAGGAGTAAATTAAAATATTGATCCAGATAAAAAGTCCATTTCAGATCGTTCGAAGAAATGGACTTTTTTGCACATAGATGAGGAACTATTATGAAGCTTACAACATTATGCTACATTGAAAAAGATGACAAATACCTGATGATCCATCGTATCAAGAAGAAACACGACGTCAATAAAGACAAGTGGATCGGCATTGGCGGGAAGTTTGAGCGGGGGGAGAGCCCGGAGGACTGCATTTTAAGGGAGACGAAGGAGGAGACAGGCCTGACACTCACAAGCTATAGACTTCGGGGCGTTCTGACTTTCATGTACAATGATGATGATGCCGAAATGGAGTACATTTTCCTCTACACGGCAGACGGCTTTACAGGTGAGCTGGCAGACTGCAATGAGGGTACTCTGGAGTGGGTTCCTAAGACTGAGATCAACAGCCTGAACCTCTGGGAAGGCGACCGGATCTTCCATCGGCTTCTCGACGAGGAAGCACCGTTCTTCTCTTTGAAACTCCGCTACCAGGATGATCTCTTAAAGGAAGCGGTCCTGGACGGAAAACCGCTGGAGCTTCTTGATCTCCTCGATGAGAATGGAGAGCCGTCGGGGCAGGTGAGAGAGCGCACGCTGGTCCATCTCAACGGTGACTGGCACCGGACGAGCCATGTCTGGGTCGTAAGAAGACGGGGGGACGGCGGACATGACCTGCTTTTACAGAAGCGGAGCCGCGAGAAGGACTCCTTCGGGGGCTGCTACGATATCTCCAGCGCCGGGCATATTCCGGCGGGACAGGACTATCTGGAGTCGGCGCTCAGGGAGTTGAAGGAAGAGCTGGGAATTGCGGCAGAGCCGGAAGACCTGCGGCTTGTCGGGGTCCATGACGGACGCTATGAAGGCGAGTTCCATGGACGGATCTTTAAGAATCATGAGAAGAGTCATGTTTTTGCTTATGAAAAGCCGGTAGAGATCGAAAAACTCAAGCTTCAGAAAGAAGAAGTGGAGTCTGTGAAGTGGATGCGGATCGAGGATGTCCTGGCGGCGGTGAAAGCCCATGATCCGGGATACTGCCTGTTCGAGGACGAGATCGAGATGCTCAGTGAGGTTCTCGCGTGAACGGGGGCATGGAATTATATCTGCACATGCCGTTCTGTGTGAGAAAATGCGCTTACTGCGACTTCCTTTCATTTCCGACGGACCAGGAGACCCAGAACCTGTACACGAGGCGGCTCAGGGAAGATATTGACGCCATGGGAAAAAAATACGGGGACATTCCGGTAGATACGATCTTTATCGGCGGCGGAACCCCGTCCGTGCCGGATTCGGCGCTGATTGTCGGGATCATGGAACATGTGCGGAAGGCGTTTCATGTGGCGGAAGGCGCGGAGATCTCCATGGAGGCGAACCCTGGAACCGTGACAAGGGAGAAACTCACAGATTACAGGCGGGCCGGGATCAATCGCCTGAGCTTTGGACTCCAATCAGCAAATGACAGAGAGCTAAAGCTTCTCGGCCGGATCCATACCTGGGCGGAATTCCTGGAGAGCTTCCATCTGGCCCGGGAGTGTGGGTTCACGAACATCAATATCGACCTTATGTCAGCGTTGCCGGGACAGACCCGCGAGTCCTGGAAGGACACCTTAAAGCGGGTCACGGACCTGAATCCGGAACATATCTCGGCGTATAGCCTGATCATTGAGGATGGAACTCCTTTCGGTGAGAAGTACGGGAGCGAAGAGGGACGGAAACTTCTTCCCGACGAGGATTCCGAGAGGGAGATGTACCACGAGACGAAGCGGTTCCTGCAGGACTGTGGGTATGAGCGGTACGAGATCTCAAACTATGCGAAGCCGGGGAGAGCGTGCCGCCACAATATCGGTTATTGGACAGGCTTGCCCTACCTGGGACTGGGACTCGGGGCATCCTCCTACATGGACGGCTGTAGGTTTGCGGTCAATTCCGATATGAAGCAGTATCTGGAAGAAAAGCCGGGGATGTTTACGGATGTGGAAAAGCTCACGAAGAAAGACATGGAGGAGGAATTCTTCTATGTGGGACTACGGATGACAGCCGGGGTGTCCCTTCCGGAGTTTGAGCGAAGGTTCGGGGTGTCCGCAAAGGACGTTTATCCGGGGCTCATGGAAACGTTTGTGGCGGAAAAAGCAGCGGTATTTCAGGGCGACCGGTTCGTTCTGACGGATTATGGACTTGATGTGAGCAATTATATTATGGCGCAGTTTCTGCAGGACTAAAGATCCTGCGGAGACCGCGCTTTTTTTCAGCCGTAGTTTTCGATGTCAGAGATCCTGCGTGGAGTGAAAAAGGGCATGCATGCTGAGAAAAACAAGTAGATCATAAGCGCAGCTTAAATGGTACAGAGGATAAAAAAGCAGAATACATATATAGATTATGTAAAAAACATGGTAAAAGTGCATAAAGCTACTATCAAAAACGGCAACAATGTGATATGATTTGTACAATCCAATGAAATGCATGGTTGTACATTTTGCACGGAGAGACTGTATCCAAAAAACAGGGGGATATTATTATGGCTAAGGAAATGATCGCAATGCTTCTTGCAGGCGGCCAGGGTTCAAGACTCTATGCACTGACACAGAAGCTTGCAAAACCGGCAGTCCCTTTCGGCGGGAAATACAGAATTATTGATTTTCCGCTCTCGAACTGCGTAAATTCCGGAATTGATACCGTGGGAATTCTGACCCAGTACCAGCCGATGGTACTGAATGAGTATATCGGAAACGGCCAGCCGTGGGACCTCGACCGTCTTTACGGTGGAGTACATGTGCTGCCGCCGTATCAGAAGGCATCCGGTTCCGACTGGTATAAGGGAACCGCAAACGCAATCTATCAGAACATTCCGTTCATCGAGCGCTACGATCCGCAGTATGTGATCATCTTATCCGGTGATCAGATCTGCAAGCAGGATTACAGTGATTTCCTGCGCTTCCACAAGGAAAAAGGCGCAGAATTCAGTGTCGCGGTTATGGAAGTGCCGTGGGACGAGGCATCCCGTTTTGGTCTGATGGTGGCGGATGGGGACGACCGGATCACAGAGTTTCAGGAGAAACCGAAGAACCCGAAGTCGAATCTGGCTTCCATGGGAATCTATATCTTTAACTGGGATATTTTAAAGAAGTACCTGATCGAGGATGAGGCAGACCCGAATTCCGAGAATGATTTCGGAAACAACATCATTCCGAACCTCTTAAAAGACGGACGGAAGATGTACGCGTACCACTTTGCGGGATACTGGAAGGACGTTGGAACGATCTCATCCCTATGGGAAGCAAATATGGAGGTTCTTGATCCGGAACACAGAGGGATCGATATCTTTGATGAAAACTGGAAGATCTACAGCCGGAACAGCGGTATGACCGGTCACAAGATCGGCTCCAACGCAGTCGTTGAGAATTCCATGATCACAGACGGATGCCGGATCGACGGAAGTATTAAGCATTCGATCCTGTTCTCCGGTGTCAGGGTAGAAAAGGGAGCAAAGATCGAAGATGCCGTTGTCATGGGCAAAACGGTCATAAAGGCCGGAGCTGTTGTAGAACACTGTATCGTCGCGGAAAATGTTGTGATCGGTGAAAATGCCGTTGTTGGATCCATGCCGAAGGGGGAAAAACACGGCGTTGCGACGATCGGTTCCGGAATCACCATCGGAAAGGGCGCAAAGATCGGCCCGAACGCCATGGTCAATAAAAATGTGGAGGATGGTGAAGAACAATGGTAAATTCCAATGCAAATGCGATCGGTATTATTTTTCCGAACAGTTATGATAATCTGGTGCCGGAGCTTGCGGGTGACCGCCTGATGGCATCGATCCCGTTTGCGGGACGTTACCGGATCATCGACTTCCTGCTTTCCAGTCTCGCAAACTGCGGGATCAGCAATATTGCCATCGTGGTACGGGAGAATTATCATTCCCTGATGGACCATCTGGGCTCCGGACGAGCGTGGGATCTTCTCAGAAAAAACGGAGGTCTCAGTATTTTTCCGCCCTATGCGGAGAAAAATATGAAGGTCTACAGCGGACGCGTCGAGGCACTTGAGAGCATCCTTCCGTATCTGAAAAGCAAAAAAGAAAAGTATGTGATCATGATGGACGCCAATATCGCGGTGGATTTTGATTTCAACGCAATGTTAGCGGAACATATCGAGAGCGGTGCCGATGTGACGGTTGCCTACACGGAGCAGGAGATTCCGGCGGAACTGATCCGCGCAGGTTCCCACGGGGATATGTATTACACGTTAAAGCTTGATGACGGACGCGTGAGACGGATCTTTATGAATTCTGAAATGTGCGGAAAACAGAACCTCTCCATGAATATTTATATTATGGATAGAGAAGCACTGATCGATAAGATCCATGCGGCATTTGTACGTGGATACTCCTGCTTCGAGCGTGATATCCTTGCACCGCGTCTTGAGAAGTACAATATCCGCGGATATAAATATGATGGATATTACGCGAGGATCTGCGGCTTAAAGAGCTACTTCGATGAGAATATGAAACTTCTCGATGATGAGAATCTGGACGCGCTGTTTACCGGCGGCCAGATCTACACAAAGATCCGTGATGACAACCCGACAAGATATATTAACGGATGTAAGACAAAAAATAACCTTGTGGCTGATGGCTGCGTGATCGAAGGCGATGTGGAGAACTGTGTTCTCTTCCGAGGCGTTAAGATCGCAAAGGGCGCAAAGATCAGAAACAGTGTCCTGATGCAGGATACGGTGGTGAAAGCAGGCGCACGGCTGGATTACGTTGTCACAGACAAGAACGTGACGATTGAGGTTGGCCAGGAGCTGAAAGGAACGGATACACAGCCGTTTTATGTGGCGAAGGGGCATACTGTTTAAAGATAGGAGCAAGCCTGTGAATTCAGGAGAGGTCCTGACTCACATAAGATATGTATAATTAAGAAAGGGAATCTTTCATGAGCATTTTCGCATGCTCAGGAGAGATTCCCTTTTTTGCCATGCAGCAGGAAGAATTTATTAGTGGATGTCCTTCCAGTCCTGTCATATATCGGGTGGAAACTCATATAACGGGGCAGATGAACTTAAGACTGGATCAGATAGACCTCAGACCGCTCAACGCCGTGATCTCTTGTTTCCGAATGTGTGTTGTAAAAAATATCGATATGTTTTCCTTTGACGCCGCCTCCGACGTCCTCAGCGATATACTCGACACCATCGATCAAAAGGTGGCTTCCAAGCGGAATGACCCGCGGGTCAACGGCTACGGTGCGTATGCCAACCATCGCTTTCACTTACATTATTCACACTGAAGTCTGTTCCC
>OGXC01002496.1_pt1 | contig 12301 bp, 10 predicted proteins | sample 1576201 | NCBI WGS metagenome assembly OGXC01 (sample SAMEA3541562, study PRJEB24748) | human gut metagenome | biome: human gut; feature: human-associated habitat; material: faeces | place: China | collected 2012 | reverse complement strand
TATCTATTCAACGTTCCATGCTCCAGGAGGAGATCGCGTATGCAGAAACTCATATGAAAACCATCGAACGGGAAATGAAGGAACTGATAGCCGCCGACAGCAACATTTGCCGGAACTACAAGCTGCTGACCAGTATCAAAGGTGTAGGGCCGATCACGGCCATTGTGATGCTCTGTTCGACGCTTAATTTCACCAAAATCACAGACCACCGCAAGTTTGCCTGCTATTGCGGGCTGGCTCCGTTCGAACATAGCTCCGGCACAAGCGTTCGCGGGGGATGCCACACATCGAGCATGGCGAATCGAGACATTAAAGTACAACTGAACCGCAGTGCACTGATTGCCATCAGGTGTGATCCGCAACTAAAGGCATATTACGAACGCAAAGTAGCTGAAGGTAAACATAAATTCAGCGTCCTGAATGCTGTGAGGGCCAAAATCGCCGCCAGATGCTTTGCCGTCGTAAGGCGTGGAACACCATATGTAGCATTGCAGATATAGCCCGGTATACATATCTGCCATTCGATAAGATTTTGAGATCGTTCAAAATCTCAAAATCTTATTGTCGGAACAGTCCGTCTAATTGGGGGCTGAACCTACTCATAATTAATGTATTGTCATTTCCGTACTCCGCAAATTAACGATTCTGACTATGGGATGCAAGGCTATACAAGCGCTTCGCGGCCTTGCATCCCATAGCCAGAATCATTTTGCTAAATGCTACGACAAAAAATGACAATTTCCGGGCATGAAACTTTTTGCAGTTTTTATTTGGTTTTATCTTAGAATTCTACCGTCGGAATAGGCGACTTTCTGCGGCTCCTAACGATCCGGTTCCGATGTTCAGCCGCGAGCGGCCTGCCCGTTCGACGGCCCCTTCCGTCCTGCTATCTGGCGTCGAAATGCCTCCGCTTTTTCAAAACGGTCGTCTATTGTTCTTCTTCTCGTGGAGATAATTCATCTCCCGCACGGCGATCATGCCCAGCTCGATCTCTCCCGAAGTGCCTTTCAGGCGGCGGATGCGGGCGGTGTGAAGCCCGTCTGCGGCATCGAAGAACTTGGTCTCCCCGCCGATGCCCCGGTGTTCGGCGAAAAGCGCGAAGCAGCGGGCGCCGTTGCCGCACATCTCGCCTTCCGACCCGTCGGCGTTGTAATAACGCATCGAACAGTCGATCTCCGCGTTCCGGGCGAGGGTCATCAGCCCGTCGGCTCCGATGCCGAAATGACGGTCGCACAAGGCTGCGATAAGTTCCGCACGGGGTGTGAAGCCGCCTTCGCGGTTGTCGATCAGGATGAAGTCGTTGCCTGCTCCTTCGTATTTTGCAAATGCCGTCTGCACTTTTTGAATGGTTATGTCTTGGCAAAAATAGTAAAACTTCTAAAAGTTTTGCTAATTTTGTGAAAAATATCCGCCCGGGCGTGCAACGGCGGGCGGATTGTATTGTTTATGCCAGGATTTAAAAAACAGACCTTTATGAAAAGTGTGCTTTTCAAGCATCGTTCGATACGTAAATTCCGCCCGACGCCCATTCCCGAGGAGGTGCTGCGCGAGTGTCTCGAAGCCGCCTCGCGCGCTTCGACGTGCGGCAACATGCAGCTCTATTCGCTGGTGGTGACCCGCGATGAAACGCTCCGCGAACGGCTCGCGCCGTGCCATTTCAACCAGCCGATGGTCCGCCAGGCTCCATGCGTGGTGACCGTCTGCGCCGATATTCACCGTTTCACGATGTGGTGCGAGCAGCGCGACGCCGACCCTGCCTACGACAATTTCGCGTGGTTCCTGAACGCTTCGACCGACGCCCTGCTGGCCGCGCAGAACCTCTGCGTCGAGGCCGAAATGCACGGGCTGGGCATCTGCTACCTCGGCACGACGATCTACACCGCGGGCGATATTTCGCAGATACTGGAACTTCCGAAGGGGGTCATTCCGCTCACCACCGTGGTCCTGGGTTATCCCGACGAGTCACCCGAACTGACCGACCGCCTGCCGCTCGAAGCCGTGGTCCACTACGAGAAATACACCGATTACACGGCCGCCGAGATCGACGAACTGTGGGCCGAGCGCGAAGAGTCGGAGCTTACCAAACGTCTGCTGGCGGAAAACGGCCTCCCGAACCTGGCGCAGGTCTTCACCCAGCGGCGTTACGTGCGCAAGGACAACCTCGCCATCTCGGAGTCCTATTTCGCCCTTTTGAAAGAGAAGGGATTCTTCAACAACTGACGCCGTGCGGGAATCGTGTCGCATACTCGCCGCCGCGCTGCTGGGCCTGCTGTGCTCGGCGTGCAGCGTCACGCGCCACATTCCCGAAGGACAGTATTTTCTGCAAAAAGTAAAGATCGAGGACGACCGGTCCACGCCGCGCAAGGAACGCATCACGGCTTCCGACATGGAGAAGTACGTGCGCCAGACTCCCAACAAACGCTTCCTCGGGACGAATTTCTACGTCTGGCTCTACGAGCAGGCCGACCCTGCGAAGGACAACCGCTGGAACAACTGGAAGCGCAAGATCGGGCAGGCGCCCGTGACGCTGGACATGGGGCTGACCCAGAAGAGCGCCGAAAACCTGAAGGTCTACATGGACTCGAAGGGTTTTTTCTCCTCGCAGCACCTTTTTCAGCATCCCATACCTGCCAATAACCGGTTTCCTCGTTCACTTTGGCATCATGTCCGGCAGCGGCAGCATCACCCGGTTCGCCCTGGTCGCCCTTGTCACCCTTATCTCCTTTTGCAGGATATTCAGATTTCACACCGTCAAATGCCCAGTAACCGTCAATGATGGTCACAACTGTACCATTCTTACCGTCTTCACCTTTGTCACCTTTGATAGTTTCAATGGTACTTGTAGAATTGTCACTCCAGGTTACAGTGATACCGTCACCGTTCTTCACTACGTTGGTAACATACTTACCAGCATCAACTTTTGCCTGTAAAGCTGAAAGAGCCGACTTGATATCGACCAGTTCCTTGTCGATGCGGTCAATGTCCTCATCATAGTCTTTACAAGACACAAATGTTCCTGTTGACGAAACCATCAAGGCTCCGAACAGAACTGCACTTAAAAACTTTTTGTTCATAAATAAAGATTTAAATTTATAAATTTAAAAAACTAAAAATTGGTTATACATATACTGTTATAAAAGGACTTCATTCTCTATTTCCAAGTTCACCAGGTTCCTCTCGCGCGCCGCATACCGTTTCGGAGTCATACCCGTCTGACGGACGAAAGCCAGATAGAAAGGACTCTTCGAACCGAAACCGCTCCGTGACGGAACCTCGCCCAGCGGACAACCGCCGTTGCGAAGCAGCTCCTTAGCGTATTCCACCCGGTAGCGGTTAAGCAACTCCTTCAGATGACAACCGAAGTAGCGGTTCACCGCATTGCTCAGGTAAGTCTGGTTTGTTTCGAGCATCATACTCAGTTTCTTTAACGAAAGAGAGGAATCGAGGAACGCCCGGCGTATCTCCAACTGATACAATATACCTTTATATATAAGGCTGTCTGCCGGACGGACATCCGACAGTGACGAGAACCGCGCCGTCCATTCGCGGCCGGCGGCACGATAGAGCAATGTCTTCTGTCTTACAGAAGTGCTGCTCGTCTTTTTACGTCTCAGAAACAGGTATTCCATCTAAACTCGTTATTCGTTCTTATTGGCCTTTTATGCAGATCTCTTAGTAAGAGATCTACAAACAGACGATAACAGGCTTTAAATCAAAATATTAACTATACAGATACAAGATTAAATCAGAGCCGGTAGAACCAGAAGAAATACTTTTTTTCACAATATTCCATATTTTTTCCGCGAAAAGTGTACTAGTTATCAAAACTTTCCTTATTTTTGCACGTGAAATGTCGATCTCTTACTAAGAGATTTATACTTCTTTCATCTTCCATACATACAATAACCCATTGATTTTCAATCATCCACAATCAGTACCTATTCCTTCTCTTAACACATAGTAAGATAAATACATGAACAAAGATTGAAAGGATTTTTTTACAAATCTTATTCTTCACGAATACAAGAGCCTTATATGGCATCTTAAAAAGATTGACAAACGACAAGACACTTCCCACCAAATATAAAGCGCATATTTATAGAGAACGATAAAGAGTACATAGAATGCCATATAGAATCTCTTACCTGAAACCAAGGCTTCTCATACAGCCACAGAATAGCCGTATGAAAAGCCCTAACCAGACTGAAATTGCTTATCAATTGAGCAATTTGGGGAGTATTTGTACTCGATTAATGAGCAATTTGCGTATATTTGTTGTTGTTAAACAGAAAAGATAACATTCATGAGAACCAGACATCACATATTTTCCCCATTGCATCCCGGCAAAAGTATCCTTTGTTCGTGCTGCATGGTACTGATAGTGTGCCTGTTTACCGCCTGTGACAGTAAACAGTCCACTTCCACAAAACCGACCCTGACTGTCACCCTGGAACCTTTGCGCTATTTCACAGAAACCATTGCAGGCGATAAATTCAAGATAGTCAGCATGGTTCCGAAAGGAAGCAGCCCCGAAACCTACGACCCTACCCCCCAACAACTGGTCAATCTGGATAAAAGCACCGCCTACCTGCGCATTGGCTATATCGGTTTCGAACAAGCCTGGATGGATAAACTGACCACGAATGCCCCTCATCTGAAAGTATTCGATACCTCAAAAGGAATAGACGTCATACACGAAACAGGACACAACCACGGTGACCATCATCACGAAGGGGGTATAGAGCCTCATATATGGAACTCCGCACGCAATGCCTCAGTAATCGCCCGTAATATCTACTCCGCCCTGAGTGAACTGGACAGTGCAAACGAACCTTATTTCAAGCATCGGCTGGACAGTCTGCAACAAATTATCGCACAGACAGATACGGACGTTCGTGACCGGCTACAGAATGCCGATACCACTTTCCTTATCTATCATCCGGCACTCAGTTATTTTGCTAGGGACTACGGATTAAAGCAAATCAGCATAGAAGAAGGAGGAAAGGAACCCTCACCCGCCCATCTGAAAGAACTGATAGAAACCTGCCGCCGGGACAATGCCCGGGTTATTTTTGTCCAACAGGAATTCGATACCCGCAATGCCCGGCTGATAGCAGATGAACTGGGAGTCACCGTTGTTCCCATTAATCCGCTAAGTTATGAATGGCGGGAAGAGATGATCAATGTAGCAAATGCACTTGCCAAATAACAGAGCCTTATGACGAATCCCATTATACAACTTACAGATATTTCCGCTTCTTACGATGAGAAGACAGTACTGAGTCACGTCAATCTCACGGTATATGAACGTGACTTCCTTGGTGTAATCGGCCCCAATGGTGGCGGAAAAACCACACTGATCAAGATTATACTAGGGTTACTGAAGCCCGCTTCGGGCAGTGTCCGTTTCTATAAGAACGAAAAAGAAGTACCCGAAATAGCCATGGGATACTTACCACAATACAACAGTATTGACAAGAAATTCCCCATCTCCGTATATGAGGTGGTATTATCGGGGCTCAACAAACAGAAGTCCCTGTTCCACCGCTACACCCCCGAACAGCGCGAACTGGTGAGCCGGATTATTGCCCGCATGGGTCTGGAAGGTTTGGAAAGCCGTGCCATCGGCGAACTGAGCGGAGGACAACTGCAACGCGCGCTCTTGGGACGCGCCTTGGTTTCAAACCCTGAGGTTGTCATTCTGGACGAACCCAATACCTACATTGACAAACGGTTTGAGGCCAAACTCTACTCCCTGCTGGAAGAAATCAACAAGGAACGGGCCATCATCCTGGTAAGCCATGACATAGGCACTGTGCTGCAAAATGTAAAAACCATAGCGTGCGTCAACGAAACGCTGGATTATCATCCCGATACGGAAGTACCCACCGAATGGCTGGAAGAGCATTTCGGATGCCCCATCGAACTGTTAGGACATGGAAACTTCCCTCACCGCATCTTGAAATGCCATCATCACGACGAATAAATCCGATTATCGTGACCTAAGCCTTTTCATGCGGCAGGTTAAGCCCTATCCACCTTATCATTAAGCATTTTCTTACGGCAGACTTCTACAGTCGCCGGCAGTGCTCCGTACAGTCCACTGCAACAGACCGTACAGACTACCATAGCAGACTGTACAGTCCACTGTAGCGGTCTATACTGGTTTACCGTATAAAAGACCTTAACCTAACCATCAATCAAGCTTAACCATAGAGTAGAAAAAGGTTAGGAATCCAAAGGTTTCCTTCATCTGTACAAACTGAAATTTCAGAACACAGTATACAAACCAGCAATAAAACATAGAAATTCCGTTAAGGACTGAAAGAAACATTTTCTGCCGCATTCCCTAAGGATAACACTAAATAACAGACCATTGCCTCCCTATTCCAACTTTCTTTCGTATCTTTGCGCCCATTGAACGTTAACGAAACAATAATATATTCATGAAACAGTACAAATTAGTCAACAACCTGGTAGGTTGGTTAGCTTTTGTCATCGCAGCTTATACTTACTGCATGACTATAGAACCGACAGCCAGTTTCTGGGATTGTCCGGAGTTCATCACCACCGGCTATAAATTAGAGGTAGGCCACCCGCCCGGTGCACCCTTCTTTATGCTTACCGCCAACTTATTCAGCCAATTTACAAGCGACCCCAGTCAAGTAGCCAGAATGGTCAATACCATGAGCGCCCTGATGAGTGCGGCTTGTATCCTGTTCCTTTTCTGGAGTATAACCCATCTGGTGAAAAAACTGATATGCCCCGATGACAAGGAGATGACCTTGGGCAAACTCATTACCATTATGGGGTCAGGACTGGTGGGAGCCTTGGCTTATACATGGAGCGACACCTTCTGGTTCAGTGCCGTAGAAGGCGAAGTATACGCTTACTCCAGTCTCTTCACCGCAGTCGTATTCTGGTTGATTCTAAAATGGGAATCCGTTGCCAACGAGCCTCACAGCGACCGCTGGCTGGTTCTGATTGCTTACCTGACCGGACTTTCCATCGGTGTGCACTTGCTGAACTTATTGTGTATTCCGGCCATTGTACTGGTGTACTATTATAAAAAGAATCCCGATGCCAACCTCAAAGGCAGTCTGCTGGCACTTACAGGCTCCATGGTGTTGGTTGCAGCAGTGCTGTACGGTATCGTGCCGGGCGTAGTAAAAGTGGGAGGATGGTTCGAACTGCTGTTCGTCAACAGTTTCGGTATGCCTTTCAACAGCGGTCTGATAGTCTACATCATTCTACTCGCCGCATCCATTATCTGGGGTGTTTACGAAAGCTATACGGAAAAGAGCCGCAAACGCATGAATATCTCCTTCATGGTAACTATCGCCATGCTGGGCATCCCCTTCTATGGCTACGGATGGAGCAGCGCCTTGATAGGCATTATCATACTAGGAATCTTGGGCGTTTATCTGTTTGCTGATTTGAACAAGAAATATCAGATTAGCGCACGTACTTTAAACACCTCTTTGCTGTGCATCATGATGATTATGGTAGGATACTCCTCATACGCCTTGATTGTGATCCGCTCTACCGCCAATACTCCGATGGACCAGAACTCTCCGGAAGACATCTTCACTTTAGGAGAATACCTGGGCCGCGAGCAATATGGAACCCGTCCTTTGTTCTACGGACAGACATACGCCTCCAAACCGGCACTGAAAGAAGTGGACGGAGGATGTGTATATGATGTGACGGAAGGCGCTCCCGTGTATCAACGGAAGGAGAAAGCGACTCCCGATGAAAAGGACAGCTACGAAGTAGTGCGTCATAAGACCGATTACAAGTATGCACAAAATATGCTCTTCCCGCGCATGTACAGCGATGCACACGCACAGGCCTACGAAGACTGGCTGGGCGGCATCAAAGGCGTGCAGGTTCCTTACGACCAGTGCGGACAGATGGTGATGGTGAAAGTCCCGACCCAATGGGATAACATCAAGTTCTTCTTTATCTACCAGTTGAACTACATGTACTGGAGATATTTCATGTGGAACTTTGCCGGACGCCAGAATGACATACAGGGACAGGGTGAAATAGAACATGGCAACTGGATTACCGGAATACCGTTTGTGGACAAGTTCCTGGTGGGTGACCAAAGCCTGCTCCCCTCCGACCTGAAAAACAACAAAGGGCACAATGTATTCTATTGCCTGCCGTTGATTCTGGGACTTATCGGTCTGTTCTGGCAGGCTTACAAGACAAAACGTATCACGACTCCGAATGGGGAAGAGATAGAAGAACCGATAGGTATCCAGCAATTCTGGATCGTATTCTTCCTGTTCTTCATGACCGGTCTGGCCATCGTGCTTTATTTGAACCAGACCCCGATGCAGCCCCGCGAACGTGACTATGCATACGCAGGTTCGTTCTATGCATTTGCCATCTGGATAGGCATGGGTGTGGCGGGTATTGCCCAATGGCTGCAAGGCAAACTGGGTGAGAAACCGGCTTCCGTCATTGCAACTGTAGTTTGTCTGTTCGTACCCATCCAAATGGTGAGCCAGACGTGGGACGACCACGACCGCAGCAACCGTTATGTGGCACGCGACTTCGGACAAAACTACCTGAGCACCGTACAGGAAGAAGGTAACCCGATTATCTTTACCAATGGTGACAACGATACTTTCCCCTTGTGGTACAACCAGGAAACGGAAGGTTTCCGTACCGATGTACGTGTATGTAACCTGAGTTACCTGCAAACGGACTGGTACATCGACCAAATGAAGCGTCAGGCATACGACTCTCCGGCAGTGCCTATCGAATGGAGCCGTCTGGAATATGTACAGGGGCATAATGAAGGAGTGGCTGTACGTCCGGAAGTGATGGAAAGCATCAATAACTTCTACAAGCAGAACCCGGAAGAAGCCGCCAAGGAATTCGGAGACAACCCGTATGAATTGAAAAATATTCTGAAATACTGGGTACGCTCACCCAAAGAAGGTTTACAGCTGATACCGACGGACAGCATCGTCATCAAGCTGGACAAGGAGGCAGTGAAACGCTCGGGCATGATGATTCCCGACTCCCTGCATGGTGAAATCCCCGATTACATGAGTATCTCCCTGAAAGGCAAACGTATGCTGTACAAGAGCGAGCTGATGATGCTTGAGATGCTGGCAAATACCAACTGGGAACGTCCGTTGTACATGGCTATTACGGTGGGTAGCGACAATCATCTGAATTTGGGCAACAACTTCATGCAGGAAGGTCTTGCCTACCGCATCACCCCGTTCAACACCACCCGGCTGAACGCACGCATCGACAGCGAGAAAATGTACGATAACCTGATGAACAAGTTCAAGTTCGGAGGAATCAACAACCCGGATATCTATATCGACGAGACTGTGATGCGTATGTGCCAGACCCACCGCCGTATGTTTATACAGCTGGCTACCCAGTTGATAAAAGAAGGCAAGAAAGACAAGGCGTTGAAAGCCCTTGACTACTGTTCGGAAGTAATCCCAAGCACCACCGTGCCCCACGATTACATCATGAGCAGTTCAAAAGAAATGGCCGACGATTATCTGGCGTTAGGTGAAAAAGAAAAAGGAGAAGCCATTCTGAATGATCTGGCAAACAAATCGGTGGAATACATCACCTGGTACCTGAGTCTGGATGACCAACGCCTGCAAGGTTCATACGAGGACTGTCTGCGCAATTTCTATATTCTGGATGAGATCAACAAGAGCCTTGCCCGCGCAAATGCTGCCGGCGGTGTACAAGGTGAAGGTGAACAACAGAAAAAATCAGATATGGCAAGCCACTATGCCAAGAAGTTTGAAGACCTCTATGAGGTGTTCAACAAACGTGTAGGCGGCGGAGCAGGCAGAAAGTAAATAAAAGGTGTGGATTCTGCGGTGAATCCACACCTTTATATTTGTATAACCAACAAAAGCACACACATTCATGTTTATAGAACAACCCCCGCTGATACTCCGCTGGCTTTATCCACGCGCCTTCTGGCGAATGGACAAGAATGAAAAAGCGGTCTATCTGACTTTCGATGACGGGCCGATTCCCGAAATCACACCGTGGGTACTCGATTTATTAGACAAGTACAATATCAAGGCTACCTTCTTTTTGGTGGGCGACAATGTGCGCAAGCATCCCAAGGAATTCCAGATGATTGTAGAACGGGGACATCGTTTGGGAAATCATACTTTTAACCATATCCGGGGATTCGAATACCGAAGCAAGAACTATCTGGCCAATACGGACAAAGCAAACGAGCTGATCCATACCAACCTGTTCCGTCCGCCACATGGCCACATGCGCTGGATGCAGTACATGGTGCTGCGGCATAAATACCAGATCGTAATGTGGGACTTGGTTACCCGTGACTATAGCAACAAGCTGAATGGAAGACAGGTACTGAGGAAGGTAAAACATTATGTGAGGAATGGCTCCATCATTACTTTCCATGACTCCATCAAGGCAGAGAAAAACATGAAATACGCCTTGCCCCGGGCCATAGAATGGCTGTTGGAACAAGGCTATGAATTCAAGGTATTTGACTGATAAAGCCAAATACCTTGTTTTTTTCGTGGCGTATACGCATACCCTCTTGTATATGCATTATTTTATGGCAACTGCCAATGGATTACGTATCTTCCGGGCATATTCTTCCAAATATTTATTCCAATCGGTATCGGCTTCGAAACCATATTTGCTCCAGCCTGATCCCCAATAATAAATATACTCGGCTCCCGGTTCATAATCATTAACCGCCAACACATGGCCCAAAGCATCCCCACGTTCCTTCCGTTCCTTTTCGGAGAACACTTGGGCAAACGCTCCTTTGACGGTAGCCGGGAATACGGCTCCTATGTAAATCACTCCATTGTTATTGGCAGCATTCTCCGTAGAGTCTGCATAAGCTATATAGCCTGCGTCTGCATCAAAACTATATCCCATAGGATTCTGTTTGTGCAATACAATGCCGGTCACCACCGGAGTGATTTCCTGCAAATTGTCAAAAGAAACCACAGTCTTGTTCAACTGCGACCCCTTGTCCAAAGAAATCGTCAAAAGCCGATAACTGGAACAATAGCATTCTCAACTTTTGGGATGATTTTAGTGCGGATGGTATGCTGACCGAACGAAGTAAGCAGGAAGATGAAGATCCTATGGCCTCATTGTCTGTAAATAAGACAATAGCTCCACAAAGTACTGAAACATTTACATTTTATATCACATGGAGTTTCCCGAACAGGAAAGCTTGGTCTTCTGTTGTAGTAGGCAACTATTATAGCAATCAATATCCTGATGCTTGGAAAGCAGCGGAAACTATCATCCCACAAATACCCGAATTAGAAAATAAGACATTGTCGTTCATTAATGCACTGCTCGGCACTTCTTATCCGGAGGTGGTGAAAGAAGCGGCTTTGTTCAATCTAGCTACATTGCGCTCTCAAACAGTATTTCGTTTGCCAAGCGGTCATATGATGGGATGGGAAGGTGTAATGGACCGTTTCGGTTCGTGTGAAGGTTCTTGTACCCATGTATGGAACTACGAAACTGCCACTCCTTATCTTTTCGGGGAACTGGCAAAAACCATGCGTGACGTAGAGTTCAACTATGCCACAAAGGAAAACGGTTTGATGAATTTCAGGGCATCTCTCCCACTTTCTGAAGCAAGCAAAGGGAACAATCCGGCTGCAGACGGGCAAATGGGATGTATAATGAAAATATATCGCGAATGGCAACTCTCCGGAGATAATGATTTTCTGAAAAATAACTGGGAACAGGTGAAGAAAGTCCTTTCATACGCTTGGATAGAAAAAGGCTGGGATGGTAATCAGGATGGAGTAATGGAAGGTTCGCAACATAATACCATGGATGTAAACTACTTTGGACCTAATCCTCAAATGGGCTTTTGGTATATGGGAGCTTTAAAGGCTGCCGAAAAGATGTCAATAGCAATGAAAGATAAAAGCTTTGCGAAGAAATGCCGTACACTGTTTGAGAAGGGAAGCGAATGGATGGACGAAAATCTGTTCAACGGAGAGTACTATGAACATAAGATTACAGATCCGAAGACATTCGAATTTCTTGACATGAACGACCCTGATGTTAAGATTCCGGGATTCCAGTTAGGACAAGGTTGTCTTGTCGACCAGCTTGTTGGACAATATATGGCTCACTTGTGCGGATTAGGTTATCTGGGTGATAAGAAGAATATACAAACAACTATGAAGAGTATCATGAAATATAACTTCGTGGAAGACTTCAGCCGTCATTTTAACAATATGCGTTCTTACGTAATGGGCGATGAAGCAGGTTTACT
>OGXC01002489.1_pt1 | contig 12316 bp, 13 predicted proteins | sample 1576201 | NCBI WGS metagenome assembly OGXC01 (sample SAMEA3541562, study PRJEB24748) | human gut metagenome | biome: human gut; feature: human-associated habitat; material: faeces | place: China | collected 2012 | reverse complement strand
TGAGCGTCTCTGCCGCCTGAATGAACCAGAGGTTGCAGCTGTGGTTCAGCGCACCTGCCATATCCTGCAGGTGGTGGACCTCGCCGTTGGCACAGCGGTAGGTGTGCTCCCACAGCTCGCTGCCCTCGTTGACGGTCAGGCTGCCGTTGCAGTAGAAGGTCTGCTCCGCACTCATAACACCGGAGTCCAGCCCTGCCGAGGCCGTGATGAGCTTGAACACCGAGCCGGGCATATACAGCTCGGTAATGTTCTTATTCTTCCACTGGGCCTCGCGCATCATACCCTGCAGCTGGGTAGCCTCGCTGGAGACCTCCTCGCCCTTCTCGTTCGTCGTCTTTTCATGGCTGATGATTCCGTCTGCAATGATGTCCTTGACGGCCTTCTCGCCCAGACGGCTTTCCAGCCAGTCAATGTCCTCCGCGTCGATCTCTGTTTTAGCCAGGATCTCGTTCATCTTGGGGTCGGTGATCGTCTTGGGGTCGTTGGGGTCAAACTGCTCAAGGGACGCCATCGCCAGGATCGCGCCTGTCTTGACGTTCATGACAATGGCGCTTCCGCGGCCATGGACCGTAAAGGTGCTCATCGCCTCGGTCAGGTACTCCTCGACGATGGACTGTACGTAATCGTTGATGGTCAGGTTCAGGTTGCTGCCGTCGATGGCTTCATGCACGTCGGCCTGACCGCTGGCCAGCGGGTCACCGTAGGCGTCCGTTTCGGCCACGCTGCGGCCCGGCGTACCGGCCAGCGTCTCGTCGTAATATTTTTCCAGTCCGTAGGCACCCGAGCCGTCCTCATTGCAGAAGCCCAGCACCGAGGCCAGGAACTCCCCATAGGGGTAAGTGCGGGAGGCTGCCTGTTCGCTGGTCAGGTAGAGGATACGGGTTGCCTTGCTGGTTTTGGCCTCGCCGTCCTTCTTGTCCTCCTTTTCCTCGGTCTGCAGGCTCGTGTCCACCGCAGCGCCGTCCTTGAGGCGGTAGCTGTCTGCATAGGCCAGGATAGCATCCGCCACGGGCTTTTCGACGCTCTTTTTCACCACACGGTACTGGTACGGCTCACCGGTATCCTTGTTGGACGCCGTCAGCGCCTTGTACACCGTATCCGCCGTTGTGCCGTCGCCCAGCAGCTCGGCAATGCGCTCTGCCGCTGTGCGGATCTGGTCCTCCGTCGCCCCGCTCTCTAAAATGGAGGACGGGTCGGCCACGATGTTCCATACCGTGCTGCTCTTGGCCAGCAGCTTGCCGTTGGCGCTGTAGATCGAGCCGCGCACAGCGGGCAGCGTTGTGTCCTTCAGCTGCTGGGTCACAGCCTCGGCGCGGTAGCTCTCGGCATCACGCACCTGCCACACATACAGCTGGTAGACCAGCACGCCGTAGCAGGCGAGGATAAATGCTATCATGCAAAACAGCGTCCAGTATTTTATGCCCTTGCTTGCCCGGGGACGATGCCGGGGGGAATGGTTGGGTCGTTGCTCTGTCATGGATACACCTTGTTATTTCAAAAGCCTTTTTGCCGACGGCAGCAAGGCCGTGCAGCAAAAAGGCTCGTAGCTGCATATTTTTGGTTGTTTTACGGGTTCAGGCTGTCCAGCAGGCTCAGCGCTGCCGTGCGCACCTCATCCAACAGGCGGCCCGCGGCGCCGGTGTTCCGCTCAATGATGCTCTGGTCCTCCAGCTGGACGTAGGTGATCTGGCTGGGATCGGCCTTGACCAGTCCCAGCTCACCCTCGGCCACCTGCTGCAGACTGGCGCGGCTCGTGATGTCGTTCATCCGGGTGTTCAGGTAGTCGTATTCGCTCTGGGCCTCGGCCAGCTGGGCGCTGACCTCATCGACCTGCGCGTTCAGTTCCATCAGCGTTGCACCGCTCATCAGGCTGCTGATTGCCAGCCCGCCAGACACGGCAAGGATCAGCACGATCACGGCAGTCCGCATCACATGGCGGACGCGGTTCAGGCCGTGGTTGCCGCCGCGCACCGCACGCACCTGCGGGCGCGGCGGGGGCTCCAGTTTCGGTGCTGCCGAGCCCTCGTGCAGCAAAACAGTTGTCATGAATAATGCCTCTTATGCTTTCTCCAACACTCTCAATTTGGCGCTGCGGCTGCGACGGTTGGTCTCCAGCTCCGCGGCGTCAGCCTCAATGGGCTTGCGGGTAATCAGCTTGGCCTTGGCCACACCTCCGCAGGTGCAGATAGGCTGCTCCGGCGGGCAGGTGCAGCGCTGTGCCCAGCGGCGGAACTTCTGTTTTACCAGCCGGTCCTCCAGGCTGTGGAACGTGATGATGCAGAACCGCCCGCCGGGGGCCAGGCGGCTGAAAATCACCTCCATCCCCTCGTTCAGGGCATCCAGTTCCCCATTGACGGCAATCCGCACTGCCTGGAAGCTGCGGCGGGCGGGGTTCTTGTTCTTGCGGCGCTCGGCAGGCGGCATAGCGGATGCAATCAGGTCCGCAAACTGCAGGGTCGTCAAAATCGGGGCTTCCTCCCGTGCTTTCACGATTTTACCCGCAATCTGCCAGGCATACGGTTCCTCACCATAATCGCGCAGGATGCGGGTCAGTTCCTCACGGTCCAGGGTGTTCACCAAGTCTGCCGCGGTGGGCCCCTGCTGGCTCATGCGCATATCCAGCGGGGCATCCGCGTGATAGGAGAAGCCACGCTCGGCATCGTCCAGCTGGTGACTGGAAACGCCAAGGTCCAGCAGCGCGCCGTTGATGAAGGGGATCTCCAGTTCATCCAGCACGCGGGCGGTTTCGCGGAAGTTGGCCTGAACCACCTGGGCGGGTAAGCCCTTTAGCCTTGCGGCAGCAGTTGCCACCGCATCCGGGTCCTGATCCAGCGAGATCAGCCGCCCGGTGGTCAGGCGTTTTGCTATTTCCTTTGAGTGGCCTGCCCCGCCGGCCGTTCCGTCCAGATAAATCCCGGCAGGGTCAATGGCCAACCCATCAAGGCATTGGCCGAGCAAAACGGGGATATGACTAAATTCCACGGTGTTCTCCTCTTTCCCCGTTTCACACGGTTTAACATGCAGGGGTACACCCCCGCTCAAAGTGTATCTTAAAAATTAAGGTCTTCCATTGCGGCGGTAAAATCTTCATCGCTTTCCGCCTGGCGGGCTTCCCAATCCTGGGTGTTCCAGATCTCCGCAAAGTTGCGGTTGCCGATCACGCTCACATCGTGGTCCAGGTTGGCGTATTCCCGCAGTTTTGCGGGCAGCTGAATGCGGCCCTGCTTATCCGGTGTTACTTCCACCGCAGAGGAATACAGCATACGGCTGACATTGCGGCCCTTTACCATACCTTTTTCGGCAATGCGCTGGGCCACTTTTTCAAACTCCTCCGGCGGGAACGCGGCAAGACAATGGTCCAGCCAGCGGGTCACGATAAAGGTTTCGCCCATTCCATCCCGGAACTTTGCGGGGAAATTCAGACGGCCCTTTGCGTCCACTGCGTAGTCATACTGACCCATGAACATTGTCGAACCCGCCCCCTTCCCGGTTGGAACTGTCGCTTTTTTAGCGTTTCAGCGGAATTTCGCGGTTAACAACCCTGTGGAATGTGTGGATAACTCACCACTTTAACCCCAAACTGCCCACTTTTACCCACTGGAACACTTATATAGTACCAAATCGCGGGGCAAAAAGCAAGCCCACAGCGCCAAAAAGCGCTGCGGGCCATAAAGTTTTCACAAATGCTGTCTTATTTGTTGTTTGCGGGGCAGGAACCGTGCAGATCTCTTTCACAAAGCCCGCACAGGGGGCCGATTTTACAGATTCGGTTTCTGTGGGCCATGGGGGCCGCGGCTGGCCAGGTTGCGCAGGTTCATGCGGGTATTTTTGATATCCGCCACACTGCGGGCCAGAACTTCCTCCGAGTTTTTGAGGATATTCTCACAATAAGCCGCGGAGGCATTGTTGATCTTTTTCGCCTGTGCCTGTGCGGCGTTCACCAGCTCCACGGCCATCTTCTGTGCGCGCTTGGTGATCTCTTTGTCCGATACCAGTACCCGTGCGCGTTCCTCTGCCTGCTTGATGATGTTATCCGCATCGGTCTGGGCGTTCTTTAAAATCTGCTCGCGGTCTGCCACAATCTTTTTGCTGTCGCGCAGTTCATCGGGCAGGTTATTGCGCACCTCATCCACGATATCGCGGCAGCGGTCCACATCTACCACACGCTTGGCGGCGGCAAACGGCACAGCGGTACCCTCCTCCAGCGTTTCCTCCAGCATATCCAGCAGTTCCTCAACATTCATAGCTGTTCCTCTTTCTCATAGCGGCTTACCAAAATCTTGCCGTACTTATATTGTTTTGCCAAAACAAGCCCCTCAACCTGTTCCGGCAGCTCGGCGTCCAGTTCTGTTTCACACAGCACCACACCGCCAGGGGCCATGTGCGCTGCCAGCTGCGGCAGTGCTTTGGCTACCGTGCCGTGGTGGTACGGCGGATCCAGCAGGGCAAGATCAAACTCTTCCTGCGTGGTGGCCAAAAAGTGGAATGCATCATCCGGGATGACCCGGCTCTGCGCAAACACACCCGCCGTTTTGCAGTTGGTCAGCACGATCTGGATCGCCTCGCGGGAAGCATCCAGGAAAACACAGCGCTTGGCCCCGCGGGATAATGCCTCAATGCCAAGCTGGCCGCTGCCTGCAAACAAGTCCAGCACGCGCGCGCCGGGCACAGAGAACTGTACGCTGGAGAACATTGCCTCCTTTACGCGGTTAATGGTGGGGCGGGTAACATCCTCCCCCGGTAGCGCAGCAAGGTTTTTGCCGCGGGCTGTACCTGCAATCACACGCATCATGTTAGGCCGCCTGCCTTTCATTTGTTATATGGCAGCCACCCATCCCGCCGGGAAGCTCAAGCCAGAGCACTCCTATTCGGGATAAACAGTTGCACTTATACATTATGGATGGTTCAAATCCGCTTGTCAAGGGAGTTTACCGTCGTTCATTCTTATTTTACAACCCAGCCTGCAATCCAGCCGGTTTTTCCCCTCTCCTGCCGTTGCCGGCGTTGAGTTTACTGGCGCAGAGCATTATAAATGTTCTCCGCCTTGGCGTGGCTGATGCCCTTGACCTCTTCCAGGTCCGAAATAGACGCCTGCTTGACTGCCGTTACGGTTTTGAAATGTGCCAGCAGTGCCGCGCTGGTCTTGGGACCAACGCCGGGCAGCTCTGTCAGGGTTGCCGCATAGGACTTTTTGTGCATCATCCGCTTGCGGTAATCGTTGGCATAGCGGTGGGTTTCATCCTGGATATTGGTCACAAAGGTAAAGATATTGCGGTGCCGGTTGATGGCGATTTCCCCGCCCGCATCATCCACAATGGCGCGGGTGCGGTGGTGGTCATCCTTGACCATGCCAAAGGTGGGCACATGTTCCAGTGCCGTGCCGCGCAGTGCCTGTTTAACGGCGCTCACCTGCCCGCGGCCGCCATCGATCAGCAGCAGATCCGGCATGGTGGCAAACTGGTTGGTTTCATTATCCGGCTTTTCGCCGCGCCGGGCCGCCTCGTACTCCGCAGCCCGGCGGGAAAGCGTTTCCGCCATAGAGGCATAGTCGTCCGTGCCGGCAACGGTGCGCATCTTAAAGCGGCGGTAGCCGGCGCGGTAAGGCTTGCCATCCTTGAACACCACCATACCGCACACGCTGGAGCCATCGCCCCAGTTGGAAATATCATAGCTTTCAATCACCCTCGGCGGGGTTTTCAGGCCCAGCACCTGGGCGGCTTCTTCCAGCAGCTTTTCCTCGCGGGTATAGCGGCCGCTCTCGCGCCCCAGGCGCTCCACAGCGTTGGTGTAGGCCATTGTTACCAGCTTGGCCACATCGCCGCGCTGGGGCACATACAGCTCCACCTTGCTGCCGCGTGCTTCGTTCAGCGCCTGGTTCAGCGCTTCGGCGTCCGGCGGCAGGGTATCCACCGCAATGGTTTTGGGGATCGTCTCGCCATCCAGATAATACTGGGGCAGGAATTCCTCCCGCACGGCTTCGATATCGGTCGTATCATGAAAGACGAACTCCCGCTTATCGGTCAGGCGGCCATCCCGGTAGCGCAGCACCGCTGCGCATACCGCGCGGGTGGTGCCCGCCAGCGCGATGACGTCCATCTCTGTCCCCGCATCCATAACCACCTTCTGGCCCGCCGCCACGCGGTCAATGGCCGTGATCTGATCCCGCAGCAGGGCGGCTGTTTCAAAATCCAGCCGGTCAGACGCCGCCTGCATCTTCTCTTTCAGCTGCTTGACGATATCTTTTTTGCCGTACCGGATCATGCGCAGAGCCCCCTGCACGGCCTCATTGTAAGCTTCGCAGGTGATTTTGCCGCCGCACACGGCCATGCACTTGCCGATATGGGCATTCAGGCAGGGGCGGCCCTTGCCGATATCACGCGGGAACTCTTTATTGCAGCGGGGCAGCAAAAAACAGTTCTGGGCCGTTTCCACCATCTCCCGCACCGCAAAAGCCGAGGTGAACGGGCCGATATAATCGGCGTTCTCATCGTCCTTTTGCAGGGCAGCAGAAATACGCGGCCAGGGGCCGTGGGTGATCTTTACATAGCTGTAGCCCTTATCATCTTTGAGCAAGATATTATACTTTGGCGTATGGGCCTTAATCTGGCTGGCTTCCAGCACCAGGGCCTCAAATTCGCTTTGGCAGACGATGACATCGAACGCAAATGCGTGGTTGATCATTTGGGTGACCTTCGCGTCATGGGGCACGCCCTCGCGGAAATACTGTGAAACACGGATGCGCAGGCGCTTGGCTTTGCCAATATAGATGATGGTATCCGTTTTATCGCGGATGATATACACCCCCGGCAGCAGCGGGAGCATACAGGCTTTTTTGTAGAGTTCTTGTTTTGTCATGGTTTTTGAATAAGGGTGGTGAGTGATTTTTTGTCTGCGCGGCATGGCCGCGCAGACAAAAAAAGGCGGGTGACCAGTCACCCGCCGCAAAAACAAAAGATCTGATTATTCAGAGAAGCCGGAGTTGACCAGCTTGACCAGACCATCCACAGCAGCCTGTTCATCGGTGCCGTCAGCAATGATACGGATGGTGGTGCCGCCAACGATGCCAAGGCTCAGAACACCCAGCAGGGACTTAGCGTTGACGCGGCGCTCTTCCTTTTCGACCCAAATGGAAGACTTATACTCGTTTGCCTTCTGGATGAAGAAGGTGGCCGGACGAGCGTGCAGACCTACCTGATTCTCAACGGTAACTTCTTTAACGTACATAATTATTCTCTCCTACTTATATGAAAAGATACGCCCAAGTTCTCTACCGCGGGCTCCTTTCAGGCGGTATTGCACAATCAGTGCCGCCTTGATTGTTTATATTTTATCCCATTTGTTCGACTTTGTACAGTGTAAATTTGCAATTTTGGCAGGATTCCGCATTTGGCACAAATCGCGCCGGGCCTGCTTGTGCAAATTTACTAGTTTATTTTCAACCGGATTGTAGATAGACTACAAAACCTGTACGAAAAACCGACAGAATACCGCAGGTTCAGCCCTGATCCTGGGGCTGATAGCGCATAACAAGCTCTTTGCAGGGCTTGCAGAATGCTACATCCACCCCCGGCTGGTACATGTTCCGCACGCCATCCGGCAGGTAGCCCATGCGCCGGTAAAGGCCGATAGCCGCCGTGTTTACATCCAGCACGGCCAGCCAGGGCCGGGCGTGCTCCGCAAGTTTTTTGCGCGCAAAATCCAGCAGCTTTGTGCCAATGCCGTTGCCGCGGGCGGACTGTGTGACAAACAGGTGGCCGATCTCCCCCGTTTTATGGCAGACACCCACCATGCCGTCCGGCGTATCCGAAGTGGTGTGCAGGTAGAATGCCCAGCCCGCCTTGCGCTCTTCTTCCAGGCGCTGGCGCATGACTTCCGGCGTATATTCTGCAAGGCCTGCTTCGGTGCACACATCCCGGCAGACGGTGCGGCAGCCTTCGGCAAACAGTTTTGCGGCTGCATCCAGCTGGGCATCCGTCTTGATCAGCTGGGCACGCTCGGTACGCTTCCAGCGCGGGATCTGGGTGATCGGGTGGGTGGCGCACCACTGGTCATACAGGTCCGGGCGGCGCTGGCGGGTGCGTTCCCGGCTCTGGCGGCCGCGCCAGGCGTCAATTTTATTGTGGTCGCCGGTCAGCAGCACCGGCGGGATGGCCTGGCCCTCCCACACTTCCGGGCGGGTGAACTGGGGATATTCCAGCAGGCCGTCCCAGTAGCTTTCATCCTGGTAGCCTTTTTCCTCAGCCAGCACGCCAGGCTGCAGGCGCAGCACACTATCTGCCACCACCAGGCTGGCCAGCTCGCCGCCGGTCAGCACATAGTCGCCGATAGAGATTTCCTCATCGCCAAAGGTATCGATCACGCGCTGGTCAATGCCCTCATAGTGGCCGCACACCAGCGCAAGGCTTTCATAGCTGGAAAGCCGACGGGCGGTTTCCTCGTTATAGGGCTGCCCGGCGGCGGTCAAAAACACCACATGGGGCTTGGCGCGGCCCTGCTGGACGCACTGGTCCGCCACAGCGCGCAGGCAATCTGCAATGGGCTGAGCATACAGCACCATGCCGCAGCCGCCGCCATAGGGGTAATCGTCCGTCTGGCGCTGTTTGTTTTTGGTATAATCCCGGATCTGGTGGCAGTGCGCTTCAAACAGGTTTTTGGCGCGGGCACGGCCCAGGATGCTGGTGCTCAAAAAGCCATCGCACAGTTCCGGGAACAGGGTGACAATATCAATGCGCATCAATTACTCCTCATCGCCGTTGACCGGCTCATCAAACATGCCCGCAATAGGGCGCATTTTTACCGTGCGGGCCGCAATATCCACATCCACCACAAACTCCGGCACGGCAGGGATCCAGTGCTCCTCCCCCGCTGCATCGCGCACAATATAGATATCCTGTACGCCGGGGTGGTCCACCTTTGCAACGATGCCAAGGGTGCGGCCATCGTCCGCATGCAGCACAGTGCAGCCGATCAGATCATCAATAAAATAGCGGCCCTCCGGCAGTTTGGCATCCGCCTTGGCAAAATAGTAGGTTTTGCCCACCTGAGCGCGGGCGGCATCCATATCCTCCACCCCGGCCAGCTTGACCAGCAGCATATTGCCCTGGGCGCGCACCCCGCGCAGCGCAACTTCGCCGCTGCCGTTTGCGGCAGCGTACAGGCGCTTGAACTTGGCCAGGAACTGTGCACCATCGCACAGCGGCAGGGCTTTCATTTCGCCGCGGACACCGTGGGTGGAAACAATTTTGCAGGCGGGCAGATAGTTTTGCATAGGGGGAACCTCCTAGAATAAATCGCACAAAAGCGGCGGCAAATAAAAAGCACCCTGCGCGCAAAGCGGCAGAGTGCTGGGTGGCAAAAATCAGCCGATTTCCACCACGACTTTTTCGTTCTGGCGGACGGCGGCGGCACGCATGACAACACGGATTGCCTTGGCAATGCGGCCCTGTTTGCCAATCACGCGGCCCATGTCGCCTTCTGCCACCGTGAGGTGGTACACAACCGTGCCGTCCTCACGCGCGGGGTCAACCGTTACCTGCACCGCGTCCTTATCTTCCACAAGGCCACGGGCAACGGCAATCAGCAGTTCCTGCATGTGGCGTTCCTCCGTTTAATTACAGGATGTTCTCTTTCTTCAGCAGAACACGAACAGTATCGGTAGCCTGAGCACCGTTGGCCAGCCACTGCTTAGCCTTGTCGGCGTCGATCTTGACAACGCTGGGCTCCTTGGTCGGATCATAGTAGCCGATCTCTTCGATGAAGCGGCCGTCACGAGCAAAGCGGCTGTCAGCAACAACAATGCGGTAGAAAGGAGCTTTCTTGGCGCCGATGCGGCGCAGACGAATCTTAACCATGGTAAATATCCTCCAAAATTTTGTTTTTACGGCCCCGTGGTTTTCCCTCGTGGGCTTGCAATTTATATATCACCCTGGGGCCAGAGAGGCTTACGGGTCATATCAAATTCATAACAGGCTGCTCAGCGCAGGCCTCTCATTCCGCCAAGGCCGCGCATAAAGCCCTTGGGGTTGCGCTCGAGAAGTTTGATTACAGGAAAGGCTATAAATTCAGCACCTACGCGACCTGGTGGATCCGTCAGGCGATCACCCGCGCCATTGCGGATCAGGCGAGAACGATCCGGATTCCGGTACACATGGTGGAGACCATCAACCGTCTTGTGCGGACCCAGAGACAGTTAGTCCAGAAGCTTGGCCGTGAGGCAACGCCGGAGGAGCTCGCGAAGGAGCTCGATATGCCGGTGGAACGTGTCCGTGAGATCATGAAGATCTCTCAGGATCCGGTGTCCTTAGAGACTCCGATCGGCGAGGAGGAGGACAGCCACCTCGGGGACTTTATCCAGGATAATAATGTGGAAGTCCCGGCGGATGCCGCGACCTACACGCTGCTCCACGAACAGCTGATGGATGTGTTGTCAACGCTCACTGAGAGGGAACAGAAAGTGCTGCGCCTAAGATTTGGCCTGGATGACGGAAGACCGAGGACATTGGAAGAGGTCGGACGGCAGTTCAACGTGACGAGGGAGCGGATCCGCCAGATAGAGGCGAAGGCCCTTAGAAAACTGCGCCATCCGAGCAGGAGTAAGATCTTGAAAGATTATCTGGATGAGTAAAATGATATGGGAAGCAGGAAAAGATCTGTGCAGGAAAAGGCAGTCAGGGATGGCCTGTCTGTGTGCTCCGGGGCGAAGTTAAACTGCCGGGAAATACAAAAAGACGGCTGCGAAATCGAAAAGCAGTCATGTAAAAGAGAAATGGAGAAATCAATATGAAATTATCAGAACGCCTGGAGCTGGTGCTCTCATTTGTGGAACCTGGGGAGTCCGCGGCAGACGTTGGGACGGACCACGGACATGTTCCGGTGGAGCTTGTCAGGAGAACGATCGTGAAGAAGGCCGTGGCTATGGATGTGCGGAAAGGCCCGTTATCCAGGGCGACGGAAAATATCGCACTGGCGGGACTTTCTGCGAAGATCGAGACGAGACTTTCTGACGGTGTCGCAAAGCTTCTGCCGGGAGAGGCAGATTCTGTCGTGATCGCCGGGATGGGCGGCGAGCTGATCATTAAGATCCTGGAAAACGGAAGACATATGTGGGATTCAGTGAAACAGTGGGTTTTATCACCGCAGTCGGAGATCTTTAAGGTCAGAAGATGGCTTTTTGAGAACGGTTTTGTGATCCGGAAGGAAGATATGGTCCTTGAAGACGGGAAGTTTTATACGGTGATGGATGTGCGGAGAGAGAAAGACGCAGATTCAGAGGGAAAAACAGTGGATCCGGATGTTTTAAGCCTTTCTGAGGACAGCCGCATGCTCTACGGCGATTATCTGATCCGGACGAAGAACCCGGTTCTTCTTACATATCTGAAGGAGGAAGAGGCGAAGATTCTGCGGTTCATCGGTGATCTTTCCGCGAAGGCGGGGGATTCCGAACGGGCGGCAGAGCGGCTTTCCGAGTTGAAATTACAGTTAAAAGAAAATCAGGAGGTACAGCATGAAATGCAGGGAGATCATTGAAATCTTAGAGACGCTTGCGCCGAAGTCCTGTGCCTGTGACTGGGATAATCCGGGACTTTTAGCAGGGCGGATCGACAAGAACGTGAAGAAGATCCTTCTGACGCTGGACGCGGATGATGCGGCGGTGGAGCGGGCGAAGGAGATCGGGGCAGATATGCTGTTAAGCCATCATCCGCTGATCTTTAAGCCGGTGAAGCATGTTTCGGACGAGGATTTTATTGGAAGACGGCTTGTGTCCCTGATCCAGTCGGATGTGTCATACTATGCGATGCATACAAATTTTGATTCGGCGCCGGGGTGCATGGCGGATATTGTGGCGGACCGGTTGAATTTTACCGATCAGAAGCCGCTGGAGGCCATGGGAGAGATTTCTGGGACGGAGTACGGAATCGGTAAGACAGGATCGCTGAAAGTGCCTATGAAGGGCTTGGAACTCGCGAGAGAGGTTAAGAACCGGTTTGGCCTTCCGTTTGTGACCGTTTATGGAAGTGAGCTGTATGAGGATGCTCCGGTTGTGAAGGCGGCTACCTGCCCGGGGGCAGGTGGAAGTGAGCTTAAGGAGGCGCTGAAGGCGGGTGCTCAGGCGTTTATCACCGGGGATATCAGTCACCATGAGGGAATCGACGCGGCAGCCCAGGGGATGATGATCATTGACGCGGGTCATTATGGTCTGGAGCATATCTTTATGGATTTTATGGAAGGTTTTTTGAAGGAGAAGCTGCCTGCTGATATTGACCACACTTTGGGAGTTTAAAAGTAAATTAGTCCCCACACTTTGGGAGTTTTACCC
>OGXC01002484.1_pt1 | contig 12332 bp, 6 predicted proteins | sample 1576201 | NCBI WGS metagenome assembly OGXC01 (sample SAMEA3541562, study PRJEB24748) | human gut metagenome | biome: human gut; feature: human-associated habitat; material: faeces | place: China | collected 2012 | reverse complement strand
TAAATAAAATATGTTTATTCGGCAGATTTTTTACAATCTTTACCGCATTTGCAGAAGTTACACAGACATCCGACCACGATTTGATCTCCTGTGTCGAGTTGATATAACACACGACCGCAAGGTCATCGTACTGGTCTCTCGCGGCCTGTACGGTTTCTTTTGTTACCATATGTGCCATCGGGCAGTCCGCAGCAAGATCCGGCATCAGTACTGTTTTATCCGGATTTAACAATTTTGCACTCTCGCCCATAAATGTCACGCCACAGAGTACGATCGTCTTATTTGCAAGCTCTGTCGCCTTTTTACTCAGGAAATAAGAATCTCCGATGTAATCGGCAAGTGCCTGGACTTCCGGTCTTACATAATAATGTGCCAGGATCACGGCATCTCTTTTCTTTTTCCACTCTTCTAATTCTTCCAAACTTATCATACGCCCTCTTAACTCTCTCTCAAATTTTTTGCCCATTCATTTCAGATTTTTAATGAAACTTTTCGTAGTATACCACTTATCATTACATATGACAAGACACATGTTTAAAATCATGTAAAGTTTTCTGCTTTTATTTTTAAAAGAAATGTTTTGTACTTCTGAAACAATACATAATTCATTCTGTTTCAAGACATATTAAACAACAGAATGCATGTTCCGCATTCTATCTATTGCGAATATAAAAATCATGAAAAAGAGGGATTCTATATGTCAAACGGAGATACTGTAAAATTATTGCGGGAATGTAATGCCGGCACAAAAATGGCTGTTTATTCCATGGATGAGATCTGTGATAAAATTTCGGATGCAGATTTCAAAAATGTCATCATGGCATCCAAAGAAAAACACGAGCGTCTTGGAAATGAGATCCATGCACAGTTAGAAAAATGTGATGATCCGGTCAAAGAACCGAATGCGCTTGCAAAGGGAATGTCCTGGCTGAAAACAAATGCCAAGTTAGCAGTTGAGGAAAGTGATGCTGTGTGTGCTGATCTTTTGACCGAAGGCTGCAATATGGGTGTCAAATCACTCTGCCGCTATTATAATCAGTATGCGGCCGCGGACAAACAGGTCCAGGGATTTTGCAAAGAACTGATCCATCTTGAGGAAAATCTTGCCAAAGAAATACGATGTTATCTTTAACAGAAAAACTGCCACAGGCACAAAACAAAAAAGACAGTAACAACTTACTTTCGATTGTTACTGTCTTTTTATTCGGTTATTTACAGTCCCGTGTTTTCCGGTAAATGTGTTATCTTCCTTTTACCACAAATTCACGGATTTCCTCCATCACAGTATCATCTTCCTCATGTATGGTCAGTGTCAGAGGTTTTGACAGATCCATCGTACAGACTCCAATGATTGATTTCCCATCTACGATATATCTGCCTTTTGCAAGGTCAAACGCTCCTTTATGACCACTCAGAATATGACACAGCTTCTTTGCTTTTTCCGGTGCATCGATCAATACTTCTACCTGTTTCAAAACAAAATCCTCCTGTTTTGTTCTTGTATAGATATAATATTCCACAATTTTCCACCGGTTATTCATGATTACGCAAGCAGCGCCTCGATTTCATCAAGCACTTCCCCAAATACATCCAGTGCCTCCTGGATTGGCTTTGGTGTTTCAAGGTTCACGCCTGCAATTTTAAGCAGTTCTACCGGAGATGCAGAACATCCTCCGGATAAAAACTTCTTATAACGTTCTACTGCAGATGCTCCCTCTTTTAAGATTCCATGTGCCAGTGCAACTGCGGAAGAAAAGCCTGTCGCATACTGATATACATAGAAATTGTAATAAAAATGAGGGATTCTAGCCCACTCATAGGCAATCTCAGAATCTGATACCATATCCGGTCCAAAATATTTGCAGTTTAAGTCATAATATAATTTATTTAACGTCTCAGCGGTCAGGCTCTCTCCCTCTTCCACCATCTTATTGCTTAACATTTCATATTCAGCAAACATAGTCTGACGGTAAACAGTTCCCTTAAAGCTGTCAAGATAATGGTTGAGCAGATATGCACGCTCCTTTTTATCAGTTGTATTTTTCAGCAAATACTCCATTAAAAGCACTTCGTTACAGGTAGATGCCACCTCTGCAACAAAGATCTTATACTGGGAGTAAATGTATGGCTGACTGGAATTTGAATAATAGGAATGCATCGCATGCCCCATTTCATGTGCCAGCGTAAACATATTATCAAGGGTATCATTATGATTTAACAGCACATATGGATGTGAACCATAAGCCCCTGCAGAATAAGCTCCGCTTCTCTTTCCCTCGTTCTCATAAACATCGATCCAGCGGCTTTCAAATCCCTCTTTTACCTTTGCGACATATTCTTCCCCAAGTGGTGCTAATGCCTTTAACACGGTTTCTTTCGCTTCTTCAAAAGAAATCTTCTTTGCGGCATCTGCGATCATTGGTGTGTAAACGTCGTACATATGCAGTTCGTCCACGCCAAGGCATTTTTTGCGAAGACGTACATAACGGTGCATTTTATCCATATTCTTGTTGATTGTATCAATCAGATTATGATAAACAGTCGGAGAAACATTATTGGCATCCACTGCGGCTTCCAGTGTTGAATGATAGTGTCTCGCATTTGCATAGAAAACCTGCTGTTTTACCTGACCATTATATAATGCAGCAAGTGTGTTTGCATACTGTTTGTACACACCATAAAATCCCTCAAATGCATCCTTACGCACACGGCGGTCTGCAGACTCTTCAAATGGTACAAAGTTGCCATGGGACAGTCTCACTGTATCTCCATCTTCATCTTTGATCTCCGGGAATACAAAATCAGCGTTGTTGATGATGGAATATACCTGTCCGGATGTCTCCGCCATATCGCCTGTCATCGCTACCAGTTTTTCCATTTCAGCAGAAAGTGTATGTGCCTTGGTACGCTCGATTTCCTCGATCTGTTTACGGTAAAGTTCTAACTCTGGAAGTTCTTTATAGTATCCTTCCAGAACAGCCTCATCCATTGCAAGGATCTCCGGAACGATAAATGCAGTCTGGCTTGACACCTTCGTCAGCATAGAATACATTTTCTGGGACATTGCCTGATGTGCCGTATTTTTCTGGTCTTCATCAAACAGACGCTCTGCATAATTAAAATCATAATCCAGTTTTTCCTCTGCCTTAGCTGCGCGTTCTAATACAAATAACAGATTTTGCGCACAAGCAGCTACTTTACCTTCCATCTTTCCGATTTCATCCAGGATCTTGTCAATCTCATCCAGATCTTTTTTCCAATCCTCGTCGGACGCATACATATCTTTTAAATTCCATGTATATTCTTCTTTTACTTCGCTTCGTTTTAACAATTCTTTTGCCATTGTAAACCTCCATATTTTTACTGTCGGAAAATGATTCCAGCACTCTTTAATTTACGCCCTATGGCAGGAATTGTAAAGGGAAATATTGATGTTTTATTCTCTATTTCTTATTTGGTGCAAGGAACAGATTATAGAAGTTATTCAACGCATCCGGTTCTTTGCTGTTTCCGATTCCGTGAGTTTCCACATATTGTTTCATCTGTTTGATCGTTTCCTTTGAAAATACATAGGTTTCCACCGGGGTATCATGATCCATGTTATTTAATGCGCTTTCCAGTGCTGCCTTGTATTCCGGATCGACTTTCCAGATAGAATTATCTTCAAGTCCGCCTTCTTCAAACGATTTGTTATAATATTTGCTGTTGATGAAACGGGTAACTCCGGTCAGATCCATCTGTGTGAGTTTTTTCGGTGTCGTATCGGTCACATGCACCATGATCTGTTTCACATAAGTGTTTCCCACATGGTCTACCACTGTTAAATTCTCGGATGCGTCAAAGTCATGCTGCAGATTTGTAAATTCTTCTGCCTGGTAGTCCGGGATCGTAAAGGATGTGAAAACTTCCGGATCACTCGGTGCCGGATTGGTTCCCGGTAAAATCGGACTTCCATCTTCCCGGTCGGTTGCCGTTGCATGACTCAAGATTTCTTCTTCCGTGATAAAACCACTCTGTGCCTGCTCTAAGGTATAATAGAGATCCTGTGCCTGAATCCACGGACAGTCATCCCAGACAGCATAAAGTGTGATCTCTCCACCATCTTCTGCCACAAGGTTCCGAACGATATCCCCGGCTTTCCACTGTGGGATAAAGGTGTCTTTGCCATCTTCTAAGGACCAGCCCATAAATACGGATGCGTAGACTTTTTTCTTTGGCTCCTCGGCTTTCTTATTTTCCTCGATGTCTTCTTCCTCTAAGTCATTGAAAGCATCGATATCTTCGGCATCATCTTTATTCTCTTTTGTCACGGCAACTTTTTCATTCTGATCCGTATCGTCTGTTACATCAGGATTGTCTGTATCATCTGATTCATCAGAATTATCTGCCATTTCTGCCTCGTCTGCTTCATCGGAACTGTCTGCCATTTCTGCCTCGTCTGATTCATCAGAGTTGTCTGCAGTTTCTGCATTGCCTGCTTCTTCCACAGCATTCATGGAATTCTGTGCGTCTGCATCTGAATTACCTGCATCCGAATCATCTCCATTGTTTTCGGAATCCTCATCCTCTGAATTACCGGCACCCTCTGGGTCTTCCGCATTATCCGGATCTTCGGTATCCTCCATATCTTCCGTTTCTTCCTCTTCATATCCATCCATCATTGCCTTTGGAATCACTCCGGCAATCACATCCTCTGTCACGTTTTGTCCATCCAGTGTATATTTCACATAGGCTGCTGTTCCGTCTGCATTCCATACATCCGGCAGTGTCACATCGGTATCATACGTGGTTTCGATATCATCGATATGTCCGGCTCCGCCGTTTGGATCAAAATGGATTGTATATCTATTTGCTTCTGCATTGGCTGTCATCGTGACGTTTCCGGCTGGCATTGTAAATACAAACTTCTTAGCATCCACGGTCTGCTCCCCACCGGATCCGCCTTTATAATTTCCTTTCCAGTTTAACCAGTGATAGCCTTCTTTTACTGCCGCATCGATGGTAACGCTCTGTCCATAGCGGTACGATCCGCCTCCGGTCGTCTTTTCAATGCCGGTTCCGGCATTTAATGTTACATTATATAGATGTCTTTCATAATAATAATCAATGACCATCTTTCCATCTGCAGTTACCGCTTTCGTCTGTGTTTTCGGGCTGTCAAAACCGGTGTATGTCTTTACTGCAGGAGTAACCTTGCTTCCAATCTGTGCTTTTTTCGTCTCTGTTTCGGCAAGTTCGTAATTTTTATCATCATGTGTGGAAGCAATGCCCGTTGTTTTCTGTTTCCAGTGACGAACGGTATAAACAGCTTCATCTAACACTCCGGTAAGAGTTAAGGTCATGTTATAAGCAGGCATGCTTCTCTCATAGGCATAGGTTTTATCATTCACATAATCAGATGTAACCTTACAGTTTGTCGAAACACCAGTCTTTTCATTGAGATCCGTCCACATGCTGAACACGCAGCCGGTATTAAAAGTCGGTGTGGAAACAATGTTTGCATTACACGGCAATTCATACGATGTCATGTAATAATCACCAGATACCGTGCTGCTACTGTTTACTGTGCCACCGGCACCAGTGATCGCCGTCCCATTATTAAATACCTGTGTTACAGCTTTATTGACCGTGGTTTTGTCGATCTTGACAGTGAGTACATAAATTGGAATTCCTGTCGATTCTTCCGATAATATGTCATCAATGGTAGTACCTGTTGCAACATTTTGCGATCTTAGATCTCCGGACAGTTTAGATCCATTCTTAAATTCCTCTTTTCCGGAATTTTTTTCATATGTACAGTCGATGCTGTAACTAATATAACTTCCTTTGCTTGGATTTACAAATTTACTTTTTCCAATAGCTGTTTCACCTTGTGTATCTACTGAAAACGTTACGGTATGCTCTTTTGCATTCCAAACGCCTGTAATTGTGGTTGTTTTATCAGCCTCCTTATTATAAACCGTGAGTTTTGGTTTTGTATTCGTCGGAGTTAATGCTTCGTCTAATGTAACAACCAGTTTTCCATTGTAATATCCCGTCTTAGACTGCAGCGTCTTATTGGTAATCTTCTGTGAAACAGTAACTGTTGTCGGGCTTTTTACTGTCGTAACCTGAGCTCCTTCTGCAAAGTTATCCGAAATATCTACCGCAATACCCGTCACAAACATGGTAACCCAGTGCGTTTCATCCCCTGTATTGGCCTGCAGCGTGTATTTATCATTTGCATAGGCAGGCTGTGTACTCTCTTTGGGAATTGTAAAATCAACCAAATCTCCCCTTGTCGTCGTTACTTCATCGTACAGTGCCTCTCCATTAATCGATAAATATGGACTCACTTCCTTTGACAGTCCGAAAATCCGTTTGTTTTTATTAAACTTTTCAGTTTCTTTCTGTGCATACAGATTCAGTTTTGTCAGATTAACTGCCGTGTTCCCACTATACACAAAAATCGTCAGATATTGTCCAGTTAACGGCTCTTTATCATTCGCCTTATATGCCTTTGACTTCACTTTTGTGACCATTCCGGTCTTGATATCTTTCTCTACCCATTCTCCATCGTGTTTTGAAACATCATCAATATTAAAATCCGCAGACATTCTAAGACGTACTGCTCTCATCGGAACCGTTATATCACAGTTTTCCACAACGATCAGCTGCCATCCTCCGGCGCCCTCACCGCCACCGATATGTTCATAATACGGAATGTTAAATACCGAATATGTTCCGTAGATTTTGTCACTTTTATTAATGATGTCTGTTACATCTGCATACATATTGACAAAAGTGTACTGTTTATTTACTCCATTTTCCTTTTTTTGATTTATATAATCGATCGACCGATTATCATAAGTTGCATACTGTGCCTTTATCAGTTTTGCCGATCCATCCGGCAGTACAAAGGCGATTTCTGATTTTGCCAAAGCAGTTGCATCTGTCGTCGATCTTTTTATACTTGTTCTTGCCTGCCATACCAAATATGCAGCCCGTACCGTTCCATCCCCACCTGACGATTTTGTCAGCTTTGCGGATCTGTTATTTTTGATCTTCTTTCCAATCACGGAGTTATCTGCTTTTTTCAATACCGTTTCAGCGGCTTTATACTGGTCTTTTTTACTGTCATAGGTGTTATAGTTTGTAACAATATCGTGAGACCATGTATCATAGTTCGTATTTCCGGTATAGTTGATATTCAACCGTCCATACAGCGGTTGTCCTGCCCCCGCCTGTGAATCCGTCATATAAACTTCTCCTGCTTCTTCTACCGTGATCGCTTTCACACTCTGCGGAATCATGGTGACCAGAAACATTACTGCACAGAGCAGTAAAAATCTGCTTAATTGTGTTATCCCGTTTCTCATAAATCTCCTTTCGACTTTTTTGTCATGTGTAATTTATATTTTCATTTTGAAAATACCGTAATAATAAAAAATGAACTGCAAGGTAATCAGATGCCAAGCAGTTCACTTTTCTGTGGCAGCCTATAATAGACTGCCATCTACTTTATTAAATTTTCCTTGCTGTTTAAAGTTTTGTTACAAAACCATCCTTTTCTGCATTTTTATCTCTATCAGCTCCTGTAGTACATCCTGTCCTATATTCAGCAAATGATGTTGTCTTGTCACTAACAGTTACCTTCCATGAATAACTCCAACGTCCATCAGCTGTTTTTAAGGTAATAATAGCTGATCCTTTTCCTATAGCTTGAAGATAGGATTCATCCTTTACTCTTAAGATATTTTCATTGCTACTAGACATAATAATCTTATTATTGCTTGCAATAGCATCCGCATAATCACATGAAGTTGCCACTTTTTTATCTGCCGCGAAAAATTCAGTTGCTACTCCTCTTAATCTATATTCAATCGTACCATCATCATTTTTCTTCACATAGTACTTGATATTATCATACATATCAAATCCAACTGCCAGCACCATGTCATTTTTCTTGACAGTTACCTTGTAAGCAGCTTTGACTTTCTTATTGGCTTTGGATGTAACTGTGATCGTTGCGGTTCCTACCTTTTTCGGTGTAACAAAACCGGTAGAAGATACAGCAGCAACACTTGTATTGCTGGACTTATAGGAAATCGCATTGCTTTTTACTCCGGTAATGCTCTTTACCCGGATCTGTGCCTGTCCGTATTTCTCTTTCTGCACTAAAAGCTGTTTTCCAATAAAACGATCATGACTAATATAATCTTCTGTATAATATTCAAGGCTGTGAGCATCTCCACAATGATCATAAATCTTATGGAAAGATTTTTCCGGATATAAAGTTACGCTGTTTTCCGCAAGTACGATCTTACCTTTTCCTTTTTCGGAATAATCTGTATCTGCCATATCTGCCGTTGTCACGGTTATGGTAAACTTTGCTTTGACATTCTTATTGATCAGGGAAGTTACGGTGATCGTTGCCTTTCCTGCTTTCTTGCCGGTTACTTTTCCTTTGGATGATACCGTCGCAACTTTTTTGTCACTGGAAGAAAAGGCAATGTTCTTATTGCTGATCCCTTTAAAGGATTTTACTTTGATAGTGGTTGTCTTTCCGACAACGATGGATGCTTTTTTCTCTTTTAAAGTGATCTTTGCTTTCTGCTTTCCCTTGCTTACAGTCAGACTCAATGTTCCTTTTACCTGGGAATCATAGATGGATGTCACAGTGATCTTACATTTTCCTTTTTTCTTTACTGTCACAACACCCTTTGCATTTACTGTTGCAATGCTGGTGTTCGAGGATTTGTATTTCAGTTCACCGGATTTGATACCGTCTTTACTGTTTTTTGATCCTACCACCACTCCATTTTTAAACATGGCAACCGGAACAATCGTGAACTTCTCTCCTGCATAAACAGTTTTCTTTTTCATGCAGTGATAATGATTGTATGTTCCATTGTTTTTGGAAACATTACAGCAGCCTTCATTTGCTTTATGCCATTTGGCATCATCCGATGTTGCAAACACGATTTGATTTTTGGGCTTATCTTTGCCATAGTAATCCAGATATACTGCCTGCTTTGCCGATACTTCCTCCGGCTGTGGTACTACGATGCTGCTGATACACACGATAAGTGCAAGCATCAATACGACTGCTTTTTTCCATCCTGCCAGCATTGTGGCACTGGTTCTGTTCTTTCTCCCTCTCTCTCTCATAACTTCTGATTCTCCTTTATCCTTTATTTTTGATTCTTTTACTTACGACGTTGACAAACGAATTGGAAACTTTTATAATATACCTATCAAGACAGCCGGGTGATAAGCAAATACCTATCTGCTCCGGTGAAACAAGTTGATTAGTTACAAGAAATAACCGTCAGATCTTGTCAGGGAGCTGGACGGTTATTTTTTTGTCTTATCATGGGTATCATTTCTGACACTTCTGACAAGCGTTATGATGGCACATATCATAATAACAAATGTGAACAAGTCACTATATGTAACCATGCTACCACCCCTTTCTCCGAATCTCGGAGCAGATCTAAGTGGTAAAGCCGTCCTTTCGGCTGCCTTGATCAGTATACTATATCTGTTTTCCTTTTCTTTATTATAAACGTCATGTAATGGAAAAGCAACTTTCTCTGATCGAATATCTTCCTATTTATTTGTCAAGGTACAGTTCTTGTATAGTGCAGATAAAAGCACAGTTTTCACTTTCATTACCATGGAATATTCTTAAAAGTATCTGTAATGAATAAAAAAGATTGTTTCAGATATGCCGTCTTTACCTATAAAACCGACATATAGAATACCAAGATTGTATTGATGTCTTAATCTTTCATATACGAATTTAGTATAGCAAATTTTTTTTATAAAAAAAGCCCTTTTCATTTATTTAATTTTATTTTTATATTTGTAATTTATTTTTAATATAAAAATGGAAGTTCGATTCGAGCTCCCATTTTTACCATACTTTTATTTCTTTACAGACAGGTTATTATTTAATAGTTATAACCTTTAAAGAATAATTTTTATCCAAATGCCATCCACTGTACCATTTATAGTCTTTTTTATTAAATGTAATCTTCTGCGTAGTCACTCCTGAAATCTTTAAATCATCCACATATACATATCCGCTGGTCTTTGAGCAGGTGCCTGTGACACCAATCCTCTGCCCCAGGTTATATTTCGTTTTTGTGTTAATTTTCGATGTCTGTTCATCCTTATAAACAACATTTTCCAGCGGCATATCATTGATCGTGATCACATAATATTTTCCGGATTTTTTATAGCTGGCTGTTTTCCCAGGCTTACACTCTTTTTCCTTCGCCAGATCCCACAGTGCAACACGCATTTTTTTGCCATCTTTGATCAGCATTACCGTATATTTTGCACGGATATCCCCAACATAATTACCGTTTTTACTATTTTCCAGACCTATCCACGCATCCACATGTACGGTATCTCCATTCTTTTTTAAGGCTGCTGCCGGAACATACACTTTTGCAGACATTTTCATATTTTTCTTTATTTTTGAAGCTTTTTTATAACCTGCCTGCATAACATAATTGTTATTCATCCACGCTGCATCAGATTCTTTATCTCCATTGAATACAACTTTTGAACGAAGAGCCTTATTTGCGGCTGCAAATGTCTGCTCTGACGGAACAGATGCAAATACACCGATCAGCAATGCTAACACCAGCACTCTTGCCATTAACACAATACTTTTTTTCTGTTTTACCATACGCAAATCCTCCATTTCTCATTCTCCCAATTTCACGCACTGCACCTCATCTTCCAATACAATATCTGCCAATGAAAATAATTACTATCCAGACATGTAAATTATCAAAATCATCGTTATTTTTGATTATTTCATCTGTTTTCTGACCTTTTTGACAAGTTATTGTATTCAAATGAATTTATGCAATATTTATATATGTTTCATCATAATGTGTCAACAAATAAACATCCCAACAGCGTTGTTTTTATGCTAAAAATCCGTTATAATATCATTCTGCGGGAAATCCGTGGAAACACATTCCGAAAGGAGATCTAAAAATGGCTTTTGATGGATTAGTAATATCCAATCTTGTATATGAACTGAATCAAACAATTTTAAATGCAAAGATCAGCAAAATTGCCCAACCGGAAAACGACGAGCTTCTTTTTACCTTAAAAGGAAGTAACGGGCAGTTCCGTCTTGCCATGTCAGCGAGTGCTTCGCTGCCTTTTCTGTATCTGACAGAAACAAACAAACCAAGTCCGCTGACAGCACCAAATTTTTGTATGCTGTTACGCAAGCACATTGCAAACGGGCGGATCATAAAAATTTACCAGCCTCACATGGAACGTATCATTCATTTTGATATCGAGCACCTCGATGAAATGGGTGATCTGTGTCAGAAAACACTGATCGTGGAACTGATGGGAAAACACAGTAACATTATTTTCTGCAGCTCCGACGGCACGATCATTGACAGCATCAAGCATGTATCCTCCATGATGAGTTCCGTGCGTGAGGTCCTTCCGGGACGGGCTTACTGCATTCCAGCCACGCAGGAGGACAAATTAAATCCGCTTGAAGTTACAGAGGAAGTTTTCATGGAATCTGTCATGAAAAAACCTGTTTCCATCACAAAGGCAATTTATGGCTCTTTTACCGGGATCAGCCCTGTGATTGCAAACGAGATCTGTTACCGTGCTTCGATCGACGGAGATATGCCGGTAGATTCGCTCGATGCAGACGGCAAGAAACACCTGTTCCATAACTTTTCATGGATGATGGAAGATGTAAAAAATCACAATTACTGCCCAAATATCATCACACGCGGCAGTGAACCGATCGATTTTTCCTGTTTTCGTCTGTCCGAATATGTGCACACTGCTCTGGATCAAAAAATTATGCAGAACACGGATCATGCTGACACGAATGCTTATACCATGACGGAATACGATTCGATTTCCAAAGTTCTGGAGGAATACTATGCTTCCAAAAATATTTACACGCGCATCCGCCAGAAATCTGTCGACTTAAGAAAAATTGTGTCCACTGCGTTAGAGCGTAACCGTAAAAAATACCAGCTCCAGCAGAAACAGTTAAAAGATACAGAAAAAAGGGATAAATACAAAGTATACGGTGAACTGATCCACACCTACGGTTACGATTTAGAGGAAGGTGCAAAACAACTGGAAGCGCTTAATTACTATACGAACGAAAACGTAAAGATTCCTCTTGACCCGACCTTAGACGCCAAAGCAAATGCACAGAAATATTTCGATAAATATGGAAAATTAAAACGTACTTACGAGGCACTGACCGACCTGATTGAAGAAACGAAATCTGAGATCGACCACTTAGAGAGCATTGCCACATCTCTTGATATCGCCCTGAC
>OGXC01002479.1_pt1 | contig 12363 bp, 8 predicted proteins | sample 1576201 | NCBI WGS metagenome assembly OGXC01 (sample SAMEA3541562, study PRJEB24748) | human gut metagenome | biome: human gut; feature: human-associated habitat; material: faeces | place: China | collected 2012 | reverse complement strand
GCCGGGGGACGGTGTTGTTCATCGAGATGGTCACCACCGAAGCCTGCTTGTTGGCCACGTCGCTTTTCACGGCTGCGCGGTAGGCGTTGGTGGTCCGTCCCAGCGAACTCTTGGTCACGCGGATCGGAACCCCGATGTAGTCGGGGGCCATGTAGAGCGACTTCTGCACCCCGACCTGGCCCACGGGAGTCGGGATCGTGTCGCCGTAAGCCGCCGTGATGACGCTGCGGCTCTCGTGCTTGGTGACGAACTGGTCTTCGAATCCGCTCAACCGGATTTTGTCGTCGTCGATCGGCGTGATCTCCATTGCGAGCGACTGGTTGTCGTTGTCGTTGATGAACTTCACGTCGATCGGGGCCTGACCGTAGAGGTCGCGCCGGCGGAGCCGTTCGCTCACCGAGTAGTTGACCGTCAGGTTGAGCTGCTTGACCACGTTGGTCATCAGACGCCGCGACTGGAGGATGAATACTTCGTTGTCGACGTTGCGGCGGTTCTGGAATCCCGCCAGATCGCTGAATGCCGTGAGGTCCACGTCTCCGCCCTTGCGGCTGTCCTTGACCAGAATGGTCGCCGTGCGGCTGTAAATCTTCGGGGTGCTGGCCAGATAGTAGTAGGCCGCGCAGAGACAGCATACGGTCGAAAGCACGAACCAATACCAGTTGGCGATCACCATGCGGATGATGTCGTGCAGGGTGATCGTGTTCGTCAGTTCTTCGTTGTTGGTCTGTATCTGTGAATTGATCTGTTGTTCTGCCATGGAGCCTTGCTATTTGGTGAGGGTTACGATGAGCGTCGCCACCGAAATCGCCGTTCCCACCAGCGAAAGGTAGAAATTGCGGTTCTGGCTGATCTCGCCCGTCTGCGCCTTGTACTTGTTGGGTTTCACGTATACCACGTCGTTCTGCTGGAGGTAGAAAGCCGGGGAGTTGAAGATGTCGGTCGATGTGAGGTCGAGGTATTCGATCGTGCGCACGCCGTCCACCTCGCGCGTCACGGCCACCTCCGAACGCACGCCGTATACGGTCATGTCGCCGGCCATCGCCAGAGCCTCCGCCTCATCGGCAGGAACAGAAACCATCACCACATATTCCACACAATCCGGGACACGAAACAAAGTCAGCTCACTTTTAGAAAACAAACCGCTCAACCTACAGGCGGAACGCTCGAAAGCCACCCAATACGCGCCAATGTCATACAGATGAATGAATTTATCATTATTCTTTTCCCTGGCTAAAATTTCCTTATACTGATTCTGAATCAGCTGCTGGAGCCGGATGCCTGACGGCATGAATGTGGTTCTACACATTATTATACATAAGATTTATATTATCAGATCATTTACTTCCCCATTAATCAAGGGATAACAATGTTTAACGTAGCAAATGAAGTTATTTCTTCTTCGGCTCTTCTATCACTTCTATCAAGTCCGGCGAAAGCGTCGCCATGGCCATGGCTATCACCCCTTGCAGACTGATAACCACACGACGGTCTCTCGCACCTTTCACCTTTACAAACACCCCCTCGTAGCCCTCGAAGTCACCACCCGTAATACGGACTTTCGTACCTTTACGCAGGTTCACCTCATCGGGACTGAAGAAGATAAGATGCTCGTCATACGTTCCAGCCACAGCGATAAACTGCCTCATCTGATCATCGGGCACAATGATTTTCTGCCCGTTGCGGATATCAATCATATATTGAAAATACGGAAGTTTGAACTTCACCTTCTGAAGTTCGGACTGGACGGAATGAACAAATATCAGATCACTGATAACGGGAACCAGCTCACGCCTCTTGCGCCCGTTCCTTATACGAACTTCGTAACGCATGGGAATGAAATTGTTGATTCCTTCTTTATCCAACAAAGCCTTGATCTGCATCCCCCGGCGATAAGTGGCACGCATGGCAAACCATTGCATTTTTTCACTTGAAAGCATAGTTATGGAGCTTTGAAGTACAGATATATATCTGCAATTCAATCAATTACGAGAAGTTTCGTAAAATACAAGAGGAATCGGCCTCTTGTGATTAAGCTGACCAAAGAAAAGCTATTTCAACAAATGGAGGATGGGAATCCGCACGATGTAGATGCAGCCTGTCGGGTCAACCGATGACCTTCCGCAGATTCCCGAACCGGACGGTTCTTATGTGTTAAATCAGAATTTATAATACCTATATATAAAAAAAGCGCGGGAATCTGTACCTGTTACTCGTCCCGCCCTACAAGGCCTTCGCATTGCCCAATCCAGTCTGAACGAGCAACGCAGAAGCCCACGCCGATATGTATAATGACACTTGAATGCACCTTTGACCGGCAAAGGCGCACCAAGGATATAAACATACCCCGCAGACACCTACTGTTGCTTTGTTTTGGCTGGATTTTAGAATTTGCGAAGTTCTGTAGAGCCAAGAACAAAACGTCAAGTAAACGTCTTTTCTATATATGTATATTTCCCACCTCCCTAACTTCCTTGCGGAAGTACCGGCGTGGAAAACGTGGCAAAGATAGCAATTTAATAAATAGGACGAAAATATATTCCGCTATTTTTAGTGATGTTTCTTGATTACTCAAAAAACAAACAAGAAACAGATTATCGGTATACTTACCTTGATGCAAATTCTTCCGGACGCATCATCGCCCAGATGGTAAGATATAAGATACAGCAAACAAGGCTACTTGGTACTCGGTACACGCCTACCCTGCCTGCATCATATGCTTGCCCGGTTCTTGGTATGAGTTTGGCTTGTTCACCGCATCAAGAACGCCACGCAGCAACATAGCCATACCTGTTTATTCTGGTCATTTTATTCTTCAATCCATCCTACAATGTCCTGTGAAAGCGGACTGGTAGTAGAGCCGATTGAGGCAACCCATCTACCATTTTCATCAATCAGAAACTTATGAAAGTTCCACCCTATCTTAGCATCCGAAACCCCGTTTTCACTTTTATGCGTAAGCCATTGATAAAGGGGAGCTATGTCTTTCCCCTTTACAGATATTTTAGCCATCATAGGAAAAGTCACTCCATAATTCAACGTACAAAACTCCTTGATTTCTTCATTCGTTCCGGGTTCCTGATGTAGGAAATTATTGGCAGGAAATCCGATAACGACAAAAACATCTTTTCCATATTTCTCATACAACTCCTCCAACTTGGCGTACTGGGGAGTGAAACCGCATTTAGATGCCACATTGACTACCAATACTTTCTTACCCTTGAATGTGGAAAGTGGCAAGTCCTTCCCGTCAATAGTCTTGACCGTAAAGTCATAAAAACTTTTTTGCTGTGCACCAGCTACCGATGTAATCATGGTTACAATTATGCTTAATATAAATGTTTTCATTTGAAATGCTATTTTATAATAGAACAATTCATGAAATTGAAAAGTTTTCTCTGAAAGAAAAGATTGGCGGATACCTATCGGACAGCTTCCTCCATGTTACCAAAAAGAAAGAACCTTTGTTTTTTGGAGAAGCAGGGAAAAGAAAGTATCTTTGTATGCTATACATATCTCTTTTACCAGAGTTTATTCATAAAAAAAATAATATAACTAATGGAATATGCACCTTCAAACAGGAAACGATTGCCATACGGTATGATGAACTTTGCAGACATCCGTTTCGACAATTATTATTATGTGGACAAAACCGCCTTCATCCCACTGATAGAACAGTCGGACCGGTTTTTCTTCTTCATCCGTCCCCGGCGATTTGGCAAAAGTCTGACCTTGAGCATGCTGCAACATTATTATGATGTACGCACCCGCGATAAGTTTGACGCCCTGTTCGGAGACCTCTACATAGGAAAGCACCCCACGCCGGACCGCAACAGCTATCTAGTGCTGAAACTCAATTTTTCCGGTATCAGCGGGGAATTGCACAACTACCGTCAAGGACTGGACGCACACTGCCAGACCATGTTCGACTATTTCTGCGATATCTATGCCGACTATCTCCCACAAGGTATCAAAGAGAAGCTGGATGAAAAATCAGGAGCGGTAGAACAATTGGAATATCTGTTTACGGAGTGCAACAAGACTGAGCAGAAAATTTATCTTTTTATCGATGAGTATGACCACTTTACCAATGCCATTCTCTCCGATGCCGAAAGTCTGCACCGATACACTGAAGAGACACACAAAGAGGGTTACCTGCGCGCATTCTTCAACAAAGTGAAAGCCGGAACAGATTCCTGCATCAAGCGTTGCTTCATCACCGGAGTAAGCCCCGTAACCATGGATGATCTCACCAGCGGATTCAATATAGGTACCAATTACTCCCTCTCACCAGAGTTCAACGAAATGACAGGATTCACGGAAAAGGAAGTGCGTGAGATGCTGACGTATTATTCCACAAACAGTCCTTTCAACCATACCGTCGGCCAACTGATAGATATCATGAAGCCGTGGTATGACAACTACTGCTTTGCACCGGAATGCTACGGAGAAACTACCCTGTACAATTCCAACATGGTTCTCTATTTTGTCAAAAACTATATTCTGCGCGGCAAAGCGCCACAGAAAATGATAGAAAGCAACATACGCATAGACTACGAAAAACTCCGGATGCTGATTCGCAAGGACAAGGAGTTTGCTCATGATGCATCCATCATACAAACCCTGGTAAGTCAAGGATATATCACCGGAGAACTGAAGGATAGCTTTCCGGCTGCGAATATTGTCGATCCGGACAATTTCATAAGTCTGCTCTATTATTTCGGTATGCTTACCATCAGCGGAATGCATAAAGGAAAAAACAAACTCACCATTCCCAATCAGGTAGTGGAAGAGCAACTATACACCTATTTGCTGAATACATACAATGAGGCCGACCTTAGTTTCAGCAGTTATGAGAAAGACGAACTGGCCTCGGCTTTGGCATACGATGGTAACTGGCAGGCCTACTTCGGTTACATAGCCGACTGTCTGAAACGTTACGCTTCACAACGTGACAAACAGAAAGGAGAGTTTTTCGTACATGGATTCACACTGGCCATGACAGCGCAAAACCGCTTCTACCGTCCTATTTCCGAAGCGGATACACAAGAAGGATACGCTGATCTTTTCCTGTGTCCTTTGCTGGAAATCTATCCGGATATGAAGCACAGTTATATCATAGAGTTGAAATATGCCAAATACAAAGACTCTGAGAGCCGTGTGGAAGAACTGAGGCTGGAAGGGATCGCTCAGGCAAATCGTTATGCTGATTCCTACCGGGTGAAGAATGCTGTGGGCACCACACAGCTACACAAAATAGTAGTGGTCTATAAAGGAATGGAAATGAGAGTGTGTGAAGAGATAGTACCTTTGCATGAAACGCACAACTAAAGATATCTTTAAAGGAAAAAGAAGCTACAACGACTTATGAGCAAACAAGGAACCATCATTGTGGTAGATGATAACAAAGGAGTGCTGTCGGCAGTAAAGCTATTGCTGAAAAATCATTTCGAACATATCGTCACACTGCCCTCACCCATCACACTGCCCGCTGCGTTACGTAAAGAAAACGCGCAAGTGGTGCTGCTGGATATGAATTTCAGCAGCGGACTGAATACCGGGAATGAAGGTCTGTACTGGTTACACGAGATAAAGAAAATACACCCCTCCCTGCCCGTAGTACTTTTCACAGCCTATGCTGACATAGACCTGGCAGTGCGCGGCATCAAGGAAGGAGCAACAGACTTCATCGTCAAGCCTTGGGACAATGCCCGGCTGATAGAAACCTTGCTGTCTGCCTGCCGCAATTCCTCCAAGAACAAGAAGAGAGCGGAAATCCCTAAAACCGTATCTTCTATGTATTGGGGAGAAAGCAATGCCATGAAGCAACTGCGGACGCTGATAGAGAAAGTGGCGCAAACGGATGCCAATATTCTGATTACAGGAGAGAACGGCACAGGAAAAGAAATGCTGGCGCGGGAAATACATGCCTTGTCCAACCGATACCGGCGGGATATGATAACAGTGGACATGGGTGCCATCACCGAATCCCTGTTCGAAAGCGAACTGTTCGGCCATAAAAAAGGCTCGTTTACCGATGCCCATACCGACCGTGCAGGTAAATTTGAAGCCGCCCATGAAGGGACTTTGTTTCTGGACGAAATAGGCAACCTGCCCTATCACCTGCAATCCAAACTACTCACCGCCATTCAGAGCCGGAGCGTGGTGCGAGTAGGAAGCAACGAACCGATACCTGTCAACATACGTTTGATTTGCGCCACCAATTGTGATTTGGAAGAGATGGTGGCCAAAGGCAAATTCCGCGAAGATTTGCTTTACCGCATCAATACCATCCACATCGAGATTCCCCCTCTGCGGGAACGCAAAGAAGATATTATCCCTTTGGCCAAACGCTTTATAGATCGGTTCTGCAAACAATATGACAAAGGAAATATCCTTCTTTCTACCGGTGCGCAAGAAAAGTTACGGACATATCCGTGGTATGGAAACATACGCGAACTGGAACATGCCGTAGAGAAAGCGGTCATTATCAATGAAGATGGTATATTGAGTGAGGAACATTTTCATTTTCCCCGAAAAATAGCGGCTCCTGCGACAGAAACAAGTGTCTCTACACTGGAAGAGATGGAATTGCAAATGATTCAGAAAGCGATAGAGAAATGCAACGGAAACCTCTCGGCTGTAGCGGCACAGTTGGGAATTACCCGGCAGACGCTTTATAATAAGATGAAAAAATTCGGATTATGACCTATTATCTCATCTCATTCTTCACGATGGTTCAGGATGACAAAACAAATAACAATAATCTATTTTTAAACAGGAACTAAAGGAACATTCAAACGAAATAATAAATAATTAAGCTGTGAAACAATTCTTCTTCCGCCTATTTACCGTACTGGTTCTAGCCATTGCCTGCACCTTACTAATCCAGCAGCGCAACTGGTTGTGGCTATGCGTAATCGTACCTTCATTCCTCGTTTCCATAGGCTGGTTTTACCGCCTGTACACTTTTAATACCCGGAAGATAGCCTTTCTGCTCGACGCCATCGAAAACGACGACCCCGCTGTTCGTTTTTACGAACATGCCTCCCCTGGCGATTCTTCCATGGTCAATGTCATGCTGAACCGTATCGCACGTATTTTGTACAATGTAAAACAGGAAACGGCACAACGCGAGAAGTATTATGAGCTCATCATGGACTTTGTAGAAACCGGCATAGTGGTACTGAACAGCAAAGGCTCCGTTTATCAAAAGAACAAAGAGGCCATGAATCTGTTGGGGCTGGATGTTCTGACTCATGTCAAACAACTCTCCCGCATCTCGGACGAACTGATGACTGCTTTGGAAAAAGCAGTTCCGGGTGACAAGCTGCAAATTCAGTTCAATACGGAACGGGGAACGGTGCATCTTGCCTTACGGGTGTCCGGCATCCGTATCAAAGACGAGGAACTCCGCATTATTGCCTTGAGTGATATCAATCGGGAATTGGATGAACGGGAAATAGATTCATGGATACGCCTTACCCGCGTGCTGACACACGAAATTATGAATTCCCTGACCCCGGTGACTTCCCTCAGCGAAACACTGCTGGCTCTTCCCGGAGCAGAAAATGAAGAAATGAAACAAGGGCTGGAAACGATTCACTCTACAGGTAAAGGATTGATAAATTTTGTCATGTCTTATCGCAAACTGACACGACTGCCATCACCTGAGCCATCGCTGTTCTATGTCCGTCCTTTCCTGGAACGGATGATCCGACTGGCACAGCACCAGCATCCATGCCCCAACATCACCCTTTCCATCCTCGAAGCCCGGGAAGACCTGATAGTCTTTGCCGACGAGAACCTGATAGCCCAAGTGGTTACGAATCTGCTGAAAAATGCGATTCAAGCCATAGGTAATGCTCCCGACGGAAAGATCACCTTGAAAGCTTATTGTGATCCGCAAGAAAGTATCCGTATAGAGATAGCCAACAACGGTCCCGCCATTCCTCCCGATGCAGCCGGACAAATTTTTGTACCTTTCTTCACGACCAAAGAGGAAGGAAGCGGCATCGGACTGAGCCTGAGCAAACAAATCATGAGACTGAGCGGTGGCACACTGACCCTGCTGCCTTACAAGGAAAAGGGACAGGCCACTGTTTTTGTGCTGGTTTTTAATTAAAAATAAAAATGTACTAATGTGTCAGCCAATTACCATCCGGTACACAGCGCAGCCATTAGCAAATTAGCAAATTATTTAAAATGAAACATTCTCCTGAATTATTAGTTTATAAAGCCTCTGCCGGTTCGGGAAAAACATTCACACTGGCCGTGGAATATATAAAACTGCTGATACAGAACCCACGGGCATACCGTAATATACTGGCTGTGACTTTTACCAACAAGGCCACTACCGAAATGAAAGAGCGGATTCTGAGCCAGCTATACGGAATATGGATAAAGGATAAGGATTCTGATCCCTATTTACAGAAAATCACAGAAGAACTGGAAAGGCCCCAAGAAGACATAAGGACAGCCGCCGGTACGGCACTGCACTACATGATACACGATTACAGCCGCTTCCGGGTGGAAACCATTGACTCATTCTTCCAGTCGGTGATGCGCAATTTGGCACGGGAGCTGGAATTGGGTGCCAATCTGAATATCGAACTGAACAATATGGAGGTACTGAGTGATGCCGTGGACTCCATGATAGAAAAGCTGGACCGACAATCTCCCGTACTCTATTGGCTGTTGGAATACATAGAAGAAAGAATAGCCGATGACAAGAGGTGGAATGTTTCCGGTGAGATAAAGAATTTCGGACGAAATATCTTCGATGAAGGATATATAGAAAAAGGAAACGGACTACGGGAAAAATTACGGGACAAAGACTGTATCAAGAATTACCGCGAAACGCTGCAAGCCATTTTGGAAGAGGTGCAGGAACAAATGAAAGGATTTGCCGACCAATTCTTCGGAATATTGGATACAAACGGGGTGAAAGTAGAAGATTTGAAAAACGGCTCCCGAGGTATAGCCAGCTATTTTAATAAATTACAATCGGGTAAACTGGATGACAGTGTCCGCAATGTAACAGTGGAAAAATGTCTGGACTGCCCCGACGAATGGGTGAAAAAAACCTCCCCCATACGCAACGCTATCCAAGGTCTGGCAGAAAAAGAACTGATTCCTCTGCTGAATGAATCGGAAAAATACAGAAGCCGGAACAATATGCTGGCCAATTCCTGCCAACTCTCCCTGCGCCACGTAAACAATATCCGTCTGCTGGCCAATATAGACGAAGAGGTACGCGAATTGAACCATGAAAACAACCGCTTCCTGCTGTCGGATACCAACGCGTTGCTTCATAACCTGGTAAAAGAAGGAGATTCCTCGTTTGTATTCGAAAAGATAGGAACAACCATACGCAACGTAATGATCGATGAATTTCAGGACACTTCGCGTATGCAATGGGACAATTTCCGTCTGTTGCTGCTCGAAGGTTTGTCTCAGGGAGCAGACAGCTTGATTGTAGGAGACGTGAAACAATCCATCTACCGCTGGAGAAACGGTGACTGGGGCATACTGAACGGATTGAAAACAAACATCGAAGCCTTTCCCGTCAAAGTAAAGACACTGACCACCAACCGCCGGAGCGCCGCAAACATCATTCACTTCAACAACGAAGTGTTTACAGCCGCCTGCGAGGTGTTGAACAACATTTACAAGGAAGAACAAAAAAAGGAATGCAAGGAACTGAAGGAAGCCTACAACGACGTGTGTCAGGAAACATACAAAGATCCCGGAAAAGGGTATGTCAAAGTGGAATTTCTATCGGATACGGAAGACATGACCTATATGGAAAACACCCTGCACCACCTAGGAGAAGAAGTGGAGCTGCTTGTGGCGCAGGGCGTGCAACTGAAAGATATTGCCATCCTGGTGCGCAAGAACAGAAGCATTCCTTTAATAGCCGATTACTTCGACAAGAACACCTCTTACAAAATCGTATCCGATGAGGCATTCCGACTGGATGCCTCACTGGCAGTATGTATGATAATGGATGGCCTGCGCTACTTGTCACAACCCGAAAACCGGATTGCCAAGGCACAACTGGCTGCTGCCTATCAGAATGAAGTATTACATAAAGGAATAGACCTCAACGCTCTATTGCTGAACGGAATAGATGATTATCTGCCATTCGATTTCATAAAAGAAGCGGAGCAACTTCGCCTCATGCCACTGTATGAGCTGATGGAAAAACTTTTCAATCTGTTCCAGATGTCCTGCATCGAACAACAGGATGCCTATCTGTGCGCCTTCTTTGATGCCGTGACGGAATATCTGCAAAGCAATTCTTCCGAATTATCCGCTTTTATCACCTACTGGGAAGAAAAACTAGGCAGCAAGACCATCCCTTCCGGCGAGGTGGAAGGAATTCGCATTCTCTCCATCCACAAGTCCAAAGGATTGGAATACCATACCGTACTGCTACCCTTCTGCGACTGGAAAATGGAGAATGAGACTTACAATCATCTGGTATGGTGTGCTCCCCGGCAAGCTCCGTTTAGCGATCTTGACATTGTTCCCATCAACTATTCCACAGCCATGCAGCAATCCATTTATCGGGAAGAGTTCCTGAATGAACGCTTGCAATTATGGGTGGATAATCTGAACCTGCTTTATGTGGCATTTACCCGTGCCAAAAAGAACTTGATTATATATGGAAAGGCGGAACAGAAAGGAACGGTATCCGAATTGTTGGGAAGTGCCTTATCCGACATGACCGGAAAGAGCTATGCCACCGGAGAAGAAATATACGAACTGGGAACGCTCTATCTCTCATCTCACGAAGAGGAAAAACAAGTGTCCGGCAACAAGCTGCTGACTGTAGCCCGACGTTTGCCTATCCATCTGGAAACGCTGGAAACCAACATCGAATTCAAACAGTCCAACCGTTCTGCCGAATTTATCCGGGGAGAAGAGGAGACGGAAGACAAATACATCCGGCAAGGACAGTTGTTGCATAATCTGTTCTCCGTAATCCGTACCACGGACGATGTGCCTCCCGCCATAGAACGCCTGCGTTTCGAAGGAATCATAGAGTCGGCACAACAGGAAGAACAGATACGAAAACTCACCGAATGGGCTTTGAAGCATCCGCTGGTCAAAGAATGGTATTCGGGCCGCTGGGAACTATACAATGAGTGTGCCATTATTTATCGGGAAAAAGGAGTGCTGCAAACCCGCCGTCCGGACCGCGTGATGATGAAAGACGGAGAGGTGATTGTGGTGGACTTTAAATTCGGTAAAAAGCGGAAAGCTTACAACAAGCAGGTGAAAGAATATATGGATTTATTATCGGATATGGGATATGAGCATATCCGTGGCTATTTATGGTATGTATTTAACAACGAACTGGAGGAAATAGAATAATGGAAAGCTTTTTGAAACTGGTAGCAGCCGATTTATATAAACATACGAAAGGAAACCTGGCACATACAGCCGTGGTTTTTCCTAACAAACGTGCCGGACTTTTCTTTAATGAGTATCTCGCCCAAGAGTCGGATTCACCTATTTGGTCGCCCGCATACGTCAGCATCAGCGAATTGTTCCGTAGCCTTTCTCCATGGGAAGTGGGTGATCCGGTAAAACTGGTATGCGAACTTTATAAGATATTCCGACGGGAAACTCAAAGTACGGAAACACTGGATGATTTCTATTTTTGGGGAGAAATGCTGATCAGTGATTTTGACGATGCCGACAAAAATAAAGTGGATACCGACAAACTGTTTTCCAATTTACAGGATCTGCGCAACATAATGGACGACTACACCTTCATTGACGATGAGCAGGAAGAAGCTATCCGGCAGTTCTTCCAGAACTTCTCCATCGAACGGAGAACAGCGCTGAAAGAACGGTTTATCTCTTTATGGGACGTGTTGGGAAACATCTACAAAGGGTTCCGTGAATCCTTAGCTTCTCAAAACATTGCCTACGAAGGAATGATGTACCGCCACGTCATAGAGCATCTGGATGTGGACAAACTTCCATACGAGAAATATGTTTTTGTAGGATTTAATGTACTGAACAAAGTAGAACATACGTTGTTCACCCAATTGAAAGATGCCGGGAAAGCTGTTTTTTATTGGGATTACGACGAATTTTATATGAAGGAAAACAGACAAGCCGTCACCCATGAAGCCGGAGAGTTTATCCGCCGGAACTTACGCGACTTTCCTTCTCCTTTGTCCGGTGAGTTATTCAAAAATCTCTCGAAACCTAAAGAGGTACACTACATCGCATCTTCCACTGAAAATGCACAAGCCCGTTACCTGCCTCAATGGATACGAAACAATCTGACTACACCGGAAAAGGAAACCGCAGTCGTATTGTGTAACGAAGCATTGCTTCAGCCGG
>OGXC01002477.1_pt1 | contig 12367 bp, 12 predicted proteins | sample 1576201 | NCBI WGS metagenome assembly OGXC01 (sample SAMEA3541562, study PRJEB24748) | human gut metagenome | biome: human gut; feature: human-associated habitat; material: faeces | place: China | collected 2012 | reverse complement strand
TGGTTGTTTTAAGAAATATGCTCATATTTGCACCGATATTCATTCCCGTTACCTACAAAGTAACAGAATAATTTTCAAGCGCTTACACCTACAACAGAGCGTTTCACGAAGTCAAGAACTTGTTTATTTGCTTCATCAATTTTCTTACTTCGGAAAGGTTTCAGATAGGTTTCAGTGACGGTGATAGACGAATGTCCCATCGCTTCGGAGATAATGCCCGGATGGATTTCACAATAATAAGCTGTCGTAGCCCAGGTATGGCGGGCGGTGTACGAGCTCAACTTATCGGATAATCCCAATAATTCACCTAGCAACATCAACTGTTGGTTAAAGCTGCGCAATGCCAACTGATATTCGCGATACGCCTCTTTGGTTCCTTCACGGCTTTTCAACAATGGAAACAAATAAGGAGAAGAAGGATCACGATTCATATACTTCTTCACCAGGATCATCGCTTCGGGAGTCAATGTCACTGACAATGGCCGTCCTGTCTTACGTCTGCGATACGTTATTACGTTATCACGCAAATCACTCTTACGCAAATAAGCGAGATCCACAAATGGCATACCACGAAGCGAAAACATCAGAATAAATAACTCTTGCGCCTGATATACCGCTAATGGCACACCGGACGTACGAGACAATTTTGCAAATACCTTTTTCATATCTTCATCGCCCAATGCACGTTTATGGTCGGCACGAGTACCGGTATAAACAGAACGGAACAGATGAGGTACATAAGAAGCTTTCCGAAGATCAACGGCACGATTGTAAACCGCACGAAACGTGCGCAAATAAGTGGAAACGGTGTTCCAACTGCAACCACGACTGCGAAGATATACTTCAAATCCCTTTAACCACTCCGGACTCACTTCATCAAAGGTGAAGTCCACTTTCCCACTATAAGCAATGATGGCATTCAGACTGCTACGATAGACGTGCGCAGTACCGAAGTTTCCCTCCACCTGTAGCCCGTTAGCTACCTGCTTCATAAATGTTAATACTTTCAACATCTCACTTTTATTAATAAATTTGATTCTAAATATACGAAGTATTCTCATTACTAAGAATACGTTGACCAAACAAAATATAAAGCAAGGATGTTTTGAAAAGATCAATTTGCAGAATAGATTGATAATAAAAAGAACGAGGGTACCCTTTTCGGACACCCTCGTTTTCATATTCATTCAGCGAAAGCCGGAATTACATCATTCCGCCCATGCCTCCCATTCCGGGAGCGCCCATCGGCATTTCTGGCTTATCTTCCTTCTTTTCTACAATTACACATTCAGTAGTCAGGAACATACCAGCGATAGAAGCTGCATTTTCCAAAGCTACACGAGCAACCTTAGCAGGATCTACTACACCGGCAGCGTGCAAGTTTTCGTAAACATCCGTGCGGGCATTGTAACCGAAATCACCTTTACCTTCACGTACTTTCTGAACAACTACTGCACCTTCTTTACCAGCGTTAGCAACAATCTCGCGAAGCGGTTCTTCGATGGCGCGTTTGATGATACCAATACCAGTTGTTTCATCGGCATTATCACCCTTCATTCCTTCCAAAGAATCAATAGCACGGATATAAGCTACACCACCACCCGGGATGATACCTTCTTCGATAGCAGCACGAGTTGCACGCAAAGCATCGTCCACACGGTCTTTCTTTTCTTTCATTTCTACTTCAGAAGCAGCACCTACATAGAGAACAGCTACACCACCTGACAATTTAGCCAGACGTTCCTGCAATTTCTCACGGTCATAGTCAGACTTAGTTGCTACAATTTGTGCTTTGATCTGTTCGCAACGTTCCTTGATGCTGTCTTTGTTACCTGCACCGTTTACAACAGTTGTATAGTCTTTAGTAACTGTAACTTTGTCAGCAGTACCCAACATTTCGATGGTAGCCTGTTCCAGTTTCAAACCTTTTTCTTCGCTGATAACAACACCACCTGTCAGGATAGCGATATCTTCCAGCATTTCTTTACGACGGTCACCGAAGCCCGGAGCTTTCACAGCACAGATCTTCAATTGAGAACGCAGACGGTTTACTACCAATGTAGTCAACGCTTCGCTATCTACATCTTCTGCAATTACCAACAGAGGACGACCAGTCTGTACAGCAGGTTCGAGGATAGGCAAGAAATCTTTCAGGTTAGAAATCTTCTTGTCATAGATCAGGATGTAAGGTTTCTCCATCTCACATTCCATCTTTTCCGTATTTGTCACGAAGTAAGCAGACAAATAACCACGGTCGAACTGCATACCTTCTACTACACCGATAGTAGTGTCTGTTCCTTTTGCTTCTTCGATAGTAATCACACCGTCTTTAGAAACTTTACGCATAGCGTCAGCAATCAATTTACCGATTACCGGATCATTGTTTGCAGATACAGTGGCAACCTGTTCAATCTTGTCATAGTTGTCACCTACAGTTTCAGCCTGATCCTTGATTGATTCTACCACTTTGGCAACGGCCTTGTCGATACCACGTTTGATATCCATCGGGCTAGCACCGGCAGTTACGTTCTTCAAACCTTCAGCTACGATAGCTTGTGCAAGAACGGTTGCAGTAGTTGTACCGTCACCGGCATCGTCACCTGTCTTAGAAGCAACTTCTTTTACCAACTGTGCACCAGTGTTCTGGTAAGCATCTGCCAATTCGATTTCTTTTGCTACTGTCACACCGTCTTTTGTGATGTGCGGAGCACCGAATTTCTTCTCAATGATAACGTTACGTCCTTTCGGGCCCAGAGTTACTTTTACTGCATTTGCCAAAGCATCGACACCTTTTTTCAATTGGTCACGGGCATCGATATTGAATAATATTTCTTTTGCCATCTCTTTATTTACTATTTAAAGATTTACTATTTACTATTATTAATTAACCCAAAACAGCGAGAACATCGCTCTGACGCATAATCAGATATTTAGTACCTTCAACGTCAAGTTCTGTTCCGGCATATTTACCATAAAGAACTGTATCGCCTACTTTCAATACCATTTCTTCGTCTTTCGTACCGTGACCTATTGCCACAACTTCACCTTTCAAAGGTTTTTCTTTTGCTGTATCAGGGATAATGATACCACCAATTGTTTTTTCTTCTGCAGGTGCAGGGAGGATAAGCACTCTGTCTGCTAATGGTTTAATGTTCATAGTTACTTGTTATATTTTAGTTATACATTTAATAGTAGATGTTACCCGCCATTTTTCAGGCGGAACGCTAAAGTTATTGCGAAAAGCGTGCCAAAGTAAATAAATGATTCTTTGTCAGAAATAGACTGACAAAATGACTGACAACTTGCATTGTATGGCAAAAAAGTATATTTGTCACCTACTTTTTAAACAAAACAAAAGGATTATTCCTTATAATGACGTATATTCGTAAACGAACCATCAAATGCACTGTATAAATAATATGAATGGAATAGCATCCGGCCTCATCATCGCCTCTTGCGTCTTCTACTCCTGCACTTCGCGTACAGGAGAGATTTCTCCTGTACACGAACAACAAACAGACTCGCTGTCACAGGATACAATAGTTCAACCCGAGGTTAAACCTGTTAATAAAAAACTCACGGCAGAGCAGATAGAAATCTCCAAAGATTTATTGTATGATCAATACACATTGGAAGACACCTATCCTTATAAAGACACTACCCGGCAGTTTCAGTGGGATAAAATCAAAGAACAGCTGGCCTTGCTCGAAAATATACAGTTGCAGCCTTCCACCTGGGCTATTCTCCAGAATTACAAAAACAGAAATGGAGAAGCACCACTTGTGAGAAGTTTCAAAAGAAACGCTTACGGACGAGTGGCAGATACTCTTGGCATAGAACGTTACCAATCCGTTCCGCTTTATCTATTGACTGACACATTAGTACCCGAACGTTACGGACAGGATGGGGAATTAACCCGTTTTATCGAAGATGGAGAGAAATTCATAAAAGCAGAGCCAATGTTTACCGGAGATGAATGGATGATTCCTAAAAAATATGTCAAAGTAATCGGAGATACGATTGTTTTTAACAAAGCTGTTTTCGTAGACCGCCACAATCAGAATATCGCTTCTCTTGAACGTAGCGGAAAAGGGCAATGGGTGGTTCGCAGTATGAATCCTTCCACTACGGGACGTCATCTGCCCCCGTATGCACAGGAAACTCCTTTAGGAATGTTTGTTTTACAGGAAAAGAAAGTAAAAATGGTATTTCTAAAAGACGGCTCGAAAGAAACGGGAGGTTATGCTCCTTATGCGAGTCGTTTCACGGACGGGGCCTATATTCACGGAGTACCGGTCAATGCTCCCCGCAAGACGCAGATAGAATATAGTCCGTCGTTGGGAACTACTCCACGCTCACACATGTGCGTGCGGAATGCAACTTCCCATGCCAAGTTTATCTATGACTGGGCCCCCGTAAATGAAACTATTATTTTTGTATTGGAATAACCGTTGAACAAATCAGCATCGCCATTCCCTGATTCTTATTATCTATCTTATGAAATATGGTTAGAAAACATATTCTCTATAAGGAGGAAACTTACTTTCTTCCTTGGGAAAAGTTGCTTTTCCCTTATCCCAAACTATAACTGCAAGTTCCGGTTATAAAACTGCAACTTTCAGTTATGTAATCAAAAGTTTCAGTTATATAATCAGAACTTATGGTTATAGTTTATCTTATACTCTAAACAAGTTTTCTCCCTATGCAAAAGAAGTTGGCATAGGATGAAAAGAAACTTACCTATATGTACTTGAGAGAGAAAACAAAGAGGTCCGAACTCTTCAGTCCAGACCTCCAATTATAAAAAGGGATTTCTTTATCCCAGATGATCTCTTATCAATCAAATATCTTCTCTCTTTTATTTTCTCCGGTTTCACTCAACCCATACTTTGCCCTCGTTATATTCTGAATTATCTCTCTCTGTACACTTTCCAATGCACTTATTTCTTTTTGTAATAACTCCAAGGCAGAACCTTTCTGCAATAAATAAGACCGTTCAGTATATTTTATATAAGAAGTCGGAATCTCCTGCTTCTTTTCTTTATAATAGGCAATCGCATATCGCAAAGCTTCCGAGCGAGAACGTCAACACGCAGGTCTACGCCATCGAGCGGGCCGGCATGCACGCCGCCGACCGCGTGATCGCCGTTTCGAACCTCACGCGCAACATCGTCATCAACCGCTACGGCGTTCCCGCCGAAAAGATCGTCACGGTGCACAACGCCGTGCGCTTCGCCCAGAACAGCGGCAAGGTTCCCGAGCGGGGCGTCACCGACAAGGTCGTGACCTTCCTGGGACGCATCACCTACCAGAAAGGCCCCGACTACTTCGTCGAGGCGGCCGCCAAGGTCCTCAAGCGGGTTCCCGACGTGCGGTTCGTGATGGCCGGCTCGGGCGACATGATGAACCACGTCATCCGCCGCGTGGCGCGGCTCGGCATCGCCGACCGTTTCCACTTCACGGGATTCCTCCGCGGGGAGGACGTGCACAAGATGTTCCAGCTGTCGGACGTCTACGTGATGCCCTCCGTCTCGGAGCCTTTCGGCATCTCGCCGCTGGAGGCGATGCGCTCGAACGTCCCGGTGATCATCTCCAAGCAGAGCGGCGTGGCCGAAGTGCTGGACTACGCCGTGAAGGTGGACTACTGGGACGTGGACGCCCTGGCCGACGCCATCTACGGACTGATCAAATACCCCGCCCTGTCGGGCATGTTCGCCTCGAAGGGTCTCGAAGAGGTGACCAACCTCAAGTGGAACGACGCCGCGGCGAAGATCAAATCGGTGTACGAAGCCGTGATCGAAGAGAATAAGAAACAATTAAAATAGCAACCCGCATGAAAACCGTCTGTCTTTATTTTCAGGTGCATCAGCCCTGGCGTCTGAAGAAATACCGCTTCTTCAACATGGGCAAGGACCACAACTACCTGGACGACCTTATGAACCGTTCGATCATGCAGAAGGTCGCCCGCCAGCGTCACATTGGCGATCGCTAACGACGCATATTCATCTGCGGTCGTATCCTCTACGGAAGCTTCGTCTACCGGGACATCCTCCGGATCTGACACCCCTTCCAGTGCTCTGGGATCCTCCGTCTCGCCACCCTGTACCGCCAGCAGATCCTCTATGGTAATCTGTCCGGTAGCCGGGATCGGCTCGACACCGATCTGATGTATTTCTGCCGCATGTACTTTCTGTACCGAGGCTTCACTCTGTATTTTCAGTTCTCCGTTTCCTGCTGCCACCACCATACTGACTCCGGTGAGAGCTACCGCCAGTGCCATGAACATTCTTTTTTTCATTATAATCCCTGTTACTTCCTACAATTACTGTTTTCTGATGACATTCTGTATAATAGCACATAAAGCAGCACCCGTCCACGAATATCTCCAAATATCTCAAACTACTTAAAATACTGCATCAACTCTTCCAGATCCGTGGATGCCTTTTTAATTGTTCCTGTATCGTCCGAAATTTTGTTAACTGCTTGTGCGATATCAGATACGTTTGCCGTTACTTCCTCGTTGCTGGCTGCATTCTCTTCACTGAGCGCAGAACCAGGCTTCTTAACATGTCGGATATTGCATCCTGAACTATGCTCTCCCGTTCTCCGGCAAAAGCCATTCCCAGAATCTCTCCGTCATCGGAACATACCGGCATATAATAGACATAATATTCTTCTCCCTTAATCTCTACTCCATCAGTTTCATAATCGTTACCGGCTCTGACCGTCTCCCATATCTGTGGATCAGCCTTGGTTCCTTCTGCCCTGTTCCCATCCTTGTCCACAATGGAAGTAATAAATCTCTCATCCTCCATGAAAAGCGTCTGTTCAATATGCTCATCCTGCAAAGAATCTATAAACTGATAACTGATATCATCCTTTTCCAGAATATCCTCACGGATATCCCATGTGAAATACTGCTCCACTGATATAGCACATGCTTTCAGCCGCAGATAGGTACTGTCGACCAGTTCATCTTTCATTTTGCCCGATGCAGTCTGAAATTTTTAAAAATAAAGAATGCTTACGCCATGTAACATCGTGGTATTTCTCCAGTTCTCCGTTCCCAACGATCCGGTGTGCCAGATCAGTAGTCCGGTGTTTTCGGCATTTTCTCTTCTGCCTACTTCTGCCGTAAGCTCCACTCCCCGGGCATAGCCCCTTTCCTGCTGTACCACCGTAGGTTCCGTAACCGTCCATGCTTTTGCCGATAATATTCCGTTCTCATACCGCACCCAAATTCTGCATCCCGTTACAAAGCAGTTTGTCACGACCTCGCGGGAAATGCACTGCGCCTGTCCACGCACATACTGTATCAGATACATGGATACCGCATCGGAATGGGCCGCCGTACGGATGATCCGAAGTCCATAACCGTCCAGAGTGTCCGTGTCCGTCTTGATGCAGACATCCAGATACTGTCCGGCGCTGCCAAAACCCTGTCCGGCAGACTTTGCCGGATCGGCTTCCAACAGGACTTCCATATTCCGTTTGGTTTCCGTTCCCATCTCCGGTGCCGTGGTCGGCGTATAGCGGATCCTGGCCCCCTGCATTCCCTGATAGAGCCCTTCGCCCTTACTGCCGTCCCCTGTTGCACCGTAGTGCCAGGAGGCCTGCGTCTTTTCCCGGTCCCACTTTTCAAAATCACAGGTATCCGCCGGACGCTTCGCATCAAAATTCCATACACCTTTTTCGTTTCCGGCATGGCTGTAAAGAGGAAGGTTATGAAAATCTGTCCAGATCCTGTCTGTTTCCACATCTTCCGGCGAAATAGCTTTTTCATAAAAGCACTGCACTGCTTCCCCGTATTCGCTGCGATTCGTTCTGGGTCTTATCTGTGCAAAAATATAATATCCCACATCATCTCCGGTGAGGGCATAAACTTTCTCCGGCTGATCCGGTTGGGAGATTGCCGTCACGATTTTGTCCTCTACCCGAATGTTTCTACTTCGATACCAGATAATATCCGAGCAGTCATTCTCCGCTTCCGTAAAATCATAAGACAGCCGCAGCATTTTGCCTTCAAGACAGATCACCGGATTGCCCGTAAGCCTTGGTGCCGCCACTTTCCGGGGATGAATTCTGACATACGCACCGGTCTGCAATCCCTCTTTGGTCTGCGCCGTGAGTACTACTTCCGTCTCATGGTCTATATTACTGTCTTTCAGTTGCAGCAGACAGCTCCCCTCCGACACACGCTGTATTTCTATGGAGTCTGCACTGTCTCCTTCTATTTTAAAATGTATCTCACACTTCCTCTCACGCCCATCAAAGGTCAGGCATTTTCCCTTTATATTTATGGAAGATCCGCCTGCTTCCAGTTCAAAAGCCTCTGACTCCAGCAGAAGCTGTGTAGGAATATCTGTTTTTCCGGCAAAGCGGATCACTTCTCCGTTCCCCAACGGGTCCCAGTCGTCTTTCCCGCCCAGAAGATTATAGACATTGTAGATCGTTTCTCCATCCTTACGGATATAGTAGGCCTCTGCCAGCATCTTTTCGTCAATGTCCACCGTATGGGAATCCGCAACCTCCGGAGGCGTAAACCGGCCTTCCGGATATGTCACATTCGCCTGATAGCACTTCAATGCTACGGAAGGATATTTCGTCCACAAGACCGCAACTTTGGTGTCCGGCAGACCTGCGAAGCTGCTGTCGATCAGTGTGATCTGTCCTCCGACTTTTGTAAAATACTGTGCGTGAGTCTCCCCATCCTGTGGATATTTACAATGAAATGTACAGTTTAAGAATACCGCTCCCGTACCGGAAGCCTGATAGATCGGCATTCCGCTGTAAAAATCAAACTCACAGTCCAGGTACACTGCATTTCCATTCAGAGCATCGTCCGTCTGTTCAAAATGACAATGTTCATACAGGCTTCTGCCCGCGCCACATACGGGATACAGGTTCAGACGACTGACAAACCGGCAATTCTTCGCATGGAACTTATCGGCATTCGTATCCGCCAGCTGTGCCTGTGTAATGGCTTCTGTCCTCTTTTTCACAGACTGCGCAGGATCCAATGCATAATCCAGATCCACGCAGCAATAATTCCCCAGAGTCAGGTTTTCCATCTCCAATTGTTCCCCGGAAAAATGGAACAGAGTATAATTCCCCTTCGCTCCATGGTCGTTCCCCCGGTTGGCGGCAATCACCACATCCGCCGGGTTCTCCGACAGCCCCACCAATTTCAGATTTGCGCAGTTTACCTTGCATCCGTAAGGGTAAAGATCCTTCGGATCCTCCCTTACGATCACCGCCTCCGACTGCGGATCCTCCAGCCAATAGATGCCGGGAGCAATGTAGACCGTCACCGGGTGTTCCACAGTTGCTGCGTTTAGTGCTCCATCCGACAGGACTTCTCTGATGTTATTGTAAGTGTATGGATTTTTCTGTACTTCCTCGTTCGCAAACCTGCTGTCCAGCAGGAGATGACAGGAATCGGGGTCAGGTTTTATCATAAATGTTTTCCCTTCCTCAGAATAAAATAAGTGACTGATTACTTTTTACTATAGTAAACGACCACTTATTTATCAAGAGATTAAGTTATTAATATCCTACCATAGAAGTAAAAATTATGGTGAGAAGTCATGAAGAATTGTATCATGCTATGGAAAAATGACGCTGTTGATCTTGCCATCAACAACCAGAGAAGAGCTTTTTCGGATGCGTATAATAATGAAGTGCCGGCAGAAAGTAAAATTTATATTAAATTATATACCTAATTTTCGATTATCCGCATAAACACTAGACTTTCAAGCATTTTGAAGTATAAAAAAACATTCATTTTACCACGAATTTACCACGATTGAATGAGCCTTGATATGACCTATAAAATAATACCCAAAAGACATCATTTAGATATAATGATGTCTTTTTTAAAAGCAGTCAATCCTAAGACTAACTGCTCTATATGTGATATAAGGTTATCAGACAATTTACTAACAAGGTATATACTATCGCCCTAATAACATAGACAAAAATTTTAATAATGAATCAATTCCACCAGTAAATAGAAATAACCCTAATATTATCGAAACTATTGTTCCTATGTTAATTTTTTTAGCCAGAATAAATACTGCTGGGTGCTTTGGGTCAATATATATACTATATACATTTCCTTGTGTCATACTCCTATTTAATCTTTTATGAGAAATATTCTGTGTTGTTTGCTCACGATAATAAGTTCCGTTATATGTATATTCAAATATTGGAGATTGTGTAGAAATGCCATTGCCACCATAATATGTATTATAGCCACAATACACGCCGTCCACTTTTTCTCTACAACGCAATAACGAATATAAATCATTTACCCCAACCAAAATAAATATCAAACCAAATATAGTCGCTCCAAACGGATAAAACAAAAGCTCACCATATGGCAAAGTTAAAGATAAAATAGAAATAATTCCACAGCCAATGAAACAAATAAACATAATCAAACAGATAAGTGGCATGACTTTATAGCGTTTCTTTTTCATAATCACAAAACATACTATACCAAATACTATTGTTAAAAAATAAATAAGAATTGTCATTACCTAATCGCTCCTTTGATTTTCCCTTACTACTTAATCACTATTATTTTTCTAACTGTTCTTGCACAAATTTAATACTATTCTGAATCAATTCTTTATCTTTTTCTGTTGCAACTTCTTCTAATTGTTTAAACAAAGCAATACTTTCATTTCGTTTACCTAATACATTAAATGCAGTTGCAATATTAAGATACCATGTCATTTCATCTTGCATATCTTTAGGCTTCATATCCATTGCAAGAAGTTTTTCTAAAAAGAGTTCTCCATTTTTATTTTCTTGATATTCTCTTACAATATCGTTATTCATTTTTCTAAACTGATATCCTCTACGCATTAAAACAAAGAACATGATAAAGAAATAAACAATAGTAATAACGGCAATACCACCAACGATAATGCCTAAAAAACCAATTGTTGATTTTACATAGGGAATTACTATGTTCACATAAATAAATAGCAGTACCGCCCAAAATAGAAAGGCTAATCTAATGAGCCATTTATCTTTTTTTTCATACATTGCTCTTTTCTTTTTTAGATTTTCGGGTTCGTAAATCATTTTTTCACTCCTTTATTACTACATCAATCAGAATTTGTTTCATTATTTTGATTTTGTTTTTTCCATTCCTTATAATCTTTTTGCGTTTTTTGTTGTCTTTTAACATCTGCCATTTTTTCCAAAATCACTTCTACGTCTGGTTGACTGTGCTGTTCTGGTAGAGAATAGAAAATAAGGTTATCATCGCTTGTATATACTGAAATATTAAAAACCAAATCACTTTCTACAATTTCTTGCATGATATAGGAAAGTTCTTCTGCATATTCTTTATCAGTTTTTCCCTCATTAAGATATATACTTGTTTCTATTTCATATTCCCTTTTTTTCAGATATTCTTCTACACTTTCCTTACCATTCCATTCTGTCGTGGTTGTATGCCCTTGAACTTCAATTTGATAACCTCTTATAAAAGGCTTATCTTGAAATAAAGGAGTTGCAAGTTCTTTTATTTCATCAGAATAGTAATAAACATGGTAACTATCCTCAAAAAGTCCAGTATTTCGTGTATATATAGTAGCAGTTTGAGAAGAATTTTCTTTACTGGAAACTTCTGCCATAATCCAGTTTAATCCTATTTTTTCTTCTTTGTACTTCTTCACTTCTGTAATAATAAATTCTTCATTGTATTTGTCCTTTAATTTGGATAAGATATATTTTTGTGCTTCTTCACTAGAGTTAAAATCATGCGAATAGCAACTACAACCATTTAATAGTCCCAGACAAAGCACACTTGCTATAATACTCAATACAATTTTTTTATATCGCATAATTGCCACCTCAATGTGATTTTATGATTTAAACGATTCTTTCTAAATAATAATTATCATCTTCCTGTATTTTTATTAAAAACTCTTCTAATGAATCTGCAATCTTAACATCATAATAAAAAATATTGCTTTTATTATCATCTGTTAATTCTATTGATATTAATGCTGATTCACTACCTTCAAAAAATATTAATTTACCATCTTCATATTCATCATATATCTCAATATCAGGATAAAATTCAAAATCTCCTTTTCTTAATCTAAAATCTCTTATTGAATCAGTATCCATAATACGATTTACATTATTCTCCGATCCCTTGATAAATCCATATCCAATCCCTAATAATAAATCCTTTAATTCTTTTGGAACAATTAAGTTTAGCTTTTTTTCCAATTCATCTATCTCTTCTACTTTAACTGGATAAAATTTACTTCCATTATGGTATTTTAAAAATTCATATGTCTGGGTGCTGAAAACCGCCCCGGGCGCAGGTAACGTCTTTAGC
>OGXC01002468.1_pt1 | contig 12390 bp, 8 predicted proteins | sample 1576201 | NCBI WGS metagenome assembly OGXC01 (sample SAMEA3541562, study PRJEB24748) | human gut metagenome | biome: human gut; feature: human-associated habitat; material: faeces | place: China | collected 2012 | reverse complement strand
TTCAAACTGGCGCAGCAGCTTGTTCACGTCCTCAACCGTCTGGCCGCTGCCCGCCGCAATGCGGCGCTTGCGCTTGGGGTTGATGATGGAAGGATGCGCACGCTCTTCCGGCGTCATGGAGTAGATGATGGCTTCAATATGGGGCAGCGCCTTTTCATCGATCTGGTCCATCTGTTCGGAGCTGATCTGGTTGGCGCCGGGCATCATGGCCAGCAGCGCGGACGCACCGCCCATCTTGCGGATCTGGGCGAACTGGGTCAGCATATCGTTCATATCGAACTTGTTGGCCATCATTCGCTTGGCGGCTTCTTCGGCTTCCTTGTCATTCTGCAAGGTCTGGGCCTTTTCGATCAGGCTCAGCACATCGCCCATGCCAAGGATCCGGCTGGACATGCGCGCCGGGTAAAACGGTTCCAACGCATCCAGCTTCTCGCCGGTGCCCTGGAAGTAGATCGGCTTGCCGGTAACGGCCAGAACCGAAAGCGCCGCACCGCCGCGGGTGTCACCGTCCGTCTTGGTCAGGACCACGCCGCTGATGCCAACCTTTTCGTTAAAGGTCTTGGCAACGTTGACGGCTTCCTGACCGGACATGGCATCCACAACCAGCAGGGTCTCATCCACCTCAACAGCCTGCTTGATGCGCACCAGCTCGTCCATCAGCTGGTCGTCGATCTGCAAACGGCCTGCGGTATCAATGATAACGATATCATAGCCGTGGTCTTTGGCGTACTCAACTGCCTGCTTGGCAATCTTTTCCGGCTTTTCGGTGCCCATCTCATAGACGGGAACGCCTGCCTGCTCGCCTACAATGCGCAGCTGGTCAATTGCTGCGGGGCGGTAGATATCACAGGCTACCAGCAGTGGGCGGCGGCCCTGGGCTTTATAATAGCGGCCCAGCTTTGCCGCATGGGTGGTTTTACCGTTACCCTGCAGGCCGCACATCATCATAACGGTCTGGCCCTTATTTTTGATGTGCAGGGTCTGGGGTTCCTCGCCGCCCATCAGCTTGGTCAGTTCCTCGTTGACGATCTTGACAACCTGCTGGGCGGGGGTCAGGCTTTCCATCACTTCCTGGCCCATGGCGCGCTCCGAAACCTGCGCGCAGAAATCCTTTGCGACTTTGTAGTTGACGTCCGCTTCAAGCAGCGCCATGCGGACTTCCCGCATCGCAGCCTTGATATCCGCTTCACTCAGCTTGCCTTTGCCGCGCAGTTTTTTGAAAACGCCGTTCAGACGCTCGCTTAAAGATTCAAATGCCATCGGGCAGTTCCTCCTGCGTATCAAGGCGGTGAATAATAGTCAGCATCTCCTCGGTAGCCCGCTGAACGCGGGTATCCGGTTCAAACAACCCAGTATTGCACACGCGCACCTCGCTGACAAGCTCTTCCAGCCGGGCAAGATCTGCCCGAATGGCTTCGGTCCGGCGGGCAGTGCCCAACTTTTCCTCCATCTCCATCAGGGTCGCTTCGCCATGCTTGATGGCATCCCGTACTCCCTGGCGGGTTATGCCATAATTTTCGGCAATTTCGGCCAGCGAAAGGTCATCGTTATAATATTCTGTCAGAATATTGCGCTGTTTTTCCGTCAGGACCATGCCGTAATAATCCAGCAGGATGGAAAACCCAAGGTCCTTACCTGCTTTGGCTGCCACGGCCGTGCCTCCTTTGTGTTGTCTGTTCCTCTGACTGCTGTAAAGTGTTTTTCTTTACAGCTTTTGAATTATAACACTCTAAAGTCATACTGTCAAGGCCCAAAGGTGCGGTATCCGGCTGTTTTTTGTGTTTTTTTCAGCTTTTTGTGCCCGCCCAGCATTTTTGCCGTAAAAACTGCGGCAAAATATGTTTTTTTCATGTACAAAGCCGCGCCGGATATGCTATAATATGTTGTATATTGGGTAAAATTTACAGAACGGGGCGGATTTTACGGACTGCGTGTTCTCCCCTGCCTGATTTTTGCAAGGAGGTCTGCCAGGCTATGGCAATATTGCAGAGCTATTATCAGGACGTGTACCGTTCCCCGGTGGTGCGGCTTTCGGGGTATTCCGGGCGGCACGAACTTGCTTCCAGCATATTGGCATATCTGGATTTTGGCGGCGCTACCGGCACTTGTAAGGACGGCGTGGCCGAAACCATGCTGGCTTTTGCCACCGAGCGCGGCACATTGCAGCCCGGTATGCCGGTGGTGGAAGCCAGTTCCGGCAGCTTTGGCGCTGCCCTTGCGGTAAGCTGCGCCACCACAGGCCACCCCTGCATTCTGGTGGTGCCCAGCAGCCTGCCGCTTTCCCGCAGGCAGCATCTGCAAAACCTGGGGGCGCGCATTGTGGTATGCGGCAGCGGCGGCCGCCGTGCGCTGGAACAGGTTGCCAAGGACACCGCCGCCCGCTATAACGGTTACTTTACCAACTACTTTGCCAATGATGATAACCCCGAATACCACCGCCGCGTGACCGGCCCCCAGATTTTAAAAGCCGCCGGGGATGCGATTGATGCTGTGGTGATCGGCGTGGGCAGCGGCGGCACCATTACCGGCGTGGCGGAATACCTGAAAGCCTGGAACAGCATGATCCGCATTGTGGCCGTGGAGCCCAGTGAATGCGCCGCCATTTCCGGCGGGTTCATTGGCCACCACAGCATTGCGGGCATCGGACCCGGTTTTGTGCCGGAAAACTATAACCCCTATGTAGTGGATACCGTGCTGACGGTTTCCTCGGCCGATGCCGAGCGCGCCGCACGGGAGGTGCTGTTCTATGACGGCATCCCCGCCTGTTCCAGCGCCGGCGCAACCCTGTGTGCTGCCACCCAGCTGATGGGCACCGGCAAGTGTAACCGCCCTCTGTGCATTTTTGCCGGACGCCGCACCTACGAATGATTCAAATAGACCAGGCCGCACGGCTGCCGCCACCAAGGTGGCGCAGGTTGTGCGGCCTTTTGCTTGTTCTATGTACGTTGTGAGAGGCTTTGTTGAAAGAATGGGTACTGATAAACCAAAAGAGCACTGAACCTCAACGATTCAGCGCTCTTTTGGTTGGTGCGGAAGATGGGACTTGAACCCACACGTCATAGACACACGCACCTCAAACGTGCCTGTCTGCCGATTCCAGCACTTCCGCTTGTTGCATTGACTGCAAGAGATATTCTAGCACAAACACCCCAGAAAAGTCAAGGCTTTTGCCGAAAAAAGATTTTGCAAAATCCCTGCCTTGTAAAGACTCGTTGGGAATGGTAGAATAAAGGCAGCAAAAAGGGGAGAACTGCCATGCAAAATTTAATTTTCAGCCTGAACGCGACCCTGCCGGTGTTCCTTGTCATGGTGGTGGGGTACGCGCTGGGACAGCTCGGCTTTCTGCCGCCCGCGTTCTGCAAGGCGTCGGACAGGCTGACCTTTAAGGTGACTTTGCCGCTCATGCTGTTTCTGGACATGGGCAGCGTGGACATCCTGCACGACTTCCGGCCCAGGTTTGTGCTGTTCTGCTTTGCCGCCACCCTCGTCGGCATCCTGACCGTCTGGGCGGGGGCTAAACGTTTTTTGAAGGACAAGGCGCTGGTGGGCGAGTTCGTGCAGGCGGGCTACCGCAGCAGCGCCGCCGTGCTGGGCGTGGCGTTCATCCAGAACATTTATGGCAGCGCCGGCATGGCCCCGCTCATGATTTTGGGCAGTGTGCCGCTTTTCAACATCTTTGCGGTGCTGATCTTGATGCTGGAATCGCCCGAGCAGCGCGGCGTGCCTGACCCGAAGCAGCTCTTGCGCGGCGTGGCCACAAACCCGATCCTGCTGGGCATTGTGTTCGGCACGGTCTATGCGCTGCTGCCGTTCACGCTGCCGCAGATCGCAACCAAAACCATCAGCAGCATTGCGTCGCTGACCACGCCGCTGTCGCTGCTGTCCATCGGCGCGTCGTTTGAGGGGACAAAGGCCATCAAAAAGCTCGGCCCCACGCTGGCGGCGGCGTTCATCAAGACCGTGGGCCTTGCGGCGGTGTTCCTGCCCTGCGCGGTAGCGCTGGGCTTTCGGAATGAGGAACTCGTCGCACTGCTTATCATGCTGGGCAGTCCCACGACGCCGAGCGCCTATGTCATGAGCAGGAACATGGGCCATGAGGGCGTGCTGACCTCGAGCTGCATTGCCCTGACGACCCTTCTCTCCGCCCTGACGCTGACAGGCTGGATCTTTGTTCTGCGGAGCGGGGGATACTTATAACGGAAAAAGGCTTCCCCATCGGGGAAAGCTGTCCGCGAAGCGGACTGATGAGGGCCGCGTTGCCGGCAATATCCCGTTTACGGGAAACAGCACAAACTTCGCCCTCATCCGACCTCGCTTCGCTCGGCCACCTTCCCCCGACGGGGAAGGCTTTTTGTTTTTTATTGCTTCTCCTCCGGCTCGGCTACGGGCACGCCGCGGTGCTCTACGGGCGTCGAAAAGACGATCTGCGTCCGGGTGCGGCCAAACTGCTGCAGGTGGTTGATGAACTGATCCAGCTCCTGCGTCGTACCGAACAGCACCTCGATCAGCATACTGTAATCGCCGGTGACGCAGTTGCATTCCACCACATGGGGGCAGCTCTGGATATAGGGGTAAAACTCCGGCTTACGCTGGGGGTCCATGTCCAGATTGATGAACGCCTTGACCATGTAGCCCAGCTTCGGCGCGTCGACCTGTGCCTGGTAGCCGGTGATGGTGCCGGAGCTTTCCAGCCGGGCCATGCGGGCCGACACGGCGGGGCTGGACAAAAACACATGGTCGGCAATTTCCTTTAACGGTGCGCGGGCGTTGTTTTGCAGAAGGTCGATGATTTTACGGTCAATGTGATCCATGGTAACACCTCGTTTTAGGCAAAAAGCTCCCGTTCGTGTGCGCCATTGCACCTGAACGAGAGCTTAATCAGCTTTACTATGCAAAGAATTTTACCATATGGAAAGCAAAAAGTAAAGCGATTTGCAAAATAAATTAAGTCGACAACTCGGCAGGGGCCCGTCTGCCTTGTGCCTCACATATCCGGGAACACATTCCGCGCACTGATAAGTGCATTGTTATAGTACATCTCAAAATGGCAGTGGGGACCCGTGGCAGCGCCGGTGGCCCCCACATAGCCGATCAGCTGCCCCTTTTCCACGGTCTGCCCGGCCTGCACGACAAAGGACGACATGTGGGCGTACAGCGTTTTGTACCCGTTGCCGTGGTCGATCTCCACATAGTAACCCCAGCTCATGGTGGGGTGGTTGTGCCACTGGGCGGCAATGACCGTGCCCGCGTCGGCGGCATAGATCGGTGTGCCGTAGGGGGCCGTGATGTCCACGCCGCGGTGTCCATAGGGCAGACTGGCCCACCGGCTGATGCCCGAATACCCCGGCACCGGCCAGAGAAAGCTGCCTGTGCCCAGCCTGCCGATCATGCCGCTTTTCAGCCGCGTGCCGCGGTGGATGACCTCCGGCACGGCGGCCTGCACAAGCTGCACATCCACTACGCGGGTGCTGACGACCTCACCCGCCACGGTTGTGATCTCGCTGGTGACAAGTTCGCTGCCGTTCTGCCCGGCCTGTACGGTCTCGGTTTTGCCAAAATCCAGCCCCGCGTCCTCGATGGTCTGGGTCTCAAACGGCAGCTCCCGGGTCACGGTCTCATACCGCACGGCCTTGACCTGCAAAAGGTCGTCCGCCCGCAGTGCGGCGGTCAGGTCGCGGTACGGTGTGATGGCCGCGGCAGGGTAGATGCCGTCCACCAGCCGCAGGGCGTGGACAAAGTCGGTCTGCACACCGTCGGTCTGCCACGGCGCACGCACGGCGTACAAAAACTGCCGCAGGTGGTCGCCCTCGTCGGTGACGAACCGCAGCGCGCCGTCCAGATAGACGGCGGTGCCCTCGGTGATCTCGCCGCCTGCGGCGCGCAGGATGGCATCTGCGGTCTCGCGCTCGGTCATGGGGCGGGTGTCGGCGTCGGCCATGACAAGGGTGTATGCGGGTTGGACGTCCCAGCCGGCCACGCCGGTCAGGCGGGCCTGTACGTCGGCGCGGGCTGCGTCGAACGCCTGCTCGTCTGTGACATAGCCCACGACCTGCCCGCCGACCTCGACCCGCAGCACAAAGGGCCGCGCCAGCGCGGTGCGCACGAACCATGCCAGCACCCCGGCGGCCAGCAGCGACACGGCGTACCCCGCCAGCTGCCGCGGATGGGTGAGCGCTGCTTTAAAGCTGTCCGCCGCCCGCACTGCGGGCCGCAGCACCACAGCCAGCAGCGTAAGCAACGCCCGCGCCGCGCCGTGTGCCAGCGCCGCCAGCCCGCGTCCAACGCGCACCGCGGTGTATTCCACATGGAAGCCTGTGTAGTATAGAAAATCTCCGAAGGTCAAAGCAATACACGTTCCTTTTAGCTTTCCCGTAGGGGCCGGGCATGCCCGGCCCCTACGCGGCATTTAATGCGTCGGCACAAACCCCAGCGGGTCTACTCTGCTGCCGTCCACGCGCAGCTCCAGGTGCAGATGATACCCGCCGCCCGCGCCGTAGACATTGCCGGTGTTGCCCACATACCCGAGCAGGTCGCCCTTCTGCACGGCGGCCCCCTGCGCCACGGCGATGCTGCTCATGTGGGCGTACAGGCTGTCGTACCGGTGGCCATCGTCCGCGGTGCCGTGGCTGACCTGCACGCAGTTCCCGTAGCTGTTCATCGTCCGCGCGGCGCTGACGACACCGTCCGCAATCGCATAGATGGGCGTGCCGCCCGGCGCGGCAAAATCGGTGCCGCGGTGGGGGATGCCCCAGGGGTCCGGCTCGGCAAACTGCGTCGTGATGCGCCCGTAGCTGTCCAGCGGGCAGCGGAAGTCAAGGCTCGTCAGGTGCAGGTCCGCCGTTGTGTAGCGTCGGCTCTGCTCCCGCACATAGGCGTCCAGTGCGGCGGTGGCGTCCTCATAGGCCTTTTTCGCGGCGTCGGTCACGGCGGCCTGTGCCTGGGCCGCGGCCTGCTGGGCGGTCAGCGTGCTGTTCGCGTCGAGCAGTGCGGCCTCCAGCGCGGTCTGCGTGTCGGCCAGCGCTGCCTGCTGCTGCTCAAGTGCCGCCTTGGCATCGGCGGCCTGCAGGGCGGCCTCGTCCGCTGCGGCGCGGGCCTGCTCCAGTGCGGCGGCCTCGGCGTCCAGCTCGGCCAGAACCGTGCTGTTCCGCGCGCTCATCTGCTGCAAAATCGCGTCGAACGTCAGCAGCTGGTACAGGCTTTTGGCCTGCGCCAGCAGCCAGACGGCTCCGCCGCCGTCCAGCCGCTGCATCGCGCGCAGCTGCTCACGGCAGACGGCCAGCCGCGCGTCGTACTCGGCCTGCTTGGCGTCCAGTGCGGCGCGGGCGGCGTCCGCCGCGGCCTGCCGCTCGTCCAAAACGGTCTGCGCATTTTGCACGGCGTCGGTCACGGCGGTAATTTGCCCGGCCAGCTCGGCGGCCTGCCCGGTCAGGGCGGCAACCTCGTTCTCGGTCTGCGTCTGTTCGTTTTGCAATTCTTCCAGGGCCGACTGTGCGGCTTCGTACTCCTGCCGCGTATCGGTCTGCTTTTGCGTTAATTCACTCTTTTTATCATCCGCGTAAGCGGTCAGGCCCGAAAAAAGGGTACAAAAAAGCAGCCCCGCCGCCAGAGCAGCGGCGGGGAAGTGCCTGTATTTCATCTTGTTACTCCGCTAATAGGGCAGTCCCGGTCAGGTCTGCGGGCGCGCCGTCCTGCCGTGCCTCAAAGTGCAGGTGCGGTCCGGTGGAATTGCCGGTGCTGCCCACATATCCCAAGACCTGGCCCTGAACCACGGACTGCCCGGCAGAGACGAGCAGCGACTTCATGTGCTGATACTCCGTTTCCAGCCCGCCGCCGTGGTCAAGGACGACATAGTTGCCCTTTTCAACATCGTAGTCGGCGGCGGTCACGATACCACCGGCAACGGCGTAAACCTCCGCGCCCTCCTCGGCGGCAAAGTCAATGCCGGGGTGGCCGTTTTCGGGGGCATAGCCGCTGACCTGCGGCGGGGGCGCGACCGGCAGGGTAAAGAGATCCACGCCGGAAAGGGCTGCGGCTCCATCGGCGGCAGTTACCTGGTCGGAACTCGCATTGCGCACGGCCTCGGCCAGAATTTCGTCTGCCTTTTCCTGCGTCAGCTCGGCGGCATCACTGCCTGTGTAGGCGGTAAAATAGCGCGGCTCAACCAGCGTGCCATTGACCTGCATCTCAAAATGGCAGGCGTTGCCGGTTGTGTTGCCGGTGTGCCCCAGATACCCGATGACCTGCCCGGCAGTGACGGTCTGGCCCGGCTGTACGATGCACTTCTGCATGTGGGCGTACAGCGTGACCCAGCGCAGACCGTCGGCGTCGGTACCGTGGTCGATCTCCACAAAATTGCCCCAGCTGTAATGCTCCTGCGCGGCCAGCACAACACCGTCCGCGGCGGCGTAAATCTCGGTGCCCTCGGCAGCGCACAGGTCGTCGCCCCGGTGGCTGTTCTCGGTGGCAAAGCGGGAAATGTATTTGTACTGCACCGGGCAGACAAAGCGCGGGCTATTGGCGGCGTCACTTAACGTCGGCAGCGTCGCGGCGGGCATGGCTGCGGGCGTCTCCGTGGGCGCAGGTGTCGGTGTCGGCGCTGCAGTCTCGGCAGTGGCTGCGGGCGTCTCCGGCGCGGCGTGGGCTGCCTCCACCTGCGGGCGCACCATGCAGGCCGTCACGCTGACGCCCACGGCCACGGCGCAGAGCGCCAGCGCCCCCGCACCCAGACGGCGGTAGTGCAGCAGGTGCACAATGCGCTCCTTCACGCTGCCCTGCCCGAAGGCAAGGCTTCCGGGTGTTCGGATGGGGCGTCCCTGCATGGCAAAATGCAGCAGGCTCTCACAGTAGGTGCTGCGCTCGGCCAGTGTGCAGCCCTGCACGGCTGCCTCGTCGCAGGCGGCCTCCATGTCATGCTCAAAGGCGCGCAAGGCCAGCCACGCCAGCGGATTGAACCAGTGCAGGCAGACGACGGCATAAAACAGCGGCTTCACCAGCGGATCGCGGCGGCGGATGTGGGTCCGCTCATGCAGCAGCACAGCCTGCCGCGCCGGGCCTTGCAGGCTGTCCGGCAGGTAGATGCGCGGGCGCACAAAGCCCAGTGTGAACGGCGTGGGCACGCACGCCCCGCCGTAGCAGCCGTCGGGCGTTTTGCAGGCCAGCGCCACACAGCGCTTTAATTTCAGGTAGCCGACGGCCCCGCGAACAGCCAGCACCAGCACACCGACCAGCCAGACCGCCGCCAGCGCGTGCCACGGCGTCAGCCGGGCGTACCAAGGCAGAGGGGCCGCAGCTGCGGCTGCGGCGGGGGCAGGGGGCAGCAGCGGCAGCTCGCCCAGCTCCTGCACGGTGTCGGCGGCAGCAGCCAGCGGGGCGCTCTCCGGGCGGGGCAGCTTCAGCGGGATGCCCCACGGCAGCACAAACCGCAGCCCTACGGCCAGCCACAGCCAGCACAGGAGCCGACTGGGCGCATGCGCGCGGCGCAGGGCCCTGCAGACCAGCCATGCGGCCAGCGCGGCCACACCGCCGCGGGCGCTCAACAGCAAAAAGGCAAGAACGATACTGCGCATGGCTATTCCTCCTTATAGCGGGCGGCGTCGAGCAGTGCACGGATCTCGGCGGCCTCGGCGTCGCTGATGGGCTTTGAGTTCAAAAACGCGGCCACGAACCGCGGCAGACTGCCGTCAAAGGTCTTGTCCACCACTGCGGCGCTCTCGGCCTGCTGGACGTCCTCCTTTTTAATAAGGCTCGTCACGCGGCCATCGGCGTTTTGCAGCACGCCGCGCTCACAGAGCTTTTTTAAAACGGTGTAGGTCGTGCTTTTTTTCCAGCCCAGCCCCTCGGCGGCCAGCGCGACCAACTGCCCGCTGGGCAGCGGCTCGTTGTCCCACACAAGGCAGGCGAAGCGGTATTCGCCGTCAGCAAGGCGAAGCGGTTCATGGTTCAGCATAGGGAAAGCTCCTTTTGGTTTATTGCAATAGACCTGTCTCTGTCTATAGTCTACTACGATAGACCAAAAATGTCAATAAAAAATCCCCGTCGGTGGTGCACGGTGGGGGCATCAAATCCGGAAATGGAATAAAAATTTGTGCATTATTCGATGCTTTTGAAATTTTTATCCCTTATCCGTAATTTCTGAGTTCGCCCGCCGGGAAATTTCCATTATAATATAGGCAGTAAATTGAAAAGGAGTACCCAGCGATGCGAGCAATAAACCTGAAAACGAATCATCTTACCGCGCCCCTTGGCATGGATGCCGGGCCGCTGTTCTTGTCTTGGCAGTGCGTTGACGGCGTGCGCCAGACTGCCTATGAAATTGAACTGGCCGCGAACGGCGAGACTGTTTGGCACAGCGGCAAGGTGCAGAGCGCCGCCGTGCACGCCGATGCCCCGACTGTGGGCGGCTCCCGCGTGCGTGGGTGCTGGCGCGTGCGCCTGTGGGACGAAAACGACACCCCCGGCGCGTGGAGTGAGGCGCACTTTGAAACGGGCTTGGCGCAAAGCGACTGGCAGGGTGAATGGGTAGACCCCGAAACGGAAGAAATCGACATCCCCGGGGATGATGCCATCAACGCCTTTGCCCGCCCCAACTGGGAGCGCAAGCAGGCGGAAAAAGAAGCCGCAGGCAAGGGCGCAGCCGAGCCGTACAAGCCCCATCGTCCGGCATCGTACCTGCGCAAAACCTTTACTGCAGCCAAGGGTGAAGCGCGGCTGTACATTACCGCCAAGGGGCTGTATGCGGTATGGCTGAACGGTGTGCGTGTCGGGGATATGGTTTTAGCCCCCGGCAGCTTTACCGGCAACAAGCATCTTGCAGCACAAACATACGATGTAACGCGATATTTGCGTGACAGTGAAAACGAGCTGCTGGTTGCCCTTGGTGACGGCTGGCACCGCAGCACAGGCGGCGTTGACGGTGACCGCGACTTGTTCGGTGATACGCTGGGCGTGCTGTTTCAGCTGGAGGTGAACGGCCAAGCCGTCTGCGTTTCTGACGGCACGATGAAGGCAACGCAGTGCGGGCCGATCCGCCAAAACGATATGCAGCAGGGCGAGGTCTATGACGCACGGTTCGAAGGCAGCTTGACCGGCTGGCACGGCGTGCGCGCCTACCGCGACGACCTGCCCATCACCGGCATGAATACCGTGCCGATTCTGGAACACGAAGCCTTCCCCGGCAAGCTGTTGCAAACGCCCAACGGCGAGACCGTGCTGGACTTTGGGCAGAATATCGCCGGCTATGTGGAGATGGCGCTGACCGCCCGCGCCGGGCAAAAGGTCAAGCTGACCTGCGGCGAAGCGCTGGACGAAAACGGCAACTTTACCCAGGAAAACTTCCAGGACCGTGCCCGCCACAAGGAGGGCGGCACCGCCCAGATGCTGGAGCTTGTCTGCAAAGAGGGGAAAAACCACTTCAAGCCCCACTTCACCATCATGGGCTTCCGCTACGCCAAGGTCGAAACCGACGCCGACTTGACCGATGCTGTGTTTACTGCTCACGCCGTCTACTCCGATATGGCGGTGACAGGCAAATTTACCTGCGGAAATGACGCGGTGAATCAGCTTGTCAAGAACAGCATTTGGAGCCAGAAGGGCAACTTCTGCGATATCCCCACCGACTGCCCGACCCGCGAACGCGCAGGCTGGACAGGGGATATGGGCGTGTTTATTGAAACCGGCCTGACCCTGATGGACTGCTACCCCGTGGCGGAAAAATGGTTGGCGGAGTGCCGCCTGAACCAGTACCCGGACGGGCGCATGGCGAACATTGCCCCGCCGAACGCCCGCCCCGGCTATATGACCCCGATGCTCTGCATGTCGGCAGGGTGGGGCGATGCGGCGATTCTGGTGCCGTATGCCCTGTACAAACGCACGGGTGACCGCAAAATTCTGGCGGACAACTACGAGATGATGCAGCGCTGGTACGGCTTTTTGCTGGGGCGCGCGCAGCAGACAACCGATGAGCAGCAGGGCGGTGATTACGCCAAGTTCACCGTTTTAAACGGCATGGACTACGGCGAATGGTGCGAGCCGGGCATCACCCCCATGCAGGCGATGATGAACCCGCGCAAGAGCGTTGGCACGGCGTATCTGGCCTACTCCGGGCGCTTGCTGGCGGAAGTGGCGGAAGCACTGGGCAAGGCGGACGATGCCGCCAACTACCGCGGTACCGCCGCCAACGCGGTAAAAGCCTACCGCGCGGCGTTTACCGAGAACGGCGTTATCAAGTCTGACCGCCAGTGCGAGTATGTCCGCGCCATTGCTTTTGCCCTGCTGGGTGAGGACGAAAGCAAAACGGCTGCCGCAACGCTGAACCAGATGGTCATCGAGAACGGCTGCCACCTGAACACGGGCTTTTTGTCCACGCCGTTTTTGTGCGATGTGCTGGCAAAA
>OGXC01002460.1_pt1 | contig 12418 bp, 10 predicted proteins | sample 1576201 | NCBI WGS metagenome assembly OGXC01 (sample SAMEA3541562, study PRJEB24748) | human gut metagenome | biome: human gut; feature: human-associated habitat; material: faeces | place: China | collected 2012 | reverse complement strand
GACGTGGACAGTACGGACACTGTAAAGTTAAATTTGAACCAATGGATGTCAATGGTGAAGAAACATACAAATTCGATTCTACTGTTGTCGGTGGTGCAATTCCGAAGGAATACATTCCGGCTGTAGGCGAAGGTATTGAAGAAGCCATGAAAGCTGGTATTCTTGGTGGATTCCCTGTAGTAGGTATTCATGCAACCGTATATGATGGTTCTTACCATGAAGTCGATTCTTCAGAAATGGCATTCCACATTGCAGGTTCTCTTGCATTCAAAGATGCTATGAAGAAATCTGACCCGGTACTCCTTGAGCCTATTATGAAAGTTGAAGTTACTATGCCGGAAGAGTACATGGGAGATGTTATCGGTGATATCAACTCTCGTCGTGGACGTATCGAAGGTATGGATGACCTCGGCGGTGGAAAGATCGTTAGAGGATATGTTCCGCTTTCAGAAATGTTCGGATACTCTACAGACCTTCGTTCCAGAACTCAGGGACGTGGAAACTACTCAATGTTCTTCGAAAAATATGAGCCAGTTCCGAAGTCTGTTCAGGAAAAGATTTTATCTAACAAAAACGCATAAAAAATACGAAAAAGGCTTGAAAAACTGTACTTTATGAAATATAATCAGTATTAGCCGAGTTAAAACATCGTAAACTAAAATGCCCTATTGGGTGGTATATTTAAGGAGGATATTCAAAATGGCTAAAGCTAAATTTGAAAGAACAAAACCGCATTGTAATATCGGTACTATCGGTCACGTTGACCATGGTAAAACAACTCTTACAGCTGCTATCACAAAGACACTTGCAGCAAGAGTACCAGGAAACACAGCAGAGAACTTTGAAGATATCGATAAAGCTCCAGAAGAGAGAGAACGTGGTATCACAATTTCTACAGCTCACGTTGAGTACCAGACAGAGAAACGTCACTACGCTCACGTAGACTGCCCAGGACATGCTGACTACGTTAAGAACATGATCACAGGTGCTGCTCAGATGGATGGTGCTATCCTTGTTGTAGCTGCTACTGATGGTGTTATGGCTCAGACAAGAGAGCACATCCTGCTTTCTCGTCAGGTAGGTGTTCCTTACATCGTTGTATTCATGAACAAATGTGATATGGTTGACGATGACGAACTTCTTGAATTAGTAGAAATGGAAATCCGTGAACTCCTTGACGAGTATGAATTCCCAGGAGATGACACTCCGATCATCCAGGGATCAGCTCTTAAAGCTCTTGAAGATCCGAACGGACCATGGGGAGACAAGATCATGGAACTTATGGATGCAGTTGATTCATACATTCCGGATCCAGAACGTGATACAGACAAACCATTCCTTATGCCTGTAGAAGACGTATTCTCTATCACAGGACGTGGTACAGTTGCTACTGGTAGAGTAGAACGTGGTGTACTTCACGTATCTGATGAAGTAGAAATCGTTGGTATTAAAGAAGAAACACGTAAAGTAGTTGTAACAGGTGTTGAAATGTTCCGTAAACTTCTTGATGAAGCTCAGGCTGGTGACAACATCGGTGCTCTTCTTCGTGGTGTTCAGAGAGACGAAATCGAAAGAGGACAGGTTCTTTGTAAACCAGGTTCAGTAACTTGCCACCACAAGTTTACTGCACAGGTATACGTTCTTACAAAAGATGAAGGTGGACGTCATACTCCATTCTTCAACAACTACAGACCACAGTTCTACTTCCGTACAACAGACGTAACAGGTGTTTGCGAACTTCCAGAAGGAACAGAAATGTGCATGCCTGGTGATAACGTAGAAATGACAGTTGAACTTATCCACAGAGTAGCTATGGAGCAGGGTCTCCGTTTCGCTATCCGTGAAGGTGGACGTACAGTAGGTTCAGGTGCTGTTGCTACAATCATTGAGTAATCATAGCTTGATATAATTAATTGCCCGGGAGACTTTGTCTCCCGGGCTTTTTTGCTCTTTGTCATGAATGTAGGGGATAAAACTGCAATTTACATTGATGCAACCAACGGTTTACAAAAAAATAACTAAAAAGAAACTAAAAATACATAGTCAAACAGTGAAAAAATTAGTATATTAGAGATATAAGGTAAACAAAGTACAAAAACGGTAAGCAAATGTATTTTGTGTAAAATATTAGGGGAGTAAAGGTACGTATATGATATGTTCGGAAAGATTGGCACAATTACGTAGAGAACATGATTATACACAGGAACAGCTTGCAGAGCTTATAGGGGTATCACGACAGACAATAAGTAAATGGGAAACGGGTGCGGCAAATCCTGATATTGAAAAGCTGATGCAGCTTAGTAAATTGTATAATTGTTCAGTTGATTACATGGTTGGCAACAAAATCAACAGTAAGCAAAACGAGGAATTTAAGCCACAAAGTAAGAAAAAAAATAATATTAAAAAATATGGATTAGCAATAATATTTTTGTTGATATTAGCAGTGTCTGTTATATCTGTTATACGTCTGTCAGCAAATGATAAGAAAACTAACAGTACAGTGGATTTTTTAACTGATGAGGATTCAGAGAAAATAACCGATAATGATTTGATAATTTTTTCAGATAAAGAGAAACTTGAAAAAGAAGTGGGATTTCCGGTAGATGAGTTTACATATTTTAATATGGAAAATGTGCAGTTTAAATCATACGACAGAATAATTGCTATTTTAGAGTGTCAAGAGATTTTAAGAAGAACAGTAAAGATAACATTTTATAAATCAAGAGATTCTTTTGATATTGTAAATAAATATTTTGTTAAAGCAAAATCATACATATTTAATAATCAATATGTAAAGATAAACGAAAAAACAGTTTGCGGGGTAGATGTAACTTTAAGAGGGTATGACACACCACATGAAAAAATACCTGTTCAGGGAATTGTTTGGAATGCCAATGGATATTACTATGCAATTTACAGCGATAAGTATCTGGATATGAAAGAAGTAGAAGAATTGATTGGTAGAATTGTAAGTACAAAGGAGTATCAGGTAGGTAATTAAATGTATAAATATAATAAAGGAGAAAATTATGGGGTATAACGAAAGACTAATTGAACTGAGAAAGAAAAATAATTATACACAGGAAGAGCTTGCAGGAATAATAGGAGTATCGAGGCAGGCGATAAGCAAATGGGAATCAGGAATGGCCAATCCGGATATAGAAAAGTTGATAAAATTAAGTGAACTTTATGGTTGTTCTATTGATTATATTGTTGGCAATGATAATAAAATAGATGAAAACAGGACAAATGATGAGTTAAATAAAAATATTGATGAAGCGAATAATTCGGAAAATAATAATGACAATATTGATAAGAGAAAAAAGAAAATAAATATAATAATAGGTTGTCTTTCGGCAGCCGTAATTATATCAATAATAGTAAATATGTTTGCAGTCAGTACAGCTTCAAATGCTGTAAAAGAGAAGAAAAAAATTGAAGTTGAGTTAGAAGTATATTCAGCAGCGGCTGTGGCAGATGTCACCCCGGTAAGTGATGTGATAATTTATCCGAATAAAAAAGGTCTTGAAAAAGAAATGGGATTTTCGGTAGGGGAGTTTACACATTTTGACTGTGGCGATATAAAATATGAGACGTATGCCGGTGTAGTTGCTATTTTACAGGAAGAGGCCGTACTTAATAACTGGATGAGAGTTACTTTTTATAAAACAAGGGAGTCTTATGATATTATAAATCGTTATCTGATTAAGGCACGCTCGTATGTATACAACAATGAAAATGTGTCCAAAAACTTAAATGAAGAAATCAACGGAGTTGATGTGCTTATAAGAGGTGGGGACAAAAAGAAAGAAGATGATTACGTAATGAGTGCATCTTGGACTGCCAACGGTTTTAATTATGTTGTGTATGCTGAAAAATATGTTCATATGGATGAATTAAAACAACTTGTGGTTGATGTTATGGAATCAGAAGAATATAAAGCAGGAAAGTAAAATGATTGCAAATTGGGTTTTAATTCATAAACATAAAATAGAAGGCATAGCTTGCAGAGAGTTTTTCTGTAAGCTATGTCTTTTTAACTTCATTTAAAGTTAAGGCTTTATATTTTAGTCATGATAAGAAACGATAGATAAAGTGCTGACACAGGAGGCGGTTATTTATGGGAAAAATGACTAAAAGCAAAGAATTAATAATAGCAGTTTTTATTTTTGTAAGTGTTATTATTACAACGGTAATTTTGGCAGTTTGTGCGGTTTCAGAAAGAGAAAATGAAAAAAATATGCAGAGACAATTGTCGGCAGAAAATAAAATTCAAAGTGTTATTGAGACAAAGAGTATTGAATATTTACAAGAAACAGGAGAGGAAGATGCTGAAATTGTGACGGATTCATCTATGCTTACAGAGAATACAAAAGACACAATGAAAGAAGCTGTAAAAGAGATTTCATGCTGGGGAGACAGTATGATGGAGGGATGTGGAAAAGGATTTGCGGTGATAAATAATAACGGATTATATAAAGATATAGATTTTTGCTTAAAAAAGAGCGGAAATAATATAATAATACAAGTTAAAAATGATGTTAATTATATTGAAGAAAATCAGACACAAAGAATGTTTGACCGATTCTATCGTTCAGATGCAACGACATCAAAAGTTAAAGGATATGGGCTTGGGCTTTTCATAGAACAGGTCGTTGTTTTAGAGCATAAAGGTAATATAAGTGCAAAAGCAGCAGGAGAACATGAAATTATAATAAATGCTGCAATCAGTTGTAAATAAATATTGACAGCTTCCTAAAAAATACTCATAAGAAATTAAAAGGCAGTCTGAAGATTGATATATATATGTAAATGCATATATATATCAGATTTGGACTGTTTTTTCTGTGTTGACAAATTTTATCAACAGATATATTTTTGTAGATAAGGTATTGAAAAATAGGAAAGGTTAGTTTAATATAACGGTGTTATATAACAATGTTACATAGGTGAACAAAATGCAAAAAGAACAAACTACATTAGAAAATATTTTATCAGCTGGAAAGCATGAATTCATGGAAAAAGATTTTCAGACAGCGTCACTTAGGAAAATAGTAAAAGATGCCGGTGTGACTACCGGGGCATTTTATGGCTATTTTTCTGGAAAAGAAGCATTGTTTGATGCCCTTGTAAGTGAAGAATACAATGTACTTATGAATGAGTACAAAAAGGCTCAACAGGATTTTGCCAATCTTCCACCAGAAGAACAGCCGGATAATATGGGTAAACAATCGGGCGATTATATGGAATACATGGTTGATTATGTATATGAACATTTTGACACATTTAAGCTTATTTTATGCCATTCAGAGGGAACAAAATATGCAAATATGATACATGAAATGGTTGAAATAGAAGTGAAGTCAACACATGATTTTATTGATATACTTAAAAGCCTTGGACATAATGTAAAAGAGATTGATTCAAGACTGGAGCATATTCTTGTCAGTGGAATGTTTACATCATTTTTTGAGATGGTAATTCATGATATGCCAAAGGAACAGGCTGTTACATTTAATAAGGAATTAAGGGCATTTTATACGGCGGGCTGGAAAGAATTGATGGGAATGTAGTTTGTTTTGCTTCGCAAAACAAGGAGAATTTATGAATACGAAATCTGATTTATCAAGGCTTTTAGGTTATGCAGGCAAAAGAAAATTTTTTTCTTATGCTTCGTGGGTGCTGGCGGCACTCAGTGCATTGGTTTCATTAGCACCTTTTTATTTTATTTTTAATATAATAAAAGAGGTTATTGAGACAACACCGGATTTTGGAAATGCAAAGAATCTTACATTCAATGGATGGATGGCGGTTCTGTTTGCTGTGGTGGGATATCTTTTATATATCGCGGCACTTATGTGTTCGCACATGGCGGCGTTCAGAGTTGCCACAAATATGAGAAAAGATGTGCTTAGCCATTTGGTAAAACTTCCACTTGGATATGTTGAGGAAGCGGGAAGCGGAAGATTAAGAAAAATCATTAACGATTCGACAGCAGCTTCAGAAACATATCTGGCACATCAGCTTCCTGACAAAGCGGTTGCGGTTGCAACCCCGATAGGTCTTATTGCATTGCTGTTTATATTTGACTGGAAACTCGGGATTTTAAGCCTTATTCCGGTTGTGCTTGCATTTCTTATTATGGCAAGCATGACAGGAAAGAAAATGGCACAGAAGATGAAAGAATATCAGAATTCACTTGATGCGATGTCAAATGAAGCAGTTGAGTATGTAAGGGGAATTCCTGTTGTAAAAACATTCGGACAGACTGTATTTTCATTTAAAAGATTCAAGGCAACTATAGACAACTACGAAAAATGGGTTATTTCTTATACAAAAGATTTAAGAATTCCTATGATGCTCTACACAGCGGCAATCAACAGTGTTTACGTATTTCTGATAGCAGCGGCACTTATTTTTACCAAAAACGGCGTGACAAATGAATTTTTATTAAATCTTATTTTTTATATAATAATAACTCCGGTTATATCGCTCACACTTACAAAAATGATGTATCAGAGCGAAAATGCAATGATTGTTGCTGATGCATTGCAAAGAGTTGATACAATACTTGATGCAGAGCAGCTCCCAGAGACTGTGAATGGAAAGAAGCCATCAGATTCTTCAGTTGAATTCAGAAATGTTTCTTATAGTTATGATGGTGAAAAGAATGCGGTTGAAAATATATCATTGAATATACCTTCAGGAAGTACTGTGGCATTTGTCGGACCGTCAGGCAGTGGAAAGAGTACAATGGCAAATCTCATTTCAAGATTTTTTGACGTGAGTGAAGGACAGGTACTTGTAGGCGGTGTTGATGTAAGAAATATAAAGAAAGAAATACTTATGGATAATGTATCATTTGTATTTCAGAACAGCCATTTAATTAAAGGTACGATTCTTGATAATGTGCGTATGGCACGTCCTCAGGCTTCAAAAGAAGAGGTTATGAACGCACTTGAAAAGTCACAGTGCATGGATATAGTTAAAAAGCTTCCGAATGGAGTTGATACGGTGGTCGGAACAAACGGCGTATACCTTTCGGGTGGCGAACAGCAAAGAATAGCTATAGCCAGAATAATGCTTAAAGATTCACCGATTGTAATACTTGATGAGGCGACTGCGTTTGCGGACCCTGACAATGAAGTAATGGTGCAGAAAGCATTTTCGGAACTTGCGAAAAACAGAACTGTCATTATGATTGCACACAGACTTTCCACTGTTGCGGGTGCTGACCGTATATACGTGCTTAAAGATGGTAAAATCGAAGAGTACGGAAAATATAACGAGCTTATTAATAACGGCGGCATGTTCAGCAAAATGTGGAATGATTACAGACATTCAGTTGACTGGAAGGTTTCAAAGGAGGCATTATTATGATAGAAAAATTACAAAAAAAATACGCACTTTCAAGGCAGGGTGCAAAAGACCTTGTAAAGGGCTGCGTGGCATGTTTTTTTCAGTATCTTTCTTTAATGGTTCCTATTGCACTTTTGTATTATCTTGTAAGTGACCTTATGAATGGCGATGCCGGATACAGAAAATGGTTTTACATCGGAGGCTGCATAGTATGTGTGATTTTAATACTTGTTACGACATGGTTCCAGTATAATGGTACATTTTTTGCGACATATATAGAGAGCGGTGTAAGGCGAATAAGCATAGCTGAAAAATTGAGAAAACTTCCGCTGTCATATTTCGGAAAAAGAGACCTTGCCGACCTTACAAGTACAATTATGAATGACAGTGCGGTTCTTGAAACGGCATTTTCACATTTTATACCTGAACTTGTTGGTTCTGTCGCATCTACGACGATTGTTGCATTGGGACTGTTTGCATTTGACGTAAAAATGGCATTTGCAGCATTATGGGTTCTTCCAGTTTCGTTTGCAATAGTTTTATCATCGTCAAAGCTTCAGCAGAAGTTAGGCAGAAAGCAAATGGACGCCAAAATGGCTTGTGCGGACGGTATTCAGGAATGTATTGAAACTGTGCAGGATTTAAAGTCAAATAATGCGGAAAATGAATATTTAAAAGGATTATTTAAAAAAGTTGACAATGTTGAAAAAAGAATGATTGTAAGTGAGTTCGGAAATGCAGCATTTGTAGTATCGGCATCGCTTGTGTTAAAGCTCGGTATTGCGAGCGTGGCACTTACGGGAGCGTATCTTCTTACCAGGGGAGAACTTGACGTAATCACATTTTTCATGTTTCTTCTTGTAGCATCAAGACTTTATGATCCGCTTCAGGGTGCATTACAGAACCTTGCGGCGATAATAAGCACAAAAACCAATATTGCAAGAATGAAAGAAATTCTTGACCATGATGTACAGACAGGTTCTGAACAGCTTACTAATAAAGGATATGATATTCAGTTTGACCATGTAAAATTTGCATATGATACCAGCGAGACAGTTCTTGAAGATGTATCATTTACGGCAAAACAGGGCGAAGTTACGGCTCTTGTAGGTCCATCGGGCGGCGGAAAGACAACAGTTTCAAGACTTGCTGCGAGATTTTGGGACGCATCATCGGGAAAGATTACGGTTGGTGGAATGGACGTATCAAAGATTGATCCTGAAAAATTATTTTCGTTATATTCTATAGTATTTCAGGATGTGACACTTTTTAATAATACAATAATGGAAAATATACGAATAGGCAGAAAAGATGCGACTGACGAAGAGGTTATTGCAGCAGCAAAGCTTGCAAACTGCGAGGAATTTGCGATGAAACTTCCCGATAAATGGAACAGCATGATTGGCGAAAACGGCTGTGAACTTTCGGGAGGAGAAAGACAGAGAATTTCAATCGCAAGAGCATTTTTGAAAAATGCACCTATCATACTTCTGGATGAGGCGACATCTTCTCTGGATGTTGAAAATGAGACATTGATACAGTCTGCACTTTCACGTCTTATTAAAGATAAAACTGTTATGGTTATTGCACATAGGATGCGTACTGTGGCAGGTGCAGATAAAATAGTTGTTCTATCTGACGGAAAAGTTGCAGAAACAGGAACTCCTGATGAACTTATGAAGAAGGATGGAATATTTGCACATATGTCAAAACTTCAGACACAGGGACAGAATTGGAACTTGGAGAACTGAAAACTTAATATTTATAATAATATATATTTTATATATTGAAAATAATATTGATATGATGTATAATGCAGTTACTATAAAAAGTGAGTATAAAAACATAGTGACGGAGGTGCTTATGAAGATAAGTTCAGAAGCCAGATTTACTACATTTGAGGCAGTCAGCATGATTGTTGGAAACAGTATCGGAACGGGAATAATTGCAGTTCCGTATCTTGCGACAAAGAATAGCATGCTTGATGTTGTGTGGATGGTGGTAATCGCATATTGTATCAATGTTATTCTTCATTTAATCATTGCAGAGCTTTCATACAATAATGGCGGTGTCCAGCTTGTAAAGAGCTTTGAAGGTGAACTTTTTCACGGAAAGATGAAAAAGGTATTCAGCTGGATTATATTTGCGGTATACGGGATTGCAATTATGATAGGCATAAGCGGGAATATTAATGGTGGTGCACAGATATTTGTAAACTGGTTTGGTATTCCTTTTGTGGCTGCACAGATTATATATTATGTAATAGCAGGAATAGTTGTATTTATCGGAATGAAAGCAGTCGGAATAGCACAGAAGTATGCAGTAATTCTTCTTATGGGAATTGTTGCAGTTATGACTGTGGCTACATTTATGCATCCGCTTAATTCATTTTACACAGCTGATTTTCATTGGAATAATCTTCTGGCATTATACAGCATGGTTGTATTTGCAACATCAGCCAATCAGGCAGTTATACAGGTCGTAAAGGGGCTTGATGGTGATGCAAAAAAGATTCGCAAATCTATTTTTATAGGATTTGCACTTTCATCTGTTTTTGTACTTGTTGTAACCATGTCTGTACTTATGGGAACAAAAGGAACACTTGACAAAGAACTTGCATATATGCAGCTTGGAGAAAGTATTGGCAGCTGGGCTATGATTCTTGCGGGAATATTTTCATTATTTGCACTTCTGACTACTTTCTGGTCTAATACACTGGCATTAAGAGATGTTGTGCATGAGCAGACAGGCATAGGCAACAGAGTGAGCTGGCTTGCAGCTACTATTCCTTGTATTTTATTTGCGATATTTGGCGTTAACAGTTTTATTATTTTGACGAGAATTATGAGTGGCGTTGTGGTACTTGTAAGTATTATGCTCGTTCTTACATACGGAAAGTCAAGAAAGAAAGCAGGAAGCAGCTCTATCTGCGGTGTAGTTGGAACAGTTCCGTTTCAGGTGCTTATGGTTGTATCAACTGTTATTTCAGCAATAGGTGCTTTGATTCCGTTAAGTTAAGGGAGGAATGAGATATGTTTTGCGGTGATGGATTCAGACAGAAAGACGAAGAGACTTTTTTGCTGGAAATTCCTGAAAACAGGGATTATAAGATATTGCAGCTTACAGATTTGCATCTCGGATTTGGATTATTTTCGCATAAAAAAGATAAGATGGCACTTGATGCCGTAACAAAGATAATTAATAGAACTTCACCTGACCTTATTGTTTTTACGGGAGATACAATATTTCCGTTTTTACCAAAGGCGGGTACTATGAACAATAAAAAGCAGGCAGAGAGATTTATAAGGTTTATAGATAGGTTTAAGATTCCTTATACACTTGTATTTGGCAACCATGATTGCGAGATGGGGGCAAAGTGCGGACGTGATGAGCTTGCAGATATTTTTTCAAAAGGAAAATATTGTATCTTTTCAAAAGGAAGAAAAGATATATTTGGCGTTGGCAATTTCTTTATAAATCTTACTGACAAACAGAAAAATGTGCTTATGCCGCTTGTTATGCTTGATTCCAATATGTATGGCGACGGCTGGTTTTTCAGCGGATTTGACTGTATACATGAGGACCAGACTGAGTGGTGCATGAGCAGATTAAGCAAACTGAAAAAAATAAATCCGGATATAAAAGCGATGGCATTTTTCCATATGCCTGTGAGGGAATTTAAGGAAGCTTACGAGAAGATGAAGCTTGGAGATAAAAGTGTAGTCTATGAGCACGGAAGCATAGCCGAAAAAGATGAATATTTTGGTATATCATATAAAAAGGGTGACTTTTTTAAAAAGGCTGTGGAAAACGGCATCATAAAATGGATGTTTTGTGGACATGACCACCTTAATACACTGTCGTTGACATATAAAGGAATACGGCTGACATATGGAATGTCTATAGACTGTCTTGGCTATAATGGCATATCAAAAAGCTATATACAGCGTGGAGGAACACTTATTACAAGAAAAATTGATGGAAGAGTTGATATAAAGATGATTCCGCTTACAAGAACAGTTTCAACAAGAGTCAGAGGGGAAAGTAAAAATCAACAACATTAAAAATAATAAAGGAGTAGTCATGAAAAGTACATTAATAAAAGACACAACAAAATCAGAAAGAATCCAGCTTGTGAAGCAGTGGGAAGAGACAGAAGGATGCGAGAGCAGCGGGATTGATCTGCTTGAATTTTTCAGGGATTATATAGACGGAGTTAAAGAAATCGCGGAAGTTAATGCGGAGTTTAACGCAAGATATATATCTGAGATTCCTGATGAAGATTCAGGTATGAGTTGTGGAATGGGAATGAGAAGATGATATATGTAAGAGATTTATTAAAACTTGATACATTCAAAGACTTTGAGCTTGTAAGCGGTGAGAATGGTCTTGACAGAGGTGTTTCATGGCCAAATATTGCACAGACTGTAAGTATAAGAGAATGGCTTGTCGGAGGAGATGTTATTCTTATGAGTGGCGTAGGCTTAAAGATAACAGATGAATTTCTTACGGATATAGTAATACAGGCGGCGGATGGAAGAGCAGCATGTATTATTATGCTTATTAATCCTGAGCATATAGCATCAATTCCACAGGCTGCGATAGACGAGGCTGTGAAAAGAGGCCTTGCGGTTTTTGCGGCACCGTGGGAGACAAAGCTTTCAAGGGTTATAGGAAGTGTATCTATGCTTGTATCCAATGATGTCATTTTCATTTCTGATACATAAGAAACCATCAGAAATGCGTGAAAACAGCAAAGGCGGCAGCTATGATTATTAATTTTCTTATTGCGGCAGTTCTTGCCGGTGCGCCGCTTGTTCTTGCAACAGTTGGCGAAATAATTACAGAAAAATCGGGAAATATTAATCTTGGTGTGGAAGGCACAATGTATATTGGTGCCGTTGCCTCGCTGGCTTGTGCCGTTGCTGCAGAAAAATTAGGTCTGTCAGGTTTTGGGGCGGCAGCAGTATCATTTATTGCAGGAGCGTTAAGCGGTATGATAACATCAGCACTTTTTGGATTTATGACAATATCGTTGAGAGTAAACCAGAATGTTGTC
>OGXC01002455.1_pt1 | contig 12450 bp, 7 predicted proteins | sample 1576201 | NCBI WGS metagenome assembly OGXC01 (sample SAMEA3541562, study PRJEB24748) | human gut metagenome | biome: human gut; feature: human-associated habitat; material: faeces | place: China | collected 2012 | reverse complement strand
CTATCATCTTCATATGCCATCTTATTTTTTAGAGACATTTACTGAATATCCCTTTTTATCACCAAAACATGTGGGAAAAACAATAAGCATTCCTCACCCCAAAATGCTTACTCCACTAATTTCAATTCATTAATCAAACGCGTAGACTTTCCATATTTCTCAATCATATAAAGTACATAGCGAATATCCACCCCAATACAACGCTGTAAATTGGGTTCATAAATAATATCACTGCTCATCGCTTCCCAATTCCCATCAAAAGCTAGTCCTATCAGCTCTCCATTTCCATTAAACATACCACTGCCGGAATTTCCTCCTGTAATATCATTATCGGAAATAAAACAAACATTCATATTTCCATCTTCTGCCGCATAACGACCGAAATCTCTGTTCTCCAGCAAATCAATGACGGAGGGAATGACTTCGAAATCGCTATCGCCTTTGTATTCACGTATCTTATCGAAGATACCCTTGGTCGTTGTATAATAAGTATATTCTAATGCATCTTTTGGCGAGTATCCGCCAATCATTCCGAAGCTGAAACGCATGGTAGAGTTAGCATCCGGGTAAAAATCCTTATCTGATTCCATCTCACGCACAGCCTCATTAAGTAAACGCTCATTCTTTTCTATTTTCATATTATCATCATCTGCAGCCGCACTGAGTTCGTAAGATTTCACCAACATATCAATGACAAACGAAATAGCCGGATCTTCAAAAAGAACATAAGTACTGTCCTTTTTCACTACACGTTCAAATCCATGGGGAGTATCCAATTCTGTGTGGCTGTATAAATCGTCCACATACGCCTGATAATCACCTTTGAACTTCTTTTCTATAGTAGCATAAGTTTCCGAAAGGCTCTCCGGCTCTACTACTGCCGCATATTCTTTAAGCATAGCCACAAAAACTTTCTTATCAATGTCCAAATCAATATTGGCATAAAGTTCCAACAATTGACGAACCCTCTCTTCCAAAACCGATTTTTCCGCTTCAAAATCAAAGTTCAGGACAGACCATGCAGCAGTAACCAACTCGGGACCATTGGCAAAACATTCACCAAAATAAGCCATTGCACGGGCATTCTTATAACGATTGCGATAACTGTCTTCCAACTCCGTCAATATCCCGGCATACTTATTTCGTTCTTCCGGCTTCCGATGAATCCATTCCGTCAGTTGATGTTCCAACCGACGTTTTTTCCCGATAATATTCAGCTTTTTAATAGACTGATTCATACCAATGCTATTCTTCCAATAGTTGGCACTTTGAGCATACTTCGAAGCATATTTTATACGAACAGCATCATTTTTCTCCATTGCATCTTTCCAAATAGCCTGTTTGATAGCACGAACATCTATTCTTGCCATATTATCGGCATTCATACGTTCTTCCACACCATAAGAAGACAAATAACGACTGGTAGTCCCGGGATAACCCATCGTCATACAAAAAGAACCTTCCTTATAACCTGCCAAGGAAATAGGAGCATAATAATCAGGATGATAAGGAACATTATCTTTAGAATAAGCTGCCGGTTCGTTATGAGTATCCGCATAGATACGAAAAACGGAAAAGTCTCCGGTATGCCTCGGCCAAACCCAGTTATCGGTATCTCCCCCAAACTTGCCAACCGAAGAGGGAGGAGCATAGACTAAGCGAACATCATAATAATCCTTATACACAGACAGATAATATTCATTGCCAGCATAGAAAGACGAAACAACTGCCCGCAGTAAAGTGTCATTCTTCACTGCTTCGTCAGCAATCAGTGTAGAAAGAGAGTCTACAATCAAAGAACGATTATCTTCAGTCACATCTTGCGGTAAGGCCTGTAAAATGCGCTCTGTCACATCTTCGGTACGAACAAGAAAACTGACAAATAAATCGGGATTGGGAAGTTCGTCCGATAACGAATCGGCCACAAAACCATTACGCAGATAGTCATGCTTCACCGTGCTATGCTGCCGGATAGCATCGAAACCACAATGATGATTGGTGAACACCAAACCATCCGGAGAGACAACCACTCCGGAACAGAAACCTCCAAAACTGACCACAGCATTGGAAAGTGCAGCACCGCCGGGATTATATAATTGCCTGGGAGTAAGATTCAACCCCATATCTTTCATCACTTGTTGAGTCTGCTTGCTCAGGCAGCAAGGCAACCACATACCTTCATCAGCCCATATATATATAGGTAAGAAGACGAGCAACATCAATATTTTTTTCATGGCACGAGTGTTTTGCTTGGTGTCCTGTCTTTATTCCACCACTAATTTCAGTTTCTTTGCTCCGACACGGGCTTTCAGCCATTCGGTTATCTTTTCCTGTTCCTTCTCGCTAGGGTGCTTCGCAAATTTCATCAAAACCAAAGTTAATGTATCCATGCGTGTCGAATCAACGGAAAGTTCTACTGTTTTTGCCATTGCAATGGTTTCGGCCGACGGATAAAGCACCTTCAGTTCGGGAATGATTTTCTTGTCTACCGCATTATAAGCGGCATAAACTTTCAATTCATCTTCCAGCTCATGTATCTTGTTCTGTTGCTCCAACAAACGCTTTTCACTATTCTTATAGAAATCTTCCATGACCTGAGCCTTCAAGCTTCCTATGTCCATAGCCTCATTATTCATCCCCTGCATGACAATCAATTTCGTACCGGCCAAATTATAATGTTTCAAATTATCTTTAGCAGCAGCAATCTCTGTTGCAGGAACTTCATTACCAATCAGCACAACACGAATTTCCTTATTCTCATACGAAATCTTACGATCAATCACCTGTGTATCGGGAAAATTCAGCTCTTCGCTGATGAAATTATTGGCAGATGCCGTATAGATGGTATTCTTCACAATACCATATGTCAGATATATTGCCGGACACATGGTAGCCAAAGTAATGATAACAATGTACTTCTTAACCAATTTCTCACGCTCTTTGTCCACAAACTCTTTCCGCTGGAAGTGCATCACGCGCACTCCAATGAAAGTTGCCAAACTAATAAATACCGAATTAATGAAATATAAATAGAAAGCGCCCAAGAAATAAAGCAGGTTTCCCGTTGCCAACCCGAAGCCGGCGGTACACAAGGGGGGCATCAATGCAGTGGCAATGGCTACCCCCGGAATCACATTGCCCTTTTCCTTGGTGGAAAGCGCAATAATACCTGCCAAACCGCCACATAAAGCTATCAAAACATCATAAATAGTAGGCGAAGTTCGTGCCAGCAATTCCGATTGCACTTCATCCAATGGAGTCAGTGAGAAATATAAAGTGGCAGTAATAACACTGAAAACAGTCGCTATCAGATAACTCTTCAACGACCGTTTCAGCAGTTCAAAGTCATTCTGCCCGATAGCCAATCCCACTCCCATGATAGGACCCATCAAAGGAGATATCAACATGGCGCCGATGATTACCGCCGTAGAATTGACATTCAGCCCCAAAGAAGCAATGAAAATGGCAAATATCAGAATCCAAAGGTTAGTACCTTTAAACTCCACTCCATTACGGATAAACTCGACAGTCACAGCTTCATTATCCTTATCTTTGCCCAAATCAAAATATTCATGAAGGAACTGCCTGATATAAGGCATATTCTTCAAATCGTTTTTTAACTTACCTTTAATGTCAGCCATAATTATTTCTTTATAAACCGATTAATAACAGGAATCTGATGCAATGGAAAATCTACCTTTATGATGTATGCCACAAAGAGCATCAGCAACACCGTACGAACAGACAGTAACAAAAAAATGTTCTGAAAAGGAAGGTATTCCGATATACCAAACAATACAAGTGCCAATGCAACATATTTACCTATCGCTTTCAAATCATAATGAATGGGGTACTTCTTCTGCCCCACAAAGTAAGAGAGCAGCATAGCTACCGCATATCCGGCAAATCCCGCCCAGGCACATGCCATATAACTGTACAAGGGAACAAAAATCACATTAATCAAGATTAAAACGATGCAACCGGCAAATGAAAAATAGGCCCCCCACTTGGTCTCGTCAATCAGTTTGTACCAAAATGAAAGATTAAAGAAAATACCCATAAAAATTTCAGCCGCCATCACAATAGGTACCACCCGCAATCCTATCCAATAGTCGGGAGCAAGAATGTATTTCAATATATCCAAATAAAACATAACAGCCAAAAAAGCCAATAATGTGAAAATAATGAAGTACTTCATCGCCTGTGCATAAATAATCTTGCTATCCTTGTCCCGGCTCTTTCCAAACACAAAAGGTTCATAAGCATAACGGAATGCCTGAGTGAGCATTGCCATAATCATGGCAATCTTGCTGCAAGCGCCATAGATGGCAAGTTGCGTCTTGGCCTCCACCTTATCGGGATATATATGACGAAAAATAATCTTATCTGCCACTTGGTTCAAGATACCTGCCACTCCCAATATCAGAATAGGATAGGAATATATCAGCATTCGCTTCGCCAATGGCTTGTCAAAACCTCCGTTAAATTTAAGATAAGGAACCATCAGTACCATGATGACCGAGGTGCAAATCAAATTAAAGAAAAAGGCATGAAAAACATCACTACCCTTCATCACTACGTAATAAACTAAATTCAGAGTGATATTGAGCAGAATGAAAAGAAGTTTCAGAGCGGCAAAACGTATCGGACGTTTCTTATAACGCAGATAAGCAAACGGAATGCACTGAAACGCATCCATCGCAATTACCAGTGCCATCATGCCGATATACCAAGGATGGTCGCCATAGCCCATCATGCCGGCAACCGGATGAAGAAACAGCATACACAAAGCGGCAAAAATCAAAGAAGTACTTCCCACCATAAATAGAACAGTGGAATACACACGCTCAGAGTTTTCCGTCTCCTTATTGACAAAACGGAAAAAAGTAGTTTCCATGCCATAGGTCAGAATGACCATCAGCAGCGCAGTCCAAGCATAAACTTCGGTCACCACCCCATAACCTCCCGAAGCCGCAGACATAGCTGCTGCATAAATGGGCACCAGCAAATAATTCAGGAAACGCCCCACAATGCTGCTTAGTCCATATATTGCAGTGTCTTTGGCTAATGATTTTAATCCGGCCATATTTAATCATCAAATAATGTCTTCTGACTATTATAGATACTCCGTCCCAGATGGATGTAAGCGAGTTCTGTCACTTCTCGTCCGCGAGGAGTACGTTTCAAGAAACCTTCCTTTATCAGGAAAGGTTCATAAACTTCCTCAATGGTACCGGGGTCTTCTCCCAAAGCAGTAGCAATAGTGGTCAAACCCACCGGTCCTCCTTTGAATTTATCGATAATAGTACACAAAATCTTGTTATCTATCTCATCAAGACCATAGCGGTCTATGTTCAAGGCCTCCAATGCAAACCGAGCTATCTCCACATCAATCCTGCCGGAACCTTTGACTTGCGCAAAATCCCTCACACGCCGAAGAAGTGCGTTGGCAATACGTGGAGTTCCACGACTGCGCGAAGCAATCTCACCCGCCGCCTGTACATCGCAAGGCACATTCAATATCTTTGCCGAACGGCGGATAATAGCAGTCAACACATCATCATCGTAATATTCCAAATGCAGGTTAATGCCGAAACGTGCACGAAGAGGCGCCGTAAGCAATCCGCTACGGGTAGTCGCCCCCACCAAAGTAAAAGGATTCAAGTCTAACTGAATGCTTCGAGCAGACGGTCCCTTGTCTATCATTATGTCAATCCGATAATCCTCCATGGCCGAATAAAGATATTCTTCCACCACCGGACTGAGCCGATGAATCTCATCAATAAACAGGACATCGTTTGGTTCCAAACTGGTCAGGACTCCCGCCAAGTCACCGGGTTTATCGAGTACCGGCCCGGAAGTAACCTTAAAACCGACTCCCAGTTCATTGGCAATGATATTGCTTAATGTTGTCTTTCCTAACCCCGGAGGCCCATGCAATAAAACATGGTCGAGCGCCTCGGCCCGCAAGCGAGCAGCTTTGACAAATATACGTAAATTATCCACTACCTTATCTTGCCCACTAAAGTCAGAAAAATTTAATGGGCGTAAGGCATTCTCAAAGTCACGTTCTCTGCTTGTGAGCTGATGCTCACGTATATCAAAATTCTCTTCCATCTTTTTGTTTCTCGCACAAAGGTACAAAAGATATTATTATAATAGAAAGAAAGATCGAGGAATTCATTTTCAGTCCCTCATCCGTCCTTTATATAAATTCATTATTGTATAAATAATTAATTATTATGGGAGTTACACTAGGTAAGAAACAATTAAACAAAGGAAGAATTTCTCTTTATTTAAATTACAGTCACAACGGCAAGCGCCGTAAAGAGTATTTAGGCATTATTCTAGAAGCGCCTGTCACACCGGAAGCCAGAGCGGAGAACAAGAATAAAATATTGATTGCTAAACAGATTCGAGCAAAAAAAGAGCTTGAATTCTTGTCTGTCGAATATGCCTTAAATAAAACTGCAGAAACATTTGAAGATATCCTGCCCGAAGCACCAAGTAACGGACCGGATTTTTTCCGCATCATGAATGAATACCTAAGCACTTATTATAAGAAAGATAAGAAAATGGTAAAATCAACCATTCTCCATTTACGCACATTTAATAAAAAGAAAATCTTACCAATCAACAAAATTACAAGAGAATTTTGTGTAGATTTTCTCGACTATTTAAGATCTAAACTCCGTGGCAATACCCCTATTGGCTATTTCAAGAAATTCAGAATGTGCATCAATAAATGTGTTGAAAAGAAGTTAATTTCTCATAATCCGACAAATGGGATACGGTTATCGCAATTTGACGAAGTAACAAAGGAGATACTGACATTAAAAGAGATACAAAAATTAGCTGTTACTTCCTGCCCCAATAATGAGGTAAAACGAGCATTTCTTTTTTCATGTTATTGCGGATTACGTTGGTGCGACGTCTATCAATTACGATATAAGGATGTTGACTTTCCGGCAAGAAGATTAACCATCATACAACAGAAAGTACAAACACATTCCAAAAGTGCCATTTTGCACTTAAACTTAAACCACACAGCTCTCAAACTTTTACAGAAATGTAATGGAGACAGAGAAGACTTGGTTTTCTCACTTCCCTCCTACTCATATACAATCAGAATTCTTCGTAAGTGGGTAATAGACGCTAATATACGAAAGCATATTACCTTCCACTGTGCCCGCCACTCTTTTATCACAAATATCATGGCAAATGGAGCCAACATTAAAACCGCCGCTTCCCTTGCCGGCCACTCAACAACCAGACACACTGAAAAGTATGTACATATAATAGATGAACTGAAGCAAAAAGCTGTCGATAGTTTACCGGATCTAACTATCAACTATAAATAATAAAAGGGTCCTCTACAGGACCTCACCATATTAAGCCTTCCTACTATACTTCTGATATACTGAATATTACAAAGGGTAGATAGTATTCGGCACGAATACTACCTACCTGTCGAATGTCGTCAATCATTACTTTAAATGCAACTTTAAACACTTACTGAACAAATACCGCATAGGATATGCTAAACAGTTAATATTCAATGAAGTACATTCTCCAAATGAACTTTATAAACCTTGCGGTTTTTCCTCTCGAAGCGCTTTTTATGCAGCATTTAAGAAAATTATGAGAGTATCTCCTTTATATTATCAAAAGTATTATAAAGACAAGCAAATATAGCAATATTGAACTCATATACAGTTACTTAAATCTTGAAAAAAACAATAACAATTCTAGTTTTTTAAATTTATAAATTTAAAGTTTTTCTATTATGAACAAAAAATTTTTAAGTGCAGTCCTGTTCGGAGTTTTGATGGCTTCATCTACAGGAACGTTCGTGTCTTGTAAAGACTATGATGATGACATCAAGGATTTACAAGAAGAACTGAATAAAAAGGCTTCACTTGAGGAAATGACTCAAAAACTTTCCACAATGGAAACTGCTGTGGCTGATGCAAAAAAAATAGCAGAGGAAGCAAAAGCTAAAGCAGAAGAAGCTTTGAAAAAAGCCGAAGAAGGAGGCAGTGGTAGCGGTGAGGTTACTTCGAAAGACCTTGAGAACTTGAAGAAAGAACTTCAAGCACAAATTAGCAAACTTGCTTCTTTAGAAAGTGTAGACAAAAAAATCGCAGCTTTGAAAGAAGAGTTGACAGGTGACTTCATTACTTCAGAAAGCTTGCAGGCTTTAAACGAGAAGGTAGATAAATTGAGTGCCGAAGTCATGCAGATTATAGGTCATCGTTTGACTAGCCTTGCTTTAATTCCAACAGAACATATCAATGGTATTGCCGCTATTACTTTGACTACTCTACAGTATACTCCTCAGAGATATAAGGCAATGGAGGAACATGAATCGAACCCCGGTAATCATACTAATCGTCCTGTTTTAGACCATGAACCTGTTGGTGAAGCACGCTATATTTCTACAGAAAAGAATGAAGCTTATTTCCATGTAAGCCCAAGCATGGGAGTGCGTACCGAAGATATTGAGCTGCCATCATTTGATTGTATCACATCAAAAAACACACAAAGATCTGCTGATGTAACATCAAACAGCCCGATTGTACCGACAAGCAAGGAAATTAAGGATGGAGTATTGACTGTTACATTCAAAAAAAGTGAAGATTTCCTAGGCAAACAGATTACTACAGACAAGGTAGGCGACACAGAAACATTCTATATGGCATCTTTGAAAGTTCCTGTTACTGAAGCTAATTACACAGAAACAGAGAAAGCTGACAAAGAAGCAGGAAAAATTGAGGGAGTATATGTAAATTCTGAATATTCTCGTATAGAGGAAATTGTGGCTATCCCTTATTTGGCTAACTCTAAGACTGATTTTGCAAAACCGATTGAGGGCGAATTTGCAGATGAGATTCAAAAAGATGCAGACAACAAAGATATTTATGTTCATTATCATGATTCTATTTGTCTGTATGGCTCAACCAATAATCAGTTGGTGGATGTTGAGCAGGCATATAATGAACCGCTTGACTTAAATAAATTGGTTACCGTTTGTACTACTACTGAAGCTAACAAACATGCAGAACACAGAGAACTGGAAAATTATGCAGATTATGGATTAGAATTCCGTTTTGCTCTTGCTCAGGCTGAATATCTACAGGGTGACCGCAAGACTGACGAACAGGCATTTGCTAAAATATTAAAAGGCAATATGCTGAAATCGGAAGTTTATGATGTGGATTTGGCAGATAACGAGTTCTCAAGAGCTTCTATCGGTCGCGAACCCATTGTACGTGCATCATTAATCGATACAAAGAATGGTAACGCACTGATTGCACAACGTTACATTAAAGTGCGTTGGATTGACAAAGCTGAAGAACAGACATTAAAACCGTTCAATTTCACTGAAGACATTATCAGTTGCAAGGATATGTTCCAGCAATTGTTCTCTCAGGATATGAATGAAGCTATCTACCATCAAGTTCAATTCAATGGTGGACAAAGTATGAGTAAGACTGAGTTCCACAATGTATTCAAGACTTTAAGAGTGAAGAGTCTGATGAAAGATGGTCAAGCAATGGATTTAAGTAAATTGACTGTTTCTACAGATGCTGCTGCCGATTGGAATGAAGGTAGCAAACAACAAGAAAAGGATGGAGCAGAAGCATTGAAGAATGACGTAGATTTGTTGTTCGGTTTCTTGGAAGACGCACAAGACAATACTTCATACAATCTGGTATGGGCTATGAACCCTGCAACTGTAGGTGCCCTTAAGGATAATGGAAATGGTAACTACTCTTCTACATTTGATATCGAAATTGAATATGTAGATGCTGTAGGTACTGTAGGTAATATCACTCAGCACTTTACTCAGGAAATAGTTGCTCCGAAACAAGAATTTGCTTACCAAGGAACATACTGGAAAAATGGTACAGGTGAAGGTATATTCAACGTAAATCCGCTTGTATTCACAACTAATAACAATGGTTGGAATAATGGAGCAGGAGTTACACCTGATCATGAACATGAGTATAATGGAACTGCTTGTGAATTGAAAGCTTATAGCCATATTTCCGCAGACCTTGTTAACGGATATATCTACCAATCTACAAGTGCTAAACCTGAAAATTTGGCTCAGTTTATTAAGAATATCCGTTCTTGTGCCGATGTAAAATTTGTATTTGATGAGGCTCGTTTCAATAACTATGATTATTTGGCAGGATATCATGTAAGCCAAGATGGTATTTCATTATGGAAGGGTACTGCACCTGCTACATGGAATAACTTCGAATACGTCCAGGAAAATAAGGAAACTTTAGCTGCAACTATCGAAAACAAGATGGGTGCTGGAGAGTTGTCAAATACTCAATACTTGCCATGGGACTTCAATGAAACACTGGGTTCTGGAACGGATGAATGCGAAAGCCACGTTCGTTTACACGAATTAAACGACCTGAATGGTACACCTGCTGCTCAGGCATTGGTTGGTAAATCTGTTCCTGTAAACTTGGTTGTTGAATACAATGAGTTTAATGTAATTCCTGTTCAGAAATTTGAGGTATTCTTCATTGATCCTTTAACTATTGACGGTAGCATTAACGGTAACTTTGTTGATGCAGAAATCGATGGTAGCTTCTTGAATGTAGCAAACGGATTCAACTTTACAGACTGGAATGGAAATAAAGTTGCAGCTCAAGACCTTACGGAAGTTAAGGACGGTGAATATGCACATGAATTGTATGACTTCTACGGTGTTCACAATGTTAAGTTCTTAACAGATAAAGTAACTACCAGCTTATCATATGATCCAGCAACTAACACTTACAAACATACTGAAGGTGTGAAAGACGGTAAGTTGCCAACCAAGGCATCACTGAAACAGATGGAAGCTACTGAAAATGGTGGTGTGGTTGATAAAGCAAATGCTCAAGAGGTAGTTTCAGATCCTACCCACTTGGCATACTTCAACAATGAAGGTACTCCGGTTAATGTTGATTATAAGATGTATATCTCTGTTGAAGTTGCTCATAAATGGGGTGTCTTGAAGAAAGAAGCTCTCGAAGTGAATGTTCACAAGGCAGCCGGTACTCCCAATAACTAATATTTAGGACTATAATATGAAAAGGACGCTTTTTAAAAGGAGCGTCCTTTTTTTTACGAAATCAAAATAAAAATAAACATGAAGTTATTTACTTATACGCTGATTCTTCTTTACTTTTATATATTTTCCTCATGCAAAGGAGATAGCAGTAATTCTGCTCCCTTTGATGGTGTGTTTGTTACGGAATCAGGGATAAAATTTGAGTTAAAAAAAGATTCAACCACACTTATCCTATTTGACGATACCTTAAATTATGAAGGTGTATGGTCTATACATCATACTAATGAGTCAGAGTATGCCAATATAGAATTTGCCGGCAAACCGGACTATTATTATTTAAAAGATAAGAAAATCTATCGTAGCAAGAGAGAGATGGAAAGTGACTGGATGGGAACAAAAATACAATATCTCAATTGATATTTATAACATTGATGCTATTAAGAAACTTTATTTTATATCATAAATATAGAAGGGCGGTCTTCTATTGAGAAAACTACCCTTCTTTTCACCAAAATATTATAAAAGCGGCTCTCTTATTCCGCAATCATAATCACTACACGGTTCCAGTCATTTGTTGTGAAAGGCTGCACCTCGGAACCCTTGCTGTCCACATTCAGTCGGTCTGCACTGATGCCGTACCTGTTAATCAGTTCGTCGGCCACCATGCGTGCACGTTTTTTGGCAAGCTCGGCATTGACCTTTGCACTTCCCGTTCCCTTGTCGGCATAACCGGTGATGGTCGCCTTTGAGCGGGGATACTGCTTCATATAGTCCGCAATGGCCAGGATGTTGACCTGCTGGTCCTCGGCGATGTCCGTCTTTGCCAGCCCGAAGGAAACGTGGCTTTTGATGCCCGGCACGCTCTTTTCCACCTCGGGACACGGAACCGGTTCGGGACACTTATGGCTGTCGATTGCGCCCTGCAGCTCGTTGATCTTGTCATTGAGCGACTTCACGTATGACTCGCTGTAACGTTCGTTCCTGTACGCCACCGGCTTGCAGTCGGGACATTTCAGGTTGAATCCCGTACCGAACTTGTAGGTGATGCCCACCAGCACGTTGTAATAGGAATCGAAGCTGTGGTCGTCCCGGCGGTTCCAGCGGTCGGAAACACCGTTTGCCAGGGCTTCAACATTGAAATCGAAGGCTTTGTTCAAGCGGAAGCTTGCCTGGAGGCCCAGCCTTGCCATGAAGCTGCTTGCACCCTCGTCAAAGGTCCGGTTGTAACCGACCCCCGCAATAAGGCGTGCATTGAAGAAACGTTCGGGATTGCTTCCGCAGAACAGGCTGCTCATGTTGAACAGGCCGTCCACGGTGGCCGCACCATAGTAGAACCCCTCGGCGGGCCTGCTGCCGCTTCCGGCCCTTCC
>OGXC01002444.1_pt1 | contig 12467 bp, 10 predicted proteins | sample 1576201 | NCBI WGS metagenome assembly OGXC01 (sample SAMEA3541562, study PRJEB24748) | human gut metagenome | biome: human gut; feature: human-associated habitat; material: faeces | place: China | collected 2012 | reverse complement strand
GTTTAAGCGTGAGTTTGTGATATTGGGTGTGGTATCTTTAACTATGGGAAACTCCGTTTTCCCATTTGGATACGGTCTGGCGGCTCACGCCAAGCGCCTCAGCCTCGAACTCCTGCGTCATCTGGCAGCGGGTGCGGTGGGCCTTCAGCGTCTCGCCCAGGGTGCGCTTCACGGCCTGCTTTTCCTCCCGCATCTCCTTGCTGCCAATGTACTTCTTCAGCGCCCGCACGATCAGCACAAACAGATAAATCACCGCGGCCACCAGCGCCGCAAAAACCAAAATATTGAGCGCCGTCACCCATGTTGCAAACAGCATTTTTCTTTCCTCCTTCACGGATTTTTCTGTTCCCAGTATACCAAACCCCGCTGCTTTACGCCATCAACTATCGCATACATTTTCGCTTACATCACAAAAAACGGCCTGTCTGCGTCATTCCCGCAGACAGGCCGTCTCCTTTAAATCCGCTTAAAACTGCTCCAGTATTGCCAGCAGCTTGTCAAGACTGCGCTCGTTGAACTCCAAGATCAGAATGTCGCACCCCGGGTGCCCGGCCACATCCATCGTAAAGGTGTCGATATGCTCGCGCCAGCTGTTCGTGAAGCGCGCCTGCAGGTACGGCATGTAGTACTCGCTGAACGAATCCCCGATGACCCGCACGGTGCGGCTGTCCTTCTCAAACATCCGGTCATAGCCCGGCACTACGTAGGTCTCCTCGGCGGGCAGACTGGCGTAGAGCGCCGCCACGTTTGCCATGTCACCGGTGGTCGTGCCGCCGGCCTCGACGGGGTAGCTGTCCGCTGGGCGCGTCGGCATGTCCAGCGCCTCAAAAATGCCGTCCAGCCCGATGAGCGCGCCGACGGCGTTCCAGTGGGTGTCCGTTTTGTAGTACAGCAGCCGGTCGGCGTTCTGCCGCGCCTGGCTGCGCAGCATGTCATACCGCCAGACCACCGGCACTGTCGTGTGGCTCTGCAGATAGGCCGCCAGCAGGTCGGTGCGGTTTTCCTCGTTCACAATGGGGTAGCCGTCGGGCATGTACTCGCGGTAGATGCGGTCCTTGCTGGGCGTCAGATCCAGCACCAGCGTGCAGCCGTTTTCGGCCAGCTTATCACTCAAGATCTGCAAGCCCGCGCTGGCCTCAGCCAGTGTGTCGGCGCTGTCGTTCAGCTCGGCCAGCCCCTGATAGTTTGCCATCGGCTGCGCGGCGTTGGGGCCGTCCTTGTAGAACAGCCAGCCGTCCTTGCCGGGCAGTACCTGGTCGCTCTGGCTCGTGCCGAACACCGCGTAGTCCAGCCCGGCGTTCACCAGCACAAACTGATAGCGGAACGGCGAGTTATCGACCAGAAAGTTGTCGAGATTGCGCGGCAGCTCCCGCAGCGGGCTTTGCAGCACCTGCGGCAGGCCGGTCATCAGGCGGTTTTCGTGACTGTCCATCGACAGCTGTTTGGAAAAAATGTTGAACACCGGGAACGCCAGCCCGATGACGGCGCAGAACACGCCGATAAAGCCAATTTTGACCGCTTTACGCATGGCTCTGCACCTCCCTTAAAATTGAAAATAAATAAACGCGCTGTAGGTGCCTGCCGTGACGCGCATAAGTCCCAGAAACAGCAGCACGAGCAGCCCCGCCATCCCGGCAGGGGACGGCGCCTTTTTCGCGTACAAAGCCGCCTTCAGCTTGGGGCACAGCGCCTGCACGGGGCCGCACAGCAGGAAGGACGCCGCTAAAATCAGCAGCAGCTTGGTGTCCGCAAAGGCCGCCAGCGTATAGCCCTTGGCCCCGCTCTGCCATGTAAAAATGCCCTTGAGCACGGCCAGCCCCTCGGACAGGCCCGGCGCACCGAAAATCACCAGCGTCAGCCAGAGCAGCACCACCGTGTACAGGTGCCGGAACAGTCGCGGCAGCTGCTCCAGCGCCCGGCGCAGGCCCAGGCGCTCCATGCACAAAATGATGCCGTGCAGCAGACCAAACACCACATACTGCCACGCCGCGCCGTGCCACAGACCGGTCAGCGCAAAGACGATGAGCAGGTTCAGGCAGGTGCGGCGCAGGCGGCAGCGGCTGCCGCCCAGCGGAATGTAGACGTAGTCGCGGAACCAGCTCGACAGCGAGATATGCCAGCGCCGCCAGTATTCACCGACGGAGCAGGCAAGATACGGATACTCAAAGTTTTCCGGCAGCGTGATGCCGAAGAACTCACCGATGCCGATGGCCATATCGCTGTAGCCGGAAAAGTCAAAATACAGCTGCATCATGTAGGCCGTGTAGCCCAGCACGAGGATCGGTGCGGGCAGCGTGGCCGCCGGGACCGACGCGACTTTGGCGTAAATCAAAGCGAGCTGGTCGGCGATGATGGCCTTTTTTGCAAGGCCCAGCACGAGCCGCTTGATGCCGTAGCAGAAGCGGTCCGCCGAGACGCGGCGCGTCTCGCTGCCGGGGTCCATCTGCGGGGCCTGCTGGCCGTACCGCACGATGGGCCCGGACGGCCCGTGGCCGAAGAACGCGAGGAACACCGCAAAACGGATAGGGTTCCTTTCCGGTTCCACCTTGCCCGCGGCCACATCGACACAGTAGCCGATGGCTGTGAACACGTAAAAGCTCAGCCCCAGCGGCAGGGCGGGGGAGAGCACCGGCAGCAGACCCGGCACAAGGGCGTTGACCGTCTCCGCCGCAAAGCCCGCATATTTAAAGCCGCCCAGCACCGCCAGATCCAGCAAGATCAACAAAATCAGCAGCGGCCTTTTGTGGGCCAGCCGCCCCAGCGAAAGTCCGCCCAGCCAGTTGATACCGGCCAGCAGCACCAGGATGGCCGCGCCCTTTAAGCCCGCCCACGCAAAAAACAGCAGACTGAACGCAGCCAGCACGGCATTGCGCAGCCACTTGGGGCACAGCCAGTAGACCGCCAGCGACAGCGGCAGAAAAACGAACAGAAATTGCACCGAAGAAAACGCCATAAAAAACACTGCTCCGCGCGGCACAGCCTGTGGCGATGCCGCTTCATAAAAATTTTACATCTGTAAACATTATAAAGGGTATGACAAAATTCGGCAAGGTCTGCACACAAAAAAGTTATTTTTCCGTCGCTCCCGCGCATTTTGCAGGGGATGGCCATAGACATCTACCCCCAAAATGACTATAATAAAGATGTATTTGTGTGTAACGGAGGGGTCTGCCCATGGAAAATCTGATTTTCGGCGCATTCGCCACGCTGGACGGCTACCGCGAGGGGGACGCTGCCAATCTGGGCCGCACGGTCTATGACCGCTGCACCGTCGTAGCGCTGTGCAGCGCCAAGGCGCAGAACCCTGCCTGCACAGTGGCCTTGCTGACGAATGCTCCCGTGCCGGAGCCGTTCCGCAGCCAGCTGACGCAGGGCGGCGTCGAGATCTGGGACTGCCCGTTTACCACCTACCGCGTGCCCGCCGACACCAATTGGGCACTGGCCTACTACAAGCTCTGCGCCATGGCGTGGGTGCTGGAAAACCGCGACTTTGCCCGCGCGGCGATGCTCGACCTCGACACCTTCACCCAGCGCCCGCTGGACGATCTGTGGCGGGAATGCGACGAGGCCGTGCTGCTGTATCAGGTTCCCCACGCCGCCAGTCAGACGATGACCGCCGCCATCAGCCGCTGCTTTGATGCGGTGGAGCCGGACGGCGCACCGCACGCGCTGACGCACTTTGGCGGCGAGCTGGTCGCGGGCAGCAAGGCTCGGCTGACCGATTTTATGTCGCTGTGCCGTGACTATTTTAAAGAACTGCAGGCAAAAGGCATCACCCCGAAGGAGGGTGACGAGGCCGTCTGGTGCGGTGCCGCCTACCGCAGTCTGCTGGCCGGTAAACCCGTGCGCGCTGCAAATGCCTATATCTTCCGCTACTGGCTTGGCGGGCATTTCTACTATGTATCGACAAATTATACACTCGACCCCGTCTGCATCCTGCATCTGCCGGGTGCGGCGAAGGACCGCCAGCTGAAGCTGATTTACAATGGCTATGCCAGGCGTGGGGTTTTCCCGCCGCCGAAAAAAATCTACCGCCTGTGCGGCCTGCCCGCCGCACATCCGCCGCTGCTGCGCACCGTATGGACGCGGCTGCTGGCCAAGCTGTAAGGAGCTGCCATGTCCAGAAGGAAAAACGATTTGAGCCAGCGGCTCGAGGCTGTCATCAAAACGCTGGTGCCCCAGCAGGAGCAGAACCCCGACGACCTCGGCCCGATGATGCGGGCCATCAAGGCCGTGCACAGCATCAGCGACCACACCTCGACGACGCCCGAGGATCTGGAGCGCCAGCGCGCCGCGGAGGAGCTGTTTGCGCGGCTCGTCACGCCGGGCATCGGCATCCGCAGCGACAGCCTGACCGTGGGGAGCATCCCCGCCGAGTGGGTCAGCCTGGAGCACGGCCATGACCGCCGCCACGCCGTTTTGTACTGCCACGGCGGCGGCTACACCTGCGGCCAGCTGGGGTACGCCCGCATTCTGGCCAGCAAGCTGGCGCTGGCTACCGGGTTTGACGTGCTCTCGTTTGAGTACCGCCTTGCGCCGGAGCACCCGTTCCCTGCGGCCATTGAGGATGCCGTGGCGATGTGGGATTATTTAATGTATATGGGCTACGGTGCGCGGGACGTTATCGTCGCGGGCGACTCCGCCGGGGGCAACCTGGCGCTGGAACTGGCTTTAAAGCTGAAGGAGCAGGGCCGCGCCCAGCCGCGCGGGTTGGTGCTGTTCAGCCCATGGACCGATATGACGGCCAGCGGAAAGAGCTACCGCACCTGCAAGACACTGGACCCGATGCTGACGATGGAGTACATCGCCGCCGTGCGCGAGGCCTACACCGGCCCCGATGCCGACTGGTCGCGCCCGTGCTACAGCCCGCTCTTTGCCGACCTGCGCGGTCTGCCCCCGACGCTGGTACAGGTAGGCACAAACGAAATTCTGAAGTCCGACAGTGAGCGCCTTGTGGAGAACCTGCAGAAGGCCGGGGTGTACGCCCAGCTGGAGGTCTACCCCGAGTGCTGGCATGTATTCCAGCAGATGCCGATCCGCAGAGCCGCCGTCGCAATGGAGAGCGCGGGGCGATTTGTGCAGAGGATCATTTGAGCGGGCTATAACCCGTAAAGAAAGTAGGAGTTCCCGGAAGGCAGCCGCTCCCGTACAGCCACAAAAGAAAGGACCATGCTCATGTCCGATTCCTGGTATAAAGTCGATAACGTCGCCAAGGTGTTTCTGGCTACGGCGTCCCAGCGCGACCCGCGGGTCTTTCGTATCTCCTGCACGCTGAACGAGGAGATCGACCCCGATACGCTGAATGAGGCCCTGCGCAGCACCGCACAGGAATGGCCGCAGTTTCAGGTCACGCTGCACCGCGGTCTGTTCTGGCATTATTTTGAGTCCACCGACCAGCTGCCCACCGCCCAGCCGGAAACCAAAGCCCCCTGCGCACCTCTGTACACGCCGGAGCGCCGCAATAAGCTGATCTACCGCGTAACGTATTTCGGGGCGCGGATCAACCTGGAAATGTTCCACGCCATTACGGACGGCAACGGCGGCCTGCTCTACTTAAAGTCCATCGTGCGCAACTATCTGGCGCTGCGCCATCCCGGTGAAATGGAGAACGTTCCTTCGCCCAACAGCGCCTCTGCCGGAGATATGGCACAGGACAGCTTCCGCAATTTTTATGAGGGCACCAAGCGGAAGAAATCCGCTAAAAAACCCAAAGTGTACCGCCCGCACGGTTTTCTGCCCTACAGTCAGCTGCAGTTTTTTGAGGGACATTTAAGCTCTAAACAGGTGCTGGAACGCTCCCACGCGCTGGGCGTTTCGATGACAAGCTACCTGGGCGCGTCTTTCATGCTGGCCATCTACCACGATATGCCCGCACTGGAACGCAAAAAGCCGATCTGCATCAGCCTGCCCGTCAACCTGCGCAACTACTATCCCAGCGAGACCGCGCGCAACTTCTTCAACTCGGTCTGCATCGCCCATACGCTGACGCCCGAGGACACGCTGGAAACCGTTGCCCCGGTCTTTGATGCCAAGCTGAAAGAGGTTTTAAAGCCCGAGAATATTCGCGCCCAGATGGATGCGTATGAAAAACTGGAACACATACCCGGCATCCGCCCGGTTCCGCTGGTCATCAAAAATGCGGCGGTCAAGTTTTTCACCAAGCTGGAGGACCGGCATGTCTCCGCCGTTGTCTCCAACATGGGCCGGGTCAGCATCCCGGAGGGTATGAAGCCCTATATCCACGATTTTGCAGCGTTTTCCAGCTGTAAGACGCTGTTCACTGTGGTCTGCTCCTACGGGGACGACCTTGTGCTGGGCACTGCTTCTGCCCTGCGCAGCACCGCCATTTTGCAGCGCCTTTACAGGGAGTTTGCCAAGGATGGGCTGGATGTTACCCTGTACGCTACGGAGGTGGAAAGATGAATACCTGCCCGCATTGCCATATCAGGGTCGGCGGGGACACTGCCTACTGCCCGCTGTGCCAGAACCGCCTGTCCGGCCCCGCCGGAGAGCCGTATTTTCCGGCAACGGCCCCGCGCATCCACCGCGCATCCCTGCTGTATAAGATCGTGGCGTTCGTGCTGTCAGCGCTCATCGTCGTAGCAGGTGCCTTTGATTTCCTGCTGATGGAAGACACGCCCCACCGTCATTTCAGCATTTTGATGGCCGTCTGGGCCGTGGCGGTCCTGCGGGTGGTGCGCGCCGTGCTGCGCCGCCGCTTCAACGGCCCGCGGCAGATTTTCAACCTGCTGCTGCTCGTCTCGGCGCTGCTCGTCTTTACCGACTGGTTCAACGGCTACACGGGGTACAGTTTGGACCTCGTCGTGCCGATTTTGTGCTGTGCAGCGCTGGTCTGCAACTTTATTTTTGCCTTCCTGCGCAGCCGCTTTACAGCAAACGCGCTCGTGTATCTGCTCATGAACATCGGCATCGGCGTTCTGCCGTACATTCTGCTGTTCTTCCGCATTGACTATTCCGGCAGGCTGGACGCCCACAGTCTGCCGTGGGTCATCTGCCTGATCATAAGCGTCATCACGTTTCTGGGCCTTGTCATCTTCCGCGGCAGAGCCCTGAAAAACGAAATCGTAAAGCGTCTGCACATGTAACCATACTCCGCCCCTGCACGAGCCAAATAAAAAAGCTGCTGTCCGCTTGAGACAGCAGCATTTTTTATTTCTTGTCAAACGCTTCCCGGCGCTTTGTGGACAGGCGGAACATTTCCTCCAGCCCCTCGCGGTCATCGCGGACGAGCTTTTCCCGCATATCCTGCAGGGCGCTCTCAAACATATCGATCTCGGAAATCAGGTTGTCCTTGTTCCACAGGAACAGCTCCGCCCACATTTTGTCGTTGATATGGGCAATTCTCGTCAAATCGCGGAAGGAGTCGCCCGTGTAGTTCGCCAGCTCCGAGTTATCGGACGCGCACATCAGGCTGACGGCAATGGCATGGCAGAGCTGGCTGACGTAGCCGATCATGTGGTCGTGCTCGGCGGGGGTCAGCACGCTGATGCGCTTGAAGCCCAGCTCCACGGCCAGGTCGCGGCACCAGTCGATGCCCGCCTGGCTGTTCTTTTCCGTCGGGGTGATGATGAAGTTTGCGGGGGCAAAGTTGACCTCGGCGCTGTGGGCGATGCCGCTCGTCTCGCGGCCCGCCATCGGGTGGCTGGCGATAAATTCCACACCCTCCGGCAGGGCGGCCTGCACCGGCTCGACCACACCGCGCTTGACGCCGGACACATCCGTGACCATCGTGCCGGGGCGGATGAGTTGGCCGTACTGTTTGACCCAGTCCAGCAGCACGGTGGGGTAGAGGCCGAAGATGATGCAGTCGGCCTCCCTTACCAGATCCTCAAAATCCGCATTTTTACCGGCGCGGATGTAGTCATGCTGCAAGGCATAGTCCAGCGTTGACTGGCTGTGGGTGATGCCGGTCACATGGTAGCCCTTCTGGCTCAGCACCTGCGCGTACTTGCCGCCCAGCAGGCCCAGACCGACGATCAGGTAGGTTTTGCTTTTATCCAGCATAGGAAATCACGCCTTTATGTCAAATTCTTCTTGTTTGTCGGTGTTCAGCTCCACCTTGGCGCCAAGACCGCGCAGCACGCTCCAGAACGCGGGCCAGCTCTTGTCCACGGCCTCGGCCCCGCAGAGCAGGGCGGGCAGGCCGCTGGCAATCGCCGCCACGGCCAGCGCCATGACGATGCGGTGGTCGTTGTGGCCGGACAGCGGCGCGTTCGGCGCGTGGAGCGCCACGCCCTGGATGTGCACGGTGTCGCCGTCCACCTCGATGCGCGCGCCCATCTTCCGCAGCTCGGTCTGCATGGCCTCGATGCGGTCCGATTCCTTCAGGCGCAGGCGGCCCGCATTGCGGATGACCGTCTCACCGCTGCAAAAGCAGCCGAGCGTGAACAAAATCGGCCCTAAATCAGGGCAGTCCGCCAGGTCGATCTCCGTCGCCTTCAGCAGGCTGCGGTCAAAGTGCAGCCCGCCCTCGACGGGCTTGAATTTGCCGCCGCAGCGCTTTAAAATGTCCAGAATGACCTTGTCGCCCTGCTGGCTGTCGGGGTTCAGCCCCGTGACCGTGATGCCGCCGATGACGCAGCCCAGCACGGCCAGGAACGCGGCCTGGCTGTAGTCGCCCTCGACGGCAAAGTCACTGGCCGTATACCGCTGCGGCGCGGCCACGCGGTACATCACACTGCCGTTTTTGCGTGCGCGGCTCGTGACCTTGACGCCGAACTGCTGCAAGGCGTCAACCGTCATATCCACGTAGGAGCGGCTCTCGTAGGGGGCCAGTACCTCGATGCTGCTCTCGGACTCCATCAGCGGCGCGGCAAACAGCAGACCGCTGATGAACTGGCTGGACACGTCGCCGGGCAGGGGAAACCCGCCGGGACGCAGCCGTCCAAAGATCGTGATGCCCTCGGGCGTCTGCTCAAATTGCAGGCCCTGGCGCTCAAACAGCATCTGGTAGATGGCCTGCGGGCGGTCAAACAGCCGCCCCGCGCCGGTAAAGCGCACCTTCTGGGCCGTCAGGCTGAACAGCGGGATCATGAAGCGCAGTGTGGAGCCGCTCTCGTTGCAGAAAACCGGGCGTGTCACCGTCACAAAACCGCCCGCCGTCCCGTGCCCCTTGATGGTCACGGAGTGGGCCTCCTCGGTGATTTTTGCGCCCAGCTGGGCCGCCGCGCCAAGCGTGGCGCGGATGTCCTTGCTGTACTCGATATTCGTGATATGGCTGGTGCCCTCCGCCAATGCGGCGCACAGCACCGCACGGTGCGCTGCGCTTTTACTGGGGGGCACCGTGGCCGTTCCGCCTAAGCGGCTGACATGAATTTTCGCGTCCAATTTACATCTCCCGGCCGATGGCGGCAGCGACCTTGCGGCACTTGGCAATCACATCGGCGAACTTATCCGGCTTCAGGCACTGGGCACCGTCGCTCCAGGCGTGCGGCGGGTCGTTGTGGACCTCGATCTCCAGACCGTCGGCTCCGGCGGCCACAGCAGCCAGAGCCATGCTCTCGATGTACTTATAATCACCGGTGGCGTGGCTGGGGTCAACGATAATGGGCAGGTGCGTTTTTTCCTTGATGACCGGCACGGCGGACAGGTCCAGCGTGTTGCGGGTGTAGCTCTCAAAGGTACGGATGCCACGTTCGCAGAGGATCACGTTTTCGTTGCCACCGGCCATGACGTACTCGGCGCTCATCAGCCACTCCTCATAGGTGGCGGACATGCCGCGCTTGATCATCACAGGCTTGTCCTGGTGCCCCACGGCCTTCAAAAGGTCGAAATTCTGCATGTTCCGGGCGCCGATCTGAATGACGTCCACATCCTTGAAAAGGGGCAGCTGGCTCAGGTCCATCAGCTCTGTCACGATGGGAAGGCCCGTCTCCTGCCGGGCGATTTTCAGGTACTCAAGGCCGGTGGCTCCCAGGCCCTGGAAGGAGTAGGGGGAGGTGCGGGGCTTGAATGCGCCGCCGCGCAGCAGGGAAGCACCCGCAGCCTTCACGCGCTGTGCGCAGTAGGTGATCTGCTCCTCGCTCTCAATGCTGCAGGGGCCTGCAATGACCGCAAAGTTTCCGCCGCCGATCTTTACGCCGTCCACATCGATCACGCTGTCGTCCGGGTGGAACTTGCGGTTGGCCTTCTTATAAGGCTCGGTCACGCGGCGGCAGGTCTCCACCACCGGGTTTGCCAGCACCCAGCTCTCGGCCACGGCCTTGGTGTCGCCGATCAGGCCCAGAATGTGGCTCTCACTGCCCTTGGAATCGTTGATCTGCAGGCCCATATCCTGCAGTTCGTGGCAGAACTCGCGTACCTGTACCTCAGGTGCGTCCTGTTTGAGTACGATTATCATAGTGTTTTGTCTCCTTTGCCTTATCGTGTGAAACGGCGAGGGAGACCGGCTCCTTTGCCGCAGCTTGCAGTGTCAAACTTCAGGGTTCTGAAGTGTGTGACGCTATGATATCACTTCAGGAAACTGAAGTCAAGAGAATTTTGAATTTTTTTGAAGAAAGTGGTAGAATAGAAAAGAACTCTCTCAGTCATTGCTGCGCAATGACACTTGCCGGGTTGCGGCTCCCAGCAATCACTTCGTGCAAAAATGCACTCGTGCTTTGCTGGCCGCTGCCCCAACAACAACTTCCTGTATCCGCCACTGGCGGCGGTCGTTGTTGTTGCTCCCGAAGGGCGAGCTTTTTACTGCTTTCTATGGGGCATTACTTCACGGTGAAAGAGGATCTGCCAGTTACCGCGCATAAGCTCCCCCTTTTGGGGGAGCTGGACGCGAAGCGGCCTGAGAGGGTTCAATACAAGCAAAGGGGATATCAGAGATGGGAAAAGAAGCAAAAACCAATGCCATGCGCATTCTGGAGCGCGAGAAGGTGCCCTACACCGCCCACGAGTATGCCCACGAAGAGGGCGTGGCTGTGGACGGCGTGACCGTGGCGGCCAGCATGGGCGAAGACCCTGCCTGCGTGTATAAGACGCTGGTGACGCAGGGCAATAGCAAAAACTATTTTGTGTTCGTCATTCCGGTGGCAGCAGAGCTGGATCTGAAAGCCGCTGCCCGCAGTGTGGGCGAAAAAAGCGTTGCCATGATCCATGTGGCCGATATCAACAAGGTCACCGGCTATGTGCGCGGTGGCTGCAGCCCGGTAGGCATGAAAAAGCAGTATAAGACTGTGTTCGATGAGAGTGTGCTGACGCAGGAGAAGGTCTATGTCTCCGGCGGGCGCATCGGCACGCAGGTGTGCTGTGCCCCGGCGGACCTCATCCGCGCTGCACGGGCAATTACAGCAAAAATTATTTTTTAAAAAAGTCCGTCTATTGTACAAAAAGTTAACGCATCCTATTTACATAAAATATACTTAAACTATAAGTCATACTTAAAAAGAAAAACAATGTCGAAACTGCACAAAACTTTTGAAAGTTTTTTGACGGCATGAAAACACAAGGTAGAATTTGTGGGAACACTCTTTTCAAAGATGTTTTTTTGCCGTAAACTGTATGTAGTACAGGGACGGCGGCCCGCAGAAAGGGCTTTTCCGCCGCCTGAAAACGCAAGCACAAGGAACTGCGGAGGAGAACTTCAATGATGAAGATGCTGCCGGGTCTCATGGGTCGAAACAACATTCGGGCATGTCAGGGGCATCGTGCAACTTTGTGCAAAGCGTCGGGAGAGCATACGCAGAATTAAAGGCCGTGGTACGGGTGTACCGCAGCCTTTTTTGTTTGTCGGTTGAGAAAGAGAGGTTTGGATATGGTTCGTAAAGTGGCTGTGATCATGGGTTCTGACAGCGATTGGCCGGTGGTAAAGGGCGCATGTGCCCAGCTGAAAGCGCTGGACATCCCTTTTGAGGCGCACATCCTTTCGGCACACCGCACCCCTGCCGGGGCAGCGGAGTTTGCCAAAAGCGCCCGTGCCAACGGCTTCGGCGTGATCCTGTGCGCAGCAGGCATGGCAGCACATCTGGCGGGTGCCTTTGCTGCCAACACCACCCTGCCGGTGATCGGCATTCCCATGAAGGGCGGTGCCATGGACGGCATGGATGCCCTGCTTGCCACGGTGCAGATGCCCAGCGGCATCCCGGTGGCAACGGTGGCTCTGAACGGTGCCAAGAACGCCGCATGGCTGGCTGCGGAAATTCTGGCTTTGAGCGACGACGCTCTGGCCGAAAAGCTGGCAGCAGAGCGCACCGCCATGGCCGCACAGATCGCTGCCAAAGAGGAAAAATTGCAGAACGAACTGAACGAGCTGTAAGACGCGGACCCTCTCCGTCACGCCTGCGGCGTGCCACCTCTCCCGAAGGGCGAGGTCTTACGCCATCTGACGGGAAAGCGGTATAAAAGCTCCCCCCTCGGGGGAGCTGGCATTGCGGAGCAATGACTGAGAGGGTTTCAGAGCGAAAAAGGAGAACCAATGTCTGATTTTGCATATCCGCTGCACGAAGAATGCGGCGTTT
>OGXC01002436.1_pt1 | contig 12491 bp, 9 predicted proteins | sample 1576201 | NCBI WGS metagenome assembly OGXC01 (sample SAMEA3541562, study PRJEB24748) | human gut metagenome | biome: human gut; feature: human-associated habitat; material: faeces | place: China | collected 2012 | reverse complement strand
GTTTTGTGTACGAAGACCAGTTCCTTTTCGCGGGCAGACTCGAAGACATAATGCAAGACGGTTTCGGGAACAAAGTCGGTAATGCCGAGTTCTTCGCGTACCTCGCGTTTCAGCGCCATCTCTACACTTTCACCTAAATCGACGTGTCCGCCTACGGAGGTGTCCCACTTCCCCGGTTGTATGTCTTTCCATTCGGGACGTTTCTGTAGATACAACTCACCTTTGGAATTGAATACATGAAGATGGATTACCGGATGAAGCAGTTTGCTACCGTTATGGCATTCGCCACGGGTGGCGGCACCTGTGATGTTGCCTTGTTCGTCGACAAGGGGGAACATCTCTTGATTGTTATCGTGGTTCATTGTGCTTAGGGTATTAATAATGATGAATCTCCATAGCTCAGGAAGCGGAAATCATGTGCCAGTGCATAGTTGTAAATCTTCGGCCAATCACCGTGTACGAAAGCTGATACGAGCAGCAGCAAGGTACTTTGCGGTTGGTGGAAATTAGTCACCATAGCCTTCACGATTTTGTATTCATATCCCGGAGCGATAATGATTTGAGTGCTGGTATGCAGAGCCTCCATGCTATGTCTGTCCAGATAGGCAACAATGGCTTGCAGGGCTTCTACTGCAGAGGTGGCGGTGGCCTTGGCAGACATTTCATAAGGTTGCCATTGGTGGACGTGCAAGTCTTCCTCTGTGGCTTCTGGATTATTCAGTAAAGTGACTCCGATGTGATAAAGGCTTTCCAATGTGCGCACTGAAGTTGTTCCTACGGCCACTGCCTTGCCGCCGTGTACTATGAGTTTTTCCAATGTGTTGCGCGAGACAGAGATGTATTCCGTATGCATTTCGTGCCCTTCTATTTCTTCACTTTTCACCGGTTTGAAGGTTCCGGCTCCCACATGGAGTGTCAGCTCTTCCAATTCTACTCCTTTATTGCGCAATGCGTCCAATACGCGTGGGGTGAAATGCAGTCCCGCTGTAGGGGCAGCCACCGAACCTTTGATTTTGGAGTAGACAGTCTGGTAAGTCTCCTTGTCACTTTCCTGGGTCTCCCGGTTCAAGTAGGGGGGGATGGGCAATTCACCGAAGACCTCGAGAATGTCGGCAAAAGTCACTTCCGGATTATTCCAGCGGAAGTTTATCCAATGGCTGGTTCCGTGGCATTCACCCCGTTCGGCGGTCAGGGTGAGTGACTTGCCTTTCACGGTCATCTCACGTCTCAGCATGCCTTCCTTCCATTTTTTCAGGTTGCCGACCATGCAGAGCCAGGCGGCATGCTCGGTTTGCTGGAAGTTGAGGGCGTAGTCGTTCGGCTGTATGGGTTCCAGGCAGAATACTTCAATCAGTGCTCCCGTTTCTTTCCGGAAATGCAGGCGTGCTTGGATGACTTTGGTATTGTTGAATATCATCAGGCTTCCCGATGGCAGATACTCCGGCAGTGAAGTGAATCTGTCTTCTGAAACTTCTCCGTGGCGATACAATAACAGTTTGGACTGGTCACGTACGGACAATGGGAACTTTGCAATGCGTTCGTCCGGCAACGGGTAGTTGAATTCGCTGATTCTGATATGTCTGGGGTCTTCTTTCATGATGGCTTTCTCTTTATTATATCGGCTGCAAAGGTACGGATATTTGGGAAGATTTGAAGAATAAGGGAAATAATTCCTAACTTTGCAGGAAGAAAGTAGGAAAAGACAAACTAAAAGATAAGTTACTATGAAGATAGGAGATAAAGTTCGTTTCCTCAGCGAAGTTGGGGGCGGTGTTGTGACAGGATTTCAAGGGAAAAACATCGTGTTGGTGGAAGATGCCGACGGTTTTGACATACCGATGCCCATAAACGAATGTGTGGTGATAGAGACCGATGATTATAATATCCCCACTCCGGCAGCCAAAGCGGCTGCCAAGAAGAAGCGGGAAGAAGAGCAACAATTGCGCACGGCCGCTACTGCGGCAAGGCCGTCTGCTATGGAGTCTCAGGTTTCAGAGTCTCAATCGGTCCGTTTGGAGAAACCGCAGATATCTGTTTATCGTCAGCCCGAGATGAAAGGTGGAGATATCCTGAATGTTTTTCTGGCTTTTGTTCCGGAGGATATCAAGGCTGTCAGCACTACACCTTTCGAGGCATATTTGGTGAACGACAGTAATTATTATATGTATTACACCTATTCGAGTGCCGAAGGAAAGTCCTGGACAGCCCGTTCGCATGGTTTGATAGAGCCGAATACGAAACTTCTGCTGGAGGAGTTCGAAAAGTCCGAGTTGAACGACCGTGAACGTGTGATGGTACAGCTGGTGGCATTCAAAGATAACCGTGCGTTCACAATGAAACCGGCTGTCAGTGTGGAAGTCCGCATAGATATGGTAAAGTTCTATAAACTGCATACATTCCAGCAGACGGTTTTCTTTGAAACACCGGCCTTGGTGTATGATATTGTCCGGAATGACCAGCCTGCCAAGCAGGTGTATGTTTCGGCAGAGGAACTGAAGGAGGCTTTGATACAGAAAAAAACGGCAGATACTCCGTCCAAACCGCAGACGGTCATCAAGCGTGGTGGCAAGAATGGGATTGTCGAAATTGACCTGCATATTGGCGAGTTGCTGGATGACACCTGCGGCATGAGCAACAGCGAAATATTGAATTACCAGCTGGATAAGTTTCGTGAAGTGATGGAACAATACAAGAAAAAGCGCGAACAACGCATCGTCTTTATTCACGGCAAGGGAGATGGAGTGCTGCGTAAAGCCTTGCTGGACGAGCTGAAACGTAAATATCCTGACTGCCGCCATCAGGATGCTTCGTTCCAGGAGTACGGATTTGGGGCGACGATGGTGACGATTAAATAAAATCAAGTATTTGAATAGTGAATAGGGCAGTTCAAACATTGGAATGCCCTATTCATTATTTATAGTCTGACATTGACTCTTGTATTTTTCCTTATGTGTATTTCTTGAGTGGAAGGATTGGACTGCATCATTTCTGATTCTATTTGCTGGATTGCTCTTTTGGCTTTGTGTACAAACCTGCCTTTGGGATATTTTCGCAAATATTCTTCGTAATCTGCTACCGACTGGCAACTATAGAAGAGGCGTTCTTCATTTTCTCTTCTGACTTCTCTTATATCAGTAATGGGAAGAACTGGCTGTGAAGAAGGTTGTGGATGTGGGTGGACAATCTGTTTTTTAGGTTCCTCTTGGAACTGTTCAAGTTTTGCAGTATCCGTTTTTACCGAGTCCATAACGATGTTTTCTTCTCTATTTATTGGGGAGATTGGATTTACCTTGTTTCCCAAAAATTGTTTTATAAAGTTTGCATGAGATGAGGAGGGGTATTCTTTTAGAAAATCTCTGTAGTCTTCTTCTGTACGGCATGCAGCGTACTTGCGCTCTTCTTCAAGGTGTCTAAAGTATATGGAACCTCCTTTGACAAGCAATAGAATCAATACTATACCAAGGCCGGTCCATCCTGCTATGCGTTTATGCATGTTCGAAGGACAGAACTTTTCTTTAAGGCGTGGTGATGTTGTTTTAGGAAAAAGTGGAGCAATAGGCTTCAGCTGTACTGAAGGAGAGTCTGTCTTTGTTTGTTTTAGTATGGAGCAAGCAAACTCATAGGCTTGTTGGGCTGTGGGGCGGTCCCAAGTGTTGAGGGCAAGGCATGCGTGAACAAACTGGGACAATTGGGAAGAATATTTCTCATCTAATGCTGGAATATGTGCACCATTCAGTTGGACACAACCTCCCATACCTTCCCATAATACAAGACCAGTGGATAATTCATAAACACTCATCCCTAAAGACCATATATCGCTGGTAGCCACAATCAGTGGTTTCTCTGCAAAACGTTCTGGTCCCATATAGGCAAGTGTTCCGGAACTTTCTACTTTGTTGATACTTTTACGAAAAGTATGCTCCAGTTTACGGCTGATGCCAAAATCTGAGATGATGAATTTGTCATCATCCCCTATCAAAATATTATCGGGTTTTATATCTTGATGAATGATAGGAGGATTCTGATTATGAAGAAACATCAATCCGCATGATACATCGCGTATGAAACGCCAGATTTGCTTTTCAGACATTTTGCCTTTCAAGCTCGCTGAGGACCCTTTGGGACAGTAAGGCATTACCAAAAAAGGGCACTGTCCAAAAACATCAAAATGATTAAGGTGCAGTAGATTGGGGTGGTGTAATTTGTAGGCAAGTTTGAATTCTTCCCGGAAATCTTTTATGCCGTTGTCATCCAACAGTCCGTACAACTTTATGGCAACGTCTACATCTGCCAATATATTTCGGGCAAGCCAGACTTCACCAAAGCTTCCGACTCCTAATAGTTTCTTCAGCTGATAGTGTTCAGCAAATATATCACCATTTTTCAGTTGCATAGTTTCACAATAGTAATCAATCTGTTAGGGTAGTGTTAGTAGTGTCTGTCTCTGTAACTAGAACCGTATCTGCCTGATATAGTATCGTTTTCCATTTTGCATATTGCTGTGGATTTCTATATAAATAGAAGCCTGCCGCTAAAGCCAGTACCAGGAGTAACAGAAGAATTTTCCGGATTTTGTGGTGGTTGGGTTTGCTGAACACTGTATTGTTCAACTTTACTTTGGGCTCGGTATCCTGTAGCATGATGTGGCATAGCACAATCGTAATATTGTCATATCCACCTGCTTCAAGAGCAGCTTCTATCAACCTATCCTTGCATGTCATTAAATCATCCTGGCTCTCTTCTATAATTTGCATTATCTCCTCGTCGTGGCATAAACCACATAACCCATCACTACACAGTAGGAGAGTATCGCCATCCTTTAAATTATAGGAACGGAAATCGGGATTGGAACGATTGGTCGGGTCTCCCAAACAGCGGGTAATGATATTACTGTAAGGATGGTCAAACGCATTTTCAGGATCTAGTTTTCCCTGATCTACTAAATCTTGTACATAGGAATGGTCTTTAGATAAACGGCAAAAACCTGAATTGGCATTGAATACATAACAACGACTGTCGCCACACCAACAGATATAGGCTTTATCGTTCAATATCCAAGCAATGACAATAGTAGTACCCATTCCCTGGGTACTACTATCTTCTTTACTTGCATTGACAATATTTAAATCAGCGGTTTTGACAGTTCTACCCAGAAATTCTTCAACGGCTTCTTCTGAGGTAACAATGCCTTCCTGCGTAACGATATCTCCTAAATTCTCGGGGGTGAATGCATTTTGCACCGTCTCAATGGCTATGGCAGAAGCAACTTCTCCGGCATTGGTGCCGCCCATTCCGTCGGCCACTACCAATATGCTGCCATACCGTCCTAAAGAAATGGGCTCTATCGATTGGGGGATAATCCACTCTGATTGGCATAAATCACGATTGACAACAAAATTGTCTTCGTTGTTTTTCCTGACTAAACCAACATTGGTACCTGCCGCTAATTTAATGCTTATCTCGGACATGTTTAATTTTAATGTATTAAATTTCTGATTGGTACTAAACGATCCTTACCCTCTATGCTTCCTACCATGAAACCCACTACTTTGTAAGAACCATTTTCTAGAAGGAATGCTGGAGAACCATAATAACCGGGCTCTGCCACACGATTCTGTAATATGGTAGTCTCATATTTTGTGTCGGCTATATTGGTATGGTCATTGAAATGAGCCGGAGTAAGATTATGAATATCAGCATAACCTGCATAGCCCACCATTTGAACTTCTGTACCTCCACTCATGTTGTCTGCGGCGGTAATGTCGTAAGGCAATCCCTCACCATAAACGCCTTTTCCTCTAATGTATGCCCAACTGTTGGCAGCAGGGGTAACAATGCTGACACTGATATATTTCCTACGTGTATAGGTCAATTTTATCCCATGTTCCCTTAGTTGTACCCTGATGGATTTATCTACTTCTATTTCGGTCACTTGTACATCATTTCGTCCGTCTTTGGCAAAATCGCTACTGGTAAATGTCAGAGGCTTTCCAGTTCCTTTGGTACTGTATGCACGGTAATGGATAATGATATTACATCCTGCTCCTTTGTATACAGCCAATAGTTTACGCCATGGGTCTTTCCACTCTGTGTTGGAGTATATCCATGGCTCGACATTCTGCCTGTCTGTTACAAACATTCCGTTTGATAGCATGAAGCCAGTTCCGCAGATTATATCTGAAACTTGTATGCCCGGATCAAACTTTGTTCCATTATATTCGATTTCAATACGGTCGACTTTAATTGTATAGATATAATCATAATAATCTTTCAAATCTCCTGAAGCATTACTGTCTTGTTCATCTGCTATATCAGGGTCTTCATAATATTGGTCTTTGGAGAGTCTGGTGCCTTCTTGTATATTTGCGTTAATGGCATTGCTTGAATTCTCAATGCTTTTAGTGCTTATGCTGTTTGAGAGATTGTCCAAGTCTGATTTGACCTTATAGAAACTTGCATTGACATTCTTTAATTGACTATTAACGTTGTCCAACTGTGTTTTTAAGGCCTCTGCATTACCGTCACTGTTTCGTAATTTGGTCTCTAACTCCCGTTGCTGTGCTTCTAGAGATGCTCTTTCGGTCCCCAGTGAATCCAATTGGTTTTGGTATCCTTTCAGTTGAAGTTCTTGTTCTTCTGTCTTCTGTGCCAACAAATCATTTTTTACACCTAAACTGTAATTCCAGGCAGCCAATCCTGCCACCGCCAGTACGAAAACAATTCCCATGATTGTTAATGCGGTCTTGTAGGGGCGTAAGGCTTGTTTGCGGAAAAGGCTCATTCTCTCAGTCAATCCAATGCTGGAAGTTAATGCTTGGCGACCTTGTGGAACAATGAATCCCAAGCGTGGTCCGCCAACGGATAATTGTATTTCATCTCCTGTTTGTAAATAGTAGGACCCATTTATAGGATGTCCGTTGACCAATGTCGGATTGGAGTGTGAAAGGTGGATAAGTTTCCAGTTTTCACCGTCGCGTACAATTGCAGCATGTTTGCGGCTGACTGTTTCGAAACTTTCATCAAAGCGTACTTGGCAGGAAGCGTCTCTACCTAATTCTACTTGGTCGACAATGATTTTTTGGGATTCTCCCGCTTGATGATACTTTGAAGAGGTCTTGTGCTCCAAAATAAAGTAAGTTCTACCGGAAGCACCCATTAATGCCCCCATACCAGCCCCTACTGAGCCGGCTAAGGTACGTTTGTAATTTTGTGTATCCATACTACTTGATATATAATTAATAGTTTTCAAATCTCATTTTTACATCTCCAATGGAGATGATATCTCCAATTTTCAGTATATGCCCTTGTTTGGTGACTTGGGTGGAATTGACATAAGTCCCATTACTGGACTCCTGCCACAACTTTAACTCCTTCTGCCATTGCCCGTCCCGAATAATCCATTTATCAGTGGCGGGATTTGTTTCTATTGTGCAATGATGGCGTGATATATAGGCACTTTGCTGTTCTGTTATATGTAGCAGATTGTCGCGTTCTCTCCCGATAGTAAGGATTCTATTGCCATATTTTATAAGTTCACTTAATTGATATATTTTTCCGTACTCTTCACCTTGCATAATACGTATACAGAAACCATTGACTGTTTGCGGTGGACAATATCCTCTTTCCATAGGGACTTGGCTTATTGCTGGCAGGTGTTCCAACACCTCTTGCACAGACTGGAAACGTTTTTTGAAATCTGGATTAAGACATCCTGCAAAGAGTTGCTGCCACTGCTCTCTATGTTTCAACTGTGTCAATTTCTGCCGGTTCCAATCTCCATTTTTCCCACGTTTCTGGTATAGTGCCAATTCATTATGACTGCTCAATTCGCCAAAGGGCAAACTGCCAGTCAATAATTGAAAGGCTAATACTCCAAAAGAAAAAATGTCCGTAGTGGGTAGGACAGTGGCCTCACCTCGCATGCGGTTCACTTGTTCTGGCGGCATATATGCATAAGTCCCGAAGATTTGGTTGGGTTTACCAAAAATATTGCGTTCAGTCATACGTTTGTTTCTATCCCCTGCTATACCGAAATCTGTCAACGCAGCAATTCCGTTACTCTTGAAAAGGACATTCTCCGGCTTTAGGTCACGGTGAACCTTGCCTCTGGTATGCAAAGCATGTAAACCTATTAGAATTTGTTGGCAAATTAGAGGAATCTTACTGCTTCCAGAACCTAAATAAGGTGTTAAATCTCCTCCGGAACAGTATTCCATTACAATATAAGGGTTGCCTCCAACTATACCGTAGTCCAATGAACGCACTAAATAGTCACAATCAATTTGCCCAGTTTTGAATTCCATCTCGAAACGTTCCATTAATGGTTTACGTATTTCAGGAGGAACTTCCCATAATCTCAGTAGTTTAAGCGCATAATCTTTGCTTGCGCTGTCCGTAACCCGATATACTTTACCGAATGAACCTTCGCCTAATGTTTGGGAAACCCTATAACGGTTATTGATATATTCCCCTACATTATAATCACATCTGTCGACAGTCCGGTTATTCACAAGAGTTATATTTAGTCACATTCAAACTTGAATCTTCGGTCGCCTAGTACAATGATATCATCCGGTATGATTTCTATTTTTCTGTTTACCTGGATATAGGTCGTTTGGAGCATACTTCGGTCAAGCAGATACCAATGACCATCATCGAAAACTATTTCAGCTTGTTCCTTTGAGGTGATTGTACGATTAGACATTTCTGTATTTTCCCGGTTCAAGATGATGGAGTTCCCTTCATATTCAAATCTTTCCGGAAGAATGTTCTCTTCTTCTTCCGGTATAATTGTTAATGAACAGTGAGGTTTGGTTTCCGGTTCTGTCTCTGTGATGTTCTTTATTTGTCGGCGTATGGTTGGCCGATGTACGCGGACACCGCAGTTCGGGCAAAAAGAGCAGGTTATTGCTATCTTACTTCCACATTCATGACAGAGCATTTTCTCTTCAGAAACGGAAGGTACTTCCTCTTCTACTCTTATTGTTTTGTATTCATTGTTTGTTGATGTGTTTGCTCTTTTCAATGGAGTTCCGCAGCAAGGGCAACTTGTGAAATCTCCTACTACCGGGTAATTGCAATTGGGACATTCTATAATTGGCTGTACAACAGTAGAATGATTCTCTTCTTCATTTGTTGTGGAAAACACCACAGTTTTTCTGCATTTTTCTTCATTAGAGCTGACATTCAATACTGTCGGTTTGGGTATAGCTTCTCCATGACCTTCTTTTGAAATAAAAATGTCCTGACTGTTGGCATAATTCTCCGGCATTCGCAAAGGTTGCCCGCATTTCAGGCATACTGTTGTGTTGGAATGGTTGTCCCAACCGCAATTCATACATCTCATAAGATTTTACTTTAATAATGGAATTACTTTGTATAAATCAGAGTTTCTCACCATTGTCGGTTTACCATGAATTTAGAATAGACCTCCCTTTTTCTGGGAGAGAATAATTGAAGATATTTTTCCTCCTTTGCTTTTAACTATGAGAGTTCCTTCTCTGGCCTTCTTGGTTTTTCCCACTTTTAGAATGAGTTTGCCACGGTCTTTTGCTATAGCTTCACACCATTCAGGAATATCTGCAACTTCCCATTCGGCATTGGAGTCTACTTGCAGTTCCTTAATTTCTCCTTTGGAGCCGAATTCCAATTTATCTAATGCGATATTGATGAATTCTTCTTGGCCACCTTGGGTAACACTGACCGTAGCTTTCATCTTTTCATTACTGATTGTAATGGTGGCTTTACGTTCGGTAGTCAGCCAATTGGTCTGGCAGCTTATGGAGAGTTTCTTCTCACCGGGAGTCACTTGACACCAGTCTGCATCTGATATTGCAGTCCATTGTTCTGGAAGACTTTCTATTTTTATACTTTCTGCAGTCTTTGTCTCACACCCAAATTCCAGGCTTTTTCTGTCTATGGTAAGTCTGGTGATTTCGGCAGGAGGCGCTGGCTTGGGAGCGGGATTTATTTTTTCCTCACACTCTTTGATTTTATTTTTGCATGCTTGCTCCAGATTGCTGTCGCATTTCATGGCTGCTTTAAAACTTTTAATAGCGTCTCTGTATCTTCCTCTTTTCATGTATGTCTCTCCCTTTTGATAGATGGAGGCGCATTGCCCCCATATACTTATTGGCATAGAGAGAGCGAACGCTAAAACAATCAGTCTGATAAGTTTATTCATTTTCATTGTTGTCTATGTTTATATATGGTTCTATTTTTTTTGCACGGTCTTCAAAAGCCTGGGCTGCTACGGCTTGGTCAAGGTCTTTCATGATATTTGCCTTTTCTTTAAAAACATGATAGGCAGAATCCAGTATGGCCTCTACTTGCTGTTTCAGTTCTGTTGCATTTAAGTATATTTTCGCGGAGATGGAATCTTTGTAGTAATTTATTTGGCGGTATTTGCCAATGGCATTTATGTAAAAATCCTCAAATACGGAATCATTGTTTTGCTTTAAAGTGTCAATGTCAAATCGGAAAACATCTCCTTGTATTTTAGAGTTTTCGCCTTCTTGAATGATTGACAGACACATTTTGTCGTAATCAATCGTTGGAGTCGGTTCCGGTATGGATTCCACTACTGGTTCTTTGCCGCTTATTAGCGAAAAGATGATGACAATTGTTGCGAATATAGCTGTGATTGCTGCTACGACTATAACTTTTTTGCGTTTCCCTTTGTCTTGATAGGGTGACATCTTATTTATGTCAGAAGAGTGTGCGCTAATGGAATCCTCATGGGTTTTGTCCTCTTCCTCTTGCAAAGTATCATGGCTGTTGTTTGACAGGCTAAAGGGGACGGGACTTCCATTGATATGTTGGGAAGTGTAGTCTGCAATTTGTCTGGCTGTGGGTCTGTCCCATGGATTTAAGGCAAGGCACTTGTAAATGATATCCTTTAATTCTTGAGAAAAGTCTTCGTTGATAAGTGGAATGTCTGCACCGTTTTTTTGCAATACGCCTCCATGATCGCCATAGGGCGGCATACCGGTTAGAAGCTCATACATTGTTGCTCCCAATGACCAAATGTCACTAGCCATAATAGGGGCGGGAGATGGACCAAAACGTTCTGGTCCCATATAGGCCAAAGTTCCTCCACTGGATTCTTGTCCTTGGTTCCTGCGTAATGTACTTCTAATCCGTGCGCTGATTCCGAAATCCGTAATCATATACCTATTCTCATCATTAATCAGAATATTATCGGGTTTTATATCCTGATGGATAACCGGGGGAGTTTTTGCATGAAGATAAGCCAGTCCCTCTGCAACATCATGGAGCAAATGCCAGCTTTCCGTTTCTGTTATCCGGTTGTTGTCAGTAAGGTATTGGAAGGCCGAACCGTTTTTGCAAAAAGGCAAAATCAGGTATGGCATCCGTTCCCAGCAGTCATAATAAGTAGGATGCAGTAAATTTGTATGATTCATATCAAATACGAGGGAGAACTCTTGTGTGAAAAGGGATATCCCCGCATCGTCAAGCCCCATCCCTGGAGCATATATTTTTATGGCGACCTTAACATCCGTAAGTTTGTCTTGTGCCAGCCAAACTTCAGAAAATCCTCCTCTTCCTAGTTGTTTGAGTAGCTCGTATCTATCTGCTATGATTTGTCCACTGTCTAACATAGAACTTATAAATTATGTAAAAGAACTGTTTTCTTTTGGAAATAGTCTTTCTTTGTGTGATTGTATTATTTTGTTTGATTGAGTATATTCGCAATTCTTTATCCACAAAGTAATTAATAAAAATGTAAATAAGAAAATGAGAAAAAGTTTGAAATGTACTAAAATGTTGTTTCAATGGTTTATGTAGCTAAATATTGTACTATGATGTGATTTTTTGTTTCGTTTTAATAAAGCGGTAGCGTATGCTCTTTTGTGGTTGAGAAATACGCCTTATGCTTGACGGTATTTCGCAAAAATATTTTAAGTTTGTAGATGTATTGAATAAATAATCTAATTACGAGAAACATGGGAGAGAGGATGGATAAGCGAATTCGATTTTATATTTATTGGATATTAGGGTTTGTGCTTCTAGGAGCTTGTGCGCCCGGAGATAAAGAGGACGTATACACAGAAATGAGAGCTTTTGAGGATTTTTCCCATATAAATGGAGATTCTGTGGCCATTGTGCCCCGAAAGGTAAGGTTGAAGGCTTTTCAAAAGATGGAAGAGGCAAAGGATAGCTTGGTCAAGTATAATTATCTGGCAATGACACTGAAAACATATTTGATTACTTCACAGCTTGATTCGGCACAAATCGTAATCCAGCAGATACATACCTTCTCGATTGCCGCAGCTCTCTCTTCTTCCTCAAGCTTTGCACTTAATACAACTGCTAACTCGTACTTATTCATGTTTTCTACCTCCTTCTGGTCTCTGGCGCACGGTCATATTGCTATGCGCAAGGAATTTCTCTGATTACAGAGCTATAATATATCACAATAAAAGACTTTACCATATTTCCTGCTGAAAAGCAAGCAGAAAATGCAGATT
>OGXC01002433.1_pt1 | contig 12501 bp, 18 predicted proteins | sample 1576201 | NCBI WGS metagenome assembly OGXC01 (sample SAMEA3541562, study PRJEB24748) | human gut metagenome | biome: human gut; feature: human-associated habitat; material: faeces | place: China | collected 2012 | reverse complement strand
AAAACATCTCTTATCCCTCCTTTGCTTGTCCAACTGGTACCGCTTACGCGGTTTTCTCAATGGTATATGTAATTTTCACTTTTTCCTGTTCTTCCAATAAAGAAATCATCACCTGTATGATTTTTTCGATATCGGGTTTCATGCTTACCACCTACTTTCTATTGAAGTTTATGCGGTGCTGGTTGTACTTGTTGATTTGTCCTACGTTTTCTCCTATACTTTTAACTACAGGCACTGCCATGCCGAGTCTGAAAGAAAGGAGATTCTCATGGAATTAAATATCTCTTGTGTCCGTTCCATTCTTCTTACTGTCGAAAAATATGAAACTATTTACGAACCAGTATCGTTTGACGAGGAAATGCATAGTTACTACAAAGACTACTTAGATTTTTGCGATATCGAACAGATTTTATATCATGTCCAATACTGTATAAAAGCAGGCCTCTTAGCAGATGTAAGTACTACTAAAGCATGGGGACATATCAGCTTTAATTGTTGCCTCGAGCCTTTCGGTCATGATTTTCTTGCAAACACCAGAACCGAAGAAAAATGGAAACATACGCAATCAATTCTTAATAAAGTAGGAGACGCAAGCTTAAAAGTTATTTCTTCCATCGCGGAAGGAGTAACTACCGCTTTGGTTGACAAATATCTCCCCGCTGAGATTTCAAAATTTAACTTTTAAACCGTTCTTCTACCATTTTCCGTGAAACTATTTTGATGCACTCCATCAGTTCGTCCCTGCTTGGTGGAGTGTAGCCTTTTTCAACGATATAATAGATAATGGCTGTAAAGCGAATTCTCTCTGTAAACCATTTCAACGCAAACAGAATCGCGACTACAATGCTAATCAGCAATGCCATTCAATCACCTCTTTTCATATCTTAGACATTACATACGTTGTTATTGCCGAAGCAATAATGGAACATACAACAATCAATGAATAGTTGACAGGTGGATTCATATTTCTTTGCATCCACCTGATTTCAAATAAGATGTTATCTAGCTTCTTTTTAACTTCATCTTCCACCATTTCCTCACCTCGCTTTCTGCTGTGCTTCTGTTTCGTCTGTTGTAAATATTGAACTTCTTTTCTCGATATGATAAAATTCTTTCATAAATTACGAAAGAAGGTTTTATCATGAATAATACTTCTCTAGCCGATTCTTACCTGAAGTTATCTGGTTTAGATTCTGCATTATCCAAATTAGTATCCGAATTTGCCGCTGCCCAATTGCAAAGCCTCGGCGCAAATTCCCTGAAAAACTCATTGGATATTTTTCAGTCCTCTTTATCTGCTATATCACAGTTGGCTTCTGACATTACAATCACCCCTGAACTTCAAAAAGCATTAGACTCACTGATTTCATCCATTGGTTCATCAGTTTCTCCCGCTACAATTTCTGCTGGAAAAAATGCTGTCAAAGAAATACTGGCTGCCAGAACTGAAATTCAACCAGAATCTACTTCTGATGCTGAATATGTAATAATTGATAACTCCATCATTTCCGACTTCGGTAATGCAACTGATACTTTTCCTATTGACTCTAAGCATTCAAAAATAACTTTTGATAGATTTTTAAGTCTGCTTAACACAGTTATTGCAATCATCGCTCTGGTCGTTGCTCTACGACCTTCAGCAACAGAACAAGAACAGCTTGCTTTACAGCGCACCGAAGTTCAAATACTTTCAGAAATTTTGGAAAACACGAAAGCTTCTAACGCTACAACATCTGAACAACTCGATGCATTAAAGGAAACAGTTGATACACTCCAGAAAGAGATTTCTGAATTCGAAAATAAAAAATCAAAAAACTAATAGTTACCACAATAAAGCAAATGCTAAGGACCCGGTAAAATAATCTCAATGATTTTATCTGGTCTTTCATTTTTTCCATTTCCTTCTTCATCTCTTCCACTTAATCATCCTCCTGTTCATCTGTTGCAAATATTGAATTTTCTTTTGCAATATGTTAAAATTCATTTATGCCGTTAGGCATTGAAAGGAGCGTGGTCTTTTGACCAAACTTTTGACTTTGCCTGCTCTCTTAAGATAAGGTCGCAATAGTGGCACCAACGCACTCTAAAATTGGGTTTAATGTAGATTACTGATACGGCGTTACGTAACTCAGAGAAGGAGTCAAAAACGCGCGAGACGGCACTCTTAAAAATGCTTCACCGTATCAAGTGCTCCTTATCATTTGTCAGCGATCAGGCATGTTGCAGAACCAAAACTGCGAAAGTGACAAAGTATTTCATAGAAACACTTGGCGTCATCTCGTGTGGTGAAAACCTGCAAAGTACATAGGGTAAACAAATTTGGCAAAATACTGGTGGGAATGACGCTCCTATCAGTATTTTTGTTTTCAAATGTTTTCCCTCTATTCACTGCTTTGATTACTTACAGGCACAAATGTTTCTGCTAAATAAAACTCCATTGGGTCCAACTCTAAATGTTTGCATAGAGCTAAAAATTCATCTACTCGCAAATCTCGATCTCTTTTTTTATTTGCAATGCTGTCATATAATGCCATGTAAGGTACTCCTGTCTTTCTTGATATTTCCGAGAGATTAAATCCTTTTTTTCTGATATACTCAGAAATTTGTTTTGTTGCTTCGCCCATTTCCTCACCTCGCTCTCTGTTCCTTTGCTTCTTTTTTATCTTGATGCAACACTTTAAGTGGATTTAACCGGTAAAAAAATATTGTCTATTGGAATTCTATATAATGCCGACAAAGCTTGTAATGTCGCAAATGCCGGTGATACTTTCCCCTTTTCCCAGTTAATAACCGTATTTTTTGAGACATGCATCCTTGCTGCCACATCTTCTTGCGTCATTCCAGCATTTACTCGTGCAGCAGCTAACGAAATTTGTAATTTATCGTCATTCAATGTTACCGCTCCTTTCATATTTTTCTTTATTTGAATATTACCATCACTTTAAGTGTGTGTCAATACTTAAAGTGAAATGTTTTTACTTTTATTATTGATTCCATATTACTATTAGTATATAATTGTATTATCAATTATAAAGGAGAGCAAAAAATGTCTGAACGAAATTTTAATATTATTTTCTCTGAACGATTAAGATTTTACTTGAACAAATATGATATGACTCAATTAGAGCTATCTAAGCGTTTAGGCGTTGGTACAACATCTGTTTATAACTGGTGCAACGGCATTAAAACGCCAAGAATGGATAAAGTTGATGCTATGTGTCGAATTTTTAATTGCACACGAGCCGATTTGATGGAGGATACTCATAGACACTCTTCAAATAATACCACAAAAATCAAAATTTATGGTCGTGTTGCTGCTGGCATACCGATAGAAGCTATTGAAGACGTTATTGATGAAGAAGAAATCCCCGAAGAAATGGCTCGTACAGGAGAATTTTTTGGATTGAAAATCAGCGGTAATTCTATGGAACCAGATATTCATAACGGAGATACAGTTATCGTGCGAAGACAAAACGATGCTGAATCAGATGAAATTGTTATTGCACTAATTAACGGAAATGATGGAGTATGCAAAAGATTAAAAAAATACGCTGATAGCATTGCTTTAATTTCACTGAACCCGAATTATGAGCCAATGTATTTTAATCAAGCTGAAATTCTTTCCAAACCCGTAAAAATCATTGGAAAAGTTGTAGAATTACGAAGAAAATTTTAAGATTGTAACCGCATATGCGATTATATAGAAACACTTTTTATGAGGAGGTTCAACTTGAATATTGATGAATACATAGATCAACGACTGGATGCACAGATAAAATGGTATAGTGAAAAATCCTCTCACGCTCAAAAAATGTACAAACGTTCTCAAATTATAGAAATAGTCCTTGCTTCTAGTATTCCTCTTCTTTCAGGATATACATCAAATCGGATTTATATTTCTATAATAATTGGTGTGTTTGGAGCTATAATAGCCATTATCGAGTCATTATCCAAACTATACAAATGGCATGAAAATTGGATTCAATATCGCACAACTAGCGAATTATTGAAATACCATAAACATCTATACTTAACCCAGTCGCCACCTTACACCACTGGCGATGCTACTATAGAGAATATTTTTATAAAAAACATCGAAGATATTATTTCTTCCGAGAATAACCAATGGAAAGCGAATGCTGCATCTGATTCTTCAAAGAAATCTTCTAATTAACTGGCTCATATGTTTTTTCAAAAACATCTGGCTTACAAGGATACTGTTCTCCTCTAATGCCAGTGATAATCCAATCGCCTGGAGCGGCTCTCAAAGGGCCTTCAAGTGTTTGAATGATCATCTCTTCGTCAGTTTGATATGCTTCAATTACTATTGGTTTTTTTCTAAATTTCAAACTATTCACCTCGTTTCAGAAAGGAGTTAATTATGCCAAACTTATATAACTATCGTTTATTTATTAGCCACGCATGGAAATATGGACCAGACTACATTCGTTTAGTAAATCTTCTCGATAATGCATCATATTTTTCATACCATAATTATTCTGCACCTAGAGAAAAACCTCTTTTTCCTTCTGGTACACCTTACACATCTACAGATATTGCAAATAAAATAACCGATAAGATTCGTCCAGCCCAAATTACTTTAGTTATATCTGGAATGTATGCTGCTTATAGTGATTGGATGAAATATGAAATAGACGAATCCAAAAGAATGGGAATGCCTATTTTAGGAATTGTTCCTTACGGTCAAGAACGGATTCCTCTCTATGTTCAGCAGAACGCAACTGAAATTTTGCGTTGGAACACTGCCTCCATCGTATCGGCTATAAGACGTTATGTTTAAGCCATTTTTATTATACCAATATTTTTTTGCTGTTTCAATGCATGCGCAATTTACTTTGTATAGCAAAAAACATCCTTGTTTCAATAGGCAATAATATTTTTATATTTCTTTTTTCAGAAAGGACGTGATCACATGCCATTACCAAAACCAAACACCTACACAGTTGAAGATATCTATCTTCTCCCAGATGGACAACGCGCCGAGCTGATTGATGGTCAGATCTACAATATGGCTCCACCAAGTCCATTGCATCAGAAACTTGTTGCATTATTTACTACCGCTCTTCAAAATTATATCAAAGCAAAGGGCGGTTCCTGCGAAGTTTATCCGGCTCCGTTTGCCGTTTTCCTCAATCAGGATGATCGTAATTATGTTGAACCAGATATCTCTGTAATTTGTGATCCAAGTAAAATGAATGACAGAGGATGCAACGGTGCTCCTGATTTCATCATTGAGATTGTATCACCGAGCAGCCAGCGCATGGATTATCTTACAAAATTATTCAAGTACCGGACAGCCGGTGTCCGCGAATACTGGATTGTCAATCCAATGACACGAATCGTCCAAGTCTACTGTTTTGGTGAGCCAGAAGATTCTACGCAATATTCTTTTGATGAAGAAATCAGTGTTGGAATCTACAGCGATTTAAAAATCTGCATTGCAGATTTACTGAAATAAAAAAGAAAACCGCTCCTGCGCCAACAGGAACGGTCGAGCGATGAAACATATGCCAATATGTTTCTCTATTAAGTACTCCGAAGAGATACCCAAATGCAATAATATTGTATCATCTCCGGAGCAGCCACGCAAGAGAACAAAAGTTCTCAGGCTGTTATTTTTATACTCATTTTTACGTATATTGAAGAGAAAGGTGATATGATATGCCAAGTAAAATTGAACGCTGCGCCATTTACATCCGTGTGTCTACTGCAGAACAGATGATGCACGGTAAATCCCTGGAAGCACAAAAACAGTACCTGACCAATTACGCCAAAGAACATAATATGACCGTTGCTGGAGTTTATGCTGACGAGGGTAAAACTGCCCGTAAAGAATTAAAAAAGAGAAAAGCCATCCATTCCCTGCTTGAGGACGTAAAAGCCGGAAAAATTGATGTGATCATCTTCTGGCGGATTGACAGATGGTTCCGTAACCTGTCTGATTTTTATAAGGTCCAGGAAGTCCTTGACGATAATAACGTCCGCTGGATCAGCACCAGTGAACCAGGAATCAATATGGAAACCAGGGATGGACGGTTGCAGCTAAATGTAGTCCTGTCTATTGGCCAGAATGAAGTTGATACCACCAGCGAACGTATCAAATTCGTAAATGAAGCATCTATCCGACAGGGAAAGCTGATCTTCGGTGATGTGAATATGGGGTACGGCTACAAATCCGGAATCATTGATGGAGTAAAACGTATGGTAAAAGATCCAGATCGAGAAGACACTGTAAATGCCTTTTATCGTTTTTTCTTTAAGCACCATGCAAAAGGGCTTTCCATGCGCTATATTCAGGAAAACTATGATCCGGATTTTACATGGGCGAATATGCGAACATTGCTATCAAGTGAATTTTACAAAGGAACCTATCGCGGGATTCCATACTGCCCTGCTTACCTGACAGAATCTGAATGGAACAATCTGCAGGAAATACAGAACGCAAATGTTAAGCGTGCTCCTTCTGGCCGGATTTATCTTTTCAGTGGCATGATAAATTGTCCGATCTGTGGACGCAGGCTTAGCGCAAGAGGCGGTTCGTCCATTATCAACAGGAAAACCGGTGCCAAAAAAGTATACTGCTATTACCGATGCAACAAAGCTTTTATTGATCACAAATGTACATACAAGCACATGGTAAGTCAAAATCTCATAGAACAATACCTGATTGATCATCTGGAATACGAATACAATAAATTTAAAATAAAATGTGAAAAAATTGAAAAGGAACAAGAAAAAAAGAAGAAAATTCAGACTCCGGAAAAGCTCCAGAAAGAATTGGAACGATTAAATCTGCTCTTCCAGAAAGGAAGAATCGAATGGGATTATTACAGCAAAGAATATGATCGGATTGAAACCGAACTGAATGAATTGTTAAATGCGGCTCCGGAATTAGAACCTGATTATGCTTATCTGGAAGAGCTGCTGAATACAGACTTTAGAACAATGTACTACAATTTAACCCAAGAAAACCGCAGAGCTTTCTGGCACTCCATTATCCGGGAGATTCACCTGAATACTGATCATACCGTTGACTCTGTTGATTTCTTATAGCGTCTTGTACTAACTGGTTGACTCCGTTTGGGGCGGATAAAGTTATGACCGCCGTCCTCTCCGGTGAGGCAGATATTGGCTTTATGGGAAGTGAATCTTCGATTTATACTTACCAGGAGGGTGCAAACGATGTCATCAAAAACTTCGCACAGCTTACGCAACGCGCCGGAAACTTTCTGGTCGCACGTGAAGAAATGCCGGATTTTTCATGGGATGATCTGAAAGGAAAAGACGTTCTTGGCGGAAGAAAAGGTGGCATGCCGGAAATGGTCTTTGAATACATTTTGAAAAAAAACGGAATTAATCCACAGAAGGATCTTTCTATCAACCAGAGTATTGATTTCGGTTCAACCGCTGCTGCATTTTCCGGTGGGCAGGCAGACTATACCATCGAATTTGAACCGAGCGCTACTGCCCTTGAAGCGGAAAATTCCGGTTATGTCGTTGCTTCTCTCGGCGTTGATTCCGGCTATGTCCCATACACCGCCTATAGTGCCAAAACAAGTTATCTAAATGCTAATCCGAACATCATCCAGAAATTCACCAATGCCCTGCAAAAAGGAATGGATTTCGTTCAGTCCCATACTCCGGAAGAGATTGCAAAAGTCATTGCACCACAGTTCAAGGAAACCGATCTCGCTACAATTACAACCATTGTCAGCCGTTACTACGAACAAGACACCTGGAAATCGGATCTGATCTTCAACGAAGAAAGCTTCAATCTGCTGCAGGATATTCTGGAAAACTCCGGTGAGTTGAAAGAGCGTGTTCCTTATGAAGAACTAGTTACGACTACCTTTGCGGAGAAGGCCGCCCACTAAATAAAAGCGCAGACGCTTCATTTTAAGCCAGCGTCTGCGCTCTATTCTTACATTTTAAAATTTATCCTTCTGAAACTCTTACCGGATATATCCATCCTGATAAGCCTTCTGCTTATTGAATGTGTACATCTCCGCAAAGGATGCCTGTACATACGGATTTACATAAAAAATTGCAAGAAGTCCACAGGTAACCGCACTCAGCAGATACCATCCAAGGAATGACAGATCCATGATAAATGCTTCCATTTTTTCTCCATCCATCATCTGTTTACTGATCTGGAATGCTTCTTTGTAATCCATTGCCGGATTCTCAGCAATAATATATGGTACCATCAGATATTCATAATGCTTAACGATTCCAGGTACCACCAAAAGCAGGCTCCAAAGTGTAGTAAATAAATCTCTTAAAAACATGGTAAGAACAATATTAACATAATGTCCGGAACGGAAACCGTCAAGCAATGTTCCGATTCCCGGCTGTGCAGTCTGGTTCAGGATAAAGAACCGGTATCCACCCATTTTCAGGAGATTACCTACAAATACTTTTGCCACAAGGACAATCAGTATTACTACCGTTGCGATTCCTGCAAGCAATTCGGTAATCATTCCCACATTAAATAAATTTCCACTATATATATCTGAATTCTCACTTACCCGTCTTGCACTGGATTCGCCAGAGACTGTGCCAAAGATTCCCATCAGAAGCGCAACTACAACGGCTGACACATAATTCTTCTTAAATGCCATATTGCCTCTCATTTTAAGTTCTGCTCTATTCCACATCATATACCTCTCCTCCTTCGAATACATTGATATGATTCTCACTACCTATACTTTATCATCTGTAAATCTGTCAATCACTTTACTGATTTTCTATCTGCTCAGCAAGATCATTCAAGTACACCCATCTGTCCATCTTTTCTTCCAGTGTTGTCTCTGTTTCTTCTTTCTCTTTCATAAGTTCGGACAACTTCACGGAATTGGTGGCATTCTTAACCATCTCCCGATCCAGCTTTTCGATCTTCTCTTCCAGCTTTGCGATATCCTCATCGATCGTCTCGTATTCCCGCTGTTCTTTATAAGAAAATTTCAGCTTTTTTTCCCGCTGCTTCCAGGTCTTTTTGCTGTCAGACTCACCGGTCTGTGCAGAAGCTGCATCTGACATATTTTCTGCAATTGTCTGTCCGTCTTTCGGTTTTTCAAGCTCCACACGGATCAGATAATCGGAGTATCCACCTTCCGACTGGCGGATTTTCCCACCTCCATTAAATGCAAAAATACGACTGACAGTACGATCCAGGAAGTACCGGTCATGGGATACAATCAGAATAATACCATCAAAATGATCCAGATAATCCTCCAGGATTGTCAGCGTCTGGATATCCAGATCATTGGTTGGCTCATCCAGGATCAATACATTTGGTGCTTCCATCAAAACACGTAGTAGATAAAGTCTCCTTTTCTCGCCTCCGGATAACTTTTCAATCCTCGACCACTGCATTGCCCCGTCAAAAAGAAATCGTTCCAGCATCTGGGACGCGGTAATCTTCCCGTCAGAAGTTGCAATGTACTCACCTGCTTCTTTTACATAATCAATGACACGCTCGGATTCATCCATATATTCATTCTCCTGCGAGAAATAGCCAATCTTGATTGTCTGTCCAATTTCAATAGTTCCGACATCCGGTTTTATGATCCCGTTGATAATCTTGAGCAGCGTCGATTTTCCACATCCATTATGTCCAATAATTCCGATTCGGTCTTTCTTCAGAAAAATATAAGAGAAATCTTCGATCAGCTTCTTTTCTCCATAAGATTTGCAGATTCCGGAAAGTTCGATTGTTTTATTCCCCATACGGGAAGCCACAGAATCCAGCATTACTCGCTTTTCTTCCTGAATATCTTTCATTTCCTGCATAGCATGAATCCGGTCAATATGCGCTTTCTGTTTGGTACTTCTCGCCCTTGCGCCGCGGTGTAGCCATTCCAGCTCCGTACGCAAAAGGCTTTTTCTCTTACGTTCTGTGGCAAGCTCCATGTTCTGACGCTCGGCTTTCAGACGCACAAACTCGGAATAATTGCCTGGATAGTTATATAATTTCCCATGATCAACTTCCACGATACGATTTACCACACGGTCCAGGAAATAACGGTCATGCGTAACCATCAGGATCGCTCCCCGGAACTGGATCAGATATTCTTCCAGCCATTCGGACATCTCATTATCCAAATGGTTCGTCGGTTCGTCAAGGACCAGAATGTCTGCCGGTGTTAAAAGTGCCCGGACAAGTGCCACTCTTTTCTTCTGTCCGCCGGACATATGCTCAATCTTTTCATCATAATCGGTAAATCCAAGCTGATTCAGCATAGACTTTGCTTCTGCCTCGATCGTCCAGCGGTTCAGCTCATCATAATTTCCTTCTGTTGCCGCGCGAAGAATTGTTGTTCCTGCTTCAAATACCGGCGTCTGCGGAAGATAGCAGATCTTCACCTGATTCCCCATGCTGATCGTTCCGGCATCACTTTCTTCGATTCCGGCAACGATTTTCAGCAAAGTGGATTTACCCATTCCGTTGACTCCGATCACACCGATTTTTTCATTTTTATTGATTCCAAATCCCACATCATCCAGAAGCACTCGATCCGTATAGGCTTTGGATACATGTTCCATTGTCAGTAAATTCATATATTTTCCCCTGTGATTCTCTGTTTTGTCTTTTTCCATTATAGCAATTTGTACGGGTCCTAGTCAATCCAAAGTATCTCACCCGGCACCGATTCTGACACGCAAAAGGCACAGAATCCTATCCGTTACCGGACAGTCCCTGTGCTTTCACATATCCCCATATTCTTTTTATCTTATGATGTGAGTGTCAAAAATAAATTTTGCCGCTCACTGGTGTAATCAGATTGCTCCATTGCTAAGCAAGCTTGCATCGGCTTTCTGACCTTTTTGACCCTGGTATCATCATCTTATAAGAAAATATATTTCAGGATAAACAGTATCACCAGTACATACATCAGTACACTGATCTTCTTTTCTTTTGCTTTTCCTGTAAGTACGTTAATTACTACATAAGAAATCACTCCCATGGAAATACCTTCTGAAATACTGTAGCAGAATGGCATTGCCGCGATACAGATAAAGCACGGAATTCCTTCGCTGTAATCACTGAAGTTAATTCCTGCCACATTGCTCAGCATATAGAAGCCGACGATGATCAGTGCCGGAGCTGTCGCAAAGGACGGAATTGCAAGAAAGATTGGTGATAAGAAAAGGGAAATTCCAAACAGGATCGCTGTTGTCAGGGATGTTAAACCTGTACGTCCTCCTTCTGTTACACCAGAAGCACTCTCTACGAATGTTGTTGTTGTAGAAGTTCCGAGTACTGCTCCAACTGTAGTTGCAACCGCATCTGCCATCAGTGCCCCTTTGATTCTCGGAAGCTTTCCGTCTTTGTCAAGCATGCCTGCCTTTGTAGATACACCGATCAGAGTTCCGAGTGTATCAAAAAGATCTACGAAAAGGAATGCAAATACTACAACAACGAATTCCAGTGAAAATACATTCTTAAAATCAAGCTTTCCAAATACCGGTGCAAGGCTTGGAATTGCAAGTCCGGAACTGAAATCCGGAAGCAGACTGTAGAATCCGATCTCCGGATTCGGTACATAAAGACCTGCTATCTGGCAGATGATTCCAAGTATCCATGTGATTAAAATACCCCAAAGGATATTTCCTTTGATGTTCTTAATCACCATGATTGCTGTGATCAGCACACCTATGATTGCAAGAAGTACAGTAATTCCAACGTTATTGAAGCTTGCTTCCACTCCATTTGCCTGATTATATGCATCTACGGAGAAGAGCTGTACCAGAGTAGATCCTCCGACAACGATATTGGCATTCTGAAGTCCAAGAAATGCAATAAATAATCCGATACCAACGCTGACTGCTGTCTTAAGACAAGCTGGAATCGCATTGAAGATCGCTTCTCTGACATTCGTCAGGGAAAGAATAATGAAAATAATACCCTCTGCAAATACTGCAGTCAGTGCAGTCTGCCATGAGTAGTTCATACCGATTACTACAGTATAAGCAAAGTAAGCATTCAGTCCCATACCAGGTGCAAGTGCAAATGGATAATTTGCAAATGCTGCCATACACAGCGTACCGATCAGTGATGCAAGTGCTGTTGCAGTAAAGACTGCCCCCTGATCCATACCCGCTGCGGAAAGAATGCTTGGATTTACTGCCAGGATATACGCCATCGTCATAAATGTCGTAATACCTGCAAGAATCTCAGTTTTGACGTCGGTGTGATTTTCTTTAAGCTTAAACACCTTTTCCAACATATTGTTTTCCTCCTGCTGTTTGTCTTGGATATTCCCTCTCACTCCTTAAAATATCCTTGTACAATTTTCTTGTAGCAGAGAATATTTTAGCAAAAAAAAGAGAGAAAGTAAACACATTACTTTCTCTCTGATTTCTAACTCTTGTTCGCTATTACTGTTCATAGTAGCTGTATACCGCAACTATTTGCTCTCTCTGATCTTCTTTCTGAGCGGAAGTACCATTGCAGGGGATACGGATAATTCGTCTAAT
>OGXC01002432.1_pt1 | contig 12504 bp, 15 predicted proteins | sample 1576201 | NCBI WGS metagenome assembly OGXC01 (sample SAMEA3541562, study PRJEB24748) | human gut metagenome | biome: human gut; feature: human-associated habitat; material: faeces | place: China | collected 2012 | reverse complement strand
ACCCGCCCCGATATGAGCATAAAAGTGGGATGATAATCCCACGATATGCGAATAGTGGGGAGGATTGTGGGAGTGCAACGCACAGAACAATCCGTAGGCATCATAGTTGGGGACTTTTGGCACCCACATCATGTATATTAAATTTCAAATGGAGGCGTGATAAATGAAAAAAACTTTCTTAAAGGCATTCACAGCTGTCATCGCAGTTCTTGCTTTATCTTTGAATGTCTTCGCTGCTGGAAGCATTGTCGGCTCGATTGATATGCCGAATGCATCTTCTGACCGCGGCAAAGTAACTTTAAGTGCTGTAGATTTAAGCAAATACAGTGAAAAATTACAACGAATCATCAATCGTCTGAACAATGCAAGACGAGGTACTACTGTAAAAGATGCTTTTGGAGATGACCTTCCAGATTCAATCAATCTTTACGACAAAAGCAATGTTTTAAAAAAGAATATCGATCCGAGCACGTACAAATTCCTTTCTCCGGTCATGGATATTACTTTTGACAGTGTGACACCGACAGCTGATGATCCGGTCAGAGTTACTTTTGTAGCAAATAATATGACGGACAACATCCAGGTGGATATCCTTTACTATTGTCCGGAGCATGGCTGGGAAGTTCTTCAGGGAGAAAAGATCAGTGATAACCAGGTAGCCGCTTATTTCCATGCCGGTTCATCTGTTATGGCTCTGATCTACCGTGAAAAGGGTGCGACCGTTGGAACAAGCCAGGTTTCACCGCAAACCGGTGCCCGTTCCACATGGCCAATTGCAGTTTCCGCAATATTTTTTGTAAGTTTTGGTATATTTGCTCTTTACAAATCGAAAAAAGCGTAATATAATAATGTCATCCATATTTTTATATTTCTCAAATTTTGTTGTAGGTCGGGAGGTTTGAATATTTCAACCTCCCGATTTGCTCATCTGTACATCTTTATGTAAAGAAAAAGGATCCGAAGCTCTGTCCGGATTCCATTTGATCTGTTATTCTGATTTTTCTGATTTTTCTTATTTTCCTGTTTTTTGTTTTTTCCCCCGGATTTTCCAGCAGATCCAGTAAATCATTCCACCTAATGCACCACCCAGAGTATTGTAAAACAGATCTGACAGCTGAAATGTTCCAAGTCTTAGAAACAGCTGCAAAAACTCAATCGCCAGTGAAAACAGAAAGGCTGTTTTCGTTGATATCCATACACATCTCCCAAATGTTATCTTTCTGCCGCAAAATATTTTTTCTGCCACTGTCCACAAAAGCAGTGCCGTAAACGGAAGCATCAGTGCGATATTTTCAAAGCATTCCGTCGTCAGTGTGACCGTGCCGTCTGCCGCCGTGTGCCAGATCCACCAGCCTCCCATAATATCCGACAGCGGATTGATCCACATATTTCGGTTGATCAGTGTCTGAAACAGGATCATCACTGTAAAAAACGTCAGCAAAAAGAGTTTTCGAAAGAACAGCGAAGTTCGAAATTCCTGCCACCATGCCCGAAATGCTGCCCGGATGCCCTTTCCTGTGTCAATCGGCTTATAGGCATAAAGATAAAAAAACAACAGAAATACAGTCAGAATAACTGCAAACCAGAACGGCTGATAAAGTGCCGTCAGGACGTTTGTTATGATTTTCTTTAATAATTCAATCAAATTTTCCATTCCCCCTCTCCATTTCTCCTTTTATATCTGTCAAGCGGATATTCGCAATCCGCTTTGTTACTTGCTCATAACCAGATACATATTTTCCCTGGCATCTCCATATACTTATACTAACATGGTTCGAGAGAAAAAGCTCTCTTCAGACACGATATATATGCTCTTTGCGTTCAGGTCGAACGCAGCTTACCATACTTTCAGAAAGGACAATGATACCATGAAACTGACTCTTATCACTATCGGCATTTTGATTCTTTTCCTGTATATTCTGATTCTCTACTGCTGTATCTTGGTCGGTGCCAGATCAGAGCGGCACCTCCGGCAATTTTTAGAAAACAGGAATCCTTCCCAGGACGATCACAGCATTTCCGGCTGATCGCCCGAAACCTCATCTACCCTTTTGCATTCTTTTCATCATCGCATGCCATCTTTTCTTCAAATTTCTCCGGTACCCTGATCAGACCCAGTCTCCACAAAATCGGATAAATATAGGAAATCCCACGGATATCTCCAAGTGCTTTCGGCCGTTTCACAATTTCTGTTGTTTTCCGGCTGTTTTTAAATGCCAGTACCACGCTGCTCCACGACAGACTTTTGCTCTTTTCTCTGCGGTCGATCCATAACTCTTTTGTCCATTCTCCGTTTTTGCCTGTTTTCAGTGTATATTGAAACGGCAGCCCCGTTACTGTTTTGAATGGATAATCCTGAAATGCCATGACTGCCTGCCACAGATTCTCCTCTGATGGAGCCTCTTTCAAAATGTTTATTCGCTCCTGGCGGATTTTATTCCATTGCTGCTCTGCCTGCTTTTGTTCTTCCATCTCCTTTGGCTCCCTCCTTTTCATAGTCACCACGTATGATATCTTTCTGTCTTTACTATAAGTAACATTTTATTTGTATTCACTCTCTTTTTTCTCGTACTTTTCCATCAAACACGGATGCTTTTTACTGTTCTTATCATAATTGATCGCCACCAGCAAAATATCTCCCGTATAGTGCAGCACAGAATCCGGATAATGTTTCTCCCTGATCTGCTGCATAGCTGTTTTCGCCTTCTGATTCCATTTCAGTTCCACGATTTGCTCTCAACTGCATTCGTCAGCTCCCGGCAGGCAACTTTCCGGCTTCCAATCCCGAGAACATTTTCTCTGAACCACATCTTCCAGCTTTCTCCTTAGTCTGGAAACTGGCTTTTCATTCGCTTAGTTCCTTCTGTGCAAAAAACGTGTCACAAATCCGCAAACAAAAGAGCCACGGTCTTCCATGGCTCTATTGTATCATAAATCAAAACTTATTTTCATTAAAATTTAAAGGTATCTTTCAGTCCCAGCCATTTCTGGTCTTTATCACTCAGGTTCAGCGGTGTACCGTCTGCCAGTGTATAACCTTCTGCAGATGCACTGCCTTTGTACTCGCCCTTCACTTCCGGCCACTCGATGCCGATCTCCGGGTCGTTCCATGCCATGCCGCCCTCATCGTTCGGATGCCAGAAATCGTTCACTTTATAGCAGAATTCTGCCTCATCGCTCAGCACCAGAAATCCATGTGCAAATCCTTCTGGAATGAGGAACTGCTTTTTATTTTCCGCAGATAAAACCACGCCGAACCATTTTCCATAAGTCCTGGAATCGGAACGCAGATCCACGGCAACGTCAAATACCGTTCCGCGTACCGCACGGACCAGCTTGCACTGCGGATACTGTTTCTGGAAATGCAGGCCTCTCAATACTCCTTTTGTGGACATGGACTGGTTATCCTGTACGAAATGAATATCAATGCCTGCCTCTTTCATATCTCTTTCGTTGTAGGTTTCCATGAAATAACCACGTTCGTCACCATGAACGGCCGGTTCTACGATACAAAGGCCTTCGATGCCGCCTACATTTTTCTCAACTTTGATCTGTCCCATTTTCTTTATCTCCTTCTGCAACTGTTCAGTATCTTTTTATCTTAGTCGGAGAAGACTCCCACTTCTTATTTTTTGTACTTATCATTTAAAATGTATCCGAAATCACACTTTGATTTCTTTCAGATAACGGCTCAGTGCGTCCTGCCAGGTCGGAAGCGGGGTAAATCCATTTTCCACCAGCTTGCTCTTATCCAGACGGCTGTTAAACGGTCTTGCCGCTTTGCTTAAGCCATATTCTGCTGTGGTTACCGGCAGAACCCTGGTCGTATAACCTGCCTGACGGTAGATTTCCCTCGTAAAATCATACCAGCTGATGTATCCGCCCTCGTTCGTCGCATGATAATAACCATATTTTTCTGTTTCATTCATATCAACCAGCAGACGTGCCAGATCATAAGTGTAAGTTGGTGTACCGATCTGATCATTGACTACACGAACCGTGTCATGCGTCTTGCCGACATTCAGCATCGTCTTGATAAAATTCTTGCCATTTAAGCCAAATACCCATGCAATGCGGACGATAAAATATTTCTCCAGTGTCTGGCTTACTGCCAGTTCCCCTTCCAGCTTCGTCTGTCCATAGACATTCATCGGCTTATAATCCTTGCAGTCCGGTTTCCACGGCTCTGTGCCCTGACCGTCAAATACATAATCTGTGCTGATGTAAGTCATCTTGCAGTCCAGCTTCTTGCAGACATCCGCAATATTCTGTGTGCCGCCCGCATTGATCGCACGGACCTTTGCAACCTTGTCATCATCTTCCGCCATATCAACCGCCGTCCATGCTGCACAGTGGATCACCGCATCCGGTTTTACCTCCCCAATGGCACACTCCACTGCCTCTTTATCTGTGATATCCAGTGAAAGATAAGATGCTTTTGTCACCTCAGAACCATCTTCCACACCGCTGTACTGCTCCTGAATATCAGAACCGACACCCTCGTGCCCTCTCTTGATCAGTTCGTTCATTACATCATGTCCAAGCTGTCCGCCGACACCTGTTACAAAAAATTTCATGCTGTTTCCTCCACTAATTATGCTCATGAGCGACTGGCTCACAAGTTACTTCTTTTAAGTATCATAACTCATAGCATTTACTAAGTCAAACCGAAAAGCTGAAATCATTCCCTGACTGCACCGGAGAGTCATGTAAAATCAATATTCTCCAAGATCAAACAATTCCTCAAAGGTTATTTTCAAATTCGGGAACATCACCAGTTGTAACTCCTCTTTATTCTGTGCAGTAACTGTTTTATAAAGATACGGATATCCTGTTCCATCCTCTTCGAAGTCAAAAAGATAGATTTCTACGGACTTTTTTCTCCAATCAACGATCCAGTATTCAGAAACTCCGACTTTGCAGTAAATATTCATTTTTTCGTGTCTGTCATATTCTTCCGTAGCATTGGATAAGACCTCCATCACAAAACGTGGAATACCTGTAAAAGAAATATTCTTTCGATCTCTCAAGTTGCAGATAATGGATACATCCGGAATCATTACTTTATCATCGTTCTCACGCCATTCATACTGCACACCATCACCAAAGACACGACACAGACTGTCTTTAATCTGACTGCCGATTTTGATAACAAAATTGTTGATAACCATAGCGTGTTCCAGATAAGTTTTACTTAAATCCTCAACAGGTAATACATTACTCATGCAGTGCTGCACCTCCTTGATATATAGTATTGTTTACGTTCTCTGAAATCTTTCAGTGCTGCTGCGCCTTCTTTGCAGGTCATACCGCACCTGATATCACTCCACCGTCACGCTCTTCGCCAGATTTCTCGGTTTATCCACATCCAGTCCTTTTGCCACGCTGACATAGTATCCGATCAGCTGCAGCGGAACCACGGCCAGGCTTCCGACAAAATGCTCATCTACTTTTGGTACATAAACGGTAAAGTTCACCTGATCTTCGATTTCGTATTTTCCATAGGTAGTCAGTCCCATCAGGTAAGCTCCGCGGCTCTTACATTCGAGCATATTGCTGATGGTTTTCTCATAGAGTTCGCTCTGTGTAAGGACTCCGATCACCAGGGTGCCCTGTTCGATCAGGCTGATGGTTCCATGCTTCAGTTCTCCCGCCGCATAGGCTTCGGAATGGATATAGGAAATTTCTTTGAGTTTTAAGCTTCCTTCCAGGCAGACTGCATAATCAATGCCGCGGCCCACGAAGAATACATCATGTGCGTTTGCATATTTGGAAGCAAACCACTGGATCCGTTCTTTATCTTCCAGGACTTTCTGCATTTTATCCGGGATGGTAAGCATCTCGGAAATGTAATAGCTGTACTGTTCTTCTGAAATCTTTCCTCTGACTTTTGCGAACTGCACTGCCAAGCAGTACATTGCGGCTAACTGTGCACTGTAGGCTTTCGTTGTCGCAACTGAGATTTCCGGACCTGCAAGTGTATAGAATACCTTATCGGCTTCGCGTGCAATGCTGCTTCCAACTACATTGACGATCGCCATTGTGGTAATATTCTTTTCTTTTGCCATTCTAAGAGCCGCCAGTGTATCGGCTGTTTCACCGGACTGGCTAACTACGATCACCAGTGCTTTCTGGTTTAATGGCATTTTTCGATAACGGAATTCGGATGCCAGCTCTACCCTCACCGGAATATCCGCCAGATCTTCAAATACATACTGTGCTGCCATACCCACATGCCATGCCGATCCGCAGGCAACAATATAGATCTGATCAAAATTCTGAATCTCTTCGTCCGTGATTTCTACTGTTGAAAGGTCAATTTTATCCTCTTTGATGACCGAATTGAGCGTATCCTGGATTGCTTTTGGCTGCTCATGGATCTCCTTCATCATAAAATGCTCAAAACCGGCTTTCTCTGCTGCTTCGGCATCCCACTTGATCTCGGTTGTTTCTTTTTCAATCTCATCGCCATCAAGATTATAAAAATGTGCCTCTCCCGGAGTCAGTTTTGCGAACTCCAGATTTCCAATATAATAAACATTTCTGGTATATTTGAGAATTGCCGGAACATCAGAAGCAACATAAGTTTCGCCGTCTGCAATACCAATGATCATCGGACTGTCTTTTCGTGCCACCCAGATCTCCCCCGGATAATCCTTAAACATCAGTTCCAGAGCATACGAACCGCGTACACGCACCATCGTTTTCGCGATCGCATCGATCGGACCCAGATTATATTTCTTATAATAGTAGTCCACCAGCTTGATCACAACTTCTGTATCTGTCTGACTGTAAAAAGTATAGCCATGTTTTAATAACTTTTCCTTTAGCTCCGTATAATTCTCAATAATGCCATTATGCACACCAACAACCTCGGATTCTACCATACCTGAGCCAGAACCGCTGCAGTTTCCCGACACATGCGGATGTGCATTTGTCTGACTCGGTTCCCCATGCGTTGCCCAGCGAGTATGACCGATCCCGCAAGTACCTTTTAAGGTATGACCATCGTCCGTTTTCTCCGCCAGATTGCTCAAGCGTCCCTTTGCCTTCACAACCTGTGCCAGATTCTCTCCGTCTCGAACAGCCAATCCCGCCGAATCATATCCCCGGTACTCCAGTTTTGACAAACCATCCAATAAAATCGGTGCTGCCTGATGTTCTCCTGTAAAACCAACAATTCCACACATAATGTATTCCTCCACTTTTTCTGAATAAAATGATTTGAAATTTGCTCTTATCAAAAATCAAATACTTCAGACAATCCTTATGTTTCTCTTTTCCATAATAACTCAAAAAAATTTTTCAAAAATCTCCCTCTATCTGTAGAGATCCTCCAGCGTTACCAGCCGGACTTCACCGTGCTCCTGTGCCTGAAGAAGTCCATCCGTAAAATCTCCTTTTGAAAAGATATTTTTCTTCTTCCGGTCTGTCCCCCACCACTGACCGATTTCACTCAGCTCAACGAGAAGATTATCTGAATAATAGAGCAGATAATCCTGACACATCTTCTCAAAAATCAACCCCATGTAATCCGGAAGATACTATTTCACCGCATGCGGATAGCCAATAAATCTAAAGTCTATCTATCATACCACTATTTCTTTGATTTGTGGAGTCTTTCTTTTTAACCTTCCATGTTTTTAATGTTTAAGAAGCAAAGACAATACTCTCGGTCTTGCACCTTTTTCATATCGAAATCCCAGTGCATGACGTATAATTTCCGGTAAATAAAGTTTTTCTCCATCACGTTTCAAATATCCGGATTGTGTCATGGACTTTTCTTCTGCCGATGTAAATATATTATTTTCCAGATTCATTGGAAGTGTTTTTTCGTCTGTCGGCAAATCTTCCAGCTTTTCAAAAATAGGCTTTAAATTTTCATATTCCGCCTTAATATCACTGATTTTGGCATTTGAACACTTTGGTACTGCATAACGTATCTCTGCAGGCATTAATATCCGATCATCATACGGCGGTTTTTTCATATTCTGCCCTGCTGCATATTTCAAAAACCGGATAATGTCACGTGCCTGAAGTTGTCCATTAAAATCGGAAAGAGCTGCCAGTATCCAACGTGATGAATACGCTTCATTTGAATCCTTCTTTCCTAATTTCAATCCCCAGAGTTCTTCCAGATATTTATCGATTATTTCCTGTGACGCATTTTCAATCGGAATACTTTCCCGATAAAAATCACTGTTTGCATGGCTTACCAGCCAAACTGCCAACTTTAAAGCTTCTGCCGAAGACCATTTCAGTTCTGCATAGGCAAATGACTGCCTGAATTGCTCATAATTAACTGTAATTGCATTCTGTGCCATATCGCTTCGTATAAAAATAATAAGACCAATATTTTCATATCTCGCACTGATCGTATTCAAAACTCCCTGGCATAAAACTTCTATCGCTTTTTGCTGATTTTTATTTGAAGATACTGCTTTTAATATCTCTTCCAGCCCATCAATCAAAAAGATAACTGTCTTTTCCTCTTCTTTTAATTTTTCATTCAGTTGAGCAAATGAGGTAAACTCTTTATTAACGGAATTTACAAACAATTGTTCCCAAAAATTCATCCAGTCAATTTCTTTATTCGCCTTAAGATCCAGTCTATAAGAATTGTCACTGTAAATACTCTGTGAAACATCCGCAAAAGGCAATGCCCCATTAAAACAGTCAATACATTGTCTCAGAACCGTTTGAATCTGTGAAATATTCTGCGGTGCTAAAACAGGGATAAAATAGCCATTTTCCTTACTGATTTTTTTATGAGTAATTTCAGAAAAAAAAGAATTCCAGTTTTTCTTTTCTATCAACTGACGATACAAGAATGTTTTTCCAGATCCCTTTGCTCCCTGAACAACCGTTACCGGAATCTGGTGATTGAAACGAGCACAAAGATTTTTAATCGGTTCGGTTAATAATAGTTCTTCCGCTCCATTGGCTTCAGCCGTGATCTGATTATTCGCAAAGTCACAAATTTGTTTTGTAATGATCTGATGCTGTTTTTCTGTATAAATTTCTCTTTCTGGTTCTTCTGATATACAGTAAGGTTTTACTAATTCTTTGACAGCATCATACATATCTCTGTCTTTTAAAACATTTAAAATCTGCTTCCATTCTGTTAAATGTATTAATTCACTGGCAAACGGAAGCTCCACGATCATATTATCAAGAAGTTCCTCTTTTACCTCTGTAGTCTCAAAACATCCGAGTAAATTTTCCTTGATTTCCTGTTTCTCTCTTCTTGAAAAAGTTTCCGGAATCATGCCCAGAAAAACAGTAGGCAGAAGCGTATCTTCCTTTATCTTCAGACCTTTTGCAATAAAACTTAATACCTGCTTTGTTCCCATTACAGACTGAAGAGAAGTAGAAGTTACACAATATTTTTTCACTCGCGGATCAAGCAACAATGGTGCTGAATATTCGCTGATCCCCGCACGAAGATCCACCAGAACTGCTGTTGCCCCTAAACTACTTGCCAGTTTTGAAAGTACTTCTGCCAAAATATATTCTTTATTTCGACTGGCAGTGATTGTTTGCGGACTTGCATACAGATCAAACAATTGCTCTTCATAACGATATGTCGGAAGAAAGAAATGTTCTACTCTCTGTTGGCTGGTTTCGATTGGCAAGGTAATCGTCCCCATTAAATTTCCTGCCGTTGATACAATTTCCTCTACATTGCTGTTATCCTGAATCAAAGTTAATAAATCCAAATAACTAAAAGCACTATCATTTAGATCACCCTGGATTAAGGTAAGTCCCGGTGCCTCCAGATCAGAATCAATAATTAAAAGTTTGCTGTTTTCCGGATTCTTCTGAAGATTGGTCCATGCCCGTGCAAATGCAATAAGCGACAGTGTTCGTCCAACTCCACCCTTATAAGAATGAAATGCAAAAACCGGACAGCTAAGATCCGCCAACTGCTCCGTCGGATATATGGAATCTTCATAAATCGCCTTTTTAAACAATGGCAACGTTCTTACAGTAACCGGACTATACTCGTACTCATATAAAATCATCAAATCTTCTCCCTGACCATCCAATTTTATACTTAAATTATCAGGTGCAATATTTTTCGGAAAAAGTTTCTTTAATACAGCATTCTGCAGCGTACCCTGTTCTGATTTTGGGTATACAACCATTTCATTCGGATAAACTTCTATATCGTATAATTCATCTTTCCACTCATCATGATGCATTAAAATATATCGTTCAATATCTTTCCATGTATAGAACCTCATAATTTACACCACCTCTTTCAGCCATTCTTTAATCTCAGCCAGCGTATGATCGAATTCCTGCAAATATGTAATATTCTGCTCTGCTGGAGCAATCAAATACCTGCACAACTGATGATAATCCGCTGTTCCTACCGTATTTCCATACTCCGTAGGAAAACTCTTAAATCGATAAGTTCCAGCCTGACCAACTCTCTTTAACAGCGTTCTAAAGTCATGTGACCCCAAAATTTTCGCTGTCTCATCATCCGCCTGAGAAATCGTATATATATTATCATTCTCCATGATCAAGCATTTCAATCCACATTCAACACAATAACATAATAATAAACGTCTACTGTAAGGACTTCCAATATTCCAATTATCATAGGAATTTGCATGAACTGTAAACGCTTTTTTATAATTTCTTTTATCAGCTCGTAATTTTGCCATAAAATTGTCCTCTTATTTTCACGTTAATCTAATGTAAGTGAAAAATATTGCTACGTTACTCATGAATTACGCTTGCACCAAAATGATAGATGCAAGCGTTTTACTTTATTTTAGTTTTGACAGTCCGCTTTTGCCATCTCAACCATTGTATACACAATAGCACTAGCAGTGGCTCCTTTAGGACTGGCGCTGAACAGCCAGTTCTTCCGGCCAACCGTGAATGGTCTGATTGCATTTTCACTGAGATTATTTGAAAGACTGCAATGTCCGTCTTCCAGGTAGGTCATCAGGGTGCCTTTCCGATTTTGGGCATAGTTCACCGCTTTCGCCAAACGGGTTCCTTTGTTTGGGTGCTGTTGATCCAGCCAATTCCAGAATGCATCCAGTATCGGCTTCTCCTTTTCAAGACGGAACTGTTTTCTCTGCTCCGCAGTATGTTTTTTTGTTTTTGAGTATCTCTCACAATCAAACAGTTTGGAGCAGAACTGTACTCCCTGCACCGCCGGAAGGCTGTAATCATACTCTTTCCCTTTCGGTATGGCATCTGTGAAATAACGTCTCACATGTGCCCAGCAAGAGCAGCGTTTGATATCCGGCAGATTATTATAACCCTGGTATCCATCCGTCTCCAGACATCCGCTGAACCCCTGTAGGAAAGATGCTGCATGGAACTTTGCCCTTGTCTCTGTGTAATGGTAGAGCAGGATCGGCGGAAGTCCATCTTCCCCACTGCGGAAGAGCCACATCCAGGAATCCGTTTCCGGATTACGCCCCGGCTCATTCAGTACCTGGACCCGGGTCTCATCTGCCATCAGATATTTACGCATCCGTAACTGACGGTGAAAATAATCATAAACATGACGGAGATAATTTTCGGCACAGTAAATAATCCAGTTAGCAAGCGTAGCCCGGCTTAATGGGACACCCATTTTCCAGACGGTCTGCTTCCAATGTTTTTTGTAAAGACTGGATCCGTTCTGTCTGTGCGGATATCGTCTTATTCAGTTGATTGACCATGTCCTTGTACGCAAGGATTTTTGAATCTTTTGGATTACCAGCCATATGTTTTCTGCTCCTTTTCCACTGCTCTCATTATACCATAAAAAGTAATGAAAAAGAAGCAGAAAACTCAGTATTTATAAGGTATTACAGGCATGATACCGTGTGCGGAAATCCCAGCATTTTTGTTGGTTGGCATAGAGGCCTTACATGATCATTCCGTAGGTTTGAATGCTTTTGGTTGTTCAATTTCAAGACCGGACATGAGCCAGTCGAACTGCTGCCAGGTCAGCTGCTTTACTTCCAACTGATTTCTGGGCCAGCGGAATCTGCCCTGGACTTCCATACGTTTATACAGCAGCACAAATCCGTCAGACTCCCAGAGCAAAGCTTTGATCCTGTCACAACGTTTTCCACAGAAGAGATACAGGGCACTTCGCCTTGGATCCATATGGAGTTGATCCTCTACAACAGCACACAGCCCGTCAATAGATTTCCGCATATCCGTTCTGCCTGTTACGATATAGATTTCATCGGCGGCTGTGATATCCCCTAACATCCCAACTCCTTCACAATGCGAAGCGTTTGAGCCAGAAGCTGAGGATCTGTCCCATTTGGTATTGTTAGATGAAAGCTTCCTACAGACAGATTCATTGGCTCTGCTACAGAAAGGTTATTTCTTTCCGTAGCTGCCGGAATTACATTTAATGGCTGTTCATAAGAAATCGGGTCAGTATCATGAAAATCCACTCTGACAATTTCCTGGCTTTCTGGTGCACGATAGGCGCGTCCAGTTGACGCCGGCAGATCCACACAACCTTTCTGACGC
>OGXC01002429.1_pt1 | contig 12519 bp, 14 predicted proteins | sample 1576201 | NCBI WGS metagenome assembly OGXC01 (sample SAMEA3541562, study PRJEB24748) | human gut metagenome | biome: human gut; feature: human-associated habitat; material: faeces | place: China | collected 2012 | reverse complement strand
CATTTGTTAAACACTCTTTCTTCACAAGTGTTTTATGCTTACATACATACAACGGCTAAAAAGAACACCGTAAACAGCTAGATAAAACTCCTTATATATGCAATGGATGTTCTGACATAAACAATCTCAATATCAGCACATCTTTTAATGAAATTTTCTTCTAAAAGTTTTTCTTTTTTCTACTAACCCATTTTCGAACACTATTCTACCACACCCAGATAGTTGCTGCGCTATTTTCATGATTTATCTAACGCCCTCCCGATCACCTTGGGACTTTCCGCTATAAAAATTCCTTTCTCCGGGTGATTTTTATTCAAAAGCTGTGCTTCTGTGAGCCTTGCGAAAACCTCTAACTCCGATGCCTGGAAATCTTTTATTTCTATTATATTTAACATTCTACCGCCACCTTGATCACGCCGTTCCTCTTATTTTCAAAAAGTTCATAGGCTTCTTCGATTCTGCTAAGTGGATAGGTGTGTGTGATCAGTGGTTCCGTGTTGATCTTACCTTCCGCGATCAGTCTCAGCGTTTCTTCACAATCACAACCGTCTACTCCTCCTGTTTTAAAAGTCAGATTCTTTCCATACATATCCGGCAGAGGTAACGTCTGGGCTTTATCGTAAAGTGCCACCACCGTCACGATTGCATTTGGCCTTGCGCATTCCCATGCAAGACGGAAAGTAGATTCTGCTCCTGCAACTTCAAGAACAACATCCGCTCCACCATGCTCGCTGTTTGCCTGAACAAAATCAAAACATTCTTCCGGCGAAACTGTAAGAACTTCCGGATAATGTTCCCTGATAAAGTGCATACGCTTTTCGTCTTTTTCACACATGATGATCTGCTTCGGATTTTTCAGCATAACAGACAATAAGGTACAGATACCTGTAGGACCGGCTCCAATGATCAGCACCGTGTCATCCTCAGTGATCTCGGAAATACGTGCTGCCCAGTAACCGGTGGCAAGTACATCTCCTACAAATAACGCCTGTCTGTCCGTAACTTTATCCGGAATCTTATTCAGCCCCTGATCTGCAAATGGTACACGGACATATTCTGCCTGACCGCCATCGATACGGCATCCAAGAGCCCAGCCGCCATTTTCATCGGTACAGTTATTCACATAACCTTTCTTGCAGAAAAAACATTCTCCACAAAAAGTTTCTACATTTACCGTCACCCGGTCTCCTGGCTTCACATTCTTCACAGCAGTTCCGACTTCTTCCACAATTCCAACCATCTCATGACCGACTGTAATCCCCGGCACTGCCCGTGGAACGCTTCCATGCTTAATGTGCAGGTCACTGGAACAAATGCTGGCAAGTGTCACCTTTACAATGGCATCTCTTTCATGCATCAGCACAGGCTTTGGCTTTTCCATTAATTCAAATTTTCCTTTTGAAACATAAGTATAAGTCTGCATTCTTTTCCCCATCACTTTCTATAATAATTTATCCAGAATTTCCGCTGCTGATCTATTACCGAATACGCCATTGCCAAATAACAACCAAGATAAGAAGGTGCACCGGATAAAACGCATAACAGAAATACTTGAACCACTTGCTATGATACCCCTGCTCTCCATGATATAACCAGATTGGAATCAGTGCCAGCAGTGCAAAGCTCTGCTGTGCAATCTCAAAATGATGTCCCAGAATCGTTACCGGATAATACAGATTCCCCAGCATAACTACATTCAAATAATACAGCCCGACAAGCTGTGCCGCAAAAGAAATCCAGGTTTTCTTGCGAAAAAAATAAAAAAGCAATACCGTCAGTATTCCCGCAGCATTGTAATCTACCATGGTTATGGTTCCAAGCAGAAAATCCATCAAAAGCACGAGGCAAACCACAAAAAACGATATCCATTTCTTTTGTTTCTTCTTTGCCTTTTCAATGATCTGTATCGATAACACCCCTAATAAAAAGGTCCATAGTACATTTTGATGAAACGGGTAAAATACAGAACTTCCCATAATCAGGTTAAATGGTATTTCTGAAATTATGGCAAATAGAAAAAGACGCAGCATGTATTTTTTCACATTCGAAGTATAATAGCATCCTTCTGCGATCATAAATGCAAAAATCGGAAAAGCAAGTCTTCCTACGCATGTCATCCATTCCTGTGCTGGAAATAGTGTCGCCCACAAATGATCACATAACATAAACAGCATTGCCAGAATATGTAGTGTAAACGAATCAATTCCTCTTTTTTTCTCCATAGGTTCTTCTCCATCTATCCAGGCATAGATATCTGCCTTTTATTCTTTTCATTATATTATGGAGCATTATCCAACGTCAATCAATTCTTGCGTCCTAATCTATCACTAATTCAGCCAGAACTCAAATACTCAACGCATTCTACTCATAAGGGGTGTTCTTTTCTTATAATTTATATTATGCTTAGATTAAACAGAAGGGAGTGAATTATATGGATTTAATCAAAATCGGAAAATATATTGCAGAAAAAAGAAAAGCTCTTGGACTGACGCAGAAGCAATTGGCAGAAAAACTGAATATGAGTGACAAATCGGTTTCTAAATGGGAACGAGGCATATGCCTGCCGGACGTATCAATTTATATGGAATTGTGCAGCATACTTAGAATCAGCATTAATGAATTTCTTGCAGGTGAAGATATCGGTGCTGAAAATGTAATTGAAAAATCAGACAGCAATCTTATTCAGATTACAAAAGAGAGTAAAAAGAAACAAAAAAATTTAAAAACAATTCTTGCTGTAGTAACTGTTTTTGCAGTAATTGTCTCTGCGATCCTTGGCACTTTATTCTTTCACAAACTGATACAGCCAAAAAATTATATTACCGCAGTTGATCAGACAAGTACTGAGATGAAAACAGCAGAATTATTATCCGGAACAGACGGCGCATATCTTTTTCATTATTTTACAAAAGATGAATTTAAAACACTCACCATTTATGTATCTGAATATCAGTCTGGGACACTGATCAGTAAAAGTAAAGTGGCTGATTTGGACTATGACGGAATCGATTCCCCTTCCAGAGGCGTCATTGCTGTTGTGCCAGATTTTGAATCTTTTAAGGTAAAATTAATTGTAGCAGATGATTATGCAAAATATTCTACGGATTTTCCTATTTTAGAAAATATAGAAAACAGAGAATATTATGGCAGAAGTGCAAGCCAGATAAAAGGGGAGATTCCGATTCAGATTCATTCAGCTTCGACAATAGAAGGCAAGACTGCTATCCCTTCAGACTCTGAGCAGGGATTAATGGCTCTAATCTATGGAAAAGACGGGCTGTCAGGGATTCCTATCACGGAAATGGAAAAAGGAATCGTTGGTGTGGAAAATGATTATGTATATTATCTTTCCTTCCAATTTGGTGGTAATCAAAGTTTTTGAGGGGATGTCTTTTTGAGGGTTTAGATTGACGATTCCTTAAGGGTCTATATCATTTACAACAAATATTATAAGGCTTTCTGTATTTTACAGTTTCATAGCACTACGGATGCAGTTCTCAATAAATTCTTCTCCAAAATCTGTATTCAGGCTGAGATCAAAGTTTCCGGCTGCACCCCACATACGTCGGGTGTAATAGCGATAGTTATCTGCACGCAGTTTTTCATTTTTCTGAACCGTAGCTTTGGCTTCTCCCGCAGAGATATTCTGTCTCTGTGCCACTCTTCTAATTCTGCTCACAAGAGGTGCTGAAAAAAATACTTTCAAACAGTTTCCGGAATTTCTGAGAACGTAATCTGCAAAACGGCCTACTATCACGCAATTGCCTTTTTTCGCAAGATTGCGTACAACCTGGCATTCTGCCTCGAAAATTTTATCCTTCGGCGCTTCATCCTGTCTGTCTGTATTCAGATACATCTGATTGACCAGATCATAAAGAAGGCTGTTTGTCATGGTCTCCTCGTTTTTCTTAACGAATTCCAGTGTGTATCCGGTGGTTCCTGCTGTCTGTTCTTTTGCTTCGTTCTTGTTTTCTGCAGATACGCTTTCCGGGAAAATCATATCTTTCAGGAATGCAAGTTTCTTACCGATGAGTCTCGCGATAAAGCCTACCAGAAGGGCAGCAATAACAGTACCTTCTCTTATACCAGCCAGACTTCCTGCAAATACGAAAGAAAGTACAGCAGCGATCACTGACATGGATACATCAAAACAAATTATACAATCTTCATGATGTAAGCTTCCGGATTGACCTAGGAAAAAAGAATCATGGTAAGATCGATAAAATATCCAAACATGATGATACCATCGAGCCTTCAGCATGGACATCGGTTTCTTTATATAGTTATTGAAGGATATCTCTTTGCTCTTTCTCCGTCTGAAACAGTGGAAAAAAACACCCTTTCTTTGCAAGAATATTTTTTACCAGCCAGTCTGTCCGTTGCGATTTTCCACTGATATAAAAGCAGGCAATGAAATTACCGCCCGGTTTCAAAACACGCCATATTTCATGAAATGCTTTTTGCTTGTCCGGAAATGCATGAAAACCATTCATACTGACAACGGTATCTAAAAGCTTAAAACTATCGTTCTCTAATCTTCCTGACATTACGATTCATGAGGTGTCTTCCAATATGTCTATAAACAAATGCTTTAAAGGCTGAAATTTCTTGATGATGTTCCTTCAACAGTTCATCTGGACAATCATAAACACCAAAATCCTGATTGATTCCCTCGCTCTGAATATAAGTATTGTTCCTATCAAACTCAATAATGAGATTTCTGAAATCCTTGACTGCTACTCCATAACCGCAAAATGCACCTGTACATTCCGAATTTTGTTCCTGTAACTTCTTTATGTAGGTTTTATCTAAAATGAAAGCTTCCAGTTCGTACCACTGATTTTCGAAATTAATTTCTACCCAGCTATGGAAAATACTTTTTGGAGCATTACGGTAAACAAACCCGGTCATAGCCCCTTTCTGCAATCTTTTATCAATCGTAAAACCATGTACTCTGCATGGAATATTGCAGGCACGCAAAAGTGCCATAAATAAAGTTCCTTTTGTATTACATTGTCCATAACCATCTGCAAGTACTTTTGAAGCTGAAATTCCGTCATCAATATTATATCCAAATAAAACATCATCTCTTACATAGTTGTAGATTGCCTTAATCCTTTCAAATTCACCCATTTCCTTCCATTTCATATTTTGAATAAGTTTTTGAATTGCCGGATTAGAAAAATCAACCATTCGTGTTTCCCTAAGATACTTATCTTTCATTTCCTATCGCCTTTCCCATAGGTTTTCTCACAACACAATGCATTCGCATACCTTTACGAATTTCAAATTTTTCTACTTTTAATCCTGCTTTTTTGCAAGCTGATGTACCATATAATTCAATGCTTGAAAAAAAATCTGATGATTTTAATTCTCCATTCTTATCAAGTCTGGACTTCGATATAGTTTCTGCAAGCTCATAAGCATTTTTCATAGATTTTTCCTTTATATCATATTGCAAATGTCAATTTGGGTAATCGATCAGTCTCCATTATCGTTTCCAACATTCTGGCAAACCCTTCCGGGTCGCGGATCTGATACTGCATATGGTTAAATCCCTCAAAAACCGGAAAGTTACCATATATATAAGTCTGCATCACTGCACTCCTGTATTTGAAATGTTCTTCTTTACTTCCGAATTCCCAGAACGTATGTTTTTGTAATTCTTCCGGCAATTTGGGAAACGGTTTATCTTCCAGACTGTCTGTCAGCTGCCTTCTCAGATTTCTATAAGTCAGGTTCTTTCCTGCCTTTATAAAGTAAGGCTTAATCTTGTCATCGTCACACCACATAATTTTCTTCAGCGTTTTTCCATTTGACCAGTACAGGCTTTTCATTGCCACATATAAGAATGGAACCATAATCCTGCGTGTCACCTTTCCAATCTGTGCAAACTGTCCGCCATCAAAAAATATATGCTTAACCGGTATTTTGGCATTCGTCACAAATGCCATGGCAAGATCTGCACCGATAGAAGATGCCACTACAAGTTCTATCTCTTTGATTTCTTGTTTCTCCAGAAATCGTACCACTTGCTGTACCTCATCTCTTTTGCTGCAGTACCTCTGTCCGGAGCAATACACTGTTGAGGTTGGCATAATACAATAGAATTTTCCCGCCAATTTGTCAGCAACCGGCATGCTGCTTTCCCCAGTCACTCCCATTGCATGAAAGAAAAGAACAACTGGTTCTGATTTGTTTCCTGTTGTTTTAAAAACCATATTTCCACCTTCTGTCCATTTTTTATTTTTTATCCGTCTCTTTTTCTACTCTTCCATTCTGCAACAGCATTTCTCACCCGCTGATCGATATCCAGACGCGTACTACGGCATTCTTTCGGATGTTTTCTTGCTGCCTGAAATGCCAGTTTCATGAAAACTCCAGAGCCAACTGGCAACATCGTCTTTAACATACTCTCTGGAAAAACGAAATGGGTTCCATGCTCATAAATAACATACTCCAACCTGCATGTGTGTGGATGTTCTTTCATACGCTGCTTCATACGGCGGATATATTTTGCTGTGTCCCATAACACATCATCTTCAGCACCAATCAGCAATAATATTCCATTGATTTTTTCAATCTTGATCATCTCGTCTTCTGTGATTGTGTGAGCCTTTTCCGAATCATCAAACAGTTTTCTCGAATTAATCATATCACCGGTTCGCTTTGTTTCTTTCTCAATCACATGCCAGTAATCCGGATGTTTGTAACAAAATGGCATATACGGAAGCGGTTCTCCTTTGTAAGAAAAAAGAGATTCTCCCTCAATCGGCCATTCTTTACATCCATCTTTTTTGCCCTGCATAAATCCCTGCCAGATAAAGTCACTCGGTGTCAGACCAATCGTCAATGTAATATCTTCAAAATAAGAAGCTGCAGTTAAAGCAAGTGTTCCTGTAGTAGATGCCCCGACAATTCCTATCTTCTGATTACCATGTGCTTGTAACCAATCAATTGCTTTTTCTATACGCTCCAGCGGATAATTATGATGTCCATAATCCTTTTTTCCAGGTGACATTGTCATCACATTCACACCGAGTTTATGTAACCATTTCACAGATGTACGCGCTAGATAATCCTCTGAATCATCTCCGATCATGGCAATCATTGCACAGTCTGAATCTGATTTACATTTCCAGTATGCAGCATAAAATCCATCTGTTCCCACATCAAAATGTCTTTTCTTCATCTGTATCATCTCCTGCTCGTATAATATCATCCATGTTTTTCCATAACTATTATTTTGTTCGAGATATTTCGAACAGTTGGAATTTTACCTATCACATGATAAATCGGCATAAGTTCTTTCATCCCTTCGACCAGACTGACTTCCTGCTGAACAGAAAATTCCGATATGATTCTTTGCAGCTCTTTTCCATTCTTAACTCCCCATGTGAATTTTGCATTGCTTCCCTCTATGGATTTTTCTTTCACATGTTTTACAACAAAAGGTGACATGGTTTCGACCATTACGGTTACTTCCTGAAATGATTTTTCAATAATAGAAAACATTTTTTTGATGTCCTTCTCATACAAATACATAGTAAGTCCTTCGATTATCACCAAAACATTTTCTCCGTGATAATCGATATCATCCACGTAGGAATCATCCATTGCAGACTTTGTAATCTGATACACCGGACCTGTTTCTGTAAGAAACTGTTTCCTTATCTTCATCGCTTCCGGCAGATCCACATTATACCATCGCAGATATTTTCCTTCCATTCGATAACATCTGGTATCCAGTCCACATGCAATATTTACAACAACTGTATTTGCATGCTTCTCCAAATATTGCCTGGCCATCCGGTCTAATACAATTGTTCTCGCAATCACACCATAAGTCATGGCGTTATCTTTATCTGCCTTGGAAAAGTCATAATCAAGCTTTTTCACAAGTTCTACTGCAATTTCGTCATTTATTTTGGCATTTTTCTTTCTTGTTTCTTTTGCTCTTGCATACAAAGTCTGTACCATTGTTTCCGGCACACCTGTCACATTCACTTTTTCTTTCATTGTCTGTCGCCTTCCACTGCTTTTTTCACTTCTTCCACCCACTCTGCACTATGACAGCAAAACAGTTCTTCATGCTGCATGTTATGTCTTCGGATATCCGGATTTTTGAAATAAGTACAATATCTCTTTTCGTATTTTTCACCCATCTTTGTTGCATAAAACACGTGAATTGTTGTTCCCGGTACATCAATTCCATGCTGGACTTTCGTAACCAGATCAGAATAGAACTGATTATAAACACTCTGTTTCGTAATCCATGGACTTCCTCCCTTGTCAATACCAAACATATTTACAAATCCATCAATCAGTTTCTTTCTTGATTCATCTGCTTCATTTATTTTCTTTTGCATAAACTTAGGTAATTTACCCGTGTGTACCATTTTATACATAATTGGCACAATGATAGATGACTGGAGCTTTGCCATAAACGAACCTGCTTCATCCATATCACTGCTCCCAATGATGCCATGATCTATATGGATTCTTTTCCGCTGAATCAGAAGGGATACAAAACTTCCTCCAAGGGAACATCCATACGCTGCTTTAATTCTCCCACCATACTTTGTTCTGATTTCCTGCTCAATTTTTTCACATTCATCTTCCATTGAACAAAATTCTGTTTTCTCATTTGGATCAAATCCATCATAAGAAACTGCTACCGTATAAAAATAAGAATGTAACCCATCCAGTACATGATCAAAGCTACTATACAGGCAACAGGTACCGGGAAATAAAAATATCACAGGTTTACGATTGTCTCCACTTTCATAAAATTTCATAGCTAGTCTCCTTCAGGCTTTTCTGACAACACAATGCATCCTCATACCTTTGCGGATTTCAAATTTTTCTACTTTTAATCCTACTTTTCTGCAGCATTTCATGACCACATCTCTTGTTGGAACTCGAACATCTCCATGTCCGCATATATTTGCCAGAGGCATTTCCAATGTATTCATCAGCCATACCAATACTTTATTGTCACTGGTCACATCCCGCAGGATCAATCTTCCATTTGGGCGAAGACATCTTTTTACACTGTCAAAAAATGCCTGTGGATCCGGATAATGATGAAAACTCATAGAACAAATAATTGCATCAAATGAATCATTTTCAAAAGGAAAGTTCTCACAGTCTCCTACAACAAACGTTGCATTTGAAATGTTTTTCTTTTTTGCCTGTTCAATCATGGCCGGAGTCAAATCCAGACCTGTATAATGTCGGTCTGGATATTTTTCTGCTAATAAAGAAATCATCGGAGCCGGTCCACATCCAGCGTCCAATAAATCTCTAAATGGCTCTTTCTCTAATTCTTCCAAAATATCCGGATAGTCCTTCTTACACATTTCGTAAATACCCGCATGGTTACTTTCATATCTTCCTGCTGCTTTTGTAAATTCAGCAATTGACAGTTTTTTGTATTCTTCGTTTTTCATGTTGTTTTCCTCCAATCACACCAGACACCATAAATCAATATTTTCATAGAAATCCGTCCTCTTTACATTGTCCAGTAAATCGCTATCATATATGTTAGTTTTATCTAACCTTAATTTTCTAAAAAACCGTGTGAAACAAAACTGTAATTCCACACGGTTTCTTTTCTTCTGTGTTCAGTATACCACTTTTATCTGGTTTATCAACCAGATTTGTCTCAATTTGTTACGCACTGCGTAACCATTTGGAAAGACCAGTACATCGTTTTCGAAATATACGCCTGAGCATATTGTCGGCACACTAATCTCTTGGTGTTAATCCTACATACATATCTTTGTACTGTTTTGCACTCTTTTCCCAGGAAACATCTTTATTCATATCACGGATCACCATATCATCCCAGGATTTTCTATTCTCGAAATAGAGCGTCTTTGCTCTGTTGATCGCATCGTAAAGCAGCCCGCTTTCATATCTGTCAAATGTAAAACCGTTTCCTGTATTTTCAAACATATTATAAGGCTGAACCGTATCTTTGAGTCCTCCGGTCTCTCTTACAATCGGAACTGCACCATATCTCATGGCTATAAGCTGTGTAAGTCCACATGGTTCAAATCTTGATGGAACCAGAAGTGCATCACATCCTGCATAAATATTGTGAGCCACATTTTCATTGTAAGCAATATATGCACAGAAATTGCCTTTATATTTGTTTTCATAATAACGGAATGTATTTTCATACTGAGAATCACCAGTACCAAGAACAACCACCTGCGTATGTTCATCCATAATTCCCGGGATTACGTCATTTACAAGATCAAGACCTTTCTGATTGGTGAGACGTGAAATAAGTCCGATTACCATCTTATGCTCATCTACATCCAGCCCCAGAGATTCCTGAAGAGCTTTTTTATTAATCTTTTTATTCTTTATTGCTGACTTCTCATCATAATCAGCAGCTAACAGCTTATCAGTTGCAGGATTCCAGATATCCGTATCAATACCATTCACAATTCCCAAAATCTTATTGTTGTGATATCTTAAATGCTCTGCAAGTCCCTCTCCATATTCCTCTGTCTGAATCTCCCAGGCATAGGTGTTACTTACAGTTGTAACTTTATTGCTGTAAGCGATGCCACCCTTTAACATATTGGCATCCAGCCAGTTCTGGATCATGCAGTCCTTATTAAATACATAATCAGGAAGTCCTGACCAGTATTGAATCTTTTTTCTGTCATAAATACCCTGGAACTTCAGATTATGTATTGTGAGTACTGAAATTGCACGTCCTACATCTGTATCCTGAAAACAGGTTCTCAGATAAAGTGGTACTAAAGCTGCCTGCCAGTCATGACAATGTACTACATCAGGAGTCCAGTTCAGATAATTAAGGGCAGCAAGGGCAGCTTTTGCAAAATAACAGAATTTCGGAATGTCATCTATGAGATTCGTATATGGATTTCCCCAGGAGAAGAACTCATCATTATCTATAAAATCATAGACAACCCCATCCTCCTGATATTCCATAATTCCCACATAATACTGCTTTCCATCAGAGCAGAGATTCATATCAAAGGAACCCCTGTATTCCATCTTTTCCTGAAATTTCTGAGGAATACATTTGTATCTTGGAATAATGACCTTAACATCAATGTTTAATTTTGCCAGACTCTTTGGCAGGGCAGACATTACATCTCCCAATCCGCCGGTCTTAACAAATGGATAACATTCTGATCCAATGAAGGCTACACTTCTTCGCGGTCCCAGATCAGGCTGTCTCGTTGGAATGTTCTGTTCATTCTGTTCAACAGATGGCTCCTGAATAATTACGGCTTGCTTAACAGAAACATTCTCTACTGTTGGAGCAACAGTCTTAACAGCTTTTTGAGGGCTGTTTTTTGCACTGCTTTTTACACTGCTTTTTACACTGCTTTTTACGCTGTTTCTTGCATTGCTCTTTGTATTACTCTTTGCATTACCTTTGGTACTGCTTGTTTGAACTGTTTTTTTTCTCATATCATTGATCTCCCTTTTGCATTTTACAAAGTCCGAAATCTATTACGTCTTAACTAAAATGTCCTCCGGTAAGTTCCTGATAAACATTCATTTTGCAGATATTTATCATTTCCTGTTAATCTCAATTATAACACAAAATGCGCAAAGTAACTATTATTATCTGAAATGCTTCCATCACTTAACTCTTACCTGAATGATACAAGCTGGTTTATTCCTTTTCATTATATCTGCCTCTTTTATTTTACAGATACACTACATGGAAAAAGGGATCTTCCACTCAGTCAATTTGAATAAAAAACATAATCTGTTTTTATTTCACGCATTCCATAATTATCATCTCACATCTGTCATATCCAAGCTGTGAGCTGTTCAGGCACAGTGTGTAATTGCTGGCTTTTCCCCAGTTCTGATCTGTGTAAAAGTTATAATTTGTTCTTCGCCTTTTATCTGTGTCTGCCATCATTTTCACAGCTTCCTTCTCTTCTACATTGTATAAACCAGTGATACGCTTTATTTTTTCCGGCATGTCCCCATGAATAAATACATTCAGCACATCATCCCGGTCTTTCAGTATATAGTCTGCATTTCTTCCAATGATCACACAAGGCTCCTTCTCAGCCAATCCTAAAATAATATTTGTCTGTGCCTCATACACCATGTCCTCCACAGATTTTCCTGTGATATCACGACCGGAAAATGCATATGCGAACAAACCTTTTTTCGGAGATAATTCCGCATTTTCCTGAATATATTCCGGTGATAAGCCGGACTTTTCTGCAATCTGACCAATGATATTTTTATCATAATAGGCAATTCCGAGTTTCTTTGCCACTTCTTCTCCGATAAAACGTCCACCGCTTCCAAATTCCCTGCTGATCGTAATAATTCTTTTTGCCATCTCTGATTCCTCCTAGTTTAAAACATCAACCCTATTTTTTCTGATTTTCTTTAAAAATACATATCCCACAAAACATGAAATTATTTCAGTAATTGGAAATGCCCACCAGATCAACGAAACTCCCATCTGACCATTTCTGACAAACAGAGAAAAGATTC
>OGXC01002405.1_pt1 | contig 12665 bp, 5 predicted proteins | sample 1576201 | NCBI WGS metagenome assembly OGXC01 (sample SAMEA3541562, study PRJEB24748) | human gut metagenome | biome: human gut; feature: human-associated habitat; material: faeces | place: China | collected 2012 | reverse complement strand
AACTTTGCGGCTCCGCCGCTAGCGGTATCCCATGTCTGACCGTCTGATGCCTTCGCCGCGAAGCGGCCGGTCCGCTCAAGGCTCAAGGCTCAATGCTCAAGGCCCCGCCCCAGTGACTCCAACCGTCCCCTGACCAGCGCCGCAGGCGGACCGGCCCTGGCTGCCAGCCGCCAGAAGCTGGAAGCCCCACCTGTTCCCATGTACGTCCAGCCACATAGGAGCAGCAAAAAAGCACTCCCAAATTCATGGGAGTGCTGCATTTTCTGGTGCGCTTGGGGGGATTTGAACCCCCGACACACGGTTTAGGAAACCGCTGCTCTATCCAGCTGAGCTACAAACGCATTACTGTTATTTTACATAATATAGGGGATTTTGTAAAGGGAAGCATGGCTTCCCTGCATGCCCCTATCTTCCTAGAAGAGGTGCTTCAGTTTGGAGAAGAGGCCCTTCTTTTCTTCTTTCACCGGCTTTGGCTGGACCGGGGTTTCCGGTTCCGGCTTCGGTACTGTGGGATGGGGGAAGGCCCCTTCGCTGGGGCGGAAGGGCGGCGGGGCGGTGAAGGTGGGCATTCGGAGTACCGGAGGTGCCATGATTTTCGGTTTCACCACCGGCGCATGGTGTACGGGGGTGTGGGCTTCGCTCCTGCCGTAGGGGACGTAGTGGTAGGCCTTGGAGGAGGGGTCCGGCACGTTTCGGTCTGCAATGTACCTTGTGCCGTTGAAGTCCTGTCCCCGGAGCCGTTCCAGAAGCATGGAGCCCATCATCTGGGGAGAGAAGTAGGAGAAGGGAAGCCGCGGCGCCAGACGGGCGATGGAGGAGAGGAAAGAGGTCTTCACATCGTCCATGGTCATCCGGAGTTCCTTGCGAATCTCGTCCATGAGGAGGATCATGCCCTTCTGGGTGGGGAAGAGGTTTTCGTAGGGGACCAGGTTATTCTTATTGCCCATGCCCGACATGTCCATAAAGAACACCAGGTACAGGTAGGACAGGGCGCTGCTGTTGTCGTGGGCCCGGAGGTAGAAGTTCGCCACGGTGTAGTAGGTATTCCGGAGTTTCGACCATTCGCCGGCCATGGTATAAAGGTTGATTTTCTGTTGGAACGCTCGGCTCAGGATGTCCCGGGCGGTAAAAGGCTCGCCCCGCTGGGACAGGGCATTCTGGGATTCCCCGATTTCCCCTTCCGTGAGGCCGTAGCTTTCCCGAACATTCAGCACGTAGGCCATGTGGTGGCCGATTTCCGCTTTGCCCTCCTTCGTGAGGACGTAGATTTTCGGCACTCCATGGGCGTAGTCTTTCTCGGGGATCTTGGAAATCACCCGGCCCGTGAGCTCTGCATGGGTGCCTTCGCCGGACAGACCGTAGCGCTTCAGGAAATCGGAGAGCATTTTGTCCGGCAGCATGTTCACCGTCTCCTGGGGGCGGCTCGCCCGGATCCAGCCGTCCGCCATGAGTTCGTCGATCCGGTCGTTCGCATCGCTGCCGTAGATATTCAGTTTATAGGGCGGCATGCGATGGTGCACCGGCTTGCCGTCGAAGTAGTCCAGGATCAGGATATCCCTCACCGATAACCCCATGGGCCGCCTCCTTTCTTTCCGTTTGACTGCTGATATTCCAGTATTAATTATATGCAGATTATGGCCTTTTGAAAAGAGGGATTATATGAGATTGAGATCGAGGCCGAGATTGAGGTCCACAGCCGCTCCGCGGCAAATGGATGGGTAAGATGCGTGCGAACGAGCGGGGCTTCCAGCTGCCAGCTTTTAGGAAAGCTGATCCGCCTGCGGCGCAGGACTGGCTGAACTTGCGTATGAACGGGTGGGGCTTCCAGTTGCTGACTGTTAGCAGCCAGGAAAGCTGGTTAGGCCCTTTGGGCCCAATCCCATCAGTTTCCACCAGCTAACCCCAGCCCGTTGGGCAGCCCCTTCCCGAGGAAGGGGCCTCCTGCAGAGGCAATTGTCTGTTTTGGGGTTAGAGTCATCAGGATCCCATCTGCGACAAAGCCGCGGGACCGGTCTGCCGTCTGACCGTCTGATGTCCCCGCCGCAAAGCCGTCCGACTCAAGCCCCCGCTCCAGGTGACCCCATCCGCATTCCGCCAGCAGGACTGGCTGACGATAAACGATAATCGTCATTTCGAGCGGTGGCAAGGGAACTGGATTCATAGGGAGCCGCAGGCAACCGAGAATCCAGTGACACGCTTCCCCTCGGGTGGTACGCATGAGAATACCGTCAAAATCGCTACAGCTTCGATGAGCCCCGAAATCTTTCTTGTGATCGGGAATACAGGGTTTTTCCCAGCAGAAAACGTTGTAACACCGTCACAGGCATTTACCAGGGAGATTTCTCGACTCTTTCTCACATACGATTCTTATAGTTACTATCATCACGGCGCTTACCACCGCTCGAAATGACGGGGAAGGGATGGAGTCATTTTCGTAAAAAGGTACATTATGAAGAGTGGCCCTATCCGTATTCCGTCATTTCGAGCGGTGGGAGCATGCCATATGAGAATGCAGTCCAAAATCGCTACAGCTTCGAGGGGTCGAGAAATCTTTCTTGTGCTCGGGAATACAGGGTTTTTCAACCGCCGTTCTCCTGCAGTGAATCAGTGGCCGGTGGCTGGTTGGATAGCCGCTTCGCGGCAAATACACTCCCTCAGCCTGCGGCTCTTCCATCACCATCTCTCAGTCCGGTGGACAGCTCTCTTCTGGGAAGAGAGCCTCCTGCAGAGTCAATTGCACGTTTTTGGGACAGAGTCATCAGGATTCCAACGGCGGCGAAGCCGCGGGGCCTCAACTCTTTTATGCAGCTGGAATCCCTAACCTTCGCATAACGCTCAGCCATAAGACCCCGGCCGCGGAGCGGCTGTCCAGCTCAAGGCAAAAGGCTCAAGGCCCCCGCCCGTTCGCATAACGCTCAGCCATACAAGCGCCGCAGGCGGACCAGCTTTCCTGGCTGCCAGAAGCTGGAAGCTAAAAGCCCCCACCTGTTCGCACGACGCTCAGCCACAGGACCCACCTGTTCACCCTTTCTTCTATGGTTTATAATAAAGGCAGATTAAGAATATTTAGAAGAGGTGATTCGGATATGGATAAGATTCATATTAATCTTGGCAGCGATTCTTACGACATCCTGATCGATAACGGACTGGTGGGCCGTGCGGGGCCGGCAATCCGGGATCTGACGGGGGCTTCAAAGGCCGCCATCATCACAGAAGATGGTATCGATAAGCTCTACGGCACGGACCTTGTCCGTTCCCTGGAGGATGCGGGTCTCCAGACCCAGATGATTGTGGTGCCTTCCAGTGATAAATCCCGGAATCTCCATCTCATCAATAAAGTCTACGGCGCCCTGGCGGACTTCGGCCTGGGCAGCGATGACGTACTCATCGCCCTTGGTGGACGGGTGGTAGGCGATATCACCGGCTTCACCGCCGCCACATGGCACCGGGGCATTTCCTACATCCAGTTCCCCACGTCCGTGCTGTCCCAGATCGGCAGCTCCATCGGCGGAAAAATTACCCTGGACCTGGACCAGGGGGCCGGCAAGAATGCGGTAGGCACCTTCTACCAGCCGAAGGGCGTCTTCGTGGATCCCGGCATGGCAAAGACCCTGCCCCGCCGGTATTTCCACAACGGCCTCGGGGAAGCGGTGAAACTGGGCTGCGTGGCGGACAGGAACCTCTTCGAGCTTTTCGAAAAGGTGTCCTCCGATGTAGAAATCTACCGGGTGCTTCCGGAAATCATCCGCCGCTGCGTCACCATCAAGGCCCACTACGTGGAAGTGGACCCCCTGTCCAAGGGTGAACGGCGGATTCTGGACTTCGGCCACACCATCGGCGGCGCCATCGAACGGTGCTACCGGTACAACGATGCCCGCATCACCCACGGCGAGGCCACGGCCATCGGCATGTACCTCATCACCCGGCGGTCCGAGCTGGAGGGCCTCACAAAGAGGGGCACCACCTCCCGTCTGGAGTACGTGCTGAAATCCCTGTCCCTGCCCATCAGCACCTCCATTCCCGATGATATCCTCTTCGAGTCCATGAAACACGACAAGAAGATTAAGGGCGATATGATCCAGATCACCCTGATCAGGGAAATCGGGGAAGGCTTCCTCTACACCATGCCGGTGAAGGAGCTGGGACGGTTTTTGAAGAAATAAACAGTATGTACGAAACCCCCGCAAGGCTGTATGGACAGTCTTGCGGGGGTTTTTATTGGAGAAATGGCGTGCGAACGGGCAGAGGCTTTGGGCCTTGGGCCGGTCAGGCCTTTCAGGCCAATTCCATCAGCCAGGAGCCCCCGCACGAATGACTCTATCTGTAAGCATGAATATTTGCGGCGAAGCCGCGGGGCCCTCAACTCTCAAATCTCTTTTCTCAACTCTTTCTTTTGGGCTTTGAGCCTTGTGCCTTGAGCCTTGAGCGGAACAGCCGCTCCGCGGCGGGGTCAGGTGACTGCGGAACGTGCAGACGGGTGGGGGCTTCTAGGGAAGCTGGTTAGGCCCTTTGGGCCCAATCCCATCAGTTTCCATCAGCTAACCCCAGCCCTGTGGGCAGCCCCTTCCCGAGGAAGGGGCCTACTGCAGAGGCAATTGTCTGTTTTGGGGTTAGAGTCGTCAGGATTCCCACTGCGGCGAAGCCGCGATTGACCCAGCTACCAGATACCAGCCACTAGCTACTTTACCACACCGCAGCCGCGGGGCCTCAAATCTCAAATCTATTTTTTTAACTTCTCCTCGAACGCCTCTTTTTCTGCTTCTTCCCGGGTCTTTCCTTTTTTCATGAGCTCGTGAATTCTATTTTCCATGGCTTCGTAGTCCCTTGGAATGACTTTGGTGATTCTGGGGAGGAAGCGGCTCCACTGGGCCAGGATTTCTTCCGCCCTTTCGCTCCGGGTGCAGATGTAGTGTTCTTCGATGAGGTGCTTTACGTCTTCCTCTTCCTTCGGGTCCGTGAGGGGCAGGGTGTGGACCATTTCCTTATTGAGGAGTCCTTTTTCCAGGTCCACCACGTAGGCGGTGCCGCCGGACATGCCGGCTGCCAGGTTTTTGCCGGTTTTCCCGAGGATCACCACTTTGCCGCCGGTCATATATTCCAGGCCGTGGTTTCCGACCCCTTCCACCACCACCGTGGCGCCGCTGTTCCGTACGCAGAACCGTTCTCCCGCCCGGCCGGAGACGAAGGCTTTGCCACCGGTGGCGCCGAAGAAGGCCACGTTGCCGATGATCACGTTATCCTCTGCCCGGAAGGAGGCATTTTTCGGCGGGTAAATGATGATTTTGCCGCCGGAAAGGCCTTTTCCTGTGTAGTCGTTGGCATCCCCTTCCAGAGTGAGGGTGAGGCCCTTCGGGATGAAGGCGCCGAAGCTCTGGCCTGCGGAACCTACGAAGGAGAGGCGGATGGTATCTTCCGGAAGCCCCTCTTCCCCGTAGCGCCTGGAAATCTCGCTGCCCACGATGGTGCCGGTGACGCGGTTTGTATTTTTGATGAAGAGCTTTGCCCGGACCGGCTTCTTTTCTTCCAGCGCCGGTTTGCACATGCGCACCAGCTTCGCCATGTCCAGGGTCTTTTCGATGTCATGGACCTGGGGGATCACGAAATGGTGGCCCACGGTGCTGTCGGTGTAGGGCCGGTAGAGGAGGGCGTCCAGGTTCAGGGTGTCGGCCTTCGGATTTCCGGTGAGTCCCTTCTGCTTCAGCCGATCGCTCCGTCCCACCATGTCTTCCAGGGTATGGAAGCCCAGGCGGGCCATGATTTCCCGGAGGTCCTCCGCCACGAAGTGCATGAAATTCACGATGTACTCTGGTTTCCCGGTGAACCGCTTCCGGAGTTTTTCGTCCTGGGTGCAGATGCCGAAGGGGCAGGTATTCTTATTGCACACCCGGAACATCTGGCAGCCAATGGCGATGAGGGGTCCCGTGCAGAAGCTGAACTGCTCCGCCCCCAGGAGGGCCGCCATGGCCACGTCCCGGCCGGTGAGGAGTTTCCCGTCCACTTCCAGGTGCACCCGGTCCCGGAGGCGGTTCATGAGGAGCACCTGCTGCACTTCGGAGAGCCCCACTTCCCAGGGGAGCCCTGCATGGCGCATGCTCGTCCGGGGAGAGGCGCCGGTGCCGCCGTCGTAGCCGCTGATGGTGATGCCGTCGGCTTTCGCCTTCACCACGCCGGCGGCGATGGTGCCGATGCCGCTTCCTGCGGTGAGCTTCACATTGATTTCGGCCCGGGGATTGGCATTCTTCAGGTCAAAGACCAGTTCCGCCAGATCCTCGATGGAGTACACGTCATGATGGGGCGGCGGGGAAATGAGGGATACCCCCGGCGTGGACCGGCGGGTGCGGGCGATGGCAGGATCCACCTTGCTCCCCGGCAGGTGTCCCCCTTCGCCGGGCTTGGCGCCCTGGGCGCACTTGATCTGGATTTCTTTCCCATGGACCAGATAATTCCCGGTGACCCCGAACCGGGCGGTGGAGACCTGCTTGATTTCATCGTTCACGCTGCTGCCGTCGGGGCGGAGCGCAAACCGCTCATCGTCTTCCCCGCCTTCGCCGGTGTTGCTGCGGCTGCCCAGGGAATTCATGGCCTTTGCGATACATTCATGGGCTTCTTTGCTGAGGGCGCCGTAGCTCATGGCGCCGGTGCGGAAGTGGTGGATAATAGAGTCCGCGCTTTCCACTTCTTCGATGGGGATGCTGCAGCCGGCGGGGCTGGTGAAGTCCAAGAGGTCCCGGAGCCGGATGAGGGGCTCATTCACCTTCTTCGCATAGACCTTGTAAAGCTCATAGCTCCCGGTGCGGCAGGCCTGCTGCAGGAGCCGGATGGCCTCAGCCGTAAGGATATGGGGTTCGTCTCCGTTTCTCCGGTACTTGAAGACATCCCCGGAGAAGAGGCCCTTCTTCGGACCGTAGGCTTCTTCGTGGCGCCGCCGGTTCTCTTCCTCCATTTCTGGAAGGCCGATGCCACCGACAGGAGACGCCGTGCCGCCGAAACAGGTATCCGCCACTTCTTTGCCGATGCCCACAGCCTCGAAAATCTGGGCGCCATGGTAGCTCTTCACCGTGGAAATCCCCATTTTCGACATGACCGAGAGAATGCCGTTCACCGCGGCATTGAGGTAACTCTCCCGGGCTTCTTCGGCGCTCTTCTTCCCGAGCCGCCCTTTCTCCGCCAGGTCCGACACCGTATCCAGGGCCAGATAGGGGTTGATGGCGGTGACGCCATAGCCGATGAGGGTGCAGAAATGGTGCACCTCCCGGGGCTCCCCGGATTCCAGGATAATGCCCACGTCAGGCCGCACCTTCTCCCGGATGAGGAAATTGTGGAGTCCTGCGGAGGCGAGAAGGGCCGGAATGGCCACATGGTCCCGGTCTATGCCCCTATCGGACAGGATGAGGATGTTGCTGCCCTTCTTCACCGCCGCCAGGGCTTCGTCGAAGAGATGGTGCAATGCCTTTTCCATTTCTCCCCGGCCCTCGGCGGGATAGAGGAGGGACAGCACGGCAGGACGGATGCGGGGATCCGAAAGGTGCTTCACCGCCGCCATTTCTTCATTCGTCAGAAGGGGCCGGTCCATGGAGAGGGCAGCAGTGCCCTTCTCGTCGGGGTCCATGATGTTTGCCATGTTCCCCACGTACACCGTGGCGGAGGTGACGATTTTTTCCCGGATGGCGTCGATGGGAGGATTCGTGACCTGTGCGAAGTTCTGCTGGAAATAGTCATAGAGGAGCCTCGGCCGCTCGGAGAGTACGGGAAGCGGCGAATCCATGCCCATGGCTCCCACCGGGTCTTTCCCCGTATCCGCCATGAGAATCATGATATCCCGCATGTCTTCCTGGGTGTAACCGAAGCCCTTCTGCTCTTCCAGCAGGTTCTCCGGCGTCTTTTCTTCCACCTTTTCCTTCGGCAGGTCCGACAGGTCCACCATGTGCTCCTCGCACCACTGGCCGTAGGGGTGGGCGGAGGCCATGGCGTGTTTGATTTCTTCGTCCGGCACGATGCGCTGCTGGGAGGTATCGATGAGGAAAATCTTTCCCGGTTCCAGGCGGCCCTTGTAGAGGACCTCCTTCTGGTCCACCGGCACCGCCCCCACTTCGGAGGACAGGATGACCCGGTCATCCTTCATCACGTAGTACCGGGCCGGCCGGAGGCCGTTCCTGTCCAGCATACCGCCGATGTGGATGCCGTCGCAGAAACAGATGGCCGCCGGACCGTCCCAGGGTTCCATCATAAAGTTGTGGTACCGGTAGAAATCCTTCTTCTCCCGGCTCATGGAATCGTCCTTTTCCCAGGGTTCCGGAATCATGACCATCATGGCGTGGGCCAGGGAATGGCCGGCCATGTGGAGGTATTCGAGGCAGTTGTCGAACATGGCGGAGTCGCTGCCCGTGTCATCCACCACGGGGAATACCTTCGAAAGTTCCGGGTAGTCCGAAGGCCGGGACTTGCTTTCCCGGGCGTTCAGCCAGTTGATATTGCCCCGGATGGTGTTGATTTCCCCATTGTGCACGATGTACCGGTTCGGATGGGCCCTGGCCCAGCTGGGGAAGGTATTCGTGCTGAACCGGGAATGGACGAGGGCCATGGAGGTCTTGTAGTCCAGGTCCGACAGGTCCAGGTAGAAATGGCGCATCTGGTCGCTGGTGAGCATGCCCTTGTACACGATGGTCCGGGAGGACAGGCTGGCAATGTAGAAGTCGGTCCCCATGCCGGCGGAGAGGGGGATGATTTTCTTTTCCGCCAGCCGCCGGATGATGTAGAGCTTCCGCTCGAAATCCATGGGTTCCGTGATGGCGGGGTCCTTCCCGATGAAGACCTGGAGGAAATGGGGACGGATCCGCTTCGCCTCTTCCCCGATGAGGCTCTCGTCGATGGGGACTTCCCGCCAGCCGAGGACGGTCTGCCCCTCTTCCTTTACGATTTCCTCGAAAATCCGCTTCTGTTCTTCCCGGAAATTTTCGTAGCGGTGGGCAAAAATCATACCCACCCCGTACTCCCCTTCCGGAGGGAGGTGAAATCCCAGGACCTCGCACTCCCGCTGGAAGAATTCGTGAGGAATCTGGGTAAGGATGCCGGCGCCGTCGCCACTCTTCCGGTCTGCCCCCTCGCCGCCCCGGTGCTTCAGGTTCTCCAGAATTTTCAGGGCATCATCCACGATGCCGTAGGACCGCTGTCCTTTGATATTTGCCACAAATCCGATGCCGCAGGCATCATGCTCATTCCTCGGGTCATAGAGACCCTGGGCCTTCGGTAAATCTCTCCATACTTTTCCCATACTCCAACGCCTCCCGTGAAGACAAAAAGCCGGACAGGCAGTCAAAAAAAGACCGTCTGTCCGGCATCGGACTTTCTGTAGTTGTGAGATTTATTATAGCACTGCAGTAAGGAAAAGGATAGATGAATTTTGGGAGTTTACCGTTTTGTGTCATAGCCTTGAGCGGAACAGCCGCTCCGCGGCGGTTTTCAAGTGGCTGAGGGGCGTGCAGACGGGCGGGAGCTTCCAGCTGCTGGCTGTTAGCAGCTAGAAAAGCTGATTAGGCCCTTTGGGCCCAATCCCATCAGTTTCCATTAGCTAACCCCAGCCCGTTGGGCAGCCCCTGCCCCGGGAAGGGGCCTACTGCAGAAGCAATTGTCTGTTTTGGGGATAGAGTCATCAGGATCCCATCTGCGGCGCAGCCGCGGGGCCTCAACTCTCAACTCTCAAATCTCAACTCTTTCTTTCGTGCCTTGAGCGGAACAGCCGCTTCGCGGCGGTTGACGGGTAGATGGGCTCCCGTGCGAACGGGTGGGGGCTTCTAGCTTCTAGCTTCTGGCTGTCAGGAAAACTCAACAGCCTGCGGCGCTTCCATTACCATCTCTCAGTCCAGTGGACAGCTCTCTTCTGGGAAGAGAGCCTCCGGCAGAGGCATTTTCACGTTTTTGGAGCAGAGTCATCAGGATCCCATCTGCGGCGAAGCCGCGGGGCCTCAACTCTCAAATCTCAAATCTCAAATCTTTCCTTTCCCCACGGTCTCCGCAGTTTCCACGAACCAGGAGGGGTGGGATTTTTTTATATCCTCCGCCAGGGCTTTTCCTTCCTCCCGGTCCTTCGGGAAGAGGAAGAAAGCGGAGCCGGAGCCTGTCATGAGGGTGGGCCGGCCAAGGCTGTGGAGAATGGACGATGTTTCTTCCAACACTTCATTTTTGGGGAACAGGGCGTCTTCGAAATCGTTGGACAGGGATTCATAGAGCTCCTGCCGGTTTCTGTCTGCCAGGGCCTTCATGGAGTCTTCGGTCCGGTCCTTTGGCCTTTTGTCCCGGCCATCCAGGAGGCGGTAGGCTTCTCCCGTGGACACGGAAGTCTCCGGCCGGACGATGAGAAGGGGCAGTCCCGGCCAGGGGGTAAGGGGAACCAGCACCTCTCCGATGCCTTCGCACCGGCAGGCGCCGCCCCGGACACAGAAGGGCACATCCGCCCCCAGGGACGCTCCCATGGCGGCCAGGGTCTCCAGCCCATCGCCGGTACCGTAGAGCCGGGCAAGGCCCCGGAGCACCGCCGCCGCATCGGAGGAGCCGCCGCCCATGCCGGCTTCCGAAGGGATATGCTTGGCCAGGGTCATACGGACGCCGCCGGAAATGCCCTTTTCCCTGAGAAAGAGCTCCGCCGCCTTCACCATGAGGTTCTCCTTTCCCGAGGGTGCCCTTCCTTCTACGATGGTAAGGGAAATACCCTCCGCCCTTTCCAGGGTAATATCATCGCAGAGGGAAATGGAATGCATGATGGAGTCAATAGTATGGTATCCATCGCTCCTCTTCTCCCCCACGGAAAGGGTGAGATTGATTTTTGCACAGGCTGTCTCTTCTATCATGGCCGTCGTCCTTTCTGTCTTTTGGGGATATTATAGCATAGGGAAAGGGCAGAATTGAGATTTGAGATTTGAGATTTGAGATTTGAGAGTTGAGAGTTGAGGTCCAGCGTCTTCGCCGCCGATTTGCATGGCAACGGATAGAGTCACCGGCACAGGGCTGTCAGCTTTCAGCAGTCAGGAAAGCTGATCCGCCGCTACGCGGCAAATGCACCCCCTTGCCCGCTTCGCGGGACTTCCCACACAGGGAAGCATCTCACTGATTTCTCAGTCGCCTGCGGCTACCTACGAAATCAGTTCGTTTGCCAACCCAAAGGGGGAAGCAAGAAATACTTGGCTCCCTCTTTTGGGGTGGCAGCGAACACGAGTTGCACCAGCGAACACAATTTGAAGGAGCGAAGCGACGCACAAATCGCAGTGAGTCGCTTTCCCGTAGGGTGAGCTGTCTGAGAAGCGGCTATCCAGCACAAGGCTCAAGGCCCCCACTTCAGTGACTCCAATCGTACTCTGTCCAGCGCCGCAGGCTGGCCAGCTTTCCTGACCGCTAGTCGCTAGCAGCTAGAAGCCCCCGCACGAGTGTCCCCTCCTATTCCCCGGCTTCACACATTAATATATTTAAATTTTTAATTGCATTTTATATGTATATATTATATAATTACCTTTATAATATTACTTTATTGCATAGATTCCATACCACGGAAGGCCTGTGCCTTCGTTCCTTCTGAAAGGATTTGATTCAATGGCAGGTTTATTTTTTGATGATTATGATACCCCCGTTTTCCGTCCCCCCAGTGAAGCGGACAGCTTCATCCTCCGGGTGACCCGGGGCTGCGCCCACAACAGCTGTACCTACTGCAACATGTACCGGGGCGTGAAGTTTGAAAAGCTCTCTGATGAACAGATCATGCGGCAGATCGCCATCGCCTACTCCGTGGACCGGGACGGCGTGCGCAAGGTCTTCCTGGCCGACGGGGATGCCCTGGTGCTTCCTACCGAACGGCTGCTGAAGATTCTTTACACCCTGAAGAAATATTTCCCGAACCTGGAAAAGGTTTCCTCCTACGCCGCGCCGGGAGACATCCTCCGGAAATCGGTGGATGAGCTGAAGCAGCTCCGGGAAGCGGGACTGCAGCTTCTGTACTACGGCATGGAAAGCGGCGACTCCCAGACCCTGAAGGACATCCGCAAGGGCGTGAACGGGGAGCAGTCCATCGAAGTGGGCAAGCGCGTCCGGGCCGCAGGCATGGACCTGTCCATCATGATTATTCTCGGCATTGCCGGCGTACCGGGCAGTGAAAGACATGCCCTGGCCACCGCCCATGCCATCAACGAAATCAAACCGAACTACCTCTCCGCCCTGTCCCTCATGCTGTACCGGGGCAGTGAACTGAAGGACCAGTTCGAACGGGGCGAATTCACACCGCTCCCGCCTTACGGCCTCATGGAAGAGCTGAAGGTCATCGTGGAACACCTGGATCTTCCGGAAACGGAGCATATGGTCTTCCGCAGCAACCACGTGTCCAACTACATCCGCCTGGCAGCCACCCTCCCCCGGGATAAGGACCTGCTGCTGAAGGATATCGACCGCAGCATCGAATACCTGAAATCCAAGAAAAACTACGACGTCTATAATCACGACTGGTCGAAATAAAAAAAGCAGGCTCCGGCCTGCTTTTTTTTATTGGAGTTGAGAGTTGAGGTCCAGCGGCTTCGCCGCGGAAATGCCTGTCTATGGATAGCGTCATTCGTGCGGGGGCTTCCAGCTGCTAGCTTCTAGGGAAACGCTGATTTAATCAAGAAAATATCGTCAGAAAACACTCTTTC
>OGXC01002402.1_pt1 | contig 12681 bp, 10 predicted proteins | sample 1576201 | NCBI WGS metagenome assembly OGXC01 (sample SAMEA3541562, study PRJEB24748) | human gut metagenome | biome: human gut; feature: human-associated habitat; material: faeces | place: China | collected 2012 | reverse complement strand
TGCAGGCGGCACTCAAAGAGATCACCCAGAATTACCGCGAAGCAAGCCTTTCCAATGTGGCCCGCAGCTACGGCGTTTCGCTGGCGTATGTCAGCGAGTGCGTCCGGGCCCAGACCGGAAAGACCTATAAGGAGCTGCTGCAGAAGCACCGGATGGAGACCGCCGCCCGTCTGCTGCGCCGCAGCGACCTGAACATCCAGCAGATCATCACCCAGGTGGGCTACGAGAACACCAGCTACTTCTACCGCCTGTTCCATGAGCGGTATGGCCAGAGCCCCCGGGAGTACCGCCGGGCACGCAGCCAGCGCACATAAGCGCATCAGTGAACGACCCTCTCCGCCTTTGCAGCAGGCTTTGACGGAGAGGGCCGTTTTGTGTTATATTAAAGCAGAACGATCAGGGCGGGCAGCGGCCTGCCGGAAGAGAGGTTGGATGAAGATGTTTCGTGGAGCAAGACGTGCAGATCTGGATGCGATCCTGAAAATTTATGCCCGTGCCCGGCAGGCGATGGCGGATTCCGGCAACCCCACCCAATGGGGAGAGCATTTCCCGCCGCAGGAGCTGCTGGAAGAGGACATTGATTCCAACCGGCTCTTCCTCTACCTTGTCAACGGTGAGCTGGAGGGCGTGTTTGCCTTTATCCTTGGCCCGGACCCCACCTATGCCCGGATCGAGGATGGCAAGTGGCTGAATGATACCCTGCCCTACGGCACCATCCACCGGCTGGCTTCGGCGGGCAGGCACCCCGGCGTTGCCGCCGCTGTGATCACCTGGTGTCTGGAGCACTGCGAGAGCCTGCGGGCCGACACCCACGCCGACAACAAGATCATGCAGCACCTGCTGGAAGAAAACGGCTTTACCAAGTGCGGCATCATCCATGTGGAGGATGGCACGCCCCGCATTGCCTACCAGAAAATGTCCCTTACCCTGCCTTTGCGCCGGGATTGAACCGCAAAAATGCGCCGCCCCACCGGAAAACGATGGAGCGGCGCTGTTTTTATATCGGTTTGTCAAGAGCTCTCCCTTTGGGGGCAACGACGACGACCGCCGCCAGTGGCGGATTGAGGGAGGAGTTGTTGGGGCAGTGGCCAGCAAGGTGCGAGTGCAATTGCACGAAGCAGCTGCTGGGAGCCACAACCTGGGCTGTCGAGCAAAGCGAGACTGAGAGGGTGAGCCCGCTTTCAGGAAATCGGATCTGTCATCTGACTTTCAAGCGTGGGTTCGACCACCGCATCCTCTTCCGGCGTGGGCTGGAAATACTTCTCGTACAGCTCCATGCCGATGCGGTAGCCCTGCCACACGATGACTGCCGTGCCTGCACCGGCCACGCCGATGATGGCGGCAGTGCCCAGAACGCTGGGCTCGCTTTCGATGGTGGCATCCCGGTACTGGGCTTCCACGGTCACGGTGCTGCCCTTGGCCACGCTGCCTGCCGGGATGGTAAAGCTCTCCTCGTTGTAGGCGACCGCCGGGTTGCCCAGCAGGCTGGCTTCATCCATGGCCCACAGGTCGAACACCATGCCCTCGGGCACGGCGCTCTGGTTCAGCGTCACCTTGACCTCGGCATCCACCGGCACGCTGGCGCTGGTCATGGCTTCGCCGCCGTTGTAGGTGAACGTGCCGCCTTTCACCGTCAGGGTGTAGGTGGGGGCTTCAGGAGTGGGGTCAGGTGTGGGTTCGGGCTTCGGGTCGGGAACAACGATTTTGGTCGAGTTCAACTCCACATCGCTGTCGGGCATCTCAAAGCGTACCACTTTTTTGTTGGTTTCACCGTTCGGGTAACTGCTGTGGAATGCCTTGCCGATTTCCTGACCGTTGATATTTGTAATATCTGCATCCGCTTCTACGGTGAGGACGGTGCCTGCGTAGGAATACAGATCCCATGCGGAACCCTGCACCAAATCATGGGTGGTCTCATTGTAAACAAGAGGAAGTGTATCGTTTACTTTCACGATAGCTCCATCATTCACGGTAACAGAGCGATAATCGCCACTGAGCGCAGTATCGCTTACTACGGTGCTCCCTAAGAGTTTGTTGAGCACACTATCCTTTCCGTTGAATGCACCGCCGGTTATCGTTCCGTCATTATAAAGCAAACCGGCTGCAAATGTGCCGCCCTCGATTTTATGCGTTTTAGTGGGATCGCCATCAGGCCAACCATTTGCTACCAGAGTATTGAAAATGCCATCTTCGATGATGCCGCCTTCGTTAACAATGCCGCATTTCACTGCATCCAACTGGCCGGTTTTATTGACGGGGTCGGTAAATCGGAAGTTGTAGGAGTTGTAGGTTTTTCCGCCGGTCAGATACAGTGTGCCATGGCTCATGCCATCGGATGCTTTATTAACATACCAGCCGTCACCATAATAATTATAATAATTGTTATCGGGCGCAAAAGGAGCATTGACTATAACCGGTGTGCCATCACTGTCCATGATAAGAGACAAACCATGGGAAGCCTGGTTCAGTATGATATCCGCTTCCGGATTAAAAGCACTCACAGAATTAAGAGATTGTATATTGATGCGCACGGTGTTTTTGTTGGAAGAATCCGGATATACGCTTTCCAATAAAATGCGGTTGATATCAAGGATGGGTTCACTGGCGGTAATGGTATTATTCCCGGTCTTGACTGCATAAAGTGTGTTGCCCCAGTCGCCGGACGCAAGGCCGTTGACCGCTGTGATAGAACCGGTTCCGTTCAGGATGACTGTTTTGAATGTGCCTGCACCTTTGGGCTCTTTCGCAAATGCGCCGCCGGTCAGCTTGGCACCGGATTCAACCACCAACTGGACATCCGGGTTCAGGGGGCGCAGTGCGTTTTTCTCACCGGAGAAATCATAACTGTCGCTTGTCAGCGTCAGCGTGCCATTCTCAAACTTCCAGCCGTTGCCGCTGTAATCCCGGGTGCCGCCCTTGGTGCCAACGGGGTAGCCGTCCTTGTCAATCACCAGCCGGGTCAGCATGCTCAGGGTAACGGTGGCCGCAGTGGCAGGTGGTGCGGTGAAAGTGACAGAAAAAGAACCCATACCATCATCGTAATGACTTGCATTTGGTGCCCAATCTTCTAACAAACAATGTGTGTCGTTTGTGTCTCCGAATGTAACATCAATAGGAAATAATATTGCTTGACTGTTTTTAAGAAAAATATAGATGGTGATGCTGGTATTATGGTTGGAATTGGGAATGACATAACCGCTGTTGCCGAAATAACTGATTCCTGTATCGATACTCTCATAGCTGCCATTCTTCGGGAAATTCACTTTCAAGGTATAGCCGCTAGCGACATTGCCACCCTCTGGTTTTTTTTTTGAAAAATGCCGCCCTTTATGATGCCGTTGTTAGTAACGGTAAATCTAAACGTGCCATTTTCAATCTTGCCATTGAGTTCATTGGTAATGGGATCAAGAAAAGCGCCGCCGGTAATTGTACCATGATTTATAACGTGCATGTCGTAAACGCCACTCGTTATAGTGCCATGATTGGTAATACTGGAATCAGGATTTTGAATGTACCAAAAATCACCATTTTCAATCGTTGCGTGTTCCCCTATGATGGCAGAACATAAAATACTGATTGAATCCAGACGGATGCTTCCGCGAGCTGTCAAATCATAGGTAGTAGGGTTTTCGGGGGCGATGGTCAAAACTTTAGCCGTAGCATCATAGCTCCAGCCATCACCGGTATAAATTTGGTGATTTTGGGAATCGGTTGTAGGAGTTATATCATCGAGAACCGGATAACCAGACTGAATTTGTAAAGGTTTCAAGGTGGAGCCGCCTTCCTCCGCCCACGCTGTGATTGCCGACACAGGCAGGAGCGTTACCGCCATGCACAGCGCCACCAGAAGGCTGATAAGTCGTTTCTTCATAGGAGGTCCCTCACTTTCTTTGGGCCGGAAGTGGAGCTCCGGCAAAAATGGATGCTCTTACTTCCTTAAATACACGCCGCGCGGAATCCTTTCACCCTTTTTCAAAAAAATTTGAAAAAAAAAAAAAAAGAAAAACCAGACGGCAGTCTGACAGTGGTGGATATCCCTTGACAAATCGTTTAAAATTGACTATACTACAAATAGAAAAGGTGCTGACGAGCAATGTTTGGTCAGCTTCCCGTTTCTAGTGGATCAAAAAAGATTGACCGTTCGGTTTGGGGAAACAGAGGCGGTCAATCTTCTTTGTTTTTATCGCTCTTCTCGTGAGAAATCTTCCAGCCAGCATCAAATGCGGCTTTCGCAACCGTGACAAGCAGCGCCAGCAGGCTGACCGAGCGCTCCCGGATACTTCTGATGAAGTATGCGGGGGCGTTTTTTCGTGGAACTGGGGGCTTGTGGAGCGGGGGCAATCGTTCTATAATACAAGCTGTGAAATGAATCACAAAAGGGGTGGAACGTATGGACAAAAAACTGAACGAGGCCGTGGCGGCGCTGCGGCCCCAGATGGTGGCGGCGCTCCAGCGGCTGGTGCGCAGGCGCAGTGTGGAGGCCGACCCGCTGCCGGGCAAGCCCTTTGGCGAGGAGGTGGATGCCTGCTTTGCCGAGGCGCTGGCCCTCTGCCATGAGCTGGGCTTTGAGACCACCGACATGGATCGGTACATCGGCTGGTGCGAGATCGGCACCGGGGACGAGATGGTGGCGGTGCTGGGGCATCTGGACGTGGTGCCCGAGGGCGAGGGCTGGCATCACCCGCCCTACGCCGCCGAGATCGAGGGCGGCAGGCTGTATGGCCGGGGTGCCATTGACGACAAAGGCCCGGTGGTGGCCAGCCTGTTCGCGCTGAAGGCCATCCGGGATCTGGGTATTCCGCTCAACCGCCGTGTCCGGCTGCTGTTCGGCCTGAACGAGGAGACCAACGACCGGGACGTGCTGTACTACAAGGCCCACGGCGGGGAGATCCCGGTGCTGGGCTTCACCCCGGACGGCGAGTATCCGCTCATCAACGGCGAAAAGGGCATCCTGAACGAGAGCTATGCTGTTCAGCTGCACCAGACCGGTGCCTGGCAGCTGAGCAGGGTGCAGGGCGGCGTGGCCGGCAATGTGGTGCCGGACTACGCCTGCGCTGTGCTGACCGCCCCGGCGGGGGCCTCCCTGCCGGATGCGGAGCACATCACCGTGACGGCCATCCCCGGCGGCTATCAGGTGGAAGCGGTGGGCGTTTCGGCCCACGGCAGCCACCCGGAGCAGGGCGAAAACGCCATCGGGCGGCTGGTGTGCTACCTTGACCGGCTGCCGCTGGAGGGAGATGCCAGGCAGGCCGTGCACTTTCTGGCCGAGAAGCTGGGCACCGACCCCTACGGCGAGCGCCTGCTGGGCCACCGGTTGGAGGACGCGCTCTCCGGCCCCATGAGCTGCAACTGGGGGCTGATCGAGGGCGACGCGCAGCATCTGTGGGTCAAGCTGAACTACCGCTATCCCGTGACCATGGAACGGGCAGACTGCCAGCCCGCTGTGCAGGCCGCCTTTGAGGCCGCAGGCTGGGCGCTGGATGGGCAGGTGCACAAGGAAAAGCTCTACTACCCTGCTGAGACCCCGCTGGTCAGCGCCCTGCTGGAGGTTTACCGGGATGCCACCGGCGACAATGCCCCGCCCAAGTGCATCGGCGGCGGCACCTACGCCAAGATGCTGCCCAATGTGGTGGCTTTTGGCCCCCTGTTCGCGGGTGACCCGGTCACAGAGCATCAGCCCGATGAATGCATCGATCTGGAACGTCTGGTGCAGAACGCCCAGATCATCGCAAACGCCATTGTCAAGCTGGCAAACCTGCCGCTGGAATAAGAAGGAGGACGGGACTATGAAGATCACGCAGGTGCGGCTGGGCCGCATTTCCACCCCGCTGCGGGTGCCGTTCAAAACAGCACTGCGCACTGTGAACAGCGTTGAGGATGTTATCGTGGAGCTCCACACCGATACCGGTGCGGTGGGCTACGGCGAAGCACCCCCGACCGGTGTTATCACCGGCGATACCACCGGGGCCATCCTTGGTGCCATTCAGGATCATATCGCCCCTGCCCTGCTGGGCCGCGACCTTGATGAATTTGAGGATCTGACCGCCGCCGTGCAGAAGGCGCTTGTCCACAACACCAGCGCCAAGGCCGCTGTGGACATGGCCCTGTGGGATCTGCTGGGCCAGAAGTACAGCGCCCCTGTTTACCGGATGCTGGGCGGTGCCCGCAGGAACATCGTGACCGATATCACCATCAGCGTCAACCCGCCGGAGGAGATGGCCCGGGATGCCCGCACCGCCGTCCAACGCGGCTACGACTGCCTGAAGGTCAAGGTAGGCATTGACCCTGAACTGGATGTGGCCCGCCTTGCCGCGGTGCGGCAGGCCGTGGGCCGGGACATCAAGCTCCGCATCGATGCCAATCAGGCCTGGAACGCCAAGCAGGCGGTCCGCATCCTGAACCAGATGCAGGAGAAGGGGCTGGACATTGAGTTCGTGGAGCAGCCCGTGCCCGCCGCAGACCTTGAGGGGATGCAGTATGTCACCCGCCATGCCGATGTGCCCGTACTGGCCGATGAGAGCGTGTTCAGCCCGGCAGATGCCCTGCGGATCATGCAGACCGGCGCGGCCGACCTTGTGAACATCAAGCTGATGAAGTGCGGCGGCATCACCAATGCCCTGCGCATTGCCGCCGCCGCTGAGGTGTACGGCGTGGAGTGCATGATCGGCTGTATGCTGGAAGCAAAGATCTCGGTCAACGCCGCTGTGGAGCTGGCCTGCGCCAAGAAGATCATCACCAAGATCGACCTCGACGGCCCGGTGCTCTGCAGCGAGGACCACATCCTCGGCGGTGCCGTGTTTGACGAAAAGAACATCACCGTCTCCGACGCGCCCGGCATGGGCATTCAGGGCTTTGTGCCCGGCAAGGTGTCCTATCTCGACTAAAACAGGAACAGACCGCATCCCGAAACACACGGGGTGCGGTCTCTTTTTGTGAATCTGTATTTCATATACGGACAGTGAAAAAAGCTCGTGTCTGTATACATTGAAATGAAAAACCAAAAAAGCGGGGAAAATCTTTGACTTTTTGGCCTGCGAGGCGTATAATCGTACTTGTTCCGTGTAGAGGAATGGGAAAACTGTGCGCAATAGGCGCACAATCTGGATAGGGGAGTAGAAAAGTTATGAAAACATTGAAAGCGGTTGCGGCAAGGTACAACGCCACCAGCCTGATCCTGCGCATCGTCATCGGCCTTGCGGTCGGTGCGGTGCTGGCACTGGCGGTGCCCGGTGCGGGCTGGGTGGAAGAGTTCGGCAGCCTGTTCGTGGGTGCCCTGAAGGGCATTGCCCCGGTGCTGGTGTTCGTTATCGTGGCCAGTGCGCTGGCGCAGGGCACGTCCAGGCTGGACCGGCGCTTTGGCACGGTCATCTGGCTGTACATGCTCACCACCTTCCTGGCCGCCGCCATTGCGGTGGTGACCAGCTTCCTGTTCCCTCAGACCGTCGTTCTGGCTGAGGCGGCAGAATCCGAGGTGGTGCCCCAGGGTCTGGGCGAGGTGATGAACACCCTGCTCACCAACTTTGTGGCAAACCCCGTCAGCGCCCTGCTGAACGGCAATTACATCGGCATCCTGTTCTGGGCCTGCCTGTTCGGTCTGGCCATGAAGAAGTACGGCGCAGACAGCACCAAGCTGTTCCTGGCGAACACCGCGGATGCAGTTTCCCAGATCGTCCGCTGGATCATCAATCTGGCACCCTTCGGTATCATGGGCCTTGTGTACACCAATGTGTCCAGCAACGGCCTGTCCATCTTTACCCAGTACGGCAGGCTGCTGCTCCTGCTGGTGGGCACCATGCTCTTTATGGCACTGGTCGTCTCGCCCTTTATCATCTTTGTGTATCTGCACTGCAACCCGTATCCGCTGGTGTTCCGCTGCCTGCGTGAATCCGGCCTGACCGCCTTCTTCACCCGCAGCTCTGCCGCCAACATCCCGGTCAATATGGATCTGTGCGAAAAGCTGGGGCTGGATAAGGATATGTATTCCGTCTCCATCCCCCTGGGCGCTACCATCAATATGGATGGTGCCGCCATCACCATTACCATTATGACGCTGGCTGCGGCCAATACGCTGGGCATTCAGGTGTCCCTGCCCGCCGCCATCCTTCTTTCGGTGATGAGCGCTCTGGGTGCCTGCGGCGCTTCCGGTGTGGCTGGCGGCTCCCTGCTGCTGATCCCCATGGCCTGCTCCCTGTTTGGCATCTCCAATGATATCGCCATGCAGATGGTCGGTGTCGGCTTTATCATTGGCGTGGTGCAGGATTCCGTGGAAACTGCCCTGAACTCCGCCGGTGACGTGGAATTTGCCGCCACTGCGGAATATCACCAGTGGCGCAGGGAGGGCAAGCCCCTGCCGGCGTTCCTGTGCAAGTGATGCAAAACTGAAATGGCTTTTCAAAGGCTGCTGTGCTGCTGGCACGGCGGCCTTTTTGTCTGGAACTTTTTTCTGGGCATTTTGCACAGGAAAGCCCTCGTCCTGTTGGAAATTGACGGATTCTGACGGATTTTGCATGAGAGTATCCCCTTTTGCAGAAGAAATTCTGGGCAAAACGGAGAGAAAATCTGAAAAAACTTTCCAAACAAGGTTTCAATCGTCCATGTATACAAGAACTTTATTTTTCATAAAAAATGTTTTGTGCTAGTTGCGCAAAGAACGAAAGAACGTTAAAAATGTATCACTAAATTCATGGTTTGTTCATAAAATTTATAAAACGATTTCATAATTGAGTGGCATAATATGGCCATCCTCAGAGAGGGAAACAAAAGAACGAAGGGTTCTGAAAGGTTCCGCTTTGAGGATGCAGGGAGATAGAGGCCCTGCCAAAAAACACAATGACATTTACCGATATACGGAGGATATTTATTATGATGAACAAGAACACTGCTATTCTGGACAACACTATGATGGACGCTTACCTGACTGTCACCGAGGGCGTGTCCGATAACTGCGGCATTGGCCTGGCTTTTGCAAGCCTGCTCGAGAGCGCAAAGAAGAACTTTGTCAACCGGAGCAACCGCCGCGCTGTCAATGCAAGCTTTGCCGGCTGATTTTCTCCAATTTGCCGGTTGAAGATTCTCCTTCTTTTTTGTTACAGCTGCTGCCACACTGTAATATGAACTGAAAAGCCCGGAACCACCTGCCGCCATAGCAGGTACGGTTCCGGGCTTTTTTGCTGTGTGGGTTCGGTCAGCGCAGGGATTTTAAGCCGTCAGCTTTGCTTTCTGCAGTGCGGCCACGATCAGCGGAATGAGGATGAGCTGCGCCACGATGCCGGGCACGGCAGTGAGCACCGCACCGGACAGGAACGCGCTGAACGGGAAGCCAGAGCCGGACAGACCGGCCAGTACAAAGCGCACCGCACCCCAGACAAGGCGGCCTGCCACCATCGAGGTGACAAGGGTGGCGTAGATCATGGGCAGGGTGTGCTGCACCTTGCGGTACATGAAACCGGCCACAGCGCCGTATGTGGCCAGCTCAAAGGCCATGGCGATGGCAATGGGGTACATCGGGGGCATCCCGAACAGCACCGAGCGGAGCAGCGGGGCGGCAAAGCCCAGTGCCAGGCCCCAGGGGCCGCCCAGCACAAAGCCTGCCAGCAGCACCGGGAAGTGCATGGGGCAGAGCATATTGCCGATCTGAGGCACATGGCCGGTGATCATGGGCAGCACAAAGGCCAGTGCCAGAAACAGTGCGGCCAGCACCAGATCACGGGTCGTGGAACGGGTCTTGGTATTCATCAATGATTCCTCCTGAAAATGCACAGACAAAAAGGGCCTGCCGCCAGCACGCGCGCCAGCGGCAGACCCCTTCATGGTGTCTGTTTCAAAATAATGTTTGCGGGGAGAAACACGGGCTTCAGCCCGCAAAGCCCCGGCTTCAGCCGGGAATTGTGCAAAAAGTATAGCAGATGCAAAGCCGCCTTGTCAAGCTCAGCGGATGAGGATGGTTACGGGGTGGTGTTTGCGGATTTTTGAAATTTGTAGATGTAATAAAAGGAATCTTCACCGGGGCCTTCTGCAAATGTACTGTTACAGACATTGGTGTGAGAATAACCATTGTCGGAGGCTGCATTCAATTCGGCATCAGAAAGCGCATGTTCCATAAAGATCCAGATCTCAGGCTGCGAAGAAGTGAAGCACTGAGAAATATCGGAGGATTCGATTTGAGCATGAACACGATCCGGAAAGTAATAATCAAAGAGTGTCCAGTCTAGGAAGTAGTTCGTTGTATAAAGAACTGCATCCTGAGAGGGGGTAATAACTTCCAGACACTGGGTGGTCGCAAGGTCGATGCGCTTTTCCCGCTGATAGGTTTGGTAGAAATCCGGTAGACTGCACACCAGCGTTCCCAAAATCAGAATACTGGACAGAATGGTTCTCCAACGGACTTTAGACAGAAGAAAGCCAAAAACCAGGTAAACGACTGCGGTGAGCGGATAAAGGTATCGAACGAGAAAAAGCGGGCGAAAGGCATGTGAAACGATTAGCCCGACTGCGGAGGTGCCGGCGGCAGAAAGCAAGCCAGTCAAAAGCCAGATCGTATCAGGGGCGAAGAGCCATTTAGAGGACGACTTGGCCTGTGCTGTGAAATAAAGAAGGAATGCAAGACCAAAAATGAGGACTGTCCAAGAAGGGTTGAAGAAGAATCCGATACAATTGATCGGAGAAGGAATGAAGGTGGACCACCAGTCTGCCGCAGCGCGTTTGAAAGTGGGAAGCAATACCAGAAGCCAGGGAAGGTAGACGACCACTGCGGCACAATAAGTGATAAGGATTTTTTTAAAGCTGCTCTTATCCTGCGGAAACAGAGAAAGCAGAGCCAGATAGAAAAATGCAACGGAAATCAGGGCATAGTAGTGCGTATAAGCGGCACAAAGAGAGGCGACGCTGAAAATGACCCAATCGGAGGTTTTACCGGAATGAAGAATGTTATGGAGTGCCAGATAGGCCGCTAACACAAAGAAAGCGCCGAGTGAATACATTCGGGCTTCGACATTGAACATGATAGCGGTATCAGTCAAAGAGGCAAAAGTGGAAACAACAACTGCGGGAATCAATCCGAACTGTCTGAAAATCACTGTACAGGCAAGAATCAGAATGAGTCCATAAGGAATCAGAGCCGACAGATGATAGACATATCCGTGATTGCCCAGAAAATGATATAGGAGCTGTGTGAAAAGATAGTACAGCGGCGGATGGTTATCTGCCGCTGTGACTTGGAGCATTTCAAAAACATTCATTTGGGCAAGGCCGATGCTGAACCCTTCATCTCCCCAGAAGGAGTTGTCAAAAATGCGAACAAAGTGCATGGCGAACAGCACAAGGGCATACAGGTACAGCAGCCAGGGCAAAATCCTGCGGCTGCGCTGTGCCCGGGATGTGGGTGAGGAAAAAGACATAGGAACCTCCCAAAATGATAAAAAAAGCAAACAAATTCATCTTATTATATCATACAGCGGCAAAAGATGATATTGCAAAGCAGCCAAAAGCTGCAAAAATGTTTTGCGGGGGCAAAATGAACCTGCATTTTCAACAAAAACGGGAACATTTACAAGCGATTTTGCCAAGGGATGTACATTTTGACGAAAGAACCTTGACGTTTTTGCATAGAATAGATAATATAGACTTGAGAAATAGCGCATCGGGGCGTACGGCCCGGGTGCGTACCATATCCGATGCAAACGCTGAGGTTCATACGGGAGGACCAAAGATGACAAATGCAGAAAAACTTACCCTGGCAAAACACGCCTGCCACATCCGCATGGGCGTGATCGAGGGCACTCACAGCGCCAAGTGCGGCCATCCGGGCGGCAGCCTGGATATCGCCGAGGTGCTGGCGTACCTCTATTTCGTAGAGATGAAGGTGGATCCGAAGGATCCCAAGAACCCTGACCGCGACCGTCTGGTTCTCTCCAAGGGCCATGCGGCCCCGGCGCTGTACGCCGCGCTGGCTGAGCGTGGGTTCTTCCCGGTGGAGGACCTCAAGACCCTGCGCAAGATCGGCAGTTACCTGCAGGGCCACCCCAACATGAACAGTGTGCCGGGCGTGGATATGTCCACCGGCAGTCTGGGTCAGGGCGTGAGCGCCGCCTGCGGCATGGCACTGGGTGCCAAGCACGCCGGTAAGCCCATCAATGTTTACACCATCCTGGGTGACGGCGAGGTGGAAGAGGGCGAGTGCTGGGAGGCCTTTATGTTTGCTTCTCACTACGGCCTGTCCAACCTCTGCGTCATGCTGGACCGCAACCATCTGCAGATCGACGGCACCACCGAGACCGTGATGAACAGCGCCCCGCTGGAGGAGAAGCTGAAGGCCTTCAACTTCAACGTGCTGACCATCAACGGCCACGATTTTGATGCCATTGAGAGCGCCATCGCCGCTTTCCACGCTGAGAACGAAAAGCCCACCTGCATCATTCTGGATACCCTCAAGGGCAAGGGCGTTTCCTTTATGGAGAACTCCGTTGACTGGCACGGCAAGGGCCCCAACGATGAGGAATACGCACAGGCCATGCAGGAGCTGAATGCAGCTTACGCCGCGCTGGAAGAGGAGGACAAGTAAGATGGCAGAAGTGAAGAAGATCGCTACCCGTGACAGCTACGGCAACACCCTGAAGGAGCTGGCCGCCGAGGGCCACGACGACCTGGTGGTGCTGGACGCTGACCTGGCTGCCGCCACCAAGA
>OGXC01002398.1_pt1 | contig 12692 bp, 10 predicted proteins | sample 1576201 | NCBI WGS metagenome assembly OGXC01 (sample SAMEA3541562, study PRJEB24748) | human gut metagenome | biome: human gut; feature: human-associated habitat; material: faeces | place: China | collected 2012 | reverse complement strand
TGAAAGAAGTTGGTAACTACAAGGCTATCGTTAAGCTGCACAAGGAAGTTTCTGTGGAAATTCCTTTTGAAGTAGTTGCTGAGGAAGCATAAATATAGAATTCTATATAAAAGGAAAAGTCCGGTTTCTGAAAGGAAGCCGGACTTTTTTTGTTTTCTCCCTTTCCCGGTTATTCATTTGGGACGGAGTGAAGTTTCATGATAAGACAGATGCTTAACTTAAATGGTAAGATGTCTTCTTGTACTGATTGGATATAAAAAAAAGTCTGTCCGTACTTTCGTACGTCAGACTTTCAATTCTCTCTAATTGTTGTTCTGAAATTATTCAGCTACAACTGCTGCGCTATCTGTTGCAGTAGTATCAGCTACTGATGCTGCTGCCTCAGCTGCTGCAGCTTCTACAGCTGCGATTGAGTCAGCGATACGGATTGAATCAGCGATACGGATTGAATCAGCTGTTGCTTGTTCAGCGTTAGCTGCTTTGTTACCACAAGATGCGAAAGATACTGCTACGATAGCTACGGCCATCAAAACTAATTTTTTCATTTTCTTTACTTTTAAAACGTAATACAATCAATTGCTTTATTAAAACGCTGCAAAGGTATGTACTTTTTGGATATGTTGTTCTCCAAAACCCAACTTTTTTTATACTTTTTTTTGAGGAAAGCCCATTTTACCCTCTTCAAGCATGTTCTATAACATATTAATCCTCTGCAATGCTGTTGTATAAATACCTTTTGATACTTCTTTTCGGGGTTTTCTCAAATTCTGTAGGATAAAGCTGTATTTGGCTGACTTTTTCGTAAGCGGCAACGCTGTTGTTCAGATTCTTGAGATTTTCATCCATGATGGTCTTTAGATTTTCCGGATTGTTCAACCCTAAAGAATCCAATGCTTCATAGTCGGCATAGACCAAAGCTACCAATTTCCTGTTGCGCTCAATCACAAGGCTTTCCAAAACGAACGGCATATTGTTGAGGCGGGCTTCTATTTCTTCCGGGAAGATATTCTGTCCGCTGGAACTGAGAATCATAGTCTTGCTTCGTCCACGGATATAAAGGTTGTTATTATCGTCCAAAGTGCCTAAGTCGCCGGTACGCAGCCAACCGTCTTCGGTAAAGACTTCCTTCGTAGCTTCCGGATTTTTATAATAGCCTGCCATCACATTTTCACCGCGTACCTGTATTTCGCCAAGCTGGTCATCCGGATTTTCTTTATAGATACGGGCTTCCATAATATCGAGCACCCGTCCAGAGGAAGTTGTTACAAATTCGTTCCATGGAGCGTAGCTGATAAGCGGAGCGCATTCCGTCATGCCGTAGCCGATGGTGAAAGGAAATTTGATGCGGTGGAAGAATTCCTCCACTTCCGGATTCATGGCAGCGCCACCGATAATCACTTCTTTGAATCGGCCACCTAACGCATCTACCAGTTTTTTGCGGATTTGTCCATATATCTGTCCGTCCAGCAAAGGAATGCTGAGCGCCCATTTCATGGACTTTTTGTTGATAATAGGCTGGATGACGTTCTTGTATATCTTTTCGATAACAAGGGGGACGGTTATAATCAGATTGGGCTTTACTTCTTCAAACGCCTTCATCAGGATTTTGGGAGAAGGAATTTTCCCTAACAGTGTAACGTGAGTGCCCACGGCAGTAGCGGTCAGAAAGTCGAAAGCGCAACCGTAGGCATGTGCCAGCGGAAGGAAAGAGAGGACTTTATCACCTTTCTTCAGCAATCCGGTACGTATGCCGAAAGTTACGTTACCTGCCAGATTGTTTCCGGTCAGCATAACGCCTTTGCTGAACCCTGTCGTACCCGAGGTGTAGTTCAGCAGCATTACTTTATCATTGGAGAGGTCTGTATACGTCACATTTTCTTTTGTAAAACCGTTGGGGTAGGTTTCTTCCATTTTATCGTCCAGATGTTTGAGGAAACGCTGAATGGTTTCTCCGTCGCGCTGGTACAAGCAGCGGAAGTCGTTGAGCGAGAACACGCCGCGCAATCCGGCAAGCCGCTCTTCCTCCAGATGCTCCCAAATGGCATCGCTGGTGAAGAGGAATACCGATTCGGAATGGTTAACGATGTGGTGCACATCGTTGGGGTTGAAATCCTGTAAGATAGGAACCACAATGCCGCCATAGGTGATAACAGCCATATAGGAGATACACCAGCGGGCATTGTTTTTGCCGATGACCGCTATCTTATCGCCGCGGCGCAAGCTGCAATGTTTGAACAGCAAATGTAGTCTGGCGATTTCTTGCGCCACTTCTCCATAGGTGTAATTCCCGTTTTCTCCATAATCGGTGTAACAGGGAAGGTCCCAATTCTCGCGGAAACTATGCTCGTATAGCTTGATGAAGTTTTCTTGTATCATTGCACGTTTTTTGATGAATTGTGCAAAAGTAGGAAAAATATAATAATAATGTGTACCTTTGTCGTGAAAATGTGATTTAGACTCATGATAGATACCAGTATATTTCAAGATAAGACAGCGGTTTACTATACGTTGGGGTGTAAACTGAATTTCTCGGAAACTTCGACTATCGGTAAGATTTTGCGGGAGGCAGGCGTGCGTACGGTGCGCAAGGGAGAGAAAGCGGATATATGTGTGGTAAACACCTGTTCGGTCACCGAAGTGGCGGATAAAAAGTGCCGCCAGGCGATTCATCGTTTGGTGAAGCAGCATCCGGGAGCTTTTGTGGTGGTAACGGGGTGTTATGCCCAGTTGAAGCCGGATGCCGTAGCAAAGATAGAAGGCGTGGATGTAGTGCTGGGTGCGGAGCAGAAGAAAGACCTGCTTCAGTATCTGGGCGATTTGCGGAAGCACGAAAGCGGTGAGGCGCATACCTCTGCCTTGAAAGATATCCGTTCGTTTGCTCCGTCGTGTTCGCGTGGCGACCGTACCCGCTTCTTCCTGAAAGTGCAGGACGGTTGCGATTATTACTGTTCTTATTGCACCATTCCTTTTGCCCGCGGCCGCAGTCGTAACGGAAGCATCGCATCTTTGGTGGAACAGGCTCGTCAGGCAGCAGCCGAAGGCGGTAGGGAGATTGTATTGACAGGGGTAAACATCGGTGATTTCGGAAAGTCGACGGGAGAAACCTTCTTCGACCTGGTAAAGGCGTTGGACGATGTGGAAGGCATTGAGCGCTATCGCATATCTTCTATTGAACCTAACTTGCTGACGGACGAAATCATTGAGTTCGTATCCCGTTCCAAGCGGTTTATGCCTCATTTCCATATTCCGTTGCAATCGGGTAGTGATGAAGTGCTGAAACTGATGCGCAGACGATATGATACGGCGTTGTTTGCTTCTAAAGTGAAACGGATAAAGGAAGTGATGCCTGATGCCTTTATCGGTGTGGACGTGATTGTAGGAACGCGTGGAGAAACGGAAGAATACTTTGAGCAGGCATACCGGTTTATTCAAAGTCTGGATGTGACGCAGCTTCATGTGTTCAGCTATTCCGAACGTCCGGGTACGCAGGCTTTGAAGATAGAGCATGTGGTGTCTTCCGAGGAAAAGCACAGACGCAGCCGGCTTCTGCTGGATTTGTCGGACGAAAAGACACGTGCGTTTTATGCCCGCCATATCGGACAGACAATGCCCGTTCTCTTGGAGCGTTCCAAACCGGGAACGCCGATGCACGGTTTCACTCCGAATTATATCCGGGTGGAAGTTCCGCACGATGATGCGTTGGACAATCAGGTAATACCGGTGCATATGGGTGATTTTAATGAAGAAGGTACAGCGCTTTTGGGTGTGTTTGACAACTGCGCTTTTAGTGATAAGTAATTGGTAATAAACGGGGTGAAGTCGAGATTAATCTATTGGTTGACTTATGCGGGCATGTGGCTGTTGGCTTTGTTGCCTTTCAGGGCGCTTTATGTGCTGTCCGACGGATTTTGCTTTTTGATGCACTACATTGTTAATTATCGGCGCAAGGTAGTGCGCAATAATCTGCACAATGCTTTTCCGGAAAAGTCTGAAGCCGAGTTGCGGGAGATAGAATGCAAATTCTACCGTTACATCTGCGATTATATGTTGGAAGAGGTAAAAATGCTGCGTATGTCTTTCAAAGAGCTGTGCCGTCGCATGGAATACGACAACAAGGAAGAGTACCTTGCCATGATCGAAAAACATGGCGGCATTGTGTTGGTGATACCTCATTATGCCAACTTCGAATGGATTACAGGTATGAGCAGCATCATGCGGGAAGGAGATATACCGGTGCAAATCTATAAACCGCTGCACAATAAATATATGGATGAGGTGTTTAAGCGTATCCGTGCGCGTTTTGGGGGGTATAACGTGCCCAAACATTCTACGGCTCGTGAAATCATCAGGCTGCGTCGCGACAACAAACGCGTGGCGGTAGGTATGATAACCGACCAGTCGCCCAATCCTAACGAGGCGCATTACTGGACAACTTTCCTGAATCAGGATACCGTCTTTATGGATGGTGCCGAACGTATTGCCAAACTTATGGACTTTCCTGTATTCTACTGTGAACTGCAAAAGCAGGGAAGGGGATATTGCCGGGTTCGTTTTGACCTGATAACCGAAACTCCGAAAGCGACAGCCGACGGTGAGATAACGGAACTTTTTGCCCGCCGCCTGGAACAGACAATCCGTCGCGAACCGGCTTATTGGTTCTGGTCGCACAAGCGTTGGAAACTAAAGCGTGAGGATACCATACAACATGGATAAGATTGCTGTTGTCATATTGAACTGGAACGGTTGTGAGATGCTTCGTTCGTTTCTTCCTTCCGTAGTGCGCTGTTCCGGAACGGAAGGTGCGAAGATTTATGTGGCGGATAACGGTTCGACAGATGCTTCCGTTGATATGCTTCGCAAAGAGTTTCCTGACGTGCATCTTATTATATTAAAAGAGAACCTCGGTTTTGCCGAAGGGTACAACCTTGCCTTGCAGCAGGTGTCCGCAGAGTATGTGGTGCTGCTTAATTCCGATGTGGAAGTGACCGAACACTGGTTGGCGCCACTTGTAAGCTACATGGACGCTCATCCCGAAGCTGCCGCGTGCCAGCCTAAAATCCGGAGTTGGCGGCAAAAGGAACTGTTCGAATATGCAGGAGCGGCCGGTGGATTTATAGACCGTTACGGTTATCCCTTTTGCCGGGGGCGGATACTGAGTGTAGTAGAGAAAGACAACGGACAGTATGATACTGTCGTTCCTGTGTTTTGGGCTACAGGCGCTGCCTTGTTTATCCGTCGGAAAGACTATTTGGATGCCGGCGGATTGGACGGACGTTTTTTCGCTCATATGGAAGAGATAGACTTGTGCTGGCGGCTTCGTGCCCGCGGGCGGATGCTGGTTTGTGTACCCCAAAGTACCGTTTATCATGTAGGCGGTGCAACCTTGAAAAAGGAGAATCCCCATAAGACTTTTCTCAATTTTCGTAACAATCTTGTAATGCTCTATAAGAATCTGCCGCAAGAAGAATTGGGGCCTGTAATGCGTGTGCGCGCAGTGCTTGATTATGTTGCGGCTTTGAGTTTTCTGCTCAAAGGGCAGTTCCCCAATATGTGGGCAGTGCTTCGCGCACGTCGTGCATTCCATTTGCTCCGTCCCTCGTTTGCGGATGCCCGTAAAGAGAACTTGAAAAAAACATCACTCCCGATGATTCCCGAACGGGTAAAAAGTAGTATCTTGGTAGGGTTTTATCTGAGTGGAAAGAAATTTTTCTCTCAGTTGTAGAAACCGTTATCTATTCCTGATTGTTTGTTTTGTAAAAGTTATTTGCTTATGGAAAAATTGGTTAGAAAGATTGGTCTGGTGGCGCATGATGCCATGAAAAAAGACCTCATAGAGTGGGTACTTTGGAATTCGGAATTGCTTATGGGGCATAAGTTCTATTGTACGGGTACTACGGGAACCCTTATTTTGGCGGCATTGAAAGAGAAGCATCCCGATGTCGAATGGGATTTTACCATTCTCAAATCCGGTCCTTTGGGCGGTGACCAGCAAATGGGTTCGCGCATTGTGGACGGGGAGATTGATTACCTTTTCTTCTTTACAGACCCCATGACTTTGCAGCCGCACGATACGGATGTTAAGGCTTTGACCCGTCTTGCCAGCGTGGAGAACATCGTGTTTTGCTGTAACCGCAGTACGGCAGACCATATCATTTCGAGTCCGCTCTTCCTTGATCCGACTTATGAACGTACTGTTCCCGATTATAGCAACTATGCCAAGAGGTTCGAGAACAAGCAAGTCGTTGCCGAGGCGGTTGAATCGGCTAAGAAAAGAAAGAAGAAGCAATAATTCATTCTGTGCATATAATGAGGCGGGGATGTCCGAAGTGCCTGTACAGGGCTGCTTTTGTTTTAAGTAGCTATTGCTGTCGCTTCCCGTGAGATGCAAATCTCTATTCCCGCCGCTTCGATGTCCGCCCCCATTGGCGGATTGCGCTTTGATAACTTTAATTCAATATTTTCTATTTGGGGAAAGTCGCCGAACAACCGTTTCACAATACGTCCTCCGACATGTTCCAATAGTTTGGAAGGAACCTTCATTTCTGCCTTTACGGCTTCATACACATCTGCATAGCTCACGGTGTCCGCCACATCATCGGTCTGCATGGCATGTGCGATGTTTACTTGCAGTCGCAGGCTGACGGTGAATTCGTTACCTGCCAATGTCTCCTGTTCGCCTATACCGTGGTGGGCGAAAAAGCATATCCGGTCTAAAAATATATAGCTTTTCATAAACGAAAAAATACTCTTTCGTGCAAACTTATGGATAATATCTTTGTTCTACAACTCGTGGAGCACGATTTCTATGCTTTTTTGCAAAAAATGGCGTGAAAATTTTCATTCTAATTATATTTCTATAACTTTGCATTGAAGTTCGGTAGCGACTGTGGCTTGATTTTTTAAGGAGAAAAATATATTAGAAGCGTTGTGCTTTGTCCTCTAAATGGAAACCTAGGAAATTTTCATTATTTAACGAAGGACAGCACAGTGGATTCTCACGTTTGTAGCGTGGGACTGCTGTCTGTTTTCGTTAAAGGGCTATTCCTAGGGCCTCCATTTAGAAACAGCACGCAGCTCCACGTTTCTGTTTCTAACCGGTCCTTTTCGGAGTTTGGAGGACGCATGCTTCCGGTCTGCCTATGCAGATAGAAGTTTATAAGACGTTTATGCAGATAAGATTGTTGCTGTTTCTGTTGTGCGTATTTCTCATGGCTCCGATTGATGGGCATGTAAAAGCCGGTAATGGGGAAGATACCTTGTACTACGTCGGGCGAACATTCAACCCGAATTCGAGCATCGGGCGCAATAACCATTCGTTGTTGCTGAAGACCAATGCTGTGGCGTGGGGAATGGCGGTTATGAACGTAGCGGTGGAGTATGATATTTCGCCTGTAATTTCTGTCCTTATTCCTTTTTACTATTCTCCTCTCAATTATTTTACTTCTTCCCGCAAGCTGCGCACTTTCTGCGTGCAGCCCGAAGTGCGTTATTGGTTCGGGCAGGTGGATGGTCTTTTTACCGGTGTGCATATCGGGGTGGCTTCTTACAACTATGCTCTTAAGAACAGTACATATCGCTATCAGAATAGCGATACGGGTGCTCCATTGCTGAATATGGGACTTACTGCCGGTTACCGGATTTCACTCGGAAAAGGCGGGTGCTGGTGTCTGGAGTTTTCTTTGGGAGCGGGATATGCTTATCTGGATTATGACCGCTTTTTCAATATTCCCGGTGGTGCCTATGTCGATACTCGTCATAAGAATTTTTTCGGCATCGACCATGTGGGTGTTTCAGTGGGCTACCGTATTGATTGGAAAGGAGGCCGGCGATGAAACGACTATTTGTGGCTGTCTGTAGCTTGCTGTCTGCACTCTTGTGGGGAGGATGTAGCGTACACGAATTGCCGGAAGGCGATGGGATAGACCCTACAACCGTACATACCGAAATTGTCCTGTTGCCCGGTGCCGATATGATGCCGTTCGATGTTCCGGAATTCTCTACCCGTACCGCCGGTATGCACAAGTACAAGGTGCGTTATATTGTGGAAGTATATGCCGATGACAGGTTCGACCAAAGCCTGCAATTCCGCCGTCAGTTGATTTGTGAGGAAGGAGATGCAGGAGAAGTGGCATTGGAATGTGAACTTCATGCACGTAACTATCGGGTGGTGGCATGGCGGGACTTTGTACTTGCTGCCGAGGTTTCCGGCAACACTGCTGCCGACTGTTTTTACACCACCTCCGATTTTGCTGCCGTCAAGCTGAAAGGCGATTATACGGGTGGAACCGACTATAAAGATGTGTTTTGCGGGCAGGCAACCCTTGACCTTACCCCTTATCGTTGCCGTTTGGCAGTCCGTCATCGCGAAGAGATACAGTTGGAACGTCCGCTGGCGAAAATAGAGTTGATTACTACCGATGTCATCAAGTACCTCAACAAGTTGGAACAAATGAAGTCTGTCCGTTCTGCGGGCATAGAAGATTTTACGGTGCAACTGGTTTACACCGGTTATTTCCCCACAGGTTTTAATGTCGTTTCCAATCGTCCCAATGAGGCGGTCACGGGTATACAATTCACTTCCGTTCCCATTGTTATTTCCAACAACGAGGCTTGTCTGGCTTTCGACTATGTGCTGGTGAATGGTACGGAGTCTTCCGTTACGCTGGAAATGGTTATCTGCAACGAAAAGGGACAGGAGGTGAATCGTGTCGGCGGGGTAGAAGTACCTGTCAGGCGGAATAGGATTACTACAGTGCGTGATGCGTTTCTTACCCGTGAGTTCGCTCCCGGCATCGGTATCAACCCCGGTTTCGACGGAGAGATAAATGTGGTGGTTCCCTGACGGCTTATTTAAACAGGACTTCTTCAAACAGAATAAACAGATGTCTCATTTTAAACAAAACGAACATGAAAAAGTGTTTTTTATTAATGGCAGGTATTATCCTGCTTGCATTCACAGCCTGTCAGAGTGACGAGCTGGCGAATGGCGGAAGAAACGGCGAAGTAGCCGCCTCTTTCAGTGTACAGTTGCCTGGGAACGGGAACGATGCTGTAACCCGTGCTGCAACGGCGGGTGACGGTACATCGGTGAATCGTTGTATCATGGAAATCTACCTGAACGACGAACTTTATAGCCGGCAGATAGGTACGATTCAATCGGATGGTCTGACGGCCGGCTTTGATGTCCGCCTGGTTACTTCACAGACTTATAAGTTCGTGTTCTGGGCAGACCACGTCGAGTCAGTGGAAGATGAAGCCATAAAGACCGATTTGCATTACAACACTGCCGACCTTCGTAACATTTCCATGAAAGGGGATTATAACGGAAGCAGCAAGGATGATACGCGGGATGCTTTCTTTGCCAGTCTGGAGAAGCTGGTGACTAATGCTTTTTCTGGAAGTGTGGAGCTGACCCGCCCGTTCGGACAGTTGAACATCAAAACGGAAGATTTGGCTTCTATTCCTGATAATCAAAAAGAAGCATTTGTTCCGGTAACGGCGGGCTTGTCATTCAAGAATCTTTATACCGGTTTTAATGCAGCCACGGGTGACTTGCTCGGCGAACCGACGTCTGTGGCTTACAAAGCTGCTTCGGATGTGGTGGATGCCAACGGTAACCTGACTGTGGACTATCTCTTTGCACCGAATACAGCGGGCGGACAACATTTGGCAAATATGACGCTTGCCGTATACAACGCTGCCGGTGGACAGATTACCACGAAAGACCTGAATAACATACCTGTTCAGCGTAACTACAAGACGAATGTAACGGGTAATTTACTGACGGTTGACGGTAAGGTAAACGTAACGGTAGCTCCTGCATTCTCTTCTCCTGCTTTAAGTGAAAAAGTAATAGAGGTAGCATCCGTAAGCGAAGTGGCTGAAGCCTTGAAAACCAATACTAATGTGGTTGTAACGGAAGCGCCGAAAGAAGCAGCGACTATTTCACTGCCCAAATATGAGAGCGAGGATGTTGCGGTATCCATAACATTGCCTGAAACGAGTCAGGATATAACCATTAATTATACGACAGAAACCGGTGAGGAGAGTAAAAATGCTCCTAAGGAACTGAATATAACCGCCCCTTCCGCCAGCAAGATAATCATTGAAGCTTCGGAGTCTACCGTAACGTTGAACGGACAGTCTTATACGACAGTTGAGGCTACTACAGCGGATAATACGCTGATTGTGGAAAGCAGTGTTACTATCGGAACACTGACGCTGAAGAAAGGCAATGTTAAACTCTATGGAAAGATAACTACTTCTGTATCGAAGGATACAGGTTGGAGCGGGACTATCATCCGCTGCCTTGATAATCAGCAAAGTTATGACAACCTGATAGCCGATAATGTATCGGGTTACACCAGTATTTTGATTGAGCGTGAGGCTTCGTTTGATGCTTCCAAGGCATCTGCCAATGCTGCGGCAACCGTAGGAAAGCCGATGAAGATTGCTGCTAACGCCACGATTGCTCATTTAAAAATGCATGTAGACCAGGCTGCCGTATCTCCTATCGAGATAATAGACGGAGCTGCCAACGTGGTATTCGATGACCTGACAGTATCTTCTACCAATGAACAGTCATTGGTGAAGGTAGTAGGAACCGGTCAGAAAGTCACTATCCGCAACGGTTCTCTGTTGTTGACTTCCGGCAAGTCCAACCAGTCCGGTTTCAATATTCAGAACGGAGGTCATGAGAATACGATTACAGCCTTGTTGGAAGATACTTATATCGGTTTTGGAGCAACGAAAGTGAATGTGGATAAGTCGCAGGATTATACTTATACGGATGAGAAAAAAAGTGACTTTACCAAATCTGCCTGGTCGAGGGCGATTACCGTAGGGTATAATAGTGCTAAAGCGTATGACGGGACAGCTGTGACAAACCTGACTGTAAACCGTTGTGTTTTTGAAGGAGTATATTATGTTATCAACACACTGCATAATGTATCGCTGAATGTCGATGTGGATGACTCCATTCTCGACGGGCGTGCAGCTTTCAATATCTGGTCTACTGCAAAAGCCGGTTCAACTTTTAATGTGAAGAATTCCAAGTTGATAGGGCGTAACTGTTTCTCCGGTCCTACGGAAGTGTTTGCTACGGTTGTGCTGAATGGCTACAATAGTAATGATGGGGCATCGGTGAAGTATGTACGTAACAATACGATTACATTGGACAACTGTGATGTAGTGAGTGACAATGCACCACAAACAGAGACGAATTATCAGTACGGTGTCAGCATGCGTTCTCCCTATTATAATAAATTGATACTGAAGAATCATACGAAATTCCGTGAAACTCAGACTCCGCGTTTGCCGCATGTAGTAGATTTCAATACCAATGCATGGCGTAACGAAGTGCTTGCCGACGGTTCGGTAAATTTGGACGGATGTGCGGCAGGTGCAACAGTGCTGCCAAGCAATAAATGGAGCGGACACAGTTATGCTTCCGTAGGAACGGTTGCCGATGACGGTAAGATTTACATAGGCGATCCGGATGTGCTGGCCGGCTTTATTCAGGACGGAGCCAATGGAAAAGGTGTAGAGGTGGTGCTTGTACGCGATTTGGATATGGGCAGCCATAATATAACATTGAACACTTCGTTTAAAAGTATAAGTAATTGCACTTTCAACGGAAATAATCATACCATTGCCAATTATACTTTATCGAACAAGCAATATGCAGGTTTGTTACCTAATGCCATTAGTGTGACAGTCAGAAACCTGACTCTGAAGAATGCGAACATTACGGCTGTTGACGATGGCAAAAACAATGCTTATGCCGGTGGGTTCATCGGCTGTGCCTATGGTACGAACGTGGTAGAAAACTGTACACTCGAAAACAGTACCGTGCAAGGCATCAATAAGGTGGGTGGCATAGCCGGTTTCCAGGCAGAAAATGGAATCAGTATCAGAAACTGTACCGTGAAAGGTTCGGTCGTAAAGGTGGATACAGAGAATCAGGAATATGGTCAATGTGGCGGTATTTTAGGATATATCGGTTCAGTGGCGGCAGCGAATGAGGTAAGCGGAAATTTCATTATTGACACCAAGGTGGAAGCTCCGGCTAATACCAATGCCGGTGAGGAACACCGTAAAAGTAGTATTTGTGTAGGTACATTGCACGGTGTAGCGGGGCAGTCGCTGGTTATCGATATGCCGTTCGGATATATTCAGGGTTCGACCTTTAACGGGAAGCCGCTTGATAAGACAGAATATATGGGTTTGTTGGGCGGAGTGCGTTTCACGGATGCCCATCCTTCGCTGACTATTAATGGTACCAGATATTGATAGAGAGTGTGTCAAAATACATTTGACGATTTCTTTTAGGCATGGATTTTAGTTTTGACGCACATTCATGGAACTTGTCTCTTTCGCAAGAGGAGATAATGCAACTGTTGCTTTCCGGATTACGGAAGCGTTCTGCATTCGGAGAGTATACGGTTTTTTTGTTTGTTTGCCTGAGGTTGTGTCAAAACGTTGGCACAACCTCATTTATATTTTAAGTTCTGCTATATTTTCTTTTGGCTATGCTACTTTTTCCTCATGCATTTGGCAACAAGTTGCTATATTCCAATTATATCGGGTTATAAATAGTCCCATAAACATATATTTGGCAACTGTAATGAGCCCCTTTCCTTCTTTTATCAGTTTAGCACACATTTTTTTGATATTAAAGGCTATAGCAAAGA
>OGXC01002363.1_pt1 | contig 12809 bp, 13 predicted proteins | sample 1576201 | NCBI WGS metagenome assembly OGXC01 (sample SAMEA3541562, study PRJEB24748) | human gut metagenome | biome: human gut; feature: human-associated habitat; material: faeces | place: China | collected 2012 | reverse complement strand
AAAAGCCGAAAGGCATGATACGGTGAGATTCCGTAACCGACGGTATAGTCCGGATGAAAGAAGATAGAAGAATGCCCGATAGTCTATCACAGCCATCGGGCATTACACGATCCCGGCAATACCCGCAGTGCATTAGAGGTGTTCTGCCTGTATGAAGCGGATGGCGAGTATTTTGACATCAGTGACCCGGCACGCATCGTCCGGGACAGCTTCACCATTGGAAGAGAAGCACAGGAAGCACCGGGCTACTATGTGGGGGAAGGCTGCATCGGCTGCATATAGTGGTTCAGTTGTGCTATTCCGTCTGTCCCCAGAAGTGTATCGACATCACAAAGAAGCCGGTAGTTATCGACCAACACCATTGCTTGCATTGCGGGCAATGTGCGGAAATTTGCCCCAAACAGGTTATCGAAAAGAGGGTTTGACTATGAACCATAGGGAAAAAAGACAGTTTCTCATTCAGGCACTTTTGAAAGAACGCCCAGAATATCGGGATATGAGGATTCCAACAGAGCCGGAGAGCCAGCGCCAGCTTTTGCGGGGACTGATGAATATTCGTGCGCCCCGGCGTATGGATGCGGAGGTTCTGAAAACTCAGGACGAATATCTGCAAGCTGAAACCGCCGCAAAGGGCATTACCGATCTTGACGACCTGACGCCTGTTCAGCCGGGGCTGTATTTCTGGCAGGGGGATATTACAACGCTTCGGTGTGACGCCATCGTCAATGCGGCAAACTCCGGCATGACCGGCTGTTATATCCCGAACCACCGCTGCATCGACAACGCCATTCATACCTATGCGGGTGTGGAGCTGCGGCTTGCCTGTGCGGAGCTGATGGGGCAGCAGGGCTATCCCGAGCCCACCGGACAGGCAAAGATCACCCCTGCATTCAATCTGCCCTGCAAATATGTCCTGCACACGGTTGGGCCGATCATTGAAGGGGGTGTGACACGGCGTGACCGGGAGCTGTTGGCCTCCTGCTACCGCTCCTGCTTGGAGCTGGCGGCGGAAAGTAGTCTGGAAAGCGTGGCGTTCTGCTGTATTTCTACAGGAGAGTTTCATTTTCCCAACGAGCAGGCGGCGCAAATCGCCGTGGAAACCGTGAAACAGTTTATGAATAGAAATACCGGTGTAAAGAAGGTGATCTTCAATGTTTTCAAGGATTTGGACAAAGCCATATACGAAAAGCTGCTCCGAGCAGATTGAGCGATTGAAAGCTGCATTGCAGGACTGTGACGCCGTGGTGATCGGTGCCGGAGCCGGTCTTTCCACCTCAGCCGGATTTGTTTACACCGGCGAACGGTTTGAAAAATACTTTTCCGACTTTGCGGCAAAGTACGGCATCAAGGATATGTATTCCGGCGGCTTTTATCCCTTTGCCATGCCGGAGGAGCATTGGAGCTATTGGAGCCGATACATCTATATCAACCGCTATATGGATGCCCCCAAACCGGTCTACGATGACCTTTTAAAGCTGGTGTCTGACAAGGATTATTTCGTTATCACGACCAACGTGGATCACTGTTTTCAGAAAGCAGGCTTTGATAAAAAGCGTCAACTTCGAAGTTCCGACTGAGCTTCCGGGCGTTGATTCCAAGATTCTCGACCCGCGTGATACATACGCAAACGTTGCTGACTGGGAAGAGAAAGCAAAAGACCTCGCAGGCAGATTCGTCAAGAACTTTGCAAAATATGAGAGTAACGAAGCTGGTAAAGCCCTCGTTGCCGCTGGCCCGCAGATCTGATCGTCTTACTGATTTAGCTTTATAAGCTGATAAATGTCAGAGGACACTGCATGTAACGTGCAGTGTCCTCTTTTTGCATCTTATCACTATTACGATCCTTAACATTCTGAGCCAGCAGGATCCGCTCCTGCTATAAGCTGGTCTTTCCTGTTCAGCGCTCTCTACTCCGCATGTGCCGCCGTCTTAAGCGCCAGCCGTACCAGATCATCCATGGACTGGGCATGTTCCCGCTCTGGAAGGTCCACAAAGATCTCCTGTCCGTTCTCGTCATAGCGGATTCCTGTTGTGATTCCCACCATCATCAGAGCCCGGCATCCAAACTCTGCTGCCGCCGTATAAAATGCGCAGCCCTCCTGTTCAGAGCACAGCATACCGTACTTCTTCCACATCTTCGACTTATAATTTTCGTCGCGGTAAAGTCTGTCGTTGCAGACCGTTCCGCCCACGTACGTCACGAGATGTTCCTCATCCGCAATGCGTTTCGCGGTGCTCAAAAGCCCGAAATCTGCCACCGGTGAGAAATGTCCGTTGAACATGTTGTCGTTGATTCCGCTGGTGGTGCTGACCGCCTGGGACAGGACGATATCGAAGTTTTTCATATCGTCCTGATAGCCGCCGGAGGTACCTGCACGCACCAGGATCTTACAGCCATAATCCCTGCAGAGCTCCGTGGCGTAGATCAGCATGGACGGTCCGCCCATTCCGACTGCCATCACAGATACCCGTACTCCCTCAAACATTCCCGTATAGCAGTACGCACACCGCACATCATTCACAAGCACCGCATCTTCCAGATAATGTTCCGCGATATACTTCGCCCGGTTCGGATCTCCTACCAGGACGATCCGCTCAGAAATTTCGCCGACTTCGGCATGATTATGCATCGTCATCTGTATTCACGCTCCTTTTTCTTTCATATGTATATACTACCATAATTTCACCGGATTGTCTGCCGGAAACCATGGTTACTCCACTTTCAGCGCATTCGGATAGATCTTTTTCAGCACCTCATCCCCATAATGCTCATCCATCACCTGCTGCCAAGCGGAATCCGCTGGGATTCCCTTTTCCCTCTCACTGCTTCGCACAAGGGCCAGCCCGGAGACCGCCATGTCCACGCAGAAAAATATCAGGAGAAGCCATGTCGCTGCCTTTCCGAAGTTTATCGGAATCTTCTCGATCCAGGCGGACATTACCGGGTAGATACCCTTGATCCATGCCACAGCCGCAATTCCCCAGAAAAAGCAATACAAAAGATTGATCCGCCCGCCAAGGTTAAACGGAATCTTACTGTAGTCCCAGAAAACTTTTCCAAAGAGCATTTCTGTCAAAACGCTGCAGGTATACTCATAGGCACCGCCGAGGAATGTTCCCATAAAGAACAGGAACCGGTCGGAATACTTCCGGTAGCGGTACAGCAGCATCGTCGCCGCAGCCAGGGCCACGCCCCAGACGATGCTGAACGGTCCCCAGACAAAGCTGCTGCGGCTCATCCACACGCCCGCCGTCACCCGGCAGAAGATCGTCTCCACGATATCTCCGAGGAACGCGCCGACTACCAGAAGCAGCGCGATCTTGTAAAAACAAAGGCCGTAGGCGAATATCGTCTTTCTCTGCTCAGCCTCCGCCTGGAGCTCCTCCCGGTATACCGCCTCCGGGTAGGCGTTCTGGATACGGCGGTCCACCCAGCCATAGATCTTCCGCTCAAGCCTTGAGCTCACACCTGTGAGCCAGGAATCCACGCCTTCCCACTGGCGGATCCTGCGGCTTCTGCCGGATAAGATACATAAGGTCGCCGTGACATCCATCGCCAGCACAGCCGCCAGAATCCACACGATCAGATGCCCCGGAGTCCGCGGGAGCATCCGGAATACCCGCACCAGGACCGGTGCACCCCACCGCATCGTAGCGGCGCCAAGAACGCCCCATACGATAGACACCGGCACACAGATATATCCGTCCAGGTTCCATTTCATGTGGGAATAATCCCACCACCGCTCATGGTACATCCTCTCGATCACATGGCCAGCGATCCACTCCGCCAGAGTCGAAAAGATCATACTGCCGAGAAACAGCCAGATTCCATGCAGTTCCCGGCAGACAACAAGCATCGCGGTTCCCGTAATACCGTAAAGCACGCAGAACGGCCCATTCACGAGCCCTCTGTTTACAAACCGTCTCTGCCGCACTGCCGCTGTCACCGTCTCGAGGACCCAGCCGAAAAAGCTGAACGCAAAGAACAGCCACAGTCGCTCAAATCCTGTATACCCCATATTTTGTACCTATCCTCTCCTGATTTTTCTTTTGTTTTCCCGGAAGCATTGCCTCATTTGTGCATCTGTTCCCAGAATACTGTCCTCCGCTTTTTCATTCCCTTATTTTCCATCCTGCTTCTATAAAAAGCAGAGCATGTATCCAGATATTTTACCACATTTCTTCTTCATATAGAATATGTTTCTTTTATTTCGTTTTTTCAAAGTTTTCCTATTTAAATAAGGACATCTGTTTTCCATTCATGTTCCCAAACCGCTGCCCCAATCCCTCGTCCGTTTCATTTTTCTCTCCTCTTTCCCCCTTCTTTAGAAAACATTTTCAACCTGACCTTTTTCTGCATTTTTATGGATTTCTACCAAATTTTCTTAATTGATTTCCAATTTTTTTCTCATAATAAATTGTTCATATTTCCATAATTATATGTTATACTAAATAAGTTCGTGTTACGCGGACAAATACAATTTTATATCAAAGGAAGGTTTCTTATGGAAAACACCAAGAAAATCGACTGGTACACCCTGGCCTTCATGGCATTCTCCACGGTTTGGGGATTCGGAAACGTGCTGAATGGCTTCGTTTACTTCAACGGAGTACAGGTAATCTTCAGCTGGGTTCTGATGTTCGCTCTCTATTTCGTGCCTTATGCCCTGATGGTAGGTGAGCTCGGCTCCGCTTTCAAGCAGTCCGGCGGCGGCGTCAGCTCCTGGATCCACGAAACGATCGGCCCGAAATGCGCTTATTACGCTGGCTGGACTTACTGGGCTTGCCATGTAACTTACATCGCAAGTAAAGGAAGCGGCGGATTAAAGGCATTAAGCTGGATGGTATTCCAGAATGGCTCCACTTACGACACATTCCCGACGATCGCTGTACAGATGGCAACACTCGCTGTCTTCCTGTTCTTCTGCTGGGTTGCAAGCCGCGGCTTAAACCCGTTAAAGAAATTAGCAACGATCGCTGGTTCCAGTATGTTCGTAATGTCCATCCTGTTCATCTTAATGATGTTCGCAGCTCCGGCAATCAACCCGAACGGCGGTTTCGTTTCTGCTGATTACACAGTAAAAGGTCTGATTCCGCAGTTCAACGTGAACTACTTCACATCCCTCTCCATCCTTGTATTCGCAGTCGGCGGATGCGAGAAGATCTCCCCTTATGTAAATAAGGTAAAAGATCCGTCCAAGGGATTCCCGAAGGGTATGATCATGTTAGCCGTTATGGTTATGGTCTGCGCGATCCTCGGAAGTATCGCGATGGGCATGATGTTTGATCCGGCTGTCATCAACGAGAGCACAGACAGCTTCAAGTCCTACGTTTCCAACGGCGCTTACTGGTCCTTCCAGAAGCTCGGTGAGTACTATCATGTTGGCAACCTCCTGCTCGTTATCTACGCAGCATGCAACGCCATCGGTCAGTTCTCCACACTTGTATTAAGTATCGACGCTCCGCTTCGTATACTTCTTGACAACGAGGATGCAAGACAGTTCGTTCCGTCCGGCCTCTTAAAGAAGAATGAGCATGGCGCATACATCAACGGTATCAAGATGGTTATCTGCTTATCCGGTAGCATCATCCTGATCCAGTCCTTCGTACCGGGTGCTGCATCCGTTCTGACTCAGTTAAACAAACTGAATTCTGTAACCATGCCGCTTCGTTACTTGTGGGTATTCGCAGCATACATTGCTCTCAGAAAATCCCTCAACAAGTTCAACCCGGAGTACAAATTTACAAAGAACCAGACAATTGCCCTTGTTGCAGGCGGCTGGTGCTTCTTCGTAACCGCAGCTTGCTGTCTCCTCGGAATGTATGTGGAAGGCGATATCGCTTCCACAGCATTAAATGTAATCACACCGGTAGTGCTCACAGCACTTGGTCTGATCTTACCGGAGATCAAAAAGCGGGAAGTTGCAAAGGCAAAATAATTTATTTCAATGACAAAAAGACTCTGGAGTATTCTGATCAAAAATATCAGAATTCCAGAGTTTTTTTCAGTTCATTTCAATTTACACTTCCTCGATCCGATGCAACTCCCACACTCTCACATTCACCGGTTCCACGGCGCCGCCGCAGTATGGGCAGACGCGATCGCCAAGACCGGCAATCGGTGCGCCGCAGTGGGGACAATTGACACCAATAGCAGTCTCGCCAGCGCGTATCTTTGTGATATCCTGGATGTAGACCAGCTCCATATTGAAGCGGTGCTGTTCTTTTTCCTGCTCCACATTTTTCTTTTTATCCGGCGTCTTTAATGTGTGCAGGTACTCCACCGCGGACTGGATCCGGATCCGGCATTTTCCCGGATCTTTGTCGTATCTGGAGATCTCCGTCTGATGGACATGGATCGCGTCAAATTCTTCCCGGATCTCCTTCTCCTCCATCTCCTCGATCTTCAGCCGCACCTGATCCTTTAAGGACACAGACACCTTTCCGAGATAAGAGAGATCCTGGTGTTCCAGTGCCTCCAGATAGCCCTTTAACTGATTCTCACACCTCTGTTTCCACTCCGGCCAGTGAAATTCCGGGAAATCCTTCTCAATCCGCGGAAGTTCCACCCTCGTCATTCCGGACACCGACTTCGGTGTATCGTCCTCCAGCGCTTCCTGACGTTTCAGCCCTTCGATCAGACTCGAGGTTCCGAAAAATTCCCGCGAAATCTGCCGGATCTTAAACATCACAAAAAAGAGAGCTCCGATCAGACCCAGCCCAGTCACGATCGCGACGATGAGGATCGCGTTTCCTGCTGTCATATCGTTTCCTCCTGCTGTAAGGAATCCTCCAAACGGACCCCTTTCGTTATCGTGGTTTCACCATGTATTTTCAACTGCTGACCACATAGACAAAACAGGGCGACCAGCCGGAGTTCTACTCCAACCGCCGCCCCAGGATCATCCATTATTTATTTAAATAATCGATCGCAGTCTGTGCTAACAGGGAAGAACCTCTCCAGAGGATATCCTCGTCCACATCGAAACGGCTGTTATGTAACGGCCATACCGGATCCTGCTCCGGTTTTGCGGTGCCGAGCCATACAAACGCGCCTTTCTTCTCTTTCAGATAGAAGGAGAAGTCCTCCGCCGGCATAGCCGGGAGTTTTACATCCACAACATCATCTTTGCCGAAGAGCTTGATTGCTGTATTGCGGATCAGCTCAGCGTCCTCCTCATGATTTACAAGAGCCGGATAACCGTGGCCATAGTTGATATCAGCAGTTGCACCGGACTGCAAGCAGAGACCATCGAGAGTCTTTCTCATGGAATCCTCGATCATCGCGCGGGTGTCCTCATTTAATGTACGAACGGTTCCGTCCAGTGTACAGTCACCTGCGATAATGTTGTATCTTGTTCCTGCGTTAAAAATACCGAATGTCACAACAGCATTGTCAAGCGGATCAACTTTTCTGCTGACGATGGTCTGTGCGGCCATAACGAACTGGGAACCGAGAACAACAGCGTCAATACCCTGATTCGGTTTTGCGCCATGGGCAGTCTTACCATGGATATTGATCGTAAAGTGGTCTGTTGCAGCCATTAACGGGCCTGCCTTCACCCCGATCTTGCCGTGCGGAAGATCCGGCCATACATGAAGACCGAATACAGCTTCCACATCGTCCATATATCCGGAATGGAGCATTCCTCTGGATCCGCCAACCGGAGACATCTCCTCCGCAGGCTGGAAGATCAGTTTCACCGTTCCGGCGATCTCTTCTCTTCTCTCGCAGAGAAGCATTGCAGCACCAAGAAGACCCGTCATATGGTTGTCATGTCCGCAGGCATGCATAACACCGTCATTCTGGGACTTATAAGGAACCTCATTCATCTCCTGGATCTGTAATGCATCCATATCCGCACGGAGAGCAACGACTTTACCCGGTTTCTTTCCCTTGATAACTCCGACTACACCGTATCCGCCGACATTTTCATATACTTCGTCGCATCCCATCTCCTTCAGATACTCTGCTACCTTCTTTCCGGTTCTTTCCTCATGCTGGGAAACCTCCGGGTGCATGTGAAAATCTCTTCTGATTTCAGATAATTTCGGCATGAAAGCCTTTGCTGACTCCGTAATTGTGCCCATTTTTATGTCCTCCTTATTTTTGAAGTCTTAATGAAAAGAACCCGGCGACAGTCCGTCTCCGGGTTCTTCTGAGTTCTCTGAATTATAAACCAAGAGCCTCTTTAACTTTAGCAACGATATGAACACCGATGTCCTTAGAAGCATCTACAGACTGAGCGCCGATGTGCGGGGATACGATGAAGTTATCGCACTCGAACAGCGGGCTTGCGAATGTATCATTACCGGTTAAGCCGCTGCCTGCAAGCTCGTTCTCCATAACGTCTGCTGCGTAGCCGCCGATTCTGCCCTCTTTCAGAGCTTCATACATATCAGCCTCGTTTACGATACCGCCACGGCTCATGTTAAGAACAACAGCGCCGTCTTTCATCTCAGCGATGGATTTCTTGTTGAAGAGATCCTTTGTCTCCGGTGTCAGCGGTACATGGATGGAGATGAAATCAGCAACCTTGATCAGCTCGTCGATAGAAGCCTTTGTTGCGCACTGCTGCTTAAATACGTCGTCCGGAAGGAACGGATCGTAAGCAACGATGTTCATCTTGAATGCACGGCCAAGCTCGCCTACACGCTGACCGATACGGCCGAATCCCATGATACCAAGAGTCTTTCCTCTTAACTCACGGCCTTCGAATTTGTACTTATCCCACTCATGGTTATATTTTACATCGTAGTTTGCTGTAAAGGTTCCACGGGAGATGTCTAACATCTTGGAAATTGTTAACTCTGCTACTGCGTTTGCATTTAAGCCCGGTGCGTTGAATACCTGAATTCCTTTGGATTTCGCATATTCCATATCGATATGGTTTAAACCAACGGAGCAAACGCCGATAACCTTTAAGTTCTTAGCTGCGTCGAGGATCTCTTTGTCGATCTTCGGGTCTACACGCATGATCAGGACATCAACATCACCGATCTCAGCGATAAGCTGCTCTTTGCTGGACGGAAGATTGTCAGCTGTTTTAACGTTCATGCATTTGCTGAGTTCCTCAGCGATACCACCCCATACTTTATCAATGATAAGGCAATTCATAATAAAATTCTCCTTTCAAGAAATGAAATTATTCCCCAAACCCTCAGTGAACAGGAATTACCCTGCTCTCATTATATTTTACAAAACCAAACTAATTTTGTAAAGCATTTTCGCGAATATGTTTTATTTTCTTAATAGCCGTCATGCCGTCAACGCCCTCTCGCAGACGCCAACAACTTAAAAGGGATGCCGTCGGACACACTCCCCGACAGCATCCCCAATATTCAGAACCTAATGCTCTTTATGCAGTTTTCGCAAATCGGAAGCTGTCATATTTGAGACTCGCTTCAAACTACCAAGCGATACCCTGAGCCATCATAGCATCTGCAACCTTCTGGAAACCAACCATGTTAGCACCTGCAACCAGGTTGTAACCAAGGCCGTACTTCTCAGCGCACTCAGCAGAACCATCATGGATCTCTGTCATGATCTGATGAAGCTTATCATCAACTTCCTTAGCTGTCCAGGAGATTCTCTCGCTGTTCTGGCTCATCTCGAGAGCGGATACAAGAACACCACCAGCGTTAACAGCCTTAGACGGAGCAACAACCATGTTCTTCTGATCCATTAAGAATCTAAGAGCTTCGTTTGTTGTCGGCATGTTAGCAACTTCGATGTAGTACTTGATGTTGTTAGCAACGATTCTCTTAGCCTGTGTAAGGTCTACATCGTTCTGTGTAGCACACGGCATGATGATATCAACTTTCTCGCCCCACGGCTTGTCTCCAGCTACGAACTTGCAGCCAAACTTATCAGCGTAGTCCTGAACTTTGTTACGTCCAGAAGCTCTCATCTCAAGCATGAAGTCGAATTTCTCTTTTGTTGTAATTCCGTCCGGATCGTAGATGTATCCATCCGGGCCAGAAAGTGTAACAGGCTTAGCACCTAACTCAGATAATTTCTGTACAACGCCCCAAGCTACGTTACCGAAACCAGCAACTGCAACTGTCTTACCCTCTAATGTGTCATGCTCATGTTTCATAACAGACTCAAGGTAGTAAACAGCACCGAAACCTGTAGCTTCCGGACGAATTAAGGAACCACCGAAGGAACGAGCCTTACCTGTTAATACGCCGTTCTCGTAAGCTCCTCTGAGTTTTCTGTACTGACCGAACAGATAACCGATCTCACGTCCGCCAACACCAAGGTCACCAGCCGGAACATCGACATCCGGACCGATGTGACGATATAACTCTGTCATGAAGGACTGGCAGAATCTCATAACTTCTCTATCGCTCTTGCCGTTCGGATCGAAGTCGGAACCACCCTTAGCGCCGCCGATCGGAAGTGTTGTTAAGCTGTCTTTGAATGTCTGCTCGAAACCTAAGAATTTCATGATGGAAAGGTTTACGCTCGGTGCGAATCTTAAACCTCCCTTGTACGGTCCAATTGCTCCGTTGAACTGTACACGGTAACCTGTATTTACATGAATATTTCCGTTGTCATCCTCCCACGGAACACGGAACTCGATAACTCTCTCCGGGATTACCATTCTCTCAAGAAGGGCAACCTTCTCATACTCCGGATGTGCATCTACAACCGGACCTAAGGAAGATAATACTTCTTCTACAGTCTGGCAGAACTCCGGCTCGTTAGCATATTTAGTCTTTACGTCCTCAATTACCCTCTCAACATACTTGCTCATCTCGCAAATACCTCCTTAAATGTTGGTTCTTAAACCCCTGTGCCATTTTGCACCAATAAAAGACTTTTCCTGCTCATGAATCCCAAATCAAGTCCTTAATTGGATCTCCGAGAAAGCTTTTGTATCTTTTGTATATATAGTTTAAATATCATATATAATACGTTGTTTTTCACTATGTATACAGGATTTCTCGCTGTATCTCGCGATTTGGAAGCTTTCGCATTTCCCTCAATACAAATCTTACAAATCTCTTGATCTATTTGGGACTCATTTTGCTTACGTCCTTTATTTGTCTTTATTCTAACATACCCTTTTGACTTTGTCAACAATCTGTGGTACGATTCTTATAAAAGCTGATTTATCGACATGCCTGTCATTAATAGCATGTCCTTATATAAAAAAAGGGAGGTTCGGCCATGATCAGCATCAGTATCATAAGTCCTTTAAAATCAATGGCTGTCATCGATAAAGCGATCGAACACAACGACTTTGGATGTGTATTTCACAGGTACGTTTACGAAAATCTGGAAGAAATTAAAGACATATACGAACAGTGTAAGGACATCTCCGATGTGCTGTTTTTCTCCGGGGAACTTGGTTACTCCTATATTCTGACCCATGTGGATGATCTGAAGGTCCCATGTACCTTTATTTCCTATACTGAAAAGACTCTGCTGTCCATCCTGTTAAATTTTGTGATCCATTACCCGGATGTTCCGTTAAACAGACTCTATATTGATTTTCTGACTCCGGTAAATGATTTTATGAATTTAAAGAAATATCTGGATCCGGAACATATGCCTTACTGCTTTGAAAATCCTGTCTATAACTATGAAACCTTAAAAAAGCGGGCTGTGGAGCTCTGGGAAAGTAAAAAGATCGACATGATGTTCACGCGGACCACAAACCAGCTGGAGGTTCTCAACAAGCTTCAGATCCCCTATATCCACTTTCTCCCCACGGAGGAGATGGTCCGCGATTCCATCCGGCACGCAATCAATTCTATCCGCTTAAAACAGAAGAACCAGCTCAACAAGCTCGTGATCCTCATAAAGCTTGTCTATCCGGATAATATCTCCTCACAGGACCGGGAATATCTGGAGATCACCCTTCACAAATATCTTCTTGATTTCCGAAAAGAGTACGCGTACGATTTCTCACTTCACGCAGTCTCCAACCGGTTTGAGCTGGATCTCGACAGTGATCTCTACAAGAGCAGCTTCAGCCGTATCCAGGATCTCATCGCTTTTCTGGATCAGAAAGGCGATCTGGAATTCCGTCTCGGCGCCGGATTCGGAAAATCTCTCGGTGAGAGTCATTATCAGGCAGATCTTGCCCTGCAGGAGGCTGTCAAATACGGAAAGAATGACGGTTTTGTCATCTCCGGCGAGGACAATGCCCTCACCGGCCCGCTCTCTCTTACGAGATCCTTAAATTACAGCTATTCCAACACGAAGGCTCTGGACTACTCCCAGAGCAACGGGATCAATGAGAGCAATCTCTTAAAGATCGTCGGCCTCTTCCAGATGGATAAAGACACGATCATGACAGCCGCCTCCCTGTCCCAGTGGCTCAACATCACGAGCCGCAGCTGCAACCGTATTTTACAGCAGCTTCTGGACTCCAATTTAATAGAAGAGATCGAATCCCAGAAGCAGGAAGGCAAGGGACGGCCGACGAGGCAGTACCGGTTCTGCAAGAACAACTTTATACGGACATTCTTCTAGGCTATTATAAAAGACCGCGCTCCGCCACATTTCATGCGGGGTGCGGTCTTTTGTATCACCTGTAAGAGTATGTCAAAGTACATTTTTGCGCTGAAGTGGTCACTCGTGATGATCGGCAGCTTCTTTCAGACATATAGCACCATAAAAAACGCCGCCGGGACTGCATCCTTTCCCGGCGGCATCTTTTATGTTTATGTCAGAACATTCTTATTTAAATAGTAACTATTCAGTACCTTCATAGTTACATGCAAAAATCCATTCCAGATCAGCTTCGCTGATGGGATTTTTGCCCTCCAGCCTATGTTTTCTTACGGTCAGC
>OGXC01002353.1_pt1 | contig 12882 bp, 8 predicted proteins | sample 1576201 | NCBI WGS metagenome assembly OGXC01 (sample SAMEA3541562, study PRJEB24748) | human gut metagenome | biome: human gut; feature: human-associated habitat; material: faeces | place: China | collected 2012 | reverse complement strand
GGAACAATGGTTTCCTCAATCCGGACAAGTGGTGTAAAAGTACCCGTAATATTCACAAACGTATGCAACAGGCAAAAGTCTGCCCGTATCTGCTTCGTAACGCCGTTATCGACCGTCCAAATCAGGCATGGTCAATCGACATCACCTATATCCCCATCAAGCACGGCTTCCTGTATCTGACAGCCATCATTGACTGGTATAGCCGTTGTATTGTTGGCTGGGAGATAGATGATACCTTGGACACCAGAATGGTCATAAACGCGCTGAAAAAAGCTTTCAAGGTGGCAAAACCCCTGATTCTGAACTCTGATCAAGGATGTCAGTTTACAAGCACCGAGTACATAGCATTTCTCAAAGAAAACCATATCCGTCAGAGCATGGATGGAAAAAGCCGCTGGGCAGACAACATCATGATTGAACGCTGGTTTCGTAGCTTCAAATATGAGGAAGCCTATCTTACACAGTATGCCAACATCCGGGAAGCGCGAGCGGATATCAAAAGCTATGTACATACCTACAACTTTGAGCGCTGTCATTCAGCGATCAACGATCAGACACCCGCATCATATTATTATCCGGCACTGCTGATTGATCATGCTGCTTAACGGGGGCACCTCCCTAATTCAGCTACAGATATCGGTTCATTATAAAATGCTTGAATTTTTGTCTTGACAACTGAACCACTATAGTTTACCCCTCAAACACGCAGCCGGGCATCCTCTTCTCACCCTCTACCTGCAATATCCCTCCTCAACTTCCTCAAAATCCCCTCTTCCGCCTCCTCATCCAACGGCTCTCCATACAGCACCCTATACGCGAAATCCTTTGTCGGGAACATTCCCATTTTTACCATCTCTTCCACTTTCGCATCGTCATACTGCTGCCGCAAAAGAAGATATTTATGCGCTGTGGCTTTATGCCGCTCATAGCGTTCTTCCAGATGAAGCGCCTTCACATTCTTCTCCATTCCCGCCCTCGGATGAAAATGGATCGTACAGTCAGCAACCGGGACCTTTTCCATGTTGACTCCCACGGGCAGATCCGGGTAAAGCCATGTACATCCTTCGATTCCCTCTTCATAAGGATTCATTCCCAAGAGCTCCTCTCGCTTCATTCCATTGCAATTCTGCCCGCTGGGAACAAGATTATAGAAGCACATTGCGAGCGCCGGATATTTTCCCTTCGGAAAGAAATGGTCGATCTCCAGTGTCCTCAGTTTTCCTCCATTTCCATTCTCAACAACATCCAGATACTCCTCGTCACAGTAGGGACAGATCGTGACACCAAGGTTTTCAATAAACATGTACGCATTATATTTCGTTGACGCATCCACATATTTATCACTTCCGGCACTGAAATAATCGGAATACATTCTCTTAAACTCATTAAACTGCAGCAGCTCCGGCCTGCCGATCATCTGCTTCAAAGTCTTCACATCTGCCAGGATAAAATCAGAAAGCCAGCTCCAGTCATCCCTGGCACTCATGTCCTCAAAGGTCCCAGAAACAAGCATGACACGGCTGATATTTGCAAACAGGTCTCTCCTGTATCCCTCCGTCTTCCTTTTCACAAATGCTATAACTGCTTCAATATGAGCGGCCTTAGCTGCGGAAAGCCGCCCCTCTTTCTCGGGTATTTTAATCACGATTTCTCACCTTCTCCATCTGAAGTTCAAATGCCCTGCGGATCATCCGGTCCCCGATGTGCTGGATCAACTGTTCCATCGACATCAAAAACGACTCATCAGCGTCACCATGATCCGCATACCTCTCCAGCCGCGAAAAAGCATTCTGCAGAAAGCTTCTGGAATACTCCCCGATGGTGTAATCAAGGAAAAATCCATCCGCCAGGATCGTGTGAATATTTGCACCAAAATATTCCTTATCTGATCCGTTCTTTACCAACGCATTTCCTGTCTCACGGTCGATCGTCAGCCTGGTGATCTCCTCCGGAAGAACATCAGAAAGCATAAATGGCGAATGCGTGCTGAGTATGATCTGGATCGTAGAAGGTCCCTGATATTTCTCAACGATTTTCAGCATGCGGGCGATAAACTGCCGTGCCAGCTCCGGATGCATATACGCCTCCGGCTCGTCCATCAGTATGATCTTGTCCAGTCCTCTGTTGGTCCTGCCGGAAGACGAAAGCTTCAAATAGTCCTCCATCCCGCCAAGGACCTTGGCATACTGATACTCCCCTGTGCTGAGTCTCGTAAACTCGTATGGAAGAAGACACTCCGTAAAAATCCCCGCATCATCCGGACGATACTGCTCCATGCGTTCAAACAGGTCATCAGACAATTCCCGATACTCCGGCCTCTCCATATCAACCACCGGTATGGAACATATGTCCACCGTGAAATACCGGTCATCCAGCTTCTCGAGAAAACCGGCAATGTCCTTAATATCCCCCATGATCTGCCATAACAGCCCATGTGGATCCCCATCCCCGGCTCTGTCTATATACTCCGCCAGCCAGATACATCTCCTGACAATGGACATTTTTTCTCCATCCGGCAGCACAGTCGGATCGATGCTCTCCCTGCGCGTTTTCCCTATATAATAGTCCATAAACTCCTGGTAAGCATCCAGGTCCTCCGCCAGCTCCTCTTCCGCATTAAAATTCCGGATCTTCTCGACCCATTTCCGCAGATACTTCGCATAATCCGTCCACAGATCATGAATGAACATCTGCTTGTTCGTCAGCGTTTTCTTCTTTTTCCTCTTCCGTACACGTTCCCTGGCCTCTGGATCATAAATTGCGCGTTTCTCATCCTGCATCCTCTCATAAAACGTCCAGTATTCCTTCTCCACTGCCTTAGAAAGCTTTAACGGATACCGATCCGCAAAATTATGTGTCGACAGCACAAACGAAACCTGACGCTTCCCGCTCCCTGGTTCCAGACTCGTAAGATATTCCCGAATATAGCCGCAGATTTGCCAGAGCGATGTCCTCTGATAAGGGAAAGCCGCCCTGCCGATCCAGTCACTCCTAAAATCCGTAAAATCCTCCTTATCATCCGGATACGGCGGCCGTATAAACGCATGAACATCATAACAGTTCATGATCATCGCCATGTCGCGGACCTTTAATTCCGGAAGATTTCTTTCGTATCCATATTCTTTTACCGCGCAAAATCTGACCGCCGTCTCGCCCGGCTTCAACGCTTTTTCCAGCGCAAAACGCACCGTCCGCAGCGTCCCCGCACGCCTCGCATTCTCCCTGATCGGCTCCGGAATCGTCGAATCATCCCTCTCCACAGGCTTCGGAAACTGCATGATCTCCATGTCACATATCTCAAGGAAAAATTCCGTATCGCTGATACTATAAAGAAGAAAATACGAGTCATCCTCTCCTTCCCACTTCCTATGATACCGCACATCATGCTTCGCCCCGATCATCTGAAGCAGATTCGTCTTTCCAGACCCTGTTTTTCCAACAAGAATATGCAGGTTGTCAGGTTTCCTGTCTCCACGGATGACCGCAGACGCTGATGATTGACCACGGTATTGGATCGACAGCTTTTCGTTTGAGAAATTGATCTGCCAGCGGGGATCGAAGATGATTTCCTGGGTGGTGTAGTTTTTGAATTTGTTTATGTAGGCGTAGATGAGAATCATAGGTATTCTTCCTTTATTGGACCAGATTTTATATTAATATAATCTGACTTAATTTTTTTATATAGTTCACAATTTACTTAACTAACCTTAGCTACAAATCGATTTTAAAGCTTTATCTAATAATCCTCTCTCATATGAATCCAACAACTGCTTAATATCCTCCAAGTGTTCTAATATGTATTTTTGACTCGCACTTGCATCCATAGATAATAACCTTAAATTGTTATCCTCAATTCTTTTAATTGCATCAACTGGGAATCCGAATTCAATTAGTTGTTCTCCAATATAACTTTTTACACCCGTTTCATAAAAACGCGAAACTTTAGATAATGAAAAATTATCTAATGTTTTTCTCCTCAACAATGATGCATATGAAAAAATAGTTTCAAATAGTGCTAGGATCTTAGGAATTTTATGTTCTATAATATCTTTTTGTGTTTTAAACGCATCCATGTACGCTTTATCGATACGTTTATGTTTCACCTTATCTCCTCGGGCATTGTCTATTTCATACCTCAATAATCCATGAAATCCTTCATTACAGTATGTATTGCTAACGGCTTTATATCTTCGAACAATAGTAGCGTCCAGTAATCCTGATTTTTCAAAAATATCAAGCACAGTATTCATTGCATGGTATGTCGTAAATTGCATTAATATATCTGGGTAAGATAAATACCTATAAAATTTATTATAAAGAATATTATTATTAAGTAGAAATCTTAAAAGTATCTCTTGATATTCTCTTTTTATTAATCTATTTTTTTCATATATATCATTTGTCAATAAGTATTCTTTAAACTGTTCCTCTCTTTTATGTTTGAGATTTTTATTTATGTCCGAAAGATCCATATACTCTGAATTATCTATATCTACCGGATCCAATTCTTGATCATCATATGTAACAAAATTAAGCGTCAAATCCTCTGTATGTTCAAATTTTTCTAATTCTTTATCGACTAAAAAATATCTCCCGACAAAATTATGATAATACCTACCCGCTCTACCAATGATATTTTTAAAATCAAAAACTGTTAGTTCTTTTGTTCCCTTACTATGGTTTAATACAACCATATTCTTTGCATTGGTGTTAACGCCCTCTACAATAGTCGATGTACAAAAAAGTAAATTAAATATGCCCTCATTAAATAAATCCAAAATTTCTTTTTGTATATACTTAGGCATTTTTCCGTGATGCATTCCGAATCCCATTTCCAGCACATTCACAAAACTCCATTCATTAATAGATCCATCTATATTATAATTTCTTTTTAGATGCTCTATAAACTCAGAAAATCTTTCATTTTTAACAACGTTCCCCTGATGATTTTCCGCTAACTTAGTGGCATATTCATTCGCTTTTGCAGGCGTTGTACAATATAATATTGTAGCACCATATCCTTTTTGCTCGATATAATTCACTACATCACAGATCCTGTCATTAACCTTGCTATGTATTTTTACTATTCCTGGTTTTTCTATATACGGCAAATTTGTATAGTCCTCGTCTATTACCTTATTATATGCTTTTACCATTATTCTTTTTGTAGGTTCGAACTCTATTTCTTTAACTTGTATGTTATTTTCAGCAATATATCTTTGCATTCCTTTTCCAAACTTCTCTCTTTTCAGGTTGGGTCCAGCTAAATAATAATCTTTTACTCTTTTTGAAAGCAAATATAAACAAATACGAAAAGTCTTTGCTCTTGCTTCATCTAAGAATGTTCGTTCCGCATATGAGTTTTTCTTCTCATCATTATCATCTGTTTCATCATTACAATAATCTTCATCAATTTTATACATTTCATCATAAAAGAAGAAATCTATTTCTATATTAGGATATTGAGCTAAAAGCTGCATCGCTCGTTCAGGCGTAAGTACAAAGATATTTCTATCCTGGCAATCTATTTCGCGATCAATAGATTTAATAACATTATATCCCATTTTCTTATCCTGATTTAATTCTTCCATATTCAATGCATTTTCTCGCAATAATGCAACTGTTGGGAAGACCAGCAATATGTTTTTATATTTTTCTTGATTTAAGTATAAGATTTCCCGCATAATAAATGTCTTACCATAAGAAGTTGGCGCACTAATCAACATTCTCTTTATGTCTAATGACTGATAAAAATCTATAATACTTTTCTGACTTTTATCTAGAATATTGTTATTTCTTACTTTGGATCTATACATGTTAACAATGCTTTGATTGTATAAGGCCTGTAATTCCGATATATGTTTTTCATTAATATTTTCTTGTTTATAAAATCCATTCTGCACATTGTACCCAAAAATACGCATTTTATGCGATGCTGTATACAATAATTCTTTAATGAGGGGATCACTTTTTACGCTATCATTTTCAGAAATAATGCACACTAAGTCCCTTAATCGATTTTTACTATCAACATCATCTTCATTATATTTATTTATTGCATCCAAAAGCAAATTAACATAATCCAGCATAAAATCCCTCATTTCCTCGTAAGGCTTCGATATTCTCTATTGGAAATATAATAAAAATTAATTTTGGTTTGATATCTTCGAATTTAAAGTTCTTTTCAAAGTAGTGTTTCATCCAATTCATTTCCACCTTCATCTTATTTTCAATATTCATAGTCTCAGAATATATATTTGAGTTATCATAAGCCAGAAGGCAGGGTATACATATATCTATATTTTTACTTTTTAGAAAATCCATCAATTGTTCAGCGCGTTTTTTATCATTTTCCAATGCATTTAACATATTTAATTCACTTAATAAGTCAGCAAGTTGCTTTCCCTCGTTAGTAAGTCCTGACGGTTTATCTGCCAGAAAATAAATTTGTTCCGCCAAATATAAACTTGAGTATTTTTTATTTAAATCATCTAAAATTCCATTTTTACAGTATTGCTTGCTGCCCATTTTTGCCTGACCAAGCCATAATGTTATTTTTCCATTCACGTTTGTAAAATAAGTCAAATCATATCCTTTAATTTCGTTATTATCATTCTGGCGAAATATTGTTCGAACAGCCAATTTATATGCGCCAGGAACTAATGATTGTACGATAGCATCCAATAAGACTTCGCTTGGTAGACCATCCATCTTGGGTTCACGGTGCGGCAATCGCATTTTGTAAGCTACTTTTATAGCCTTTTCTAAATCAGCAAAAAGCCCGTTATTAAACTTCGCTACCACTTCATCTTCACCGTAACAGTAAAAAACAATATTCTTTCTCATTAGTTTCCCAAGGCTCTTATAACATTGATGGTCACATTTATTGACACATTTTTCCTTGCAGTTATGACTCAATGGCTGATAATTATTTATTTCTGTTTCATCTTCATAAATGGCTATTTCCCTTTTTAATTCCCTGTTTACTTCATTATCATATATTTTTCTATATTCATCCTCTATAGGCATATGTATCACCCCATCATGTTCCACATATTGTATTATACATATGATTATGCATCTATATTTAGGTTTGTCAACCTTTATCTGGAACAAAACACGATAACCCTGATGATTATTAGTCTTACTGCACTAAAATTCCTAACATAGATATTTTTCGCTAAAGTAGGATTAGTGCGAAAGAAAGTAGAGGGAGACAATAAATTGGCACACTTGAATAAACTGTCTAAGGCAGGCAACTTTTTGAAATGATATAGTGCGTGTAATGATAGCGTGTGGATTCCATACAGACATCATGACAGTCATTGTCAAAAAGCCATTGCTTGAATTCGAGAATTGAATTATTAAAGGTAGAAAAGCGTTTCTTTTGGTAAGAGGGTTCAATACCACCGCTGGTTTTAACGATTGTGGCAACAAGAAACGATGAGTAATACGTTGTAAATTATCCATCTAAACAGACAATACCTTAATCATCGATAGCTCTGGTGAAAAATCTGAAGGCTTCAATGTTCTTTGCTTTTATTTGTTCTCTTATTGTTATATAATTTTCCATATGTCTGCTTTTATCCCCCTGTCTGTCAACTCATTCTAGCATATCGTCGTTCACTTCTTCTAAACTAAACTTTTTAATCAAACGTTCATCGTTTCGCAGACATAAATCTCACTGCAGATATTCTAACTTTTAAAACAGAATATTGATTTTCACACGCCAGACAGGTGATGGATTTCAACCCGTATTATTCATAAAAACTGTCTAAGTTACAACCACCACTTAGAACATTTGCTTCCGTGGTCGGAAAAACTTCCAACTGAGATGCATAAAAATTCACCGCGAAAAATCTAAAAAACAGCAGTGCCGCCGCATGTATAAACAACTCATACACGCAGCGGCACCTCTGTTTTATCAGGACCACGCTCTCCCTTAATGCGTCCGTCCTTCCGCCCATCCAGTATTCATATAATGCTCATAGTACTTCCTCAAATCGCTTCCAAACGCGGTCTGAAGATCGGTATTATTCTCTTTGTATACATTCACATCAAACTCCGCGCACCCCTTTCGTCCCTCTGCCATGCCAGAATTATAAAAATGCGTGAACAGTGCCAGCTTATCTGTTCCAATCGCAGTCTGAAGATCCGGATATGTATTGTAGTAATAATCTGGATCAAACACTCTGGAGTAAGAGTTCATCAGATCATAGGTGATCGAAGGTGCTTCTGCTGCCGCGGTGCTGCTGTTTCCTGCAGAACTATTATCTGTCTGGCCCCCCACTGCATACGGGCATACACCGTTCGTATGCAAATGTGCAGGATGCCCGTTACAATGGTAATGATAACTTCCCAGCCCACTCTTATTCTTATTGTCACGATGACCTCCATTAGCATCTGTACGTCCCGAATGAGCTTCGGCGATGATCGTGTTTGCAGTAAAAACAGTAGTCGTTGCCGTGGACAGTGTCATGCATGAAAGGAAAATGATTCCGCACCTTTTCAGTTTATTCATAATACCAGCCCCCTGTATTGTATTTGTTATACTTTATTATAGGACGGACGCTGGCGGGTGTAAACCGTAAAGCGGGTGTATTGCAGAATTTTTCTTTCTTAACAAGCACTGCCCCACCTCTATCCGATTCGAACACAGGTGGGAGGTGGCGGAGGAATTTTTCTTGAAAAGGAATCTCGTTTAACACGTAGACCATACGGCAATACATTGGAATTGCCGGAATTAGAAACATTATTAAAGCTATACCACATGTCTTCTGGAACAGATCGGGAGCACCTGTACTCCATTATAATGAAATATGGTCCATCCAATATAGATGAAACGATGAGAAAAACTCGGTAAATAAGGTTCTTCTATGATAATTAAGGGAGTTAGGCTCTCTTGCAACAGAATTTACAATTCCACTTAAAAATACACAGCCCCATTACTAAGTAAAGGAACTGACTATGTAGGGATTTCTGCTCCACTGATCGTTAAAAACTGACCAGGAACCATGAGGTTCGCCTCCGTTACAGTATCTCAGAGACAGCAAAGCTGAATGACCTGCGCCCGTATTACTATTTTCGATACATCCTTGCAAAACTACTGAAGCGCAGTGATGAAAATGGAAATATAGATCCCTCAAAACTGGATGATCTGATGCCCTGGTCCTCAGCGCAACGGGTAAACGCATAGCCATTTACAATCATATCTGCCGCATCTGCAACCTGCTTCACACCAACCATTTGCCACCTCCACGCTTTTAATTGGATTTAAGAACTTATCGACATCGAAATACAAATTTTGGAGAATCGGAACTAAATCAATATATTCTTCTTCCGGTTTCTCGTTGTGCTTATACTTTGCCATAACAACAAGATATCCATTGTCCCACTCTTTCACTGCTGTATATCGTTCCAGCGAATACGGAGCAACGAACCGGATCACATGGTTTCCGAACTGGAACACGGTATAGTTTTTATCATTGCTAAGAGTTGCTACGCCACTCATGCCAATTCCTCCTTCAAAAGTTCCGAAACCATTTTATAGGTTCCATTTATTGTTTCCACTCTTTGATATCAACCATAGTATTGTCTTCCACATTCAACATACGTCAATATCGCTGTGTAGTCAAGCTTTGACCATTGCTTTTCAGGAGCTGAAAGCAGTGGGTCTCACTCCCCCACAAAATACCTCCCATAGGAATAGTTGCACTTACCGGCCAGGACGGCGTCCTTACAGCAACGTTCAAGTGCTTCTGGAGAATACTTTTCAGCACAGCGCAGGATGCCAAAGCAGCTTCTGAAAGGCTGCACAGGGTACCAGCTTTTTTGAATAACAGCATCGATCAGTGCACGTGTATTGGGGCCGATCATAGAGACCTTATGCTGGAAAAACGGAACATTCCAATAGCCATAATCCTTGTATTCCGCAGGCTTGTCGCTCGGAATAACACCCCAGTCTTTAGGTGTATAACTTCTCTTGTGGGTCCGGATATGGTCTCCCTGTTTGTTATAAACATAGATCTCCTTTTCGCCTGCCCGGATCTCAAGCTCCTGCCGCAGATATTTCCTTGGCATGCTGTAATGGATCTTATCAAAGGTGAAGGAAAAATCCTGAGCTACCTTAACCAACTTTCGTTCAAGATATTCGAAAGCATTTGGCGGAAGCGGAAGAAGAGTCTCTTTCTCTTCTTTGAGAAAACGATCATATCGGGAATAAGAGAGACCATTAAATGGTTTCCTGTTTTCTTCCTTTATCTCTTCCCAGAGAACACGATTCAGTTCATCCAGGGAATAGAATACCATCTCTTCCATGTCCATCAGGATATGCATGGTAATGATCTTAACGTGGGATCCAGAGGATTTAATCCTGTCATAAGGTATCTGTACTGGTCCTCTGTAAGCTCTGCCGCTTTCTGGATATTTCTTGTCCAGGATAATCTTCCGTCCTCAAATCTTTTGTACAAAAGCAGAAACCCCGTTCCCATCCATAAAAGCCCCTTGCACCGGTCAGAACGTTTCCCACAAAACAGGAACAGGGTTCCTTTCTCGAAAGGATTCTGTCCATACCGATCACCGATGATCGTTGCCAGACCATCGATCCCTTTTCTCAGATCAACAGTACCGCACGCAAGGACTACACGACGGATCCCGGCTGCGTCTTCAAGCATGGGACACCTCCCGTAAGATATGGCTCAGAAGAGTATCTGAAATGTCATTGGAGATTTCGATCTGAAGTAACGCGGTCCGGATAACAGCGGCTGGTTCATGGGAGATTGGATGCGTGTGTGTTTCCGAACCGGCAGTACACGGAATTTCAACAAAATCCAGCTCCGATTTTCCGGTTACAGCAGGAACTGAGACGTTCTCCTTCATTTCCGCATAAGCCTGTTGTCGGAAGCGCCGTTGCCAGTGGTAGTAGCTTTGCTCCCGGATGCCGTTTTCGTCCATCCATCGTTTCGCTGATTGTCCAGCTGGTCTCTGCCCACAAGCCTGGATGATCTTTCGCCAGTACTCTGCACGGACTTCGTGGGTACACTGATCCATAGTCTTTAGTCCTCCTTGAAAAAATCTATTGGTTTTCTCAAGTATGCACTAAAAATGGTTTTAGTGAAAGGCGAGTGGTTTGACCTTTACCGATAATGTGAAAGTGAGATATGAATATCAACTGACGCGGATATCGAATAGTGACAATTTGCCAGATGAGTGGCAGTCAGAGTGTCCTGTTGTCGTAAATAAAGAAAAGTCTGGCCAATATGTATTCGTAAAGGTGATAACGGATAATTACGAGTCGAAAGTATTTCGTTCTAGTAATCAAACGAATATTAATCAACGCAATTTTACGGACGTAAAAGTAATAATCGATTCCAACGTTGCCACTTATGATGGTCGATCCAAGAATCCAGAAATCAACGTGGTTGAGAACTGGCAAGGGGCTTCTGAGGATAAAGTGGATGAAGCGGAGTATAAAAAGTATTGGGTAGATGAGAAGGGAGAGCCAGTTTCAGAGTTAAAGGATGCTGGAACATATACGGTTCGCCTGATGGGAGCTGGAAATAACTATATAGCTGATCTGATAACAGCCACATTCACAATTGAGCAATGTAAAATAGAACCTGAAATTACAGGAAATACCTTAATAAAAATTTATGATGGTACTTCTGATATTACAGAAGATCAGGGATTAAGAATTATATTAAAGAGTAGTGAAGGTGAGACGGATCTGGCAGATGATATTTATGTTGACTCAGTTGATTGGGCATATGCCAGCAATGAGGCTGAAGTATGCGAATTGAAGGCTACCAATATTACCATAGCTGGTGAAAATACGAAAAATTATGAGTTGACGAGAGATTATGCTTCAATTGTAGGTGAAATTGTATCACGTGATTTCGCGTCCATGACCGTATCCGCAGCCCCGCTTACCTACAACGGCACCGAGCAGCAGCCGAAGATCAATGTTTCTATGGAAACCGGACTTGAAAATGTAAGTCCAGACGCAACATTTACCTACTCGAAGGACGGTGTCAATTACCAGAGTGAGATCCCAAGCTTTACAGAGGCGGGAACGTATCTGGTATATGTGAAAGCATCCATGGCGAATTTCAATGACGAAACGAAAACAGTTGCTGTGACTGTGCAGAAAGCAGCTGCTCCAACCGTATCTGCTATGTCAGAATCATACAGCTACAAAGAGACTGGCGAGAGACAGGTGGCATTGCCAGGATTTCCGGAGAACTGCGGAACCATTGGAAGTATCACGGCACAGATCGTTTCCGATGAGGGACAGATCTTAGATAGTGCGGCAGTGGATGGCATGAATCTGGTACTTCGTCTGAAAGGCAGTTCTAAAAACATGGTTGGCAAGACTGCCCAGGTTGTCGTGAAGGTGGAGACTAAGAATTACGAGGATATTCAGATTCCTGTGATCGTGACTCTGACTGCAGATTCGTCTGACAGTAACTCCAACAACAACTCTGGAAACAATTCTGGCAACAATGGCTCCAATAATGGTAATTCCAATGGCAGCTCCGGTTCAGACGGGGACAGCTCCGATTATGATGATCCGAACGAAAGTAGTGTTAAAGTAACCCCGGATCCGTCCAACAAGGTTACGAAAGACAGTCAGAAGGGCTACAGGAATGTGGAACAGGGCATCATCACCGGCACAGCCAATCAGACCGTGAATGATGGCTACAGCCATTGGATGAAGGACGCCAAAGGCTGGTGGCTCCGCTTTAGTGACGGTACATGGCCAATGGCTGATCGTACTGGTGCATATCACTGGGAGAAGATCAACGGCAGATGGTGGGCCTTTGATGAAACGGGTTATGCTAAGACAGGCTGGTTAAGGGATGAGGATTACGGCGGCTGGTTCTA
>OGXC01002351.1_pt1 | contig 12883 bp, 7 predicted proteins | sample 1576201 | NCBI WGS metagenome assembly OGXC01 (sample SAMEA3541562, study PRJEB24748) | human gut metagenome | biome: human gut; feature: human-associated habitat; material: faeces | place: China | collected 2012 | reverse complement strand
CCGCAAGCCTATCGTATTTGGCTTCTGTCATATAGACTTCTCTTAAAAAATCTGTTTTCGTATATTCGGTATTGCCTTCCCCTGACGGAGCCGGATTTTCCTCTCGGATCATGTCGATGATAAAATCATATTCTCCACGTGTAAGCTTAAACAAGCTGCCCTGTGTCATAGAGAAATATTCCATCTTCTCAAGCTCTGAGCATTCTTTCAACGTCGAAAAATCAATAGGAGAGGAAAGGCCTTCTACTTTCTCAAAATAGATTTTTTGCCCGTCTTGCTCCGCACTAACGCGCAGAATTGCAACGATCTGCTTTACTGGTGTTGATTCATAACCAATTACCATATCGCCAGCCTTAGCATCTAAGAAGTTCTGAAAAATCCTGCGTTTATTTCCATTATCGTTATAAAGGGTATAGTCCTGAACCTCACCAATTGGCATACTGGACATACTCCATATTTTAGGATTTACATTTAAAAACCAGTAGTGCAAACCTGATGCATCATTCTTCAGAAGTTCTTCTTTTGTAATGTCAAAATAAGGCTTTAAGATATAGTCTTCAAAGAGCTGTGTTTCACTTTTGGGAACAACAATGCAAGTCGAGTTCTCGTTTGGCGTCCACCACTTTTTATTTCCAGAATAGGCACTTGTATCACGAGACTCCGTAATAACCGTATAACTTCTCTCATACCAGCCATCCTGCTTTTCTGGATTTTCATTTACTTCATCCGAATCAATACGTCCCAAAAGCCGTATGCTGTTTCCACGGCACAAATAGAAGAAATCGCCTTTCTTCATTGTAGCCATAAAATCTTCGCCCTGAGATACTTTTGATTTACCCTTTGCAGCTGTATCCTTATGCACCACAATTACTTGTCTTTTTTCAAATGCTGCTGCTTCTACATCAGAAATACAGTCATTACCATGGCTTATCTTCCAGAAATTAGGCTCTAAATTTGCATACAAATTTACCTTAGACAAATCAACTCGTCCAAGAGCTTCTGCAAGCTCATCTCTAAGCTTCCAAACATAAGATCCTTCTTCATCCTTCTTGGCAGCCTTGCCAACATAAAGAACTGGCCACCATTTACTTTCATCGTTGTCCCGCGACATTATTGGGCAGTTTGTTTTATTTACAATCCTTCTGGCCAACGCTGATGATCCTGAATTATAGAAATTCTTACTTTCACCGTATTTTATTGCAAGCTGAGTGCAGGTAGCCTTCCCTCCATAATCAAGAATACGCTTCATTATTTCAAGGCTACTGTCTGTAAATATATCCGCTTCATTAAGCAATACTTCCCAATCATCGACTGATAATGCAGGAGTATAATCTGTCGGCCACCATTCATCTGATGTCGGTGCAGATTCATCTTTATTAAGGTATCGACTTATAAAGAATCCAACATCAATTGTCAGTGTTTTTAATTCTGGATCTGGATAGCACGTTCCCGTTATTTGTGATGCAAGCATATTTTTGAGTTCTTCATCTTGCTTCAACTCGTCACAGATTTCATTATAGAAAGCAAAAAAATTACGAATGTTATCTGCATACGCACCCTTTTTGAACGTATAATCGCTTTCCAGCTCATTAGAAACTGCCTTGATCTCTGTAAGTTTATAAATGTAATATTTATCCGGATAACGCAGCCACAAATAGGTGCATATCGCATTCTCATACTGATAATGCTGTGCCGCACCATTGCCATATCTTTCGAGAAGGCTATTCGATTTCTGCTTGAAAGAGTCAATACGTTCATACACATCTTTGCCTTCATCAAAGAGCTCGATGAACATTGCTCTGACTTCTTCCTGTGCTATCTCCGCAAACTTAATAATCATTTTGGCCGGAAAGTTATTTACTGAAGCCAGCAGATTGCCTGTCTGCGATAACGCCTTTGTAAGCATTGCCGCAAAATCATCCGCATTAACATCCCAGTTCACCTGAAAGCATTTTACAGCTTCCCACTTATATTTTTCATCCGGCCACTGTGTCTGTATAAATCGTTTCTTGTATTCAACAAGCGCTGACTTTAATCGCATTTTATTGAACATTGCAAATCACCACCTTATCATTTTGCATTCCGAAGACTCTTGTATATCTCAGCTGAGAAAATACCAAGAACCTGCCGCTTCATCTCATCATTGGAGAGAAGCATGGAGAAGAAGTCCTGATTCTGTGATAATCCCTCAATCAAAGCGTCGTCAATATCATCAAAATAGGAAAACTCAAAATCCTGCTGCGTATTGTTGCGTGCACTTGTCTTCAACTTTTCTGACTTCATCAAGATATCACGAATTTGTAGCATCGCTCTAACCACTAAATCATTGTCATAATTCTTACCAGTGCGGCTGTTAATTTCATCGATGATCTCAGATAGTCTCTTTTCCTTGTCTTCTGTCAGTCCAAAGTGTTCTGCTGTCGGAAGCTTCATAACCGGATCGGCAACGAGATCAGCCGACTTATGCTCTTCGCCCTTCTTCTGTACGAAATTAGTAGCCTTAATCTTTCCATCCAGATTAAAACCGCCGCCTGGATGTTTGATGTTAATATAAGCCAGCAGATAAGACACAAAGTTATATTTCTTATGTAAATCTGTATCTTCAAAGCTGGACACCTGCAGCAGAAATTCATAGAAGCGAACAAAGCTTCTCATATCAGCTACGCACTGGCGCTGCGTATTGTATTCATAATGTTCAATCAGCTTCTTGCTCTTCTGAAGGAAAAAGGTCAATCTCTGTTTCTGCTTACCATTCACTTTGTCGGCATACAGGATATCGTTAGCCGCTTCGATATCAGCCGGATCTAATATGCCATAAGCATCAATCTTAGCTTCCAGATCATATACCGCACTCGGTGTTACAGAATTGGCCAGTAATGTCGTTGTATAATATGGTGCGAAAGCAGATTTGATATCTTCATAGCTATTTACAAAATCCAGCACGAACGTCTTTTTATCATAAGGTGCACAAATACGGTTTAACCGGGACAATGTCTGTACCGCATTAACACCTTTCAGCTTTTTCAGAACATACATGGCACAGAGTTTCGGTTGGTCAAATCCGGTCTGATATTTATTTGCTACCAGGAGAACCTGATATTTATCCGTATCAAATTCCTTTGTAAGTCGATCCTCCGGAAATCCATTCAAAGAGCTTTCTGTATACTCCTGCTCATCATCCGGAAGCTTTACTTTTCCAGAGAAAGCCACCAATGCATGAATGCCCTCGTATCCTTTCTTCGCAATGTAATCTTCAAATGCCTGACGATACTTTACTGCGCTCTGGCGAGAAGCGGTAATCACCATTGCCTTAGCCTGACCGCCTAATTCCTGCATGACCGTGGTGCGAAAATGTTCTACAATCACTTCTACACGCTGCGCAATATTGGTATCATGCAATTCTATGAAACGTGCGATCTGGCGTTTCGCATCATTGGTTTTACAACGCGGATCATCCTCAATTTCTTTGTTAATCTGATAGAACGTCGAATACTCCGTATAATTCTGCAGTACATCCAGGATAAATCCCTCTTCAATCGCCTGCTTCATGGAATATACATGAAATGCTTCCTTCTGTCCCTTTGTGTTCTGATGCCCAAAAAGCTGAATCGTGGTAGGCTTTGGTGTTGCTGTAAAAGCAAACATTGATACATTGGCCTGCTTACCATTTCGCTTGATTTCACTGGAAATCATATCTTCCATATCCGCTTCCGTATCTTCTCTGGATCCAAGCGTCATCGTGATAGCAGCCATATCCTTACCGGCTGTCGAAGAATGTGCCTCGTCAATGATGACGGCAAACCGCTTGTTCTTCAGATTAGCTACACTATCAACGATATATGGGAATTTCTGAATCGTTGTTGCAATAATCTTTGTATTGCCATTCAGCGCAATCGCCAGGTCCGCGGACACACACTTATCATCCATCACACGGATGAGTCCAGCCTTGTGTTCCATACCCATGATGGCTTTCTGCAGCTGCCTATCTACAACAACTCGGTCTGTAACAATAACAACATTGTCAAAGATAATCTTGTTGTTGGCATCATGCAGTGAAGTTAACCGGTGTGCCAGCCACGCAATAGAGTTGGTCTTTCCGGATCCTGCACTATGCTGAATCAGATAATTCTGCGCTGTTCCATTTTCGCGCACATCCGCCAGTATCTTACGTATAACATCCAGTTGGTGATAACGTGGAAAAATCAGATTTTCCGAGCGCTTCACTTTTCCGGTTTCTTCATCGACTTTTTCTTTTACTTCCACAAAGATAAACTTGCTGATCAGATCGAGAATCGTATCCTTGGTAAGGATATCCTCCCACATATAGGATACACTGTATTTATCTCTAAATGCCGGATTTCCAGCTCCTGCAGTAACACCGTGACCATTACCCATGTTAAAAGGCAAAAAGAATGTAGCCTGACCATCAAGCTTTGTGGTCATATATACTTCTTCTAAATCCATAGCAAAATTCACAAGAGTTCCCGCTTTGAACCGGAAAAGTCTTGTCTTTGGATTTCGGTCAGTACGGAACTGATAGATGGCATCCTGATAAGACTGACCTGCCGCATTACATTTCAGCTCAAAAGCCATAATTGCCAGACCATTCAGGAAAATAACCACATCGATTCTTTCCTTGTCGCTAGCCCAGACCTCCTCCATCACAGAGAAAATATTCCGGCTGTATTTCTTTGTCAATTCCGGATTAAAGGTAGTCGCGGGCTTGGTATACATGAGCTCAATCTTCTGATTCGAAAGCTCAATGCCATGCTTCAGCACTTCGATCAGGCTGCCTCGTGTTTTCGTAGTCTCCGCATTGATGAAGCTAACAATCGTCTCTTCCAGATCGTCCTTGTAAATCTTGCGCAGATACTCCATGGTATCCGATTGAGTATCATTCAGGAACTTAAAGAGCATCTCACGATCCACGGCATAATAGCGGTCAAATTTCGTAGCTTTACGGACTACAAAACCATTGTCCTTTTCCAGTCGCTCTAACAAGAACTTCTGGTATTCCTTCTCAGAGAGGATGGATGCCTGATGGATCAGGCGCTTATGGTATTCTGCGGCTCTTTTTGAAGTACCGTCGGTATCCTGCTGTTCCACATGAAGCTCAAGTATATTTTTATCATCCATTCGCTTTAAGCCTCCTCTCTGATCCATCTGCCGGTTTTCAAATCGATAAACTCATCCAGCTTGATTTTTCCTTCAAAATCTGCCCCGTATTCACCGGCACGAGTCTGGTCATCAAACTTGAAGCTGTTGTTATAGTATCTACCTGTCTTGGTTTTCCGAATCAGATCATTGTCCATCATAAACTGAATCACACGCTTATGATTCTCAATGTCATCACCATTCAAGTAAAAGCAAATCACTCCCGTCGGAGCGAGCTGCACTTCCATGTCGGTACACTTGCACTCATAGCATATGTGCTCCGCAATGGCCTTCTCGCATATCTGCTGTGCAAAGGACTGATCTTCAAAAAAGTACATCCACTTGCCGCATTTGTGCTTTTCGAGCTTGGTCTCTTCACCGGAAAGATACCAGTACCATCCACCTTGTCTGATCATATAGATGGCACCTCCTTCTTTCCTGTGACGTATTCATAGATCAGGGATTTTTTGTATTCATCCAGCGTTTCTAACTGAGCTTTCTTTTTAGAAATTACAACATCCGTTTTTTCTAAAGTTGTGTCTATGTACTCAACAATGGCAGTTTGTTCTTCTATACTTGGAACTGGATATGGCAAATCAGCGAGCTTATTCCACCTAAGATCACATGAACGTACACGGATGCCTGTGGCCAATGCGACAAAAACATCACTATAAGCCATACTCCGAAGGTAATACATGATATATCTCTTGTTTTGCTTCGTATCCATCACATTAAGAACTGGCGATGCTTTTCCTCTAGAATCTGATATACCGATAGCACCTGCAAAACCATCCATGCCATGTACTACAAGATCACCTGCATCAATACCTTGATAGCCAATTTCTTTATCTGACATCGTGAAACCGTCTTCGCGACGATTACTTCTTAAAGTAACTTCACCGTCCCTAAAGCAGGTAATAACGCCATCATCTTCTTTGACTGACTTTTGCAAATATTCGAGGAGATATTTTCCTCTGATGATGTTCCACGTAGACGGAATCTCGCCAATCCACTCAATACCACTGTTCTTCGTTTCCGCGTCTGGATTCAACCCCTTGGTTACCGCTTCAGTAATGACGGAACGCTTATATTGCTCTAAGGTGTCAATCTGCATTTGAATATCTACTGTGAGAGCATCTATCTCGGCGCACTTAGCGTCAAGGAAATCTGCTATTGATACCTGCTCTGCATAACTCGGCTCGAATACCATAAGCTTTGAAAATTCAGAATAGTTCAATCCTTGTCGTACACCATTTCCCATGTTGTAAAACACTTTCATTACGTCATAAGCATGAAGTAAATAATGAAAATATCTCGAATCAACATGTTTAATAGGGCACAGATCTATATATGCAGAAGTGATAATTCCATGTTCTTTTACCAACCCTGTTCTCAGGCTTCGTTTGTCATTCTGTAAATCTGTAGGACGAATGATTATATCGTCTGCTTCCACTATGTTGTATGTGTTAAAGCTTTCTGGTAACAATCCGCCGTTTGCATTTATATCTTTTCTTATAACACGACCATAGCTCAGAGACAGAAGATTATTCTCATTTCCAAGGCTATTTTTATTTTTTCTCTCTCCGAAATAACTATAAACAGGATGTATGTCCCATGTAGCCGGAATCTCTCCAATCCACTCAATCCCACTATCTTTCATTTCACGCATATCATCACCGCCTTACTCGAACAACTTTGACACACGTTCAGAAACTGAAAGCTCTAGATCCATAAACTTCACTTCCAGTTCTTCACTAGGTGTTGGCTGCTGATACTTGTAGAAATAGCGTGTAAACGGAATCTCTGCACCGGTCTTTATGACTGGTTTCTTTTTGCCTAGATCCTCTTCAAAGAATGCCTTAGCATCCGGGACATGCGGCAGTACTTCTCTCGTCATATAATCGTCGATGCTTTCTTCCCATTTCACCAGCTCTGTATCTTTGGTTTCCTTATCATAGAGAATATTGCCTTTTTTATCTTTCTGAATTTCAGCATTCTTATCCATGGCAGACAAACCATCCGCAATCTTATCAAGCAGTTTCTTGTCTGCTGTTGCATTGGCAAGGACCTTTGTCAGAACCGGCATAAATGCTTTTGGTGAATCATAAACCTGCTCTGATACTGCTGCCTGCAGTGCCGAAATGATTGCTTCATAAACCGGCTGGTTGTTCTGGTAATTTTCCAGTTTTTTTAAATCCTTCCCGGACAGTTCTTCCATATTCTCCAGTTCATCCATCTTAGCCTGATCGTAAAGAGAAGAAAGAGAGCCCTTTGAGAGCATTGCTTCAATTCTCTCTCCGGTAATAGCATAGCTTCTCTGGAGCGGCTGCATCACCGTGTACTCGCGGTAGATAAATTCCTCATTTTTATAGATCTTGCAATACTCATTTTCAGCGAAATCTGCATATAGCTTCGTGATCTGCGTACGATTTTCCGATGAAATCTCATTTTTCTTATTGCCCAGTGCCTTTCTCAATTTTCCATAAAAACCAGACGCATCGATCAGCTGAATCTTACCTTTTCTTTCACGTCTCTTATTCTTAGAAAGTACCCAGATGTATGTAGCGATACCTGTGTTGTAGAAAAGATCCGTAGGTAGTGCAATAATTGCCTCAATCAGATCGTTTTCCAACATCCAACGACGAATCTGGCTTTCACCGGAAGCAGTTCCACCAGAGAACAGTGGACTACCATTTTCAATAATGGCAGCGCGGCCAAAATTATCGTCCATCTTATCTATAGCAGACTGTAAAAACAGCATCTGCATATCGCCAGAGCCAGGAAGACCCGCACCCCAGCGACCGTCGAAGCCTTTTGTATATTCATCATTAACTGCCTGTTCCACACCTTCCGCTGCATCTTTACCGCCCCAGGGTGTACCGAAAGGCGGGTTCTCAATGACAAAACGCATCTTGGTTCCCTTGAATCGGTCTGCTTTCATCGTGTCCTGATAGCAAATATTTTCTGCGTTCTGGCCTTTAATCATCATCTCAGCCAAACAGATCGCATATGATTCTGGATTAATTTCCTGACCAAACAGACGCACATCCGCAGATGGATTGTAGCGCTTGATGAAGTTGTAGCTAGTGGAAAGCATACCACCGGTTCCGCACGCCTGATCCAATACGGTGATTACCTTTCCATCGTCAAAGATATCATCACATCCTTCTGCCAGAAGAATATTGACCATCAGCTTGATGATGTCTCTTCCGGTATAGTGATCACCGGCCTCAGCATTTTCTGAAAATCTTCTGATCAAATCTTCAAAGATGTATCCCATCTTTACATTATCGATTGTCACCGGATTTAAATCCAATTCCGAGAAAGCCTTTACTACACTGAGTAGACGATTGTTCTTGTCCATTTTGTCAATCTGCTTATCAAAATCCAGGCTCTTAATAATGTCCTGAATATTTGCAGAAAAACCCTGAATATAGGATTTGAAGTTCGCTGCAAGATGGTCCGCATCATTTACCAACTCTGCAAGATCAAACTCACTGGTGTTATAGAACTGATATCCGGATACACGATACATCGCCTTTGCCGGATATGCCGGATTCGCCTTGAACTGGTCTACTACTTTCTGCTTTGTTGGTGCCAATGCGCACTCAAATCTGCGGATGATAACCATCGGAATGATGACATCCTTGTATTTGTCACTCTGGTAAGTACCGCGCAGCTTGTTTGCGATAGACCAGATAAAATTCACCTCTGTAGAAACGTCAACAGGGGAGTCATCCCACATTGCGTCAATTGTCTGCTTTTCAGCCATTGCTGTATCCTCCATTCATCGGGATCAGATATTCCTGTCTAAATCTATTTTAATTCTTACCTTGTCACATAATCAGGACTCAGTATTCATCATCATTTTGTAATGCTGTTCCTGCTGCATTGCCTCAAAAATCATCTTGAACACTTCTTTTATCTGCTCTGCATCAAATCCCGTCTCTATAATGTTGAAGCCGTCCGCAATCAGTGCCGGGCTGCTGTCAATGTAAGAGAGAAGTGCCGACGCCAGTTCATGTTTCGTATAATCCGGCTTACTACCACTGTTATCTACGAATTTGTCTTTATTGTCGTCAAGGACAATTTTCTGTAAATCAGCTCCGGCATATCCGCAAATTTGAATGAAGTAATATTCCAGAATATGATGCACAACATTCGTAAGTGTATTCACTGTTTTCAGTTCTTTGTATTCATCCCACAGTGCCGCATAGGAATTCTGAATCGGATTATAATTTTCTTTATCTGTCGGCATTGTGTGGCTCTGTCTTACACACAGCTTAATATGCGAAATATTATCTGTTTTGCGTATGAGATAGAACGATGTACTTCTGTATTTATTAACCTGACGTGGCGTTATCTCATTATGAAAATAGACATTGTGAGTCAGAATAAAGATCTGTTTAATAAAGTTACCTTCAATTTTCTGGTTCAAATAATCCGTGTTATTCAGACAGATTTCAACCATTTCGCGCACCAGTGCACTTACGATGAGAAGTGCACTGCTATCCATGCTGGAAACCGGATCATCAATCACTACAATCTTATCCTTCACTTCCTTGTCACTGAAGCTACCTCTTACAAGATGGTAAAAATATAAGAAAGCTATGAAATTACGCTCGCCCTCAGATAATTTCTCAGCAATCGTTCCGTCTGGGCGAATAACCTCGTATGTATTCTGCACGTCTTTCTTTGCACGAAGATTAAACCCCTGGAATCCAGAAGTCTTTAATATTCTGTTGATGCCCTCAATCGTGGCCTCGGTATTAACAACCTGCTTATTCAAATTGCTAATATCAGTTGTGATATTTCCATCCTTTGTTCTCAGATTATTCAGCTCTGTTTTAAGTGCATTTAATTCCTTATTCGCATTAACAAGCGTATCGTTGTATTCTTTTACAGCATCTTGAAGTACAAAAGCCAAATACTCCCACACTTCTTTGCTGCATTTTGATTGCTGATTCTTCTTATCACCCACCAGGGTATTATGAGCCTCTATCTGAACATTCATCTGATCGATGATGCTGCCGATTTCCAGCAGTAAAGAATCTGTATCCTCAAGCGATGCTACCGTAGTCGGTTCTTTGACCTTGGCCTCAATTCTCTGAGTATTGATGGTAATCGCATCTTTGAAATTCTTCACCTTGGTCTGATACTCAACTGTATTCAGTCCCGGTAGAACATCATCAAGATTGCTTTCAAAGGTGCGCACTAAACTGCTCATTTCAGATACATAAACTGACTGAAAATTACTGATTGCTGCAATATCCTCCTGATACTGAGCATCGAAACATTTGAGCAGATCATCCTCAAATGATACCGGTAATTTTTGCTGGCAGTATGGGCACTTGCCATCCGTTTGTCCAGCAAAATGCGTATGGCCTTGTCTTACCCAGTCGGTTGCATTTAATTTCTTGATAAAGTTTGCAAACGGTGTTTCACTGCTGCTAGCAACAACTTTTCCCATTAAATCAAATCCAGGCAGCGAAGCATAAGAAACTTTCCCCGCCTTAGTGAATTTGCCGTACTGCTTATCATCACCGCCCCAAAGAGTCTTTACTCTTTCTTCAAGTGCAATTCCATCATTATGAACCGGAGTAATCTTTAGAATTTCACCTGCAAACAGAGCTTTCGTCTTCTTACCCTTTATAGCTGCATCAAATGTTGGTCTAAGTGTTTTGCTTTGATTCCAGCAGGCTTCCTGAAATACTCCTAAGGCACCTTCTTTTTCCTTTCTCTTTGATTCAGCTGCTTCGAACTTCTTTTTATACTCTTCCGCAACCGCACTCTTATCAGCTTGAAGGGCCTCTATCTTTTTTTGCACTTCTATATTTGTTTCGCAAACGGTAAATACACCGGCCAGATTGCCATAGTTGGCGAAATTGGCATCAATAAATTCTGTATTGTATGTAAGCACATCATAGTCTGATGCTGACTTGCCATTTTTCCATTCTATTCCTGTGTTGTCACGAAGAGATCTGGCTATTGTGGATTTTCCCGCACCATTCTTTCCGTAGAAAAAGTTTACGAAAGTCGGCTCAATTACTTCTCCAGTAAAAGTCGCATCGTTTAAGGTTATTCTTTCAATTGCTGATTGCATCTTTGGCTTCATAGAATACACCGCACCTCTTTTCCTTTATTCCTTAATTTTCCCTGTTCTAACCCACTCATCAACTTCGGAAATTTTAAACTTATATCTCTTACCTGCTTTGTAAAAAGGCAGCTTTCCTTCTTTTATCCATGTTCTGACGGTATCCTGGCTGAGACTCAGATGTACTGCTACATCCTCAAGGTTTACCCATTTTTCTACGTTCATTTCTTCGTATTCCTTGCTCATTTTCTACCTCCATTCATTGCTGTCTGCGAGCTGTATTACATAGAGAAAACTTGAATTCCATTTTCTCTTAAAACTTCTACCATATTGATTCTTTTGATTGCCCAATGCATTCGATTAAGCTCATTAAAATTTGAATTTCCCTGCAGACCTAATTCAAATAAAAGCTCATTTAGTTTCTGTTGTGGAATCGAATTCAAAAACTGATAGTATATCTTTATTCCATTATCTTGAACTTTTATATCGGTGATCATTCCATAGTGAGCATAATGCGCTTCATCGGTTTTTCCATAACTATGGTTTTCAGTGGCTATGATTGTTGGAAACGTTTTTATTTCAGCTATAGCCTCCGGTGTCAGTGCAGCATACCGCTTTTTCAATTCGTCTGACGTACTCTCTGTGATAGCTCTCTCTTTATCAACCATCACATGATTTGTTCCATCAAGGACATCTCCAGCGACGACTATCAAATTATAGAAATCGAGATTTAGTGTTACTGCTATCGCGTAACCTTGCTGCATCCCCGGCATAGGATTCGTGATCAGAATTGTAGACCTATATTCGTTTTTCACATTGTCCGCATGAGCAATAAGCGTATTATGATCGCCCGGAAGGTTAATTTCCGTCGGAGTGTTATTTTGTTGAAGCATGGTAGGCTTATTTAACTGAGGCTTATTTTCCATCCTTCTTTCCTCCATAGTAATTATTTACCGTATCAACATGGTTGTAGAAGCTATTGTTATTGCCGATAACGTTAAAAGTGAAATTCATTTGTGGAGCTTCTTTTGTACCTTGTCCCTCTACATCCGACTGCTGTTCTTCATATGTCTGTTCCTGATCCGCCTCTATTATTTCGACAATTTCCGGATCTTTGCGTTCTGCTTCAATTTCTTCTGCATAAGTTAGTTTCACTTCTTTTTTCCAATCCTCACCCATAGTTCCCTCGTATGTTCTGGGTGCTCTGTTTTTAGGCGGACACCAGGCATCAAAGGTTTCTTTTCCAATCGTTGCAGGATCAGTACGCATAACACAAAAGTGCAGAATTCCCAGCAAAAATGTCTGAAAGCAAAAACTCTGGCTTTTGATAATATCTGCTTTCGACATGCCCATGCCATCCTGTAAAGCGTAGAATATCTGGTTTGATTCTATTGAATCATCTTTATCTATCGTATCGATGAGGGCCTTGACCAGCCTCTCGCCTTTTTTTGTACTATCTTTTACATGAAGAAACTCATCACAAAATTCAATCATTCGATTCAATGCAACTTGATAATTTTCTTTCACACATTTGTCAAACTCTGTCAAAGCAGCTCTATTGCTAAACGGGAAATAAGTGCCTCCTTTGTTTTTGCAGCTCTTGTATTCCGACGTATTCCCTTTAATGGTTGTCAT
>OGXC01002344.1_pt1 | contig 12915 bp, 10 predicted proteins | sample 1576201 | NCBI WGS metagenome assembly OGXC01 (sample SAMEA3541562, study PRJEB24748) | human gut metagenome | biome: human gut; feature: human-associated habitat; material: faeces | place: China | collected 2012 | reverse complement strand
CTTCTGCAAAAGGTGCGCAATTGGAAGGCAGCAAAGAATTTGCCAAGGAATTCATGCTGCGCCATCACATCCCTACCGCCCGCTATAAAAGCGTGACTGCTGCAACACTCGAAGAAGGGCTTGCTTTTCTTGAAACGCTCACCGCCCCCTACGTTCTGAAAGCCGATGGTCTGTGCGCCGGTAAAGGCGTGCTGATTCTTCCGACTCTGGAAGAAGCCCGGAAAGAGCTGAAAGAGATGCTCAGCGGGATGTTCGGCGATGCCAGTGCAACAGTCGTTATCGAAGAATTCCTCAGCGGGATAGAGTGCTCGGTATTTGTCCTGAGCGATGGTGAGCACTATAAGGTACTGCCTGTAGCCAAAGACTATAAACGTATCGGAGAAGGTGATAAGGGATTGAACACCGGCGGTATGGGTAGCGTAACACCCGTTCCGTTTGTCGATGAGGTATTTATGGAAAAGGTGCGCAAACGCATCATAGAGCCTACCATCAACGGGCTGCGCGAAGAAGGTATCCTGTACAAAGGCTTCATTTTCCTGGGACTCATCAATGTACAGAACGAGCCTATGGTTATCGAATACAATGTACGTATGGGCGACCCGGAAACCGAAAGTGTCATGTTGCGCATCAAGAGCGACATTGTAGAGCTTTTCGAAGGCGTGCACAAGGTAAACCTCGATACCAAGGCAATGGAACTCGACCCGCGCACGGCTGCCTGCGTAATGCTGGTCAGCGGTGGGTATCCCGAAACGTATCAGAAAGGCTATCCCATGAGCGGCTTTGACTTGGCAGCAACCACAGACAGCATTCTGTTCCATGCCGGTACTGCCGTAAAAGACGGGCATATCGTCACCAACGGCGGACGCGTCATAGCTGTCTGCTCCTATGGAGAGACAAAAGAAGAGGCTTTAAAAAAGAGTTATAAAGTGGCCGACATGTTAAGTTTTGAAGGCAAATACTTCCGTCGCGATATCGGATTCGACCTTTAACAGTCAATGAGAAGCCAAAGATTCCAAAATCGGGTTACGGCGGGACGATTTACGCTTCCCGCCGCCATCCTTATATCAGTAGCCTGCTGGATACTGAGCGCTATTCTGTTGCCCGATTTGGAGATACGGAAAGACAATTACCCCCTATGGGACATACTCTATAGCTCATGTATCCCAACGTGGGGCACTCGTCTTTTCAGTTTCATCCTGTACTCTGTCATAGGGTATTTTCTTATCGGGCTGAACAACGCCTTTGCCATCATCCGCATGCGGGCCTCAGTACAGACAGCCATTTATTTCCTGCTGATTTCCGTCTGCCCTACCATGCACATACTGTATGCAGGAGATTTGGTAGCGGTCACTTTTCTCATTGCTCTGTATTTCCTGTTCAAGAGCTATCAGCAATCCAAGCCTGCAAGCTATCTGTTTCACGCATTCGTATTTATAGGAATGGGGAGTCTGCTTTTTCCGCAACTGATATTCTTTGTTCCTGTATTTTGGATAGGCGCGTATAGCTTCCAGTCCCTGCACCCCAAGAGTTTTTTCGCTTCGCTTATCGGCTGGAGCGTACCTTATTGGTTTCTATTGGGCTATGCCTATCTATCCGGACACATGGATTTATTCTACCAGCCATTTCTGGAGCTGGTGAATTTCCGCTCTATTCTATTTGGTTTCCGGCCTTGGGAATTGGCGACAATCGGATATATACTCCTTTTATATATGGTCAGTTCAAGCCATTGTCTAATAGCCGGATATGAGGACAAGATACGTACGCGCAGCTATCTGCACTTCCTGATATTCCTGAACTTCTGTATTTTCGTCTATATAGGACTGCAACCCGCTCTGTATCCCCATCTGTTCTCTCTGCTGCTAATCGGCACCAGTATTTTGATAGGACACTTATTCGTACTGACCAACAGCCGGAGTTCCAACCTGTTCTTCATCATTATGCTGGTCGGATTATTTACTTTATTCGGATTCAATCTATGGACGCTTTTATAGATACACTCATACAACTCCTGATAGACTGGGGATATGCAGGGCTCTTTATCTCGGCCTTATTGGCGGGAAGCATCATTCCGTTCAGTTCCGAGCTGGTGATGCTGGCACTCGTCAAGGTAGGCTTGAACCCTGCCATCTGTGTTCTTGCCGCCACACTGGGAAACACAATGGGCGGTATGACCTGCTATTACATGGGACATCTCGGCAAGACGGACTGGATAGAAAAATATTTCAAAGTGAAGCAAGAAAAAATAGACAAAATGCAGCGTTTCCTGCAAGGTAAAGGAGCGCTCATGGCTTTCTTTGCCTTTCTGCCCTTTATAGGAGAAGCCATTGCCATAGCACTGGGATTTATGCGCAGCAACGTAATGCTGACTTCCCTTTCCATGTTTACAGGAAAACTGGTACGGTACATCGTTATGTTATCGGCTCTTCAAGGCGCTTTGTCGGTGATGAGTGTTTAGCGGTTGGTAATTAATATTTAGTGATTAGCGGGTATGGAACGGATTATAGAACAGACGGAAGACGGAAGCACCACATTGTTTGTGCCGGAGTTGAATGAGCATTATCACTCGGTAAAAGGGGCGCGCACAGAATCGCAACATATTTTCATCGACATGGGACTGAAAGCCTCCGCCGCTACCTTGCCGCATATCCTTGAAATAGGTTTCGGCACGGGGCTGAACGCTCTGCTCACACTGGAAACAGCCGGACTGGAGCAAAGGCCGGTTCACTATACCGGTATCGAACTTTATCCTCTGTCATGGGAAGAAGTGAATGTCTTACATTATAGCGACAATCCCTTGTTTAAGGAATTACACACGGCACCCTGGCACAAAGACGTGAACATTACACCGTACTTCACGTTACACAAGATACAAGGAGACGTAAATAAAGTGATGAGCGACAAGCAGTCAGCGATGAGTGACAGATTACCTGTTCATCACTCATCGCTAACCACTAATCACTACTTCGACCTTGTCTATTTCGATGCCTTTGCTCCCGAAAAACAGCCGGAAATGTGGAGCGAAGAGCTTTTCCGGCATATATATGCCGCCATGAACAACAACGGCATACTGACCACATATTGTGCAAAAGGCGTTATTCGCAGGCTTTTGCAAGCCATCGGATTCAGGGTAGAGCGTCTTCCCGGTCCGCCGGGTGGCAAACGCGAAATACTGCGGGCATCCAAAACAAAGGAATGAGCCATACACAAAAAACAAACAAAGTAACGGCCCCACAGAGCCACATATACAAAAACCATAGATAGAATAGATGAAAAAGATATACTTTCTACTACTTGCAACGATACTGATAGCTTCCTGCAAACCCGGAAGCAAAACCAACAATAGGAGCGAAGGAAAACCGGTTATCACCGTTACCCTCGAGCCTCTGCGGTACCTCACCGAAGCCATTGCCGGCGACCGCTTTACGGTAGTCAGCATGGTTCCCAAGGGCACAAGTCCGGAAACCTATGACCCTACGCCTCAACAGCTCGTAGAGCTTGCACGCAGTAAGGCTTACTTCCGCATCGGCTATATCGGTTTCGAGCAGACTTGGACTGACAAGCTGACAGACAACGCTCCTCACCTGCAATTCTTCGATATGTCGCAAGGTGTGGATCTGATTTATGACAATACGCATGTTCATCATCACGCAACCAACAAAGAAGAACACCAACACACCATCGGCGTGGAGCCCCATATATGGAACTCGGCCGTCAACGCCCAAATCATCGCAGGCAATATCTTAAACGCCCTACGTAATATCGACAAAGGCAACGAAGATTTTTATCTGGAACGCTATAATACTCTTTGCCGGAAGATAGAACATACCGACAGCCTCATACGGCAAACACTGGCAACACCCGGCGCAGACCATGCCTTTATGATTTACCACCCAGCACTCTCTTATTTCGCCCGCGACTACGGATTGCATCAGATTCCCATCGAAGCCGGTGGCAAAGAACCGTCTCCTGCACATCTGAAAGCCTTGATTGATACCTGCAACAGCGAAAATGTACATGTCATCTTCGTACAGCCGGAATTTGACCGCCGCAATGCCGAACTCATCGCCCAACAAACCGGAACCCGGGTCGTTGACATCAATCCCTTATCTTACGATTGGGAAACGGAAATGCTGAATATAGCCCAAGCGCTGAACCCAATGAAGAACCAAGAATGAAGCAATGAAACCTATTATTGAAATCAAAAACCTCAATGCCGGATACGACGGCCGTACAGTACTTCGCGATGTAAACCTCACCGTTTACGACCGGGATTTTCTGGGTATCATCGGTCCGAACGGAGGTGGCAAGACCACTCTTATCAAGTGTATTTTAGGATTGCTCAAACCGCTTTCCGGTGAAATATCTTTCACCTCTTCCCGCACGGCAGGCAACTTCCAGCTCACCATGGGCTATCTACCTCAATACAACAGCATAGACCGCAAGTTCCCTATCACCGTCGAAGAGGTAATTCTGTCGGGACTCAGCAGCAAGAAGTCACTTATTTCGCGTTTTACGAAAGAACATAAAGAAAAGGCACATCAAGTCATTGTACGCATGGGACTGGAAGGACTGGAAGAACGGGCTATCGGTGCATTGAGCGGCGGACAACTTCAACGCGCCTTGCTGGGTCGCGCCATTATTTCCGATCCCGAAGTGGTAATCCTCGACGAACCCAGTACCTATATCGACAAACGGTTTGAAGCACGCCTATACCAATTGTTAGCCGAAATCAACAAGGATTGCGCCATCATACTCGTCAGCCACGACATAGGTACGGTATTGCAGCAGGTGAAATCCATTGCCTGTGTCAACGAAACACTGGACTACCACCCCGATACCGGCATTACCGGCGAATGGCTGGAACGCAATTTCAACTGCCCCATAGAGCTGCTGGGACATGGAACATTGCCGCACCGGGTATTGGGGGAACATCATCATTAACGGTTACTACTCCATAATTGATTTTGCCCTATTTCCTCTTTGACTGTATTTCTCTCATATTGGATACGAAAGCCAGTAATGATATTCTCCCTTAACAGTTTAGCTTCCTCAGCGGTCTTGCATAGTTTACACCCAACAAAGATTTAGCAGTAGAAAGTCCGGGAGTTTTCAGACAAAAGACGAGGCATTTTCTTCAAAAGACCGGGAGTTTTGCACGAAAAGTCCGGGAGTTTTACCCCGAAAGTCCCGGTCTTTTGCGCGGAAAGCTCAGGAGTTTTGAGCAGCCTCTCCCTTTTTCTATAAAATTCCCCCTATATCTCTAAACCAATCCTAATAATCCGCCTTATTGTCACTTATTTAGAACTGAAATCATTATCTTTGCGCCCATATATGCCGAAATTAAAATAAAACCATAACGAATTTCATCCGAATGAAACAGTACAAAACCGTAAACAACCTGATGGGTTGGATTACCTTTATCATTGCAGCAACGGTTTATTGCATGACCATTGAGCCGACTGCAAGTTTTTGGGACTGCCCGGAGTTCATCACTACCGGTTATAAGCTGGAAGTAGGCCACCCGCCCGGCGCACCCTTTTTCATGTTAGTGGCCAACCTTTTCTCACAATTCGCTTCCGACCCGAGCACCGTTGCCAAAATGGTAAACTATATGAGTGCGCTGATGAGTGCCGCCTGTATCCTGTTCCTGTTCTGGAGCATCACACACCTGGTACGCAAATTGGTGGTGAGCGATGAAAACAATATCACCAAAGGGCAACTGATTACTGTCATGGGCAGCGGTCTGGTGGGTGCATTGGCATACACATTCAGTGATACGTTCTGGTTCAGCGCTGTAGAGGGTGAGGTATACGCCTTCTCCTCACTGTTCACGGCAGTAGTGTTCTGGCTGATACTGAAGTGGGAAGATGTGGCGGACGAACCGCATTCCGACCGCTGGCTGATTCTTATCGCCTATCTCACCGGATTGAGTATCGGTGTTCACTTGCTGAACCTGCTCTGTCTTCCGGCTATCGTGCTGGTATACTACTATAAGAAAGTGCCCAATGCCAACGCAAAAGGTTCGCTGTTAGCACTTCTCGCATCTATGGTGCTGGTAGCGGTTGTGCTGTACGGTATCGTTCCGGGCATCGTAAAAGTGGGCGGCTGGTTCGAGCTGTTCTTTGTCAACACGCTCGGCATGTCTTTCAACAGCGGTGTCATTGTATATATCATTCTGCTGGCAGCCTGCCTCATCTGGGGTGTATACGAAAGCTACAATGAAAAGAGCAAGTCGCGTATGGCGCTCTCGTTCATACTGACCATAGCCATGCTGGGTATTCCTTTCTACGGGCACGGAACCGGTTCCGTTGTTATCGGCATCATTGTCATCGCGCTGCTGTGGCTCTATCTCAAACCGGGCACGCAGGAGAAGATTAAGGAGAGATACCGCGTATCGGCACGCACACTGAACACATCATTGTTGTGCACCATGATGATTGTCATCGGATATTCATCCTACGCGCTTATCGTAATCCGCTCCACCGCCAATACGCCGATGGACCAGAATTCTCCGGAAGACATCTTCACACTGGGCGAATACCTGGGACGCGAACAGTACGGTACACGCCCGCTGTTCTACGGTCCGGCTTACTCCTCACAGGTAGCTCTGGACGTAAAAGACGGATATTGCGAACCGCGCATCTCCTACAACGGAACCAAATACATCCGTAAGGAAAAGGCCACTGACGACGAGAAAGACAGCTACATCGAAATTCCCGGACGCATCGAATACGAGTATGCACAGAATATGCTCTTCCCCCGTATGTACAGCAGCGCTCATGCCAACCAATATCAGGCATGGCAGGACATCAAGGGATATGACGTACCCTACGACAAATGCGGCGAAATGATTATGGTGACTATGCCTACACAGTGGGAAAACATCAAGTTCTTCTTCTCCTACCAGCTCAACTGGATGTACTGGCGCTATTTCATGTGGAACTTCGCCGGACGCCAGAACGACTTGCAGGGTAGCGGAGAAATCGAACACGGCAACTGGATTACCGGCATCAAGTTCATCGACAATATGCTTGTAGGCAATCAGGACTTGCTGCCGAAAGAACTGAAAGAGAACAAAGGGCATAACGTATTCTACTGCCTGCCGTTGCTGCTCGGCATCATCGGCCTGTTGTGGCAGGCCTACCGCGGACAGAAAGGTATCCAGCAGTTCTGGGTAGTGTTCTTCCTCTTCTTCATGACCGGTATAGCGATTGTGCTCTACCTGAACCAGACACCGAGCCAGCCGCGCGAACGCGACTATGCATACGCAGGTTCGTTCTATGCTTTCGCCATCTGGATTGGTATGGGCGTGGCAGGCATTATCCGCCTGTTGCAGCATTATGCCAAGATGAAGGAACTTCCGGCCGCCGCTATCGTTTCAGTGGCCTGCCTTTTTGTTCCCATACAGATGGCAAGCCAGACGTGGGACGACCATGACCGCAGCGGCCGTTATGTGGCACGCGATTTCGGGCAGAACTACCTGATGTCATTGCAGGAAACGGGTAATCCGATTATATACACCAACGGCGATAACGATACCTTCCCCTTGTGGTACAACCAAGAAACGGAAGGCTTCCGTACCGACGCCCGTACCTGCAACCTCAGCTACCTGCAGACCGACTGGTACATCGACCAGATGAAGCGTCCCGCCTACGACTCTCCTTCCCTGCCTATCACGTGGGACCGTATGGAGTATGTAGAAGGCACCAACGAATATGTTCCGGTACGTCCCGAATACAAGAAGAGCATCGATGCCCTGTATGCCGAAGCAGAGAAACAGGCCCTGAGCGGCAACACCGAAGCACTGGTAAACGTGAAGAAAGAATTCGGTGAGAATCCTTACGAACTCAAGAACATACTGAAATACTGGATACGCAGCAAGAACGAGGACCTGAAGGTAATTCCTACCGACAGCATCGTGATGAAAGTGGATAAGGAAGCCGTACGCCGCAGCGGAATGATGATACCGGGCGATTCCATCCCCGACTACATGCACATCTCGCTGAAAGGCAAACGCGCCCTCTACAAGAGTGAGCTGATGATGCTCGAAATGCTGGCGGAAGCCAATTGGGAACGTCCTATCTACATCGCAGTCAGCGTAGGGCCGGAGAACCAACTGAACATGGGCAACCACTTCATTCAGGAGGGTCTCACCTACCGTTTCACTCCGTTCGATACCGACAAGCTGGGTGTGAAAATCGACAGCGAAAAGATGTACGACAACCTGATGCACAAGTTCAAGTTCGGCGGCATCGACAAACCGGGCATCTACATTGATGAGAATGCCATGCGCATGTGTCACTCGCATCGCCGTATCTTCTCCCAGCTTGCACAGCAGTTGATACGCGAAGGCAAGAAGGATAAGGCTAAAGCCGCACTGGACTATGCCGAGAAGATGATTCCCGCTTTCAACGTGCCATACGACTGGCAGAACGGCGCCGTACAGATGGCCGAAGCATACTACCAGTTGGGCGATTCTACAAAAGCCGACGACATGATGAAAGCCCTTGCCGACAAAGCCGTGGAATACCTCACCTGGTATCTGAGCATGGACGACAACCGCTTCTCCATCTCTACCCGTGAATTTGAATATCACTGGGCAGTGCTCGATGCTGAAGTGAAGATTATGAAGAAATACAATTCCAAACTGGCGGAAATCTACGCTCCGAAGGTAGAAGAGTTGTACAACTTGTATGCGGAAAGATACGAAAGATTACAAAAAATGGAAAAAAAATAATGCCGATACACGGTAGCGAATGAGCGGATTACCGCAGGTACATCCTGCCGGTAAACCTGCCCATTCGCCACCGGATACCCGGCATCAGTCAATAACCGTTAACCACCGATTAACCGTGTTTATAGAACAGCCACCCGAGTTTGTTCGTAAGTTATATCCCAGCGCCGTATGGCGAATGGACCCGGACGAGAGAGCCGTCTATCTGACTTTCGATGACGGACCTATCCCCGAAGTTACTCCGTGGGTACTCGACTTGCTTGACAAATACGACATAAAAGCCACCTTCTTTATGGTAGGTGACAATATCCGTAAGCACCCTGATGAATTCCAAATGGTTGTGGAGCGGGGACACCGCATCGGTAACCATACCTTTAACCATCTCAGAGGATTTGAATACAACTTCAAAGATTATCTGGCAAATGCCGAGAAAGCCAACGAGGTAATGAAAACAGACCTGTTCCGCCCTCCGCACGGCCACATGGGATGGACGCAGTACATGATACTGAAACGCCGTTATAAGATAATAATGTGGGATTTGGTAACCCGTGACTACAGTAAGAAACTTCGCGGACCACAGGTGCTTGCCAATGTAATGAGATACGCCCGCAACGGCTCCATCATCACATTTCACGATTCCTTAAAGTCCTGGAACAACGGCAACCTGCAATATGCACTGCCACGGGCAATAGAATTTCTGAAAGAAGAGGGATACGAGTTCAGACTGTTATAGAATTATAGAGTTATAAAGTTGAGAGTTGAAAGTTTTCATGCAGCACAATTGCGCAGCCTGACTTTCAACTCTCAATGTTTTTAGTTTACTTTTACCGTCAGCGGATTACGCACTTTTTGGGCGAAATCAGCCATATACCGGTTCCAGGCATCGGCAGTCTTGATATCTGCCTTATCCCATGCAAATCCCCAATAATATACATATTCCGAACCCGGTTCGTAGTCGCTTACAGCAAGTACATGACCGTCGGCATTGTTGCGTTCTTTCTTTTCCTTTTCAGAGAAAAGTACGGTTTTCGCATCTTTGACAACAGCGGGAACCGCAGCACCCATAAAGATTTTACCGTTATCGGGACCGGTCGTAGGGTCTACATAAGTAATGTAACCGTTAGCAGCATCGGCAACGACAGCTCCATCGGGTTCATGCAATACGATGCCTGCAACGATAGGCAATGTTTCTTTCAGATTACTGTACGATACGGCAGTCTTGTTCAAATGCGAGCCGGCATCAAGTGTAATCAAACGTGTTTCTACCACGGTCGAATCTCCCTTTACAGTCAGCGGAGTAAACTCCAGCTTCACCGTAAAACGTAACGGGCCGTTATCCAGAATCTCCTGGTTCTTATAGCACCACGGATAGATAATCGTATCGTTTACCATCAGTGCGGCTACACCGGCTCCCAATGTAGGACCTACCGCATAACAGTCCATCCCGTAACCGTGGTCGATGTGATAAGAACGCTCGCGGCTTAACTCGGCGGCAGCCTTCGGATCGGTCTTTTTCAGTTCGGCAATCTTGGCAAGCGTTTCCTTGTCCAGTTCTTTGGCGTACATGGCCTCCAGTATCGGTTCGGTAGTGTTATACTTCGTAAACAGGTCATAACCGAAACCACGCTCTCCTTTAGCCTGCAAAGCAGGACCGTAAGCGCGGAAAGCCACCAAATCATTCTCCCAAGCCATATCATCCATACGTTCGGGATAGCATCTGCCGCAGGCCTTTACATCAAAAGCCTCAGGCGTACCGGTTTGTATGGTGTACGTAGCGGTGCCACCAGCAGCTATCGCAGCCGGGAATATAACCTTGCCGTCGTACGTAATCTGATAAGGCACTTGCTGCCCGTCGGCATTCAATACTACAATCTGTGCCGTGTCCGCCAAGCCCAGGCGGTCTGTAACAGTTTCCATAGACACCTCTACCATTTCATTGGAGCGCTCCATGGCCAACGGATTGGTTACCGTAACGGTCACCATCCTGCTGTCGTTGCAAGCGAAGCAAAACAAGGCCGTCATACCTAATAAAAGAAGTTTCTTCATAGTGAATAAATAATGTGATAAAGTGGTAATGTAACAGGATGATAATGCGATAATGCAGCAGGTGATGAAGCAACCTTATTATAAAAAATAAGGCGGTAAAGCAATATCCTCTATCACTTACCGCCTCACTACCTTATTACCTGTTATTTCGGTTGTTTTCCGATGTAAGCCAAGATACCGCCGTCAACGTACAGAATATGTCCGTTCACTGCGTTGGAAGCCTCAGATGCCAAGAACACAGCAGGACCTGTGAGTTCTTGCGGATCCAACCAACGACCGGCCGGAGTCTTAGCGCAAATGAATGAATCGAACGGGTGACGGCTGCCGTCAGCTTGTTTTTCACGCAACGGAGCAGTCTGCGGAGTAGCGATGTAACCCGGGCCGATACCATTACATTGGATGTTGTATCCACCGTATTCGGAGCAGATGTTACGAGTCAGCATCTTCAAACCACCCTTAGCGGCAGCGTATGCAGATACAGTCTCACGACCCAGTTCGGACATCATGGAGCAGATGTTGATGATCTTACCGTGACCCTTCTTCATCATTGCAGGCAGAACAGCCTTAGAAACGATGAACGGAGCATTCAGGTCGATGTCGATAACGCGACGGAAATCGGCAGCTTCCATTTCGTGCATAGGGATACGGCGGATGATACCTGCGTTGTTAACCAGAATATCAACAGAGCCCACTTCTTTTTCGATAGTAGCCACCATAGCCTGAACAGCCGGTTCGTCAGTTACGTCGCATACATAACCATGTGCCTTGATACCCTTTTCGGCATAAGCAGCCATACCTTTGTCTACCAGTTCCTGGTTGATGTCGTTGAAACAGATTTTTGCACCTTGTTCTGCAAAAGCCGAAGCAATGGCAAAACCGATACCGTAAGAAGCACCTGTTACGAGGGCTACTTTACCTTCCAGAGAAAAATTCAAATACTGATTCATGATGTTTATTTATTTTAGGTTGAAAAAATAGTGTTATTTCAAATCGGTAATCAAGGAGAAATCCTGGTCGCCGTAATCCAGATTCTCGCCGCCCATCCCCCATATAAAGGTATAATTGTACGTAGCCGCGGCAGAGTGGATAGACCATTCGGGAGAAAGGACAGCCTGGTCGCCCTTCATCCACACATGGCGGGTTTCGTCCACCTCGCCCATAAAGTGGCAGATAGCATGGTCTTCCGGAATCTCAAAGTAAAAATAAGCTTCCATACGGCGGCTGTGGACGTGTGCCGGCATTGTATTCCAGACACTGCCCGGAGCAAGTTCCGTCATGCCCATTTGCAATTGACAGGTCGGCAGCACCTGATTTACCAGCATCTTGTTGATATTACGGTGGTTGGAGCCTTCCAAAGAACCCATCTCAGCCACTACCGCATCTCTCTTCGTCACTTTCTTGTCGGGATAGTTGCGATGAGCCGTTACGGAATTAAAATAGAACTTGGCCGGATGAGCCTCATCCTTGCTCTCAAAAGTAACTTCACGGTCGCCCGAACCCAGGTAGAGGGCTTCTTTATAATCCATTTCAAACACGGCATCACCGGCTCTCACCACACCCGGTCCGCCTACATTGAAAATACCCATCTCGCGGCGGGTCAGGAAATAAGGGGCTTTCAACGGGTCGATAGTCTCCAGTTGCAACACCTCACCCACCGGCATGGCACCACCTACCACCATACGGTCGTACATGGAATATACCATATTCACTTCGTTCGGGGAGAATACTTTCTCTATAAGGAAATCACGACGAATTCTTTTCGTATCATAACTTTTCGCATCTTCCGGATGCGCGGCGTAGCGGATCTCATAGTTCGTTCTCATGATTATATTACCTTTCTTTAATTTTCAAAATTAACAGCCAACGGTACGTCGTTTACGTACACGATTGCAAATGTAGCAAAAGAAAACGGCAAAACATTGCTTTTTTGTCCTAATTATCTATCAATATTGTACAAAGAAAGGAAAAATCATCAGAAATGTCCTAATATTGAATGAATAAATCAAAAGAAAAAATAAAAGAGAATCCTATAGTTGCCAACCGTGCCATCTATATGGCAAACCCGTGCCATATAATAGACAAGAGGTTGTGTCAAAATGCTGACACAGCCTTTTTTTATGCGCAAAGCCCAGACT